>JAABUW010004844.1_pt1 | contig 18013 bp, 1 predicted proteins | sample 5560081 | NCBI WGS metagenome assembly JAABUW01 (sample SAMN10711882, study PRJNA513363) | rock metagenome | isolation source: Antarctica rocks | place: Antarctica: Victoria Land, Knobhead sud | reverse complement strand
TTAACAAATTTAACAAATTTAACAAATTTAACAAATTTAACAAATTTAACAAATTTAACAAATTTAACAAATTTAACAAATTTAACAAATTTAACAAATATAATATATCTAACAAATATAATATATTCTATTTTTCGCAATCTTTTTAGTTATTATTAATTGCAATACTATATACAATATTTATATAGTATCTTTTAATTATATTTAAAATACAAAATACAAAATTAATCGATATATATATTTTAAATATATTTTAAGCTCTTGTAATCTAGATATTGCTTCGATATATAAAGAGTAAATTCTTATAATACTTATAAGAATATCTAGATTGCTTTAATTACTAAGCTATTAAAACAAATACTTAATATATTATATAATTATTATATAATAAAAGATATTGTTCTTAAAGAGATTCGAATTTTTATTTTTATTAAAGTATATATATTTTTTGATTTAAGTTGCACTTTAAAATAAATATTTATGTAAAATATAACTTATAAAGTTTCAATATATATATTTAGTAATAGTAAAACAATATTTAAAATATCTTAATTCTTAAATTATTAAAATATATTATAAAAAGATTAGCTTTAATACTATTTTATAAGTATTATTTTAACTTAATTATAAACTAAATTATTGTTTAAATTTAAAACTATTAGTAAACTTAAAATTATAATTAGAATAGAAGAAGTTAAAAATAATAGTATTTGTAATTTTTTGTTATAATTATGCCTGGCATGTGTTCTTTCCTTCTTTGAAGCTCTTCCGGGCAGGCAGTTTCCTGCCATGGCAATTCCTGCCATAGCAATTTCCCAATAGAGAATAGTCCCGTAGAGGGAAAACGAGAGTTTTTCTCTTAGATAGTTAGCAATACAATTATAATTTCTATTACTAGTGTTCTTTTCTCAATACGCTTTCGCATTATTTAGTAGCTTCAACAAAGAATTTTCTTATCTATAAGAAAATTGATTATTAGAGAGAATTATCTTCCTATTATTTTTGCTTCTTAGAAACCTGCTTTATTATCTCGTAAAATTTGTTTTTTTATTGCAAAAATTATTTATCAAAAAGAGAATATCTTATTAGTATTTTGTATCTTTCTCTTAATTAATATTTTGTATCTTTTTCTTGTTAACAATTCTAACATTTTCGCTAAAATTGTCAAATAAAATTATTAAACTTGTCTAGAAACTAAACAATTTTCTAATAAAGATTAGCGAATTATTTTCGAAATAATTTAAAAAATTCTTGTCCATTTTGCAAAATATATTAAATAATACTTTTAAACTAGTAACTATCTATATAGCAATTAAAACTAGTAAATATTTAAAGTTTGCTAAGTTATTCTACTATTTATTAGATTAAGTTGTAAATTAATTGATTTTTATAAAAACAATAAAGACTTTTGTAACAAATATAGAAGTCTATTAACAAATCTCGATTTACTTTAGTTTCTTTTTTTCTCTATAGACAAGAAAATTAGAAAATTTATTTAAAAAAGAGAATATTTTGCAAATTTCGAAGTTTTTAGCTTTACGTATTGCTATATAATTTTAAAAAGTTAATAATACTTTTATATTAAAAAGAAATTAATATTTGTTCAATTTTTCTATATTTATTTTATCGATTTCTCTTATTTTATTTATATAGAAGACTTTTCTTGATTTTTGAAACAAATCTATATTTTCTTTTACGCAAACGTTTTTTAAATTAAATTTTTTCGAAGTTTGCATTATCGATATTTCAAAGAAGAAAAGACAAAAAACAAACAAAATATTTAAAAACAATTAAAAAAAAAGATATCTTGTTTATTCGAATAAATATATTACAAACAATAATATTAATTATAACAAAAAACAAAGATTTATTAAACAATTTTGCTATATAAGAGCTTATTAGTTAGACAATAACTAAAATATTAGCAAATTATAATATTTAGTTAAACAAATTATTTTTATTTGTCGATTTTTTAAATTTAGTTAATTTTGCTAATTAGTAAAACTCTTTAAAGCAATAAAATTCTTCGAGACTATTCGAATTAGCAAATAATAATATTTTAGAAAATAATATTATATTTCAAGTCTTCGATTTAGACTATTTTTATTTAGATTTTAAGAAATTCTATAATAAAAACAATATTGTTACTATTAAAAAGAAAACTATTTATCGAGAGATATATACTTTTTGTTGCAAAATAAACAACTATATTACTATTGTTAAGAAAGAGAAGATTAGAAATTATATATCTATATATTTTCGAGATAATATATTGTACTAGTAATTAAATAATCTTACTTAAGATAAAAAAAATACAATAATAGTTTTGTTTAATAAACTAAAACGTATTTTTTGTTATCTAAAAAAGCAATTTAAAATCTCTATATTAACAATTTAAAATAAACTAAATTAAGAAATCTTTTCTATAAAGAATTTGCAAAACAAAAAAGAGTTGTATATATATATACAAAATATAAAGTTGTATATTATATAAGCAAATCTAAGTAAAAATTTAATTAAAACAATTTAGATTTAAAATTATTTGTTGTTAAAGTTTTAAATAACTATATTGTTGTTAATAGCAAATATTTTAGTTTAAAAACTCGACAAACTAATAGCGAATCGAAAGAAAATATAGCAATATATTGTTTTATTTTAAGAGAAAAATAAAAAACAAAATAAGAACAAAAGTTGATTTTCGAATAAATTAAAAAATAAATCAAAAATCTATAACAAATTTTGTTGTAATTGTTTAAAAACACAAATAGATAAAAGAACTTTTATAAATTATTTTTTCTTTAATTGTTATTTTAAACAAAAACAAGAAAACTTTTATTTAAATTATTAGAAATTTTACTTTTCTTTGTATTAGCAAAATTTTTTATTTTATTAATTAAGTTTTTTTTTTTGCAATAGAGCTTTCTTTATTAAAAAAAAGATTAGAATTTTTCTTATATTAATAGCAAAACAAGAGTTTATATAAATTAACAAAACACAAATATATTTGAATTGAATTTAATTTAAACTTATTTAAGTTAATTAAATATTTAAAATATTTAAAATTAAAAGATTGTTTTATTTTTGACAAAACAATTGCTAATAATTATTGTTAATAATATTAATTTTTATCGAAATAAGTTATACAATTTAAATAGAGTTTCTATTGTAAAAAAAAATATAACAAATTTTTGTCTTATTATAAAACAAACAACGCAAAATTCTTTTTTTATATTTTAAATTTGCAAATAATATATTAGTAAATTTAGTTATATTTTAATAATTAGAACAAAAATTAAAATCAAAAAGATAAAAAAGAAGCAAAAATATATTATAGTTACGCGTTAGCAAATATCGAATTAATATATTTTTAAAATTGTAAAACTAATTTTTGTAACAAAATTTTCGATAAAAAGAAAAATAATAACAAAAAAAATAACAAAAATATTAATAGTTTTTTTGTTAATATAATATATTATATCTTTTTACAAAAAAATATTGTCGAAAAATTAATCTATTAACAATATTAAAATACTTTCGATTTTAAAAACAAACTTTATATTTATATACAATTATATAAAAAAAAAAATTAACAAAAGCAATTAAAATTTATCTCTAGAAATTCTTAATAATATTAATTTTTAAAAATAGTTTTTTCAAATATAACAATATCGAAAATAATAATTTTTTCGACAATATTTTTAAAAAAAAACAAAATAGCTTTTAAAGCGTAATATTATATTACAACAATAATTAAATATAGTATTAGCAATTTAACAAATCTTTTTTGTATAAATTCTATTGCAATATATTTATAATAAATTGTGCTTTTGTTAAAGCAAAGATATTTAATATAGAAATTAGAAAATATTTTTTAATTCTATTAAAAGATATAGATGCGACAAATTATATTTCGAACAAATAATTTTTTATAAATATCTATTTAAAGAGCAAGAATAAAAATAATAACAAAATAATTGTTTATATTTGTTACAAAATTTATTTAATAAATAATCTTAAAACAAAATTTCTTATAAGTATAAATATTCTAAAATCGAAACAAATAGTTATAGATATATTGAATTAAAAATTAAAATTAAAATTTTGTAAAAAAGTTGCAATACTTTGCAAAATAAAGACTAAAAACAATATTCGAATTTGTTAAACAATTTGTATAACAAAAAAAAAATTATTTGCAAAATTAATAGCAAAAATAGCTATAACTTTAAAAGAAAAAAGTAAGTTTTTTAAATATAATTTTTTTTTCGAGCTTATAATACTTAGAATATATATCTATTTTGTAAATATAAACTTTCAATTTATTAATTTTTGCAATAATAAAGAATTTTTGCTAAAATTAAATAATTGTTGTTGTATTAAATATATTGTAAAATACAAAAATAAAAAAAATTATATTATAAAAAAAAAAAAAAATTTTTGCAAAAAATTTTTCTCTTCGAAGACTATTTAATTTTGTCGAAGTTAAATTTTAGTAAAATATATTTTTTCTAAAAAATTATCTCAAAAAAAATAAAAATTTAGTTAAAAAACAATATTATTATCTATAATTTATTTAACAAAGTTGCAAAATATATTAAAATTATTAATTGTTATTTAAGAATTTATAAGAATACTAACAATACAATAGATTTTTCTCTTAAAAAATATATAAAGATTTTTATAATAATTGATTGACAAACTATTGTCGATGCAAAATTAGCGCACAAGATTTATCTATTAAGTTAAAAGTTAAAAATCTTAATTGATAAGAAGTTCGACAAAATATATACGCAAAATAGACTAAAATAGTTCGAAAATTCTATATTATTTAAATTTTTTGTTTTTGTAGTATAAAAAATTGTGTATATTAATTTGAACAAAAAGTTTACTTAGAAAAGCAAAATAATAGTAGATATTCGAAATTTAAATATTATTAGTATTACAAATTTGTATTCTTTGCTATTGCAAAAAAACATAATAATTAAATTATAAGATTGCTCTTATATTATTATTGTCGACAACAATAATTAATTTTATTGGTTTTTAATTAAAAAGAAGTATTAAAATTGTTTTACAATTATTTTTTACAAAGAAAAAGAGCAATCAAATATTGCTCTTATAGACTTCAAAAAATCAATATTGTATATTTAAAATAAAATAGATAAATTTTTTAAATTTTATTGCAATTTTTGCAAATATTATATTAATAATATTGTAATCTTTTTACGTAGTATTAACAAATATTTGATATATTTTAAAATTATTTTTATTTTGTTTTCTTAAATAAGAATTTCTTTGAAATTTAAGAAATTATATATCGAATATTTATCTATAATATTATTAGAGCAACGTGTTAACAATTTAGATTTTTAGACTTTTAAAGAAAAGCTTGTTGTATTTAAAAAGCTTAGTTTCTCTAAAATACTAAAGAATTAAAAAATTTATTTAGAAATAACAAATTGATTTTAATTAAAAATTGTCTATTATATATAAATAGTAAAAGTTTTGTAGAATCTTAAAATAGTTTTGTTAAAAAAATCTTTAACTAAGAATAAAAAGATACAAATACAATATTGCAAAAATACTAATATTAAGTTTATTAATATAAAATTTTAAAGCTTTGCTATACTTTAGCAACAATTTATTAAGAAAAATATATTATATTATTATAATTCTAAACAACAAATATTTATAAATATTAACAAATTTAAGAAATACAAATTTAAAATTTATATTTATTATATAAGAAATAATTTTGTTATATACTTTTTTTAGACAATTAATATTTAAACAATTTTATATCTTTTTAAGATATTAAATAATATCGAAAAAAAATATTAATTAACAAAGCTAAAAGTTCTCGCTCTTATATAAATATTAAAAAAGATTTGTTATATATTTAATTATATATCGAAAAAATTAATTGTAATTTTCACAAATTACTTTGCAACAATAAATATAGCAAAACAAATTAAATTGTTCTTCTCTTCTTTAGATTGTATAAATTTGTATTTTATTTATATTTTTTAATATATTTCTTAGTTTTCGCTTAATATATATTAAAAGACAATTTTTTTTAATATTGTTTCGAACACTCTTTTTAGATTGCTCAAAAAAAATTATTTTAAAAATTATTTTAAAAGCAAAGAAATTTTTGACAAAATTGTCGTTTATTATATAATTTTAATTAAAATAGTTTCAATCTTTAAAAAAAAACTAACAAAGATTTACAAAATCAATAAAAAATAATTTAAAATTTACAAAATATTTTTTACTTAATACAAAAAAAATTGTAATAATTAACAAAAAATTTAAAACTATTTTGTTAATCTAGAACAAATTTTAAAAAAATAAAAATTTGCTATTATTATTTTGACAAAGATTTTAGCTCTAGTAGAAACTTAAACTATAATTTCGATATTTAATACAACAAATACGATAAAAAAATCGACAAAATCGAAAATAAAAGAACAAAAATTTGCTATTATAATTTTAATAACTTTAATAATATTAAAGAATTCTAAAAAGATTGCTACTTTAAAAAAGCTAACAATATTAAAAAAGTTAACAATATTAAAGAAATCAATTAAGTTAAAAAAAATTAAAATAGAAGATATTTAATTTATACTAAAAGAAGAACTTATTTATTTTTAAGACAAAAAGAATAAACAACTAAAATTGTATATCTTTAAAACTATAGAAACAAAAATCTTCGAACTATTGTATAATATATAGATACACAAAGAATTCTTACGTATCTATAATAGAATTATAGTTAATTATTATATAAAAAATTTAATCAAACAATTAAAAAGATATTTAAAATATTGTTTATTGTATTAATTTAATAGTACAATCAAATATTGTTTATACAAACAACTAAAGTTTATTATTACAAAATCGAAAATATTTTATACTATTATTATTAATTTTATTTTTGCGCTTCTTAAGTTGTTAAACAAATACAATTCTCTAATATTAATAACAAATAAATTCTTCAAACAAATTATAACAATAGTTGAAAAAACAACTTTTTTAGTCGAAAAATAGATAGTTAAGTTTATTAATACTCTCGCGAATTAAGATTTATTTTTAAGTATTATTTTTAATAGAAACAATAAATTTCTATTTAGTTTATAGAGAGCAATATTCTACTTCTTAAGAATTAATCTACTTTATTCTATTGTTTATTATCTACAATTCAACAATTAATTGAAACAATTTAATTAAATTATAGAAATAGTTTTGCAATATTATTTTATTTTAAATCTCGAAATAGACTAAAAGTGTTTTGCAATTAAACTTCGAGATATTTTTAACAATTTTAAAAATATTTCGACAAAAAAATCTTTAAATAAACTTATTTACAAAAAAGTTCTTTGTAAAGAATTGTCTATAGTCGATTTTTATTAATAGAATATTAATTACGTTGCTAAGCAAGAAAGAAATTAAAACGAAATTGCAACATTAATAGCTTTTGCAAACGCAAAAATAAAGCTACGCTATAATAGTTATTATCAATTACTTGTTTTAAGAAAGAAAGATAAGATTTTTTTAAAATTATATTTAGAATACAAGATTTTAAGACTAAAGAATTCTAAGCTTTTTAATTAAAGAGCAAAATTGTTCAAAATTCTAAAAATATACAATTATCTTGCTTTTAGATTGAAGTTATTTTTGAACTAAAAAATAAATTTAGTTGTTTCTATTACTATATTAAAATTTGTCTCGAAAAAAAGCAATCTATATATAAAAGAAATCGATACAAATGTGTTTTTAATAGAAAAAGACAAAGATACAAATAACAACTATAAAATTTAGCAACTACTAAATAAACGTATAATATTACAAAAACGCAATATTTGTAAAAAGAAAATAGTTTAGTATCTTATTAAGTAGAAGAGCTAAAATTTTGTCTACAATATATAGTATAATAAAACAAATTTAATTGAAACACAAAATTTTATTAACAATTATCTCGATATCTATAATGCGCAATTTATTAAAAAATATTAAAATAAAAGAATTTAAAGAGTATATCTAAGTCAAAACAATAAATCGACTAAATTAAGTATATATTTGTTTGTTTATAGAATTAGCGTCAAAAATATTTAATTTATTTCTTTTATTATTGCATTCTCTTCTTACTATAATATTTCTTTTGACAAAATTATCAAAAAAATGTCTTTTGCAATATTTGATATAGTATTATATTATTTGTTAAGAAAAAGAGCGCAAGTTCGACAATCTATAGAGCAAATTACAACAATAGAAAAGAAGAAACAAACAAACAAACTTAAAAGATATTTTTATAAACTAATATTGTATTGGCAATTCCGGGATTCTTGTTAATAGTACTATTAGTAACTAATAGTTAAAATAGCAGATTAGTCGATAAGTTTGCTCTATATAATTAAGCGCAGAATCTAGTTGCAAATATTTAAGTATCGCAATATTAATAGTCTTAGCAAAAATAGTAGATTTAGCAAAATTAGCATAGCTTGCACTCTTTTTACAATTTTTACTAAAAGAACGCAATCTACATATTGCTTATAATCTTTTTACAATAGTATTAATAGTACTAAAATTGTTTGTGCTATAGATATAAATTCAAATATACTCTTAATTGTCTATATTAGTTCTATTGTAGTTATAATTAATATATTTGATAACTTAACTTTAATTGATTTTATTACTTTAAAATTGTTAATAGAGCGAAACTCTAAATATCTCGATAATTGAATTTAGTCTAAAATTATAAAGATTTGTATATGTTTTTCTTACTATATATAGAAATCTTTAGTACAAATTGTATTAGAAATTGCGTTTTTATATAAATCTAAAATTTATTATATCTATTTATATTATTTACAATATTATTTGTTTTGCTTATCTTATATTATATTGTATAGTTTTTTCTTACTTCTAGCTTCTTCTTTTAAGCAATTTAATTAATTGTTAACTTTAATATTATAGTTTTTGTCTAACTTTCGAATTCTATTTAAGTCTTGTATTTATTTCAATTTAAATTCTATTAATCGACAATTTTTGTTGTATTAATTAATTTGTTTATAATTTATATTAGTCTTAATAATATTAAGAAAATATTAAACACAACTTACAATATTTATATTTTTTTCTCTTAGTATTGTTTGCTTGTCGAACGTTTTTTAGTTAGCGCTATTTAGAAATTAAATATAGCAAATAGTCTTTATATATTTTATTTGTCTATTTATTTCTCGAATTAGTTGTCAAGTTGTAATTATTGCGCTAAATTCGAAATATTAGTATTTTTGATATACTTTCGATAAAATATTTGTTTAATTCGATTTTTAAAGAAAAATCTATCTTAATATTGTTATTAAATTTAATTGTCTTTTGTGTACAAGTTGCAATTAATCGATTATATCTTAAATTAAGTTAGATTGAGTTAAATTAAGTTAGATTAAACTATTTTTAAAAATCTTGTCTATTTTTGTATTAATTTTATTTTTAGAATTTTTCTAAAAGCGTCAATATAGTTAGTTAATATATTATATTAATCTTAAATAACTAACAAGCAATTTATTCTTTTTGTACAAAATACTTATTTTTAAATTATTTTTTATCTTATTGTTCTATAAATACTATTGCAATCAATTAATACAATATATAGATATTAGATTATATTAAAGTAGTTTAGACTAAAATAAATTTTTTCGAAAAAAATAATTTACTTTTGCAATATTATTTCTTTTACTATCTTTTTATAAAATATATTATAATTAATTAATATATTTTATAGATTTTAAATCAAATTAGATCAAATTAAATTAAATTTTTTCTAAAATTTGAATCTATATTTTAAGAAAAATTCTTTTTCAAATTGTAGTTAGTACTTTGCAACAATTGTTAGTTTCTAATATTAGTAAATTTAATTTAATTTACTCTATTTTTTATTGAATACTTTAATATAGATTTGTTAATTCTATTATTAACAAATATATTTTTATTGTTTAGTTTTCTATATTGTTATAATATTATCTCGAATTTAAACTCGAAACTATTTAAATTAAATCAAAATTTTTTTAAAAAAAAATATATTTTTGTTTTAAATTTCAAACTGCAATCTGCTTCTCTATTATAGATTTTTTTGCAATTTGCAATTTGCACAATTTTAATTCAATTTTTGTTATATTTTAATTATTCTATAGTTTCTATATAATATTTTAGATTTTTAATATTATTAGTTTAGTATATATAATTATATAATTTGTATTATAGACTACTTGTTATCGATTTAATTTTCTTCAAATTTAATTGTAATATGCGCTCTATAACAAAATTTCTCTATATAGTAACAAATTATAGTATATACTATCTTAATTACTTTTAATCTTAGTTTTGTAAACAAATATTTAATTAAAAAATTTGTTTTAAAGCTTTTTCGATTATTGTTAAAAAACAATAATACAAAAAATTTAATAATTATTAAAATTTAAAACATTTTAAATAGTATATTTGTTTGTTAATAATTTATACTTAAAAAAACGCAATTTCGCAACAATATTACAATATAGTTATATAATTTCTTGCTATTGCTAAAATTGTAATAATTCTTAACTATTTTGCGCACTTGCTTTATTATATATAATCGAATATTGTTTATCGAATCGAACAACTATAACAAATTAGTTTTAAATCGATATTAACAAATTAAATTTTTTTTTTGTCTTTTTTAATATTAAAGTATCGACAATATTTTTGTTTTATTAATATTTAAAACCATCTATTTGAATAGCTATTTTTTTTATAACTTTTCTATTAGTTTAAATAGTCTTGTTTTCTATTTAAAATTTGTTTAGAAGTTGCAACTCTCAAATTTAGTATTACTACAAACAATTGTAATTTGCAAAAAAGAAGTTATATTTTGTATAATTTGCTTATATTTTAATATTAAATAATATTTTAAATATTGTTTAATATTCTTTTATAGTACAAATATATTAGCAAATATTGTTCGATTTTTTTGCAAAAATAATAATTCTTTTTGTCTATTGTTAAATACAAAGAACTAAAAAATAAAATTCGAACAATCAATTGTTAAAAACGCAAAATTGTAAATATTAGAAAAAAATTAAAATAATTGTAATTTATATATCTTCGATATTCTAATTATGTTTTTAGAAAACAAAACAACAAATAAAAGTTGTAATCAATTAAAAAAAAATATAAAAAAAAACAAAATTTATTTTGTCTTATATTTGCAAAAACAATATCTTTATTGTATTGTTTTTTTTCTTGTTAACAACAAAAACTCTTCTATATTTGTTTAAGAAACGCAAAAACTTATTTAATTTAAAATCTAAATTGTTTCTTTTATTTATTGAACTATTATTTTACGCAAATATAGATTAATAAATATCTCTTAATTTAATTGACAACAATTATATTTATTGAAAATATTGCAACTCTTAGTTTTTTAGATATAGTTAACAAAGTTATATATACAAATATTGTTAAATTAATATAAAACAAGATATAAGAAAATACTTGTTATAAAGTAAAAGACTTAAGACAAAAAAAGATATTTACTCGAGAAAAAAGTATCAAAAAAAAACAATAAAAACCTAATATAACGCGTTAATATATACTTGTTTGTAGTCTAAATTAGATTTGACTCTATATAGTCTAGTATAGTCTAGTATAGTTTAGTATAATTTAGATTAGTCTAATTCGCTCTAAAAGTTTTTTGTTTAAAATATTCTATATTGTTTGTTTCTTTATTATATTACTTATATTATAGTAAATATCTTAGTAGATTAAGATAGACGTTGTTGTGCTATCTATTATAAAAAAATAATAGTTTCAATTATTGTTTTTTACACTTTAACTTATCGAAAAACTAAAATTGTACAATTCTTTTAATTATTGTTAATTATTTTCGAATATTCGATTCTTAACAAGCTATCTAAATTGTCTTATTAAAGTAAAAACAAATTTTACAAAATTGCAAATATTAAAAAGAAGTTAAACAATCTTTCTATTATAGATTTATATCTATTTATTTATTTAATATCTATATAATATATCGACTTTTGTTGTATATTCAATTGATATAAAACAACGCAACAAAATATATTATTATATACAAAAATATAGAAAAGACTTTGCGTTATATATACTTTGCTATCTAATACAATTGACAAAATAGCTAGCAACAATATTGCTTAAGTAAAGTCTTTGCTTTTATTATCTATAATATTAAATAGCAAATTTAAAATATTGTTTGCAAGATTTATAAACTATATTTTAATATTGTTATTTTTTTTGTTAGAAGATTTTGTACTAGAGTTTATCGAAAACAATTTATTTGTTAAACAACTATTTTATTTAACAATAGTATTTTGATTTTTTTTTTATATTTGAAATAAAAAATACAAATATAATTGTTATTGTTTTTTTTGTTAATCTAAAACAAATTACTCTCTTTGTTGTGTCAAAATATATACTATTTAAGTTTGTTGCTATTATTTTTTTTATTATTGTTGTTTTTGTCTCTATTAAATTTACAAAAATAACGTAGTTCTAATATATAGTTAAACTATATAAAAGAATAGAATAGCAAAAAACAAATAATTAGTTAACTATTGTCTAATAGTCTAATAAATAAAAGTTTAGTAAAATTGTTTGTTTAAAATTCTTAGAGTATTAATATATTGTTAGATAATACAAATTGTAATTATATTTTAATTAATAATAATAGTATAAACAATAATATTCCAATTTGTTTTAATAGATTCAAAAAAAACAATATTAAAAAAAAATCTATTATATATTAATTCGAGTACTAGTATAGTCTTCGACAACAACAAAAACAACAATTTGAAAAAATCTAATTTAAAATGTTTATATTTTATATTAATTAATTAATTTTTTTTATAGAACAAAAAATACATTTGTCAACTTCTTTATTAATTTTATTTTGTTTTATATTATTGATATCTATTTAATTTTAAAACAATTGCAAAAATTGTTTTTGTTACAAATTGCAAACTTGATTAGAATATAAGAATCTATATATTAGAATATATTTAAAAAAAAGATATAAGTTTTAACAATAGTATTTTATATATTTATTAAGAGATTGTTTGCTCTATATATTGCTTTAGATTTAACAATTTTTTATTAAATTAATTGAAATCGAGATTAAGTTATTTTAGATTTAATATATTAGAAAATATATTAATACAAAAAGTTTATTGCAATATATGCGCGTTAATATTATTAATTTCAAATATATTTTTGTATTTCTATTAAGAATACTATTGTTGCAAAAAACAATATTACAAAAATTTTAAATATATTTCGAGAGTATCTCTATTGAATAGAATTTAATAGCAATCTATATTTTTAATTAGTTTAAAATTAAATAAAACTCTTAAAAAATTAGAACTTATTTAAGATCTTTAATATTATAGTATAGTTTTTTTACAATCTAGCTAATAATAGTTTTATTTTTTATTAATAATATACTTAGAGACTATTTGATACTTATCTATTAAAAAATTAAGTTTAAAAATTGTATTTAGTTTAACAACAAATTTCTTTAGATTATATAATTTTAAAAAGAACTATATTTTTAAGATTTTTATCTACTATATTAACTCTAATAATTTTGTTAAAAATTAATAATAGTCTCTATAGCTTTATTTAACTTGTAACAATATTTACAACAAAATAGAAACAAATATTTGCGACAAATTTAATAAAAATATTTTCTTAATTGTTGTTAAAAGCAATAGCTACAATAATATTAACAAAAACAATATAATTTAGTATTTTTTAGCGCAATTAGAGTACAATTGTTGCAATTAAATTAATTTAATTTTGAACAAACTAGATTAACTTAATTTTGAACAATTTAATTTAATTTTAAACAAATTAATTTAAAATTTAAACAATCTAATTTAGTTATTAATTAATTTGAGTCTTAAAATAGATTTGCTTTTTTTACTAGTAGCAAATTTTTTAATAGTTGTTATTTTCTTTTTACGTCTTTTACTCTCTTTAATATATTAATTATATTTTTTGCAATTTCGAGTCTCAAAATAATAGCAAGAAAAATATATATTATACAAAAGTCTATATATTGCGCAATCTAGTTAACTTGTTTAATATATTATTGTAGTCTAAATAGTATAGAATAAAGATATTATTATTTATTGTTAAAATAAATATTCGAATAATAAAAAGAATATATAAATTGAAAATCTTTCTATAATTTTAATAATATAGATTTTGTTAATTTAATTTAGCTATTATATTTTTAATTTTTAATTTTTTTCGATATTCTTTAGTCTATATATTTGCAAATCGAATTTTGTTAATTTTAAAATTAGAATTATATATAGTATTGTATTAATTTTAATTAATAAAATTGTTAATATAATATTTTGTATATTTTTGATTTGTTAATATAAGATATATATTGCAAATAATATATAACAAATTGTAGAATTGTTAAAAATATAAATATATAGAATTTTTGCTTATATTAGTAGAAAAGTCGATTATCTTATATATTTTATATATTGTATTAGTAATTCTTTAATTAATTTATTGTTTTATTTCAATTAGTATCTCTATATACTTTTATAAATATTTAGTACAATTTAATTGCTAATAGTCGAGTATAGTAACTATAAGTTGTATATTTTCTATATATCTATTGTTGTTCTTTACTAATCTATTGTTTTAATAGATATTTTTCGATTTATATTTTTGTATTTATATATAATCTTTTTGTTAATTAATTTTATTGCATTAACAAAAAATATATCGAATTATATTTTTTTGTAGTCTTTTTAAATTTGTATAATTTTTTTTGCTTTGTTTTTAACAAATTAAAAATTTGTAAATTTTAACAAAATAGTTTTTTATTTAAAACAAATTTTGTTCTCGAGTATTTAACTCTAATTAATTGCGAATTAATTTTTGTATTTTTTTGCGTTTTTTTCGAATAAATACTATTAGTATATTTATAAAATTCGAATACTCGAACTTTTTCTTTATAGCAACTTTTTCGATTTTTTGTTAATATTTGTAATTTATATACTATTTGTTTAGCAAAATTCAATTGTAAGAGTTAAGCTATATTAATAAATCTATTAACTTCTATATTAATTTGTTAATTTCTTTTTTTGTTTTTTGTTTAACAACAAGTATTGAGCTAATTTATAAATAGAAAATTATATCGCTTATAGCGCTAATATTAATATATCAAGTATTGTAATCTAATATTTGTGTTTTTTATCTCTTTGTTTTGTTTGTTTTTAAAAAGAATTATTTTAATAGAATTTTATATATTGTTTTGTTGTAGAAGATATTATAGTTTTAAGTACTATTAAATAGTCGAATAAAATCTATATAGTAAGTAAGAATATAAAATTTAAAAATATTAAAATATATTTTATTTTTGTTATTCTTATTGTGCGTTGTATTCTATAATTGATATTTGACAAAAATTGTTTTTAAGTTATCGATTTAATACAATATATACTTTATATAATTTAGTATATTTTTGTTATAAAAAATATATTAAACAAATATAACAAAGTTTGTAATTGCTTAAATACAATATATTGTTATATTTTGCTTTTCTATTAGTAGAGATATTATTGCAAAAACAAACTAATATACTATTGTTTTCTATTTAACTTTGCTCTATTATTTAATTTTATTAAACAACTTAAATATCTTTAAATTTGTTATATTAAAAATTTCACAAAAGCATTTATTTAATTAAATAGATTTTATTGTTTAAACAATACTTTTGTTTTTTTTCTTTTGTTTTATAAGTTTAAAATATATTTTTGCAATAATATTGTTAATTAAGACAACAATTTAATTAATTAATTGTATAATTATATTTTTTAATAACTAATAAAGAATATCGAGATTTATTAATTTATAAATATTGCAATACTTGTATTTCTATATTCAATTATATATTAAATATATATCTATTTTTTTTTGTTTTTCTTTAAATTTATCTTTTGTTTAACAAGCTTGTTTTAAATATATTTAGAAATACAATATTTCTATCTTTTTATAAAATGTTTTTGCTTGTTTAATTTTTTTTTGCAAATATTGTAGTATTTGTTCTTCTTAATATTAGTAATAAGAATTTGCTCTTTGTAGTTTACTATTATTTCTTCAATAATTAAATAACATTTTCTTGTAAAACTATCGACGCAAAATACATTTATATTAAATTTGTCAAATATCTCGAATACTATATTTGATTAATTTGCAAAACAAAATTATTATAGATTAAAAATATATATTGAAAAATTTTCTTTATAGCTTAATAATATATTTTTGCTTGTAAATATTGCAATTTTTTTTTTCAATTTTTACAATTAATATTAAGTTTATTAGTATTAGATTTAATTAAATTTAACTTTGTTTTATAATTCGATCTAAATTATTAATAATTATATATATTGACTACAAACTTTAATTTTTATAATATTATATTATTTGAGTTTTGTTTGTAGCTATTAAAATTAAAATAATTATAATTTTTTTTAATAATTAATTTTGTATATTTTATTATTAATTTTCTATATATATTTTAATATAGACGCAAATATTGTTTGTTGTACTAATTTAAATTAATATATATATTAGATTGTTTTAAAAAGATTTGTAATTAAGCAAAAAATATATTATATTCTTAATATTCTAATAGTATATAGTATATTTAATAGAAATAAAATTACTAATTGTGTTTTCAATTGTAAATTTTATTTTGTACTATTTATTGTTTTTAATTTTGTATAGAATAATTTTTATTTACGCGCGCTATTTATTGTTGTTGCAAAAACTATAATATTTTTGTATACTTTTGTTATTCTTATTTCGAAACAATATATTGATAGCATTTTTTGTAAATTTGTAATTTGATATCTATTTTGCAAACTTATAATTTTAGATATTTCGAAAAAAACTATATATTGTCGAGAGAATAAAAAACAATTTTTGTGTAATTTTTTTTATTTAATAGATATAGCTACTCTCTCGAGCTATATTGTTAATAGATTTTTTTGCTTTTTTCTTTTAATTGTATTGCTTAATTATTATAGTTAATATAGTAAATTATAGATTTGTCGATATATAGTTCTTTGCTTTATTATTAAATGTTCGTATAATATATTTAGAATTAACAGAATTCTCTATCTATAAAATCGAAGAATAATATTTTTCAATCTCTATAATATGCGCGTTCGAAGACTTATAATTATTTTAATTCAATTCGAATAATTGTAGAATTCTGTCGAATATTATTTTATCAAATATATTTAATATATTAATTTTCTCTAGATATTGTTTTATTTTAAGAAAACAATTGCGCAACTAATATAAATTGTTTTTTTTCAAATTTTTTTTAAATTCTCTTTTATTTTTTTCTTAGATTTAAATTCTTTTCGATATTTTATCTTTCGAATTATTTAATATTTGACTAGATAATATATTAGTTTGTTGTTGTTTTTTAATATTAAACTATATATATTGCAAAAACAAGATATAGTATTTTGCTCTCTTTTCTTAATAATTTTGTCTACTATATATATATAATATAGTAAGACAACAAATACTTGAAAATTTATTAAAATATATAATTTATAGAATATAATTAATATATTGCGTTGCAAAGCTATTAATATTATTATACTAAATCAATTTTAAAGAAGCGTCTTAAGTTTTGTTTTTTACTATTATAGATATTTCAAAGAAATTAATATTACTACTAAATAGAAATATAGTTAAAGAAATAGATCTTTAGACTATATCAATATATATTAATATTATAATAGAAAATTAGAGTTTTAATTGTTTATCAAATATCGAGTACAATTGTAATAAGAGATTATTTCATTAATTGTATTTATAAATTTCAATTATAGAATAATTTATTAATTAATTATTATATATAATATAAGCAAGCTATATAGAATTTAAATATTAATTT
>JAABUW010004836.1_pt1 | contig 18043 bp, 1 predicted proteins | sample 5560081 | NCBI WGS metagenome assembly JAABUW01 (sample SAMN10711882, study PRJNA513363) | rock metagenome | isolation source: Antarctica rocks | place: Antarctica: Victoria Land, Knobhead sud | reverse complement strand
TCGGCATCGGAGCCGGAGTCGCACTCGGAATCTGACATTCTGTTTTGGGAGAGCCATTCACTCTCTGCAGGTATCGGTACCGTCATGTCTTTTGTAAGTATATATGATGAGTGAGCTAATCTCACAGCCACCCTGTCTCGGGAAGCGCAGCTATGGTAGATCAGGAATTAAAGAGGTCGAGTCCCGTAGAGCCGCTCAAAGGCCTTCGCTATTTCTCGCTGTGCCGATAAATCGATCGCACGTCGTCAAGCACATGGGAAACCTGGTAGAGGACAGGCACGCAAGCGACCCAGTGTGCGTGTCATCGCATGTGAAGCCTGGAGTCTGTCAGTACACGCGAGTGGAGAGGAGGCGGAGAGGCATTGCCTTTCAGGCTAATGCCTTTCAGGCACCGTCGCTAGCAAGCTGAAACGATAGACTGGACAGGATGAGCTTCAGCCACGCTGTGATTGAAAGGACGGTTTCGAGTCTCGACGCTGTCGACAACAGGCGGAAAAGAATGTCTTCGTCGTCGGCCCACAGCCCACGAGCGACGACGGCCAACGTTTGCATCTAAAATAGCTCTTGGGAGGCCTTGCCGTGCGCCCTCTAGCCATCCTCCAGCTGGCCACAGCCATGGCCATTTGAGGACTGGGCACAGCAGCCGAGCTATCCCCCAGCTCGTTTTGGGCGGACGAGGCAGGCATTTTGATTGGGTGTTTCATCCACGATCTAATCAGAGATGAACCAGAGAATCTTCCCGCAGACTTAGTGATGGACGGCCGTCACTTATCACTTCGCTTACTAGCGGTAAATTATCGTCAGTAACGATAAATGAACATTCTCATTTACGATCAATAACGTACTAGCAGAGAGAAAGAACTATTAATAGTATTTCTAATATTTAACAATAGTAAATAGTTATTATATTGAGAGATTTATTGCTATCGACAAAGAATCTTAAGATAGCATAGCATCTAGAAAAGAAATCTAAAAAATTTCAAAGTTTTTGATATATTTTTAGTAAAAATTTGATTGTTTTTTATAGAAATCTCGAAGATATATTATTATTTGCATATTTATCGAACAAACTTTATAAAAAATATATTAAAGATATAAAAATAATAAGATATTTTTCTCTTTTTTAATACAAATATTATCGAAAATTCAAAAGAAACAATTAGTATCTTAATAGATATATAGATATATTCTATAAATAATTATTAAAATAATTATAGATTATACAATATCTATTTTGTGCAATTTTAACAAAAATTTAAAAAAGAGTATATGCAAATTTGTCTATAGTATTATCAAAAATTATATATATTTTCGAAAATCTTTTTAATACAAAATTTAAAAATAAATCTAAAATATATAATATAAATAGCTTATAAATACTTAGAATTTTAATCTTAAACTATTAAATTAAAATTTTAAAATTATATCGATTAAAATTTTGCAAGCATTTTTTTTATTATTATTGTTAACAATTAAAAATCTTTATCAAAAAATCAACAAATTAGTATTTAATCTACAATAGTATTTTTATTGTTGTTATATTTTTTGCAATTGTATTTGTCTAAAACAACAATATTTATAGATTAAAGACAATACTTAATATTTATTTTCTTATTATTTGTTATAATTAATTAACTTTGTTACTATTTATTTTTTTGATATTTTAGAACAAAATTGTTTATAAACAAAAATTAAAATATATTTGCACAATTAACTAGCAATTACTTGCAAGTTTTGCTATAAATAAAGTTTATTATTAAAAAGACTTGTTTAAAAAGTACAAAATTTGCTAATATTTAATATAATTGTTTTGCAAAAGTCGCTAGATAAAAATTAATAACAAAAAATATTTGCTAGAACAATAAAGAATTGTTTATTTTGCTTTATATATAATTACTAGTTAGTTATAGCTCTATATATAATTTAAACTAATAATACTATTTGCAAATTGTACAAAAGATTTTCTTTATATATATATATCTTTTTAGATATTTAAGTAGTACTATTTCTTTATTAATTGTTGCAACAATATACTAATTAACTAAATTAAAATAGTAGATTACAAAATATATATTAATTATCTATTTGTTAAATTAATTGTTTCAAAAATAAATTAGATTGTTTTTTGTATTAGAACAAAATATAAATATTGTTTGTATTTTGTCTATATAAAAATAGTTTATACAAATAATTAATTATTGTAAATAATCTATAATTTTCTTCTATCTAATAATTATATAGTTTAGATATATTTTATTAGATTCTTAACAAATAATAATTGAAAAAATAATAGAATAATATTGTTGTAAGATTACACAATCGTGTAATAGAAGTGGCGCTATTAAGACGCACGCTGTGCGTGTAAAGAGCGAAATAGAAAAATAGATCTACAATTATAGAAGAAATAAATTATAAAAATTCAAAGAGAAATTTTCGAGAAAAAAACTCTTTATTGTTAAAACGAAGTCTAAGCGCTATCTTAGTATATAATGTAATTTGACTACAAGTTATAGCAAAGTTTAAAATATTATAATTATAACATTACAATTGTCTCTTTTTTTAGAATTTTAATTTTTAGAATTAGTGCTATATTTGTTAATTGCTATGCGTTACGAATGCGCAACTATCGCAATTATATTTTGCGTTTGTTATCAATTTGTTTGTTAATAAAAATGTATAAATAGATTCTTCTTGTATTGTTCTCTATGTTTCTTATATATTACAAACAAAAAATTGCTACAATAATAACAAGAGTGTAAGATTACACGATCGTGTAATAGAAGTGGCGCTATTAAGACGCACGCTGTGCGTATAAAGAGCGGAATAGAAAGATAGATCTACAATTATAAAAGAAATAAATTGTAAGAATTCAAAAAGAAATTCTCGAAAAAAAAACTTTTTACTATCAAGACGAAATCTGAGCATTGTTTTGACGTATAATATAATTCGACTACAAGTTACGACAAAGTTTGAAATATTATAATTATAGCATTACAATTGTCTCTTTTTTCAGAATTCTAATTCTTAGAATTAGTGCTATATTTGCTAATTGCTATATATTGCGAATGCGCAACTATCGCAATTATGTTTTGCGTCCATTATCAATTTGTTTGTTAATAAAAATATATAAATAGATTCTTCTTGTATTGTTCTTTATATTTTTTATATATTATAGACAGAAAATCGCTGCAATAATAGCAAAAATGTTTCTTTCGTATATTACTAGATAGCGGTTCCGTAATTAAGCAAGACTTCTATAAGTGTTTTTCGACTATAGATTGAAAATTCGAGAAAAGTTTTTTATTTATTGTACAATAGTAGTTTATCTTTAGAGATTACAATTAGATTATACTACAATTTGTAATTAACTAAAATCAAAATATTATATACAATACTTTTTACTAGACATTTTGTTTTTTGCGCAGTGTTAACTTGTAATTCTGCAATAAAAATCTCTTTGTTCTATAAATTATCTCGATTTGCGCACTTAAGTTAAATCGAATTAGCGCAATATTAGACGCAATAATAATATTTATTTATTAGAATATTGCACTCTTTTTATTATTATAATATATTTAAAATAATTTTGTAACAATTTTTTTGCAATCTCTTTTCAATATATATAATACTAATAGAGTATATCTGTAGTTGCAGCAGCAAAAACAGTAAGTTTTCTTAGTATTTTATATAAGTTTTAGAAATAACGCAAACTTCTAATAATATTAACTAATATCTAGTAAAGCGCAATACTATCGACATAAATATATATAGCAAAACTATTGTAAAGTTTTGCTAAAACTAATATCAATAGCAATTCTCGAATAAAGTCGACAATTTTTTTGCTTGCGTCTTCGATATTGTTTCTTTTGTATTTTTTTGTTATCTATAATGTTTGTACTATCTATAGAATAATAAAAAAACAATAGTAAGCAGAGCTTTTTTTGCAGTTCTTTTTCTATACTAATATATTGTACAGTATATATAAAAAAAAAATCTACACTATATTTGTTGTGCTGCTGTTCGCCGTTTTGTAGATTTAGTCTGCACAACTATATTAAAAACTAATATATTAGTATCTCGAAATTTTTTGTCGCTTTCGCAAAAAAATTATTAATTTGTTAATATTTGCACAGCAAATCTTAGCTAAAAACAGCAACTTCGAATTGTTTAATTTTTTTGTTAAAATTAGATTTGTTTTGCGCTCTATTAACAAATAAAAATATAACAATAAAAAATTGCTATCTTCGACAAATCGACTAAATAGTATAAAAACTACTCTAGTATACTTGTATAATATTTAGCAAAGAATACTAAATATAATATATTATTAGATATATTTATCGAAACTTTTTTAAAAAAAAAACAATTCTAACTTTTCGAAAAAAAAGAAATTTGTATTAATTGATATCGATATCTAAATAGTATATTAGATATAATTTAAAAAAAATCTTACTAAAAACAATACTATCTATCTTGTTTCTAATCAAAAATTATATTGATCAAATTTTTTTGAAAAAAAATAATATAAATATCTAGACAAAAATTTCTTTTATATATTAATACTGTTGTTAACAGTATATATAATTTTGTTTTTTCGAGAATTAAGCTAAATACTCTAATTAAATTTTTGAAAATATGCTTGTTTGCAAAATAAAAACTGTTGCTAATTGTACAAGTATATTTTTTACTACTATTACAAAAACTTAAAAACATATTTGCGATCGCTATATTATTGCGCACGAACAACAACAATAAAAAATAAGTTAAAAATTAATGTACGTAGCAATTAGAAAAAAGAGTTAAAGAAAAATCTTGTTATTAAATACAATTAGATTGATTCAGATAATAAATGCAATTAAAATTTATTGTGCGTTTACTAGAAGATTATTTGAGCTAGAAAATCTATCTAGAAAAGATATAGAATTAGATAGCAAAAATATATTATTTCTTATATTATTGTAATTAAATTTAAGAAGTTGCGATTTTTACTTAACTTCTTATATAATTTAACAATAGTAGAGATTCTGTTTTGTCTACGCAGTATTGTCGATCAAATTGTATCAATTCTGCTTCGCTAGATTGTTTCGATTTACTCGAAAACGTAACTTTTATATTTTGAGAATAGAAATAGCAATTTGCTATTGCTTGTAAAACTGCTTCAATATTGTATTTGTATAAATCAAAAATCGCTTCGATATTTAACTATTTTTGCAAAAAAAAATTCTTTCTATCGAATAAAATAGTAGAGTTTTTTCTATTTTTTTTCTTGTTCAAAATTTTCTCTATTTTCTATTTTTTGTTCTTGTCTATTAGTATTATTTGCGTCGACTTGATAATATTAAAATTCTAATAATAGAATTCGAGAAACAAAATATAGAAAATCGAATAAATTTGTTAATTGTTTGAAAGTTGCAGTCGATATATTTGCGTCTCGACAATATTTATAATAAAAAACAATTTTGTGTATTTGTAGAAAAGTTTTTTCTTAAATCGAGTATTTTTAAAATTTTTAATAGAGAGTATAATTTTGTTTTCTATTTTGTAATACTAAAATTTAATTTTTTTATTATAATATTCTGTCTGCGCTCTTTGTATATTTCTTAATTGTTTTTTTATACAATTGTGTTTATTTTACAAGATTTGTATATATTTTTAGACAACAAAAATATCAGAATATTTTTTGTTATTTTAACTAAAATTGAAATTCGAATAATATTCGAACACAGTCTCGAGAAACAATATATTCGAAAATAAGTAAACAGTACTATTATATATATATTAAGCTATCGATAAGAGAGATTTCCAGTTGTCTTGTTAATAGTTGCAATAATAGCAAAAATAGTACTCTAGTATTTGATTTTGTTTTTTTATTTGTTTATTTGTCTACAAATAGAAAACAATATTTAGTTTTCTTTTTATACAAATACTATAGTATATTGCAAATTAGTAGTTACTAATAAACAATATATCTTTGTCGAATACAATTCTCTTTATATTTTTAAAAAAGAAAAAAACTCTTTTAAATAGAATATTAATTAAATCTTCTACTATTTAGATTGATTTAACTAAAATATATAATACTATTTTAAAGAATCGATCTACAATAACAAAAATTGTATTGTAGATACTGTTGTTATTGCAGCTAGAGAGAAGTTCTATAATAAAATTTATAAAGATTTTTTTTTAAAATCGAGTAGATATAGATAGTGCAAAAAATTTATTGTATAAACAATATCGAAACGTTTTGAACTACTAATATATATTGCATTTTCGAATATACAATTCTATTTTAATAAATATACAAAATTAATAGAACTTTCGATCGATCAATATACAAATTTTTTTAATTTTAAAATAATTTTTGCTTAAAAAATTATTGTAATACAAATATAACAATTTTGATTTTAGCAAAACTTTATTCGATATATAGACTGCGCAAAAATAGTAGAATAAATTGTTGTTAAAATTTTATTTATATTCAGTGTACTTGTTGCACTAAAAGAGAATAGTTAATTGTTGTTTTATTTTAAATATTAAAGTATTTTTTCTCTAAAATATTTCTATCGCTGTTAACAAAATCGAGAAGAGAAATTTTATTAAGTTCTTGTATTTATATATTGTGTTGACGTTGCTATGCTACAATTATTAAATTACAACACTTTTTTCTATATTCGAGTCGACATTATTAGAGATCTCGAAGATATTTTTAACAAATAATTTATTAAATATCTTGATATCGGAAATATTTTAAACGCGCAAAACAATATTAATACAGATTAAAATTAATATTGTTTTAGTTGCGTTTTTAATTAGAACAAAAATTATTTCAATAATTGCAATTGTAATATTCTTAAACTTGTTCTAAAAAATAGACAAACAAATTTTGTTGTTTGTTTTGTTTTTATAATCTAATTGTCTCGACAATCTATCTGCGAAATTGATTTTTTTTGTTCGATATTTAATTTCGAAGTTATACTTAACAAGCAAAAGAATTTATTAAGATTGACAACAATTAAGAGATATTGTTGTTATAAAATATTTTAGATTGTTATAGTTTGTTAGAACAATAACTGACAAATAATTGTTTTTAAAATAGTATTGTTACTGCTAAAATTTCGCGACAATAGTTAATAGCTCTTAATTATATATTTTATAGCAAATTTTAGCAGAAATTATTTTTTTAAAATAAAATATAACAGAATACTATATTGTTTGACTATTGCTCTGTATACAAAATACAAGTTGAAAAAAAATAGTTGCAATAGCAAATTCCAATATATCGATCTTAACTATAATTTAATTCTTGAAATCGAAATGTATTAATATAGAAACAATAGTAAAGATATTAATAAAAATCCGAAATACAATTAGAACAAAAATATCGAATAGAAATAATCTATTTTATTTTTTTTGTTTGTTATTTTTAAATAGCTCGATTAAAAGTCTAATTATTCTTGCAAAATATTGAACAAAGTGTCGATAAAAATTCGCAAATTTTAGAAATATTTGCAATTTTCGCAATATAGTAGATCGAGATTATATACAAATTGACTTTACTTATAATATATTTATAACAATATTTTTGCTACTAACAATATAGTTTAGAAACTTAACACTCTATATTAGAAAAATATATTTAGAAAATTTTGTATATAGTTTGAATTATCTTAGTCGATCAAGTATTTGTCGAATATAATTTCAATACTTTTTGCAAATTTTAAAGTAGATCAAAATATTGTTTAGATAGATAATACAAATATAGTTTATTAAATTCTACAATACTTTGTTAATTAGAACTTAAAAGATAATAAAAGTGTTAAACAAATCAAAAAGTATAATTGTATATTTAAAGAGATTATAGCGTATACAAAACACAATTTTCTATTTGTTTTTCTTTTATATATAGATACAATAGTATATATTTTTGAGATCGAACTTAATAAAGTAGTATATATTTATTAGTCAATTTAATGTCTTCTTAATAAGAGATAGTAAATATCTGTTTTTAATAGTTATTGAATTCAATTCTCGATAATTTATATAGAATCGAAGAGTATTATTTTTTTTAAAAACAAACAATATCGAAATATTTGCGCAATTTGTAGATTTGCAAATATATTTTGATACTTGATTTTCGAGCAAGTAATTTCGAAATATAGCAAGTTCTTTTTTGAACAATATATATAGAAATTTAAACAACAGTTTTGTGTCGAATTGTAAATCTATAGTATAATTATTTTTGTTATATTCTAACAATAGAAAGATATTAGTTTTGAAAAAATAGTTTTTGTACAATAAAATTTCTATCGAAATTTGAAAAATCGAGAAAAAGATTGTTTTTGCAATAATACTAATACTATTTGCTACAAGTGCGTAGACTAAAGCGTTCTCTATATATAATAAAAAATTCTCGAAAAAATTTATTATAATCTTGTCTTCTATTATTTAATATCTTTATATAAGAGTTTGCCAATCAATATACAAATTTGTTTTTATTATTTATAGTAGTTCAACAATTATATTCTAAACAATTTTTGAAAAAAAATAGAAAACTTGATACAATATATATTTTCTACTATTGTTATTGCAGATTCTAATATCTATATTGTAGAATTCTAGAAATTGTATCTCGATTCCGTAGAAAATCTCGATTTTAACAGACGAGAGATTCGCGTTCTCTAGATACTATATTTTTGTTTACTGTTCGAAAATACAATTAATATATATTTCTTTATTCAGAAGTATTACTCTCTTGTAGTATTTGTTTGATATATATATAAACAGCTTTGTCAAAATTGCATTAACTTTTGCTTTGACTTTTGCTTTGCAATTCGCAACAGCAGCAATAATTGTTGCAGATCTCTCTAGTTTTCCGAATTGTCGAAAATCTCGCTAATATATCGAAGCGATAATGTCTTTTGTATAATATGCGATATATTCGATTTTGCAACAACTGTTGTATTGATTTGCGAATTTTTTTTCTTAAGAAAAGAACAGTTGAAAAAAATATATTTTTGCTAATTATAATTATAATATATGTAAATTTTGTCTATACAATTACTGTTACTCGAATTGTTTTGCAAAAAGAATATAGTAATATTTTTATATCGATTTTGCTAAAAGAGATTGTAAGAGTCTAATTTAGAGATTGTTTTGTTCGATTCTTGTTTAGAACAATTATCTCTCGAAATAAAACAAAATTTATAATTTGATTTCTAAAATTGATTTCTATAATTATTTTGCAAAATAATAGCATTTTCTATATGCGCAATTAGCACAGCAAACGCGTCTCTTGTTACAGAAAAATTAGAAACAACAATAACTTTTTTATAAGTTTTGTTTTTTAGCTTATTCAAAAGTGTATTTTGTTTTTAAAATTTAGTAAAGAGTTCTAAATTTGCTTCTAAGATTTTTAAATAGACAACAAAATCGTTTATATTCTGCGTAAAATTTTGTTTAATATAATTGTATTTAATTGCAATAATTAGTCGACAATTCTCGAATAATTCTATAAGATTTATTAGATACTATAAAAATTGTTCGAATATTCAAATATTTAAAATAATAGAGTTTGTTTTTTTATAATTGTTCTATTGTGTTGCTAAACTGTCGCGCAGAAAAAATTAATATTAGCAAATTTTATAGTTTTCGATAGAAAAGAATTTTAAGCTAAATTTAAATATAATTTTTGTATTTCTAATTTAGTTTTTCTATTTTTTAAAGTTTTTTTTGTAGTAGTTATCTAGATAGAACAATCTTAGATCGAGTGTCAATTTTTGCTTTTTTAAAAATAGTTTGTTGTTTTTCAAAATATTGTTTTTCGAAAATGTTGCACAATATTACTATATAAACAATACACTTATTTTGTTATCTTGTAATAGAATTTGGAGTTTCTAGTTTTCTTTTAGAAAAAATTGATATTTATATTTGATAACAAACTGTTTCGACTTCTCTCTTTTTTTCTCTAGAAAAATTTTATAGTCAATCTTAAAATTGTCGAAAATAGAATTTATATTTGTTTCGAGTTTGTTTTTGATCGGAAATTTGTTATCGAAATTGCTATATTTTTTGTTTAATAGTTTTTGAAAGTCGATAACTATAAAGAATTTTCTAATTGTAGTTGTATTGCTTTCTGCGATAGTTGTTTTTGTCGCAAATTTGTTTTTGTTGAAACAAGTTGCTTTTTTGAATTTTTGATTCGATATTCTAACGGACAATCGCTCTTAGAAAATTAGACAATTTATTATTATAAAATTACACAATTGTATAATAGAAGTGGCGCTATCAAAACGCATGCTATGCATATAAAGAGCAAAATAGAAAGATAGATTTACAATTATAAAAGAAATAAACTGTAAAAATTCAGAAAGAAATTCTCGAAAAGAAAACTCTTTATTGTCAAAACAAAATCTAAGCACTGTCTTAACACATAACGTGATTCGGCTACGAGTTACGGCAGAGTTTGGAATGTTATAGTTATAGCATTACAAAGAGTACTCTTCTCGTATATTACTAAATAGCAATCTTGTAATTAAACAAGATTTTATAAATACTTTTCAATTATAGATCGAGAACTTGAGAAGAACTTTTTACTTATTGTACAATAGTAGTTTATCTTTAGAAATAACAATTAAATTATACTACAATTTTTAATTAGCTAAAATTAAAATATTATGCGCAATACTCTTTACTAGATGTTTTGTTTTTTGCGTAATATTAATTTGTAATTTCGCAATAAAAATCTCTTTGTTTTGTAAATTATCTCGATTTGCGCGTTTGAATCGAATCGAATTAGCGCAATATTAGACGCAATAATAATATTTATTTATTAAAATATTGTACTCTTTTTATTATTATAATATATTTAAAATAGCTTTATAACAACTTCTTTGCAATTTCTTTCTAATATATATAATATTAATAGAGTGTATTTGTAGTTGCAACAACAAGAATAGTAAGTTTTTTTAGTATTTTGTATAAGTTTTAGAAATAACGCGAACTTCTAATAATATTAACTAATATTTAATAGAACGCAATATTATTAACGTAAATATATATAGCAAAGCTATTGTAAAATCTTGTTAAGATTAATATTAATAGCAATTCTTAAATAAAGTCGACAATCTTTTTGTTTGCGTTTTTAATATTGTTTTTTTTGTATTTTTTTGTTGTCTACAATATTTATACTATTTGCAAAATAATAAAAAAACAATAATAAATAGAGCTTCTTTTGCAATTCTTCTTTTATACTAATATATTATATAATATATAAAGAAGAAAGATTTGCGCTATATTTGTTGTGTTATTGTTTGTTGTTTTGTAGATTTAGCTTGTACAATTGTATTAAAAACTAATATATTAGTATCTCAAAATCTTTTGTTGCTTTCGCAAAAAAATTGTTAATTTGTTAATATTTGTATAGCAAGTTTTAGCTAAGAATAGCAATTTTAAATTGTCTAATCTTTTTGCTAAAATTAGATTTGTTTTGCGTTTTATTAACAAATAAAAGTATAACAACAAGAAATTGTTGTTTTTAACAAATCGACTAGATAGTATAAAGATTACTCTAGTATATTTATATAATATTTAGCAAAAAATGCTAAATATAATATACTATTAGACGCATTTATTGAAATTTCTTTTAAAAAAAAACAACTTTAACTTTTCGAAGAAAAAAAAATCTATATTAGCTAATATTAATATCTAAATAACGTGTTAGACGTAGTTTAAGAAAATTTTTGCTAAAAATAGTATTATTTGTCTTGTTTCTAATTAGAAATTATACTAATTAGATTTTTTTAAAAAAAAACAATATAAATATCTAAATAAAAACTCTTCTTATATATTAATATTGTTGTCGACAATATATATAATTTTGTCTTTTTAAGAATTAAACTAAATACTCTAATTAAACTCTTAAAGATATATTTGTTTACAAAATAAAAATTGTTGCTAATTGTACAAATATACTTTCTACTATAATTACAAAGACTTAAAAATATATTTGCAATTACTATATTATTGCGCACAAACAACAACAATAAAAAATAAGTTAAAAATTAATATATATAACAATTAGAAGAAAGAGTTAAAAAAAAATCTTATTATTAAATATAATTAGATTAATTTAGATAATAAATGCAATTAAAACTTATTGTGCGTTTACTAAAAGATTATTTGAGTTAGAAAATCTATCTAGAAAAGATATAGAATTAGATAACAAAAGTACATTATTCTTTATATTATTGTAATTAAATTTAAGAAATTGCAATTTCTATTTAACTTTTTATATATTTTAACAATAGTAGAGACTTTGTCTTGTTTGCGCAATATTGTCGATCAAACTATATTAGTTTTGCTTTGCTAAATTATTTCGATTTACTTAAAGATATAATTTTTTTGTCTTAAGAACAAAAACAACAATTTGCTATTGCTTATAAAATTGCTTTAGTATTGTATTTGCGTAAATTAAAAATTGTTTTAATATTTAATTGTTTTTGCAAAAAGAAAATTCTTTTTATTAAATAAAATAGTAGAATTTCTTTTATCTTTTTTTCTTGTTTAGAATTTTCTCTATTTCTTATTTTTTGTTTTTGTCTATTAGTATTATTTGTATCGATTCAATAATATTAAAGTTCTAATAATAGAATTTAAGAAACAAAATATAAAAAATCGAATAAATTTGTTAATTGTCTAAGAATTGCAATCGATATATTTGTATTTTAATAATATTTATAATAAAGAACAATTTTGTATATTTGTAAAAAAACTTTTTTTTAAATCGAGTATTCTTAAAATTTTTAATAGAAAATATAATTTTGTTTTCTACTTTGTAATACTAAAGTTTGATTTTTTTATTGTAATATTTTGTTTGCGCTTTTTGTATATCTTTTAATTACTTTTTTATGCAATTGTATTTATTTTACAAGATTTATATATGCTTTTAAACAACAAAAATATTAAAGTATTTTTTATTATTTTAACTAAAATCGAAATTCAAATAATACTTAAATACAATCTTAAAAAACAATATATTCAAAAATAAGTAAACAATATTATTATATATATATTAAACTATTAATAAAAGAGATTCTTAGTTGTTTTGTCAATAGTTGCAATAGCAACAAAAATAGTACTCTAATATTTAATTTTGTCTTTTTGTTTGTCTATTTGTCTACAAATAAAAAACAATACTTAGTTTTTTTTTTATATAAATACTATAGTATATTGCGAATTAGTAATTATTGATAAACAATACACTTTTGTTAAATACAATTCTCTTTATATTTTCAAAAAAAAGAAAAATTCTTTCGAATAAAATATTAATCAAATCTTCTATTGTTTAAATTGATTTAACTAAAATATATAGTATTATTTTAAAGAATTAATCTACAATAACAAGAATTGTATTGTAGATATTGTTGTTATTGCAACTAGAAAAAAGTTTTGTAATAAAATTTATAGAGATTTTTTTTTAAAATCGAGTAAATACAAATAGCGCAAAAAGCTTATTGTATAAACAATATTAAAATATTTTAAATTGTTAATATATATTGTACTCTCAAATATACAATTCTATTTTAACAAATATACAAAATTAATAGAATTTTTAATCGATTAATATACAAATCTTCTTAACTTTAAAATAACTTTTGTTTAAAGAATTATTATAATACAAATATAGTAGTTTCGATTTTAGCAAAACTTTATTCAATATATAGATTGCGCAAAAATAATAAAATAAATTGTTATTAAACTTTTATTTATATTTAGCGTATTTGTTGCGCTAAAAGAAAACAATTAATTGCTGTTTTATTTTAAGTATTAAAATATTCTTTTTTTAAAATATCTTTATTGTTGTTAACAAAATTAAAAAAAAGAATTCTATTAAGTTTTTGTATTTATATATTGTATTAATATTGTTGCGTTGCAATTGTTAAATTACAATACTTTTCTCTATATTCGAGTCAATATTATTAGAGATTTCGAAAATTTTTTAACAAATAATTTATTAAGTATTTTAGTATCGAAAATATTTTAGATACGCAAAACAATTTTAGTACAAATCGAAGTTAATATTGTTTTAGTTGTATCTCTAATTAGAATAGAAGTTATTTCGATAATTGCAATTGTAATATTCTTAAACTTATTCTAAAAAGTAGATAGATAGATTTTGTTATTTGTTTTGTTTTCGTAATTTGATTGTTTTAACAATCTATTTGCAAAATTAATTTTTTTTGTTTGATATTTAATTTCGAAATTATATTTGACAAATAAAAAAGTTTATTAAGATTAATAACAATTAAGAGATATTATTGTTATAAAATACTTTAGATTGTTATAGTTTGTTAGAATAGTAATTGGCGAATAATTGTCTTTAAGATAGTATTGTTATTGCTAAAATTTCGCAACAATAATTAATAGCTCTTAATTATATATTTTATAACAAGTTTTAGCAAAAATTATTTTTTTGAAGTAAAATACAACAAAATATTATATTGTTTAATTGTTGTTTTGCGTGCAAAACACAAACTAAAAAAATAATAATTATAATAACAAATTGTTACGCTGCTATCTAGACAACTAGAGTATTAGAATAGATTGATACTTTTGAAGAGATCTGTAGACGTCTTCAGGCAATGCAAGCAATTACTTGGTAACAAGAATTTGCAGCTTGTATCAATAATAGAAGATAACTTAATAGATAAATTAAATACAATTTATAAAAGAGTCGTATTCTAAAAGATCTATATATTTATAAGATTGTTTCTGCTCTTCTAACTCTTTTGATAGAGCTATAGAGCAATACTATCTTTGCTTTTCTAAGAGAGCAGAAAGAGCAATCTCTTCTTGCTTTTCTAATAGAGCTAATAAAATATATATAGATATTTGTGCTTAATTCTACTTTTTTGCGTATTTTATATATCGCTAGACTTGTAATACTATTTTTCTTTTTCTTATATTTTTGTTCCGAAAGCAAGTTTCGCACAATATCGAAAAACAAATTTTTCTTCTATAATTGCTGTCTTATTCAACTAATAGAACTTGATATTTCTATTAATAAAATATGTTTTTGTTGCTGTTGCAATTGTCTAAGTAAATTGTGTCGAATTCAAGAAGATTCTAATAAATGCGTAAAATATATAAAGAAGAGTTGCTTTTGTAATTTGATTTTTCTAAATATTGCGCATTAACGTTGTTTCGAAGCGCAACAAAAAGCGCTCAAACAACAGTTTTGTAATATTGTAATAAAATGTTGTAAAATACAAACAAAAGAAAATTGCTTGCTGTTGCAATTAAAATATATAAAGAATAAACAACAAACAATAGTAAATAGAAAGCTTCAAAATCTGAAAAAACTTACTCTATTAATTAAAAAGCTAGTATTCGAACTGTTTTCTAAGTCTCTAATCAATATTGTTTCAAAACAGATTGTTTTTTCCAATATTATAAAAAAATAATTGTTTATTTTGTTAATTTTTTTTGATAGAATTGCTGCAGACAATATTGGCAGTACTTCAAATTCTTAATAGATTTTTAAGTGTTTTCAAAGATAGAATATCTTTTTTATTTAACAAAATATTTTTAATTTTTCTATTATAGAATTTTTTTGATCTCAAATTGATCTTCTTTTTGTTGATAGAAATAAAAGATATTCTGTAAAAACATAATTGAATTTGCTAGTTTCAACAATAATATATAAAATACTAGAAATACTTTGACGTTTTTGAATAAATCGAGTTTGTAGTTGACTAATTTTTTAGTCTTTTTGACAAAAAATAATTCAACTTTAATATAATTCAATTTTTTGTTTAACTTTTTTGTTCTAAAATTTTTTGTAAAAAAATATATTTTATTTCTCTTTTTTAGCTAAGATACTGTTTTTCGTTTCTTATTTTAATATTTGACCAATTTTTTTTGCATTTTTAAAATATTGTTGTATATCTTTTTTAGTGTTGCTATTTTTTCGATAGCTAATTGCACAAACAAATATATACGCTCTTTTTTGAAAAAATTTAATTTCTTGCTATAATTGGCAAAAAATAAAGTTATTTTAGTAGTATTCAAAACTTTTGTATTAAGTACTAGTTGTGCTATAAATAGAAATAATATTCAATTACTATAAATATTGTTAATATAGTATTTTAAATATTGTTTAAAACTCTAATTTGTTTGTTCTGTCTAATTATTCGTAATTAGATAGTAGACAATAGATATTCGAAGTTTTGTATCTAATATTAAAAGAAATATTTTTTAATAGTTAGACATAAAAAGCTTGTCTTTGTTACTAATTAGTTTCTTAAATATACTGTAATACTATATAAGTTAATTCAATATAATATATTCTAGTTGTTCTGCGATAAACTTCTCTTTGTATACAATAATATATAAATATTTGATAAATTTATCAACTATTATTAGTATCGAATTATATCTATCTTCAGTTGCTAAATCTGTCGACTTTAACAACTTAATAATAAAGTCTATTGTAACTTTATTTTATAGCAATTTAGATAGTTTCTAATATTGGATTTTGCTATAGCTTATATATATACTATATTTGTTCTGCTAACAACTAAGATATTGTTTAATATATATCTCGACAACTTGTTTTATTTGTAGAAACTAACAATACTAATATAAAAGCTAAAGAATTTTTGTTACTTTTAAATACTCTTGTAGTAGTCTATTATAATACTCTTTTATATATTTGTTGATTTTGTTAATAGATATCTGAAATTTTTCTTTTTTTATTGAAAACTCTTCTGTATTGTCTTGGAGTATTTGTAGTATAATATTTAGTTTATGTTTGTTTGCTAATAGTAATTTGTTTTTATTGATTTTTAGTATATTGTAATTAAACAATTTTTTTGTTTCTATATAATTATTTTGTTTGCTAAGTACGTCTGCTCTATTATTATCTTTGTCTAAAATATACTATATTTTAAACTTGTACTATTTAAGTTTTTCTAACTATCGCATTTGTCTTCTATTAAGTTGTTTAATAGTAGTAAAAATATACAAGATTCTTGTAATCTATAAAAATTGTAAATTTTGATAATTTTTTTGTGTATACTCTCTATAATTTCAAGAAAACTACTATAGCAAATAGTTTCTTATTGTAGATATTATAGTTTTGTTCGACTAGCAAGAGTTTTCTCGAGAGATATACTATTAAATATTATATATTTTTATACTTTTAATTGAAGTATGCATCAATAGCTAGATTTGATGCGTCGATTTCAATTTTGTTTAATAATTGTAAATTATATATTTTTAGTATTAATTTTTTCAAGCATTCTAGTTTAAGATTCTAAAATAATTTCTCTTTTGCGAATTTCTATATCTATAACGTATTTTTTTTTGTAAGATTTGTTAATAATATTGTGTTTGCTAAGTAGTTCTTAATAAACTTCTTATTATAATTTATAAAATCTAGAAAAAATTGTATTTTTTTAATATTTGTTAATAATTTTTATTTTTTAATTGCTTGTAGTTTCTCGAAATTTATACGTACTTTATATTGTTTAACAACAAATTTAAGAAAGTTAATTTTCTCTTGATAAAATTCGCATTTCTTTGATTTAAAATATAAATTTCTTATATTTAGATATTTCAATACTTTGAAGATATAACTAATATATTTTTTCAAGATTTTTAAGTAAATTATAATATTGTTTAAGTATGCTATAACAAATCGATTTAGATATTATTGTAATATATTATTAATTATTTTCTAATATATTGTCGGAGCGTTTGTAAATCTAAATAATATTATTGTATATTTGTATAATTTATACTGTATATAGAAAGCTGTCTTTTACTCTTTCTTTGTCTTTATTCTAATCTAGTTGTATACTTTTTGTAAATCTAGTTTAATAAAGTATTTTGCTTCGAATAGTCGATTCTAAAACTTATTAATATTAAATAGTAAATATTAATTCTTAATTGTAATATTGTTTAGTTTCTAATAATTAATATATAGATAGAGAGTTCTATTTTTTTTTAATACAAAAAGAATCGAATATTTTGTCTGTAATTG
>JAABUW010004829.1_pt1 | contig 18061 bp, 33 predicted proteins | sample 5560081 | NCBI WGS metagenome assembly JAABUW01 (sample SAMN10711882, study PRJNA513363) | rock metagenome | isolation source: Antarctica rocks | place: Antarctica: Victoria Land, Knobhead sud | reverse complement strand
GCGCATGCTTCGTAAGCCCATGTTCGATGCAGTCTGCCTGCCAACGCCCCTACGTCGAATGTTCAAGCACAGAGAGCACACAGCGCTCGCATCCGGCGATTGTCCGCCGCCGTCGCTCATTGGCGCAGGGCTGCTGCATGTTGGCGACGGCTGCGACGCCCGTTGGCATCTGGCCATCAGAGCAAAAAGTTGCAGACCTGCAGCACCATACAAGTCGCCTCACTTGGCGCCGTCCGGCTGGCGCCGTCCGGATTTAGGGTTTAGGGTTTAGGCGCCAGCCGGTTGTTGACGCTGGGCTGCTGCATGTAGGCGATGGTGGTGCGGCCCGGAAATCTAATGCTAGTAGCTACTAAACCCGAAATGCTTGAATCAGAGCCAAGGTTTTAGTGCCCGCTCACCCGGCGCCACCCGCCGCCGGCCGCTTCTTGGCGCTGGGCTGCTGCATGTACGCGACAGCAGCGCGTCCCGCAAAACCCGCCGCCGCGCTCGCCACCGTCCAGCCCGCCTGCCCGATGCTGCGCCCAAGGCCCTCGATGTGGGCGTCGGGGTTTAGCGCCGCCGCCACTGCGGAAGCGGCGCTCGGCCGCGGCAGTTGGAAGAGGCTCGACGGGGCGTCAGCATTCTCCGCGGCGTCCGCCTCGGACTTCACCGCCAGCCCGTCCATTGTGGCCTGCGGGTGGAGGACAGGAGGATTACTGCTCAGGCAGCAGCTCTCCCAGTAACCACATTCGATGCAACCAATGGACCGTGGCTGCCGGCAAGGCGGCGCCTGAAAAACAAATTACTTGTATGCAAATATAGTACACTATAACCGATGACAAATTAAAATATTCTTTTCGGCAGCAGGCGCCAAGCTGCCGCGGGATCATTGCAGGTACTGTTGACTTGGAGAGGTTTCAGGCTTGTTCTGTGTGCTGAAGGTCCATGCCGAATTGCAGTGGCGAATGCACGTTGGCCTTTGATCCCCTAAACCCTAAGGGGTCGTCGTTGTATGCAGCTGAGAACGGCTCTTTTCCTCTGGGAGAGACATCTCGGACATTGCACGTCCGCACTCGCCGGCCGGCCTCGTAGCTGGCCAGGAGGTGGTCGTGCGCGGCGCTCCTGGCGGGACTCCGCACAAAACTCTACGCGAAGACGCTTTTCAAGCTGCAAAGTTTACTTGCATATGCGTAAGGGCGCGTAAAGGCGTCTGGGCTCACCCGCAGGCCGGCCTCGTAGCTGGCCAGGAAATGGTCGTGCGCGGGGCTGCTTGCAGCGCCGCGCAGAATGGCCTTCACCGCCGCATTGACGTCCAGCTGCGCCGCGATTTTGGCGGCATACGCCGCATCGCCCACGCTGCCGCCGGACGAGGAGCCGCCATGCTTCGGCGTGCGCACCTCCTGACGAATCAAAAGCGGCGACACGTCAAAATTGCAGTCTGAAACTCCTGACCACGTGTGCGCCGCGATCCTGATCACGTACGCCGTGTCGGTGACGCTGCCTCCCGAGTGGGCCGGAGGTTTTCAAAATTAAACCCTAAACCCTAATATGACCAAATGGGCGGAGTCGCCACAGCGCCGCCGCCGAGGTAACCCCCACCAGAGGTTTACACGACATCGGGGCCCAACAGCCAAGTTGCTGGTGCCTTATTCCTGTCCAGTAACAGGTAATCAGGAGAGACAGGATCGCATCATGCGATTGCCTGTCTATTTCCTGTCTAGTTCCTGTCTATTTCATGGCATGAACATGATCCGATGCACTTTGGCCAGTCTCCTGCGCCAAACAAAAGATACGAAGCTATGTACGGATTGGTAATCCTATGAGCTGATTTGCGCTATGTCAGCGCCGCACGCCACGACACACCGCCGCTGCTGGAGGCGGCGCTCGCGTGCTGTGGCGTGTGCACATAGAATGTGGTGTCGTAAAGACGCTGAATGCCTACTGACAATCCGCTCAAAGTGCATCGGATCATGTTCATGCCATGAAATAGACAGGAACTAGACAGGAAATAGACAGGCATTCGCATGATGCGATCCTGTCTCTCCTGATTACCTGTTACTGGCTCCTGATTACCTGTTACTGGACAGGAATAAGGAACCAGCAACTTGGCTGTTGGGCCCCGACGTCGTGTAAACCTCTGGTGGGGGTTACCTCGGTACGCAACCTCCAGTCGCTGTTGTTAAACCAGTGCTGCTCTCGCGAGGCAAAGGCGAAGCAAGGGATCCCGGAAGGCTGAGCAATGCTGGCGGTGACAGCCGATTTGTTAATGAATCACGCCCCAGAAATGTGCGCACCTTGCCGAGGATGAAGTGGTAGGTGCCGAAGGGGTGGTACGCCTGCGAAGTACTCCGCATCGCCTGAGATGAGCTCGAGAATGTCAGCAAACTCCAGTTGATCGGCGCCAGACAATTGAAAGAGGCAGAGAGAAGCAAGCTCCATGTGCAGAAATCCGGTGCCTTTCGAGCAGTGTGTGTATGTGTGTGTGTGTGTCGAGACGTTCGGAGAGCCTCATGGTGTTGAACCACAAGCCCCGAATCAGTGTGAGATGCGCAGCACCTCGAAAGTCAGCCGGCTTCGAATGCAGGAAGGACGAGCATGCGCACCGAAGTCAGGCGGCCAAAGATCTGCCAGTAGTCGGCCACGGAGTTGTGCACCGTCTCCAGGCTGGCTCCCAGCAGCCTGTTAAAACGCAAAACACGAGGACGCTCAGCAACCCTATACCCTAAAGTTCCATCTGCACGCCCGTGCTCAAACTTGCGAAGGGTCCGCTTGCTGACAAGGGCAGAAATGGAGAGGCTTTCTGGAAGTCTTCATGCGCCCCAGGGCCAAAACAGGTTCAGAGGCCGCCAGACGGTTTTCCCAGGGGCAGTCTCATCGCTCGAGCCTAGACTTCAGCGGCTTCCACCTGGGCAAGACCATGCAGGCGCACATGCCCTGTCGTGGAATTGCAGCGGCGGGTGACCCGCATGCCTTGCGGTATCCTCAGCATGTAGTTTGAACGCTGATTCAAGTGTACGTTTGAAATGGTAGCCAAGAACACGGTGACACCTGCACCTGGGCACGGTGTCGGTACCGCACACAATTTGCGGAAGTAAACGGTGGGCGGCCGTCCTTGCCCACGGTTGCCGCCTGGTTTGCAATCTTCTGTTATGCACCGTCTTCGATACGAAACGTCGCCTACCTGGGCACGATGTAGAGCCGCACAACCCTAAACCCTAAACCCAAAAAGTTGTGCAGCAGCGGGCGCCCCCGCCTTGCCCGCGGCCGTCCCCCCCAGACGTTCCTTTGTCAAGTTGACGAAGCTGTCAGTGCATGGTCTGTTGTGGTTTGTCATGCTGCGCAAGTCCAACCTGGGCACGATGTCCGAGCCGCACACGAAGTTGTGGAAGTGCAGCGGCGGGTGCCCCGCCTTGCCCGCGGCCGCCTCCGCAGCCGCCTCCAGCTTCTGCAGGCCCGCGTACAGCTTGTTCGCATCCTCCCCATACAGCACCATGGGCGCGCCGAAGGTCACTGAGCCGCCGCCTGCGAGTGTGATCTGCAGGCAGTCGGAACCTCACGGAGTCCCGCTCTACTGCAATTTCCCGCTCTGAGGCTGCTGCACCCTCCTCCAGCTCTGCCATATCCCGCGCGCAGCCCTCCATGCAGAGCGCCCTTAGGGTCGCCGATCGCCAACGAGCCGCCGCCTGCGTGGGCGGACGAGTGAGATGGTGTAAGAGTCGAGGATGTCCTGGACAGGATCAGAAGTCGCGTCCTTCAGTTATTGCCGGCCCGCGTACATCCTCCCCAGACACGCCGAAGGTCACAGAACCGCCGCCTGCGCATGCAAGTGTTCAGACAGCAGTCGGAGGTTTTCGGCTCAGAGGCACCAGCCACCTCGTCCAGTGTTTGCAGCCTGGCATGATACTTTGTCGCATATTACCCATCAGAACCATCCGCGCGCCAAAAGCGACCGAGCCTCCGCCTGCACACATTCAATCAGCCCCGCAATCGCCACAACAGACAACAGCAAGCCTGCTGCCTGCACGTGCAAGGACATCGGAAAGTGGTTTACGGCCCAGGTTGTGGATGCCCGTGCTGTGAAACATTTATTGCGCGCGTTGCAATTTCCAGTCCAGCAACCATGTGCCAGCGCCATGGTGTAGTCATTAAGCCCTGACATCTTCAGTGGCCACGCGGAGGAAGGACCGCCACTCGCACAATGTCAAGATGGTGTGATCTGCTGCGAAAATGCGTCTGCGATAGAGTGCCAACAAGTGTGGCAAGGGATTTCGATTCGGCAGAGGATCGAGACGCGAAAGCGGCTGCTCGCCAGAGAGCACAGCGCAGGCACGGTTCACCGGCGTGTGCTGCATGACGCAGCAGGCGCGGCCACACTAGTGGTCGCGGCGTGAAACTGCTGAAGCACCACGGCCTTCAGGGGGAATGGGTGTTGCACTCGTAGCGTTTTTTACAGATTTCTCACCGCCGCGAAATAGACGTTTGAAAGCGAACATCAGAATTACCTCCGCCAAAGAGCTCTACGCAGGCGCGGTTGGCCAGCATGACGCAGTTGGCGCAGCTGCATCTTGTGTTTAGCAGGACTCCCCTTTGAGTACTTGTGTTTAAAAGGATTCCACCTTTGAGTACCTGTGTTTAGCAGGACTCCCCTTTGAGTACGTAAGATTTTAGGACCCCTTTGGGTACTTAAATTGATAGGACAAGTGGTAAGGGTGCAGACGTGTGACAGCTAACATCAGAATTACCTCCGCCAAAGAGCTCTGCGCAGGCGCGGTTGGCCAGCAGGTGCAGCATGACACAATTGGCGTAGCCACCGCCGAGGGAGTGGCCCGTGATCCACACCGGGGGCTGCTTCCGCTTCTTCCCGCTGCCGCGGCCGCCCGGCGGCAGCAGCGAGTCCGGCGCGGATGTGGCACGCGCCTAGGCAAGAGATATAGACGGTGCGTTATTCATTTTGATATATTCTTTTTCGTAGCAGATCTTCAAGTTTCTTCGCACCCTGGCCAAGCCATTTCTGGAAGGTTTGCTGAATGGCAACAACCCTTTGACCCCGTGTATGCTCAAAGTTCACATGCTCATGTTCGCCTCGGGTATAGCGAAGAGCGGGCATCGGCACGCCAGTCGGAGACAATGCACACGTCATCAGTGTCACTATCAAGGGTAGGTATTCGCACCTTGATGAGCTCACGCACGGCGGGCAGGTGGCGGGACACGCCATTGTAGAAGCCCTGGTGCACCTGCAGCGGCGGCACGCCTGCGGCAGGGGAAGAGAAGGCGACGTGAGTTGCTGTATGACCGTTCGACATTGCTTCAGCAAATCGCAATGCGCCTGGAGCCACGAGGGCGTCGGCTGCAGCTGGTGCACATTAACAGTTGTGCCTCATTGAAAAGAAACACTGATCCTGACACTATAGTGCTGGATCTTACACCACTCTTCGATGAGCTAAAGCGCTATGCAGGTTGCATCTGAACACGTTTCCAGCACACTTCGACTGTTCTCAGGCAGGCACTGCGTGAAGGTCCTGGGTTTAGGGTTTAAGGGGTAGGGCACCGCATGAAGGTCCTGGCACCAGCAGCAAAAGGGCGGAAGCCTGACATTCACAAGCACGCCACTCACGTTTCTGTGTGTGACAATGGGAACCTTCGAACCTTCTTTATAGAGAATCATCTCTATGATTCCCTAATAAAATTAGCATTTTGGCATAATGTCGTGTCACGCACTGCGCGTATTCTTTGCGGCGGCCAGCGGCACGGGGCGGATGTCGACATTCGCGCACGTGTGCGAAACCAGTGTGACCTGATGACGTCAATACACCTACCGCGCATGTCTTGGATCGTGGCCAGCGGCGTAAGTCAAACGATGACGTCCAAAGGACACGTTTTCTGATTTCAGTCAAATGCAGACATCAAGAACATCATTTTGTGCCCTAGCGCGCATGCCTTTGGTGGTGGCGAGCGGCATGGGACGTTGACATCCACGAACACGTCTTCATGCCTTGTCCAGACAAGAACGAGAGAAAGCCATGTGTTTTACCTTGCCACATGTTTCTGTAGGCGGCCAGCGGCACGGGACGGATGGTGCGTCCACGAATAAGCCTTTGAAATGTTATGTGTTCTCGTAAAAGCGAACTTCTCAGCCGCACTGTTCTCAGTTTCGTCTGCTCACTGTACGAGTTTTCTGGTATCGCCGGATAATGCCGTCCACGAGAATGTTTCCTTATGTTCTGCCAGACACAGCACTGCAATATCTTCAAAACCCTACCGCGCATGCTTTTGCTTGTGGCCAGCGGCATGGGCCGGATGTTGACGTCGACCAGGACATCCTCGGTCGAGGCGGTTCCCCGGAACGCGACCACGAGTCCCACGCCTTCGACCTCCCAAATGCCGAACTGCTCCGGCGACGACAGCCCCTCCCCCTGCACCGCCGCCCTGCGACGAGTGTGGTGAAAGAATCAGAGTCGGTGCTGAATCTGAAGTGCAAATTGGATGTGCTGGAGACAGGAGCGACCACCGCCTCCCACAGCTCCACTGCTCGGGCGTCGACAGCCCCTTATCCTGCACCGCCGCCCTGCACATGCATAGTGTTGGCGCTGGGAGATAGCACTGGGTGCGAGTGTCCTAAACCCTAAACCCTGAAAGATGCTGCAAGACCAGTCAGAAAGCCGCTCCCCTCGCACTGCCACCCTGCATGAAATTTCACGAAATTTCTATCAGATTTGTAAGCTGTCTGGACAGCTGGCACGCCACTGGCCGAACTGCTCAAGCAAAACCTTTTACGTTATGTGAACTCAATGAACGTTGGACACGGGTGCTCGCTGGAGGGGCCCGTCAGCATCATGTCATGCCACGTCGCTCGGTTGACTGTAGACAAACTGTCTAACACACAGACATCAGATCATGTGTGCGTCAGGGAAGACGGCCGGCTGCGATTGGCCGCTGGCGGGAAGCATCCTGCTACAATGTGTCTTCTGAAAATTCAGATTTCGGAACTCAGTTGGACCGTTGGCCATGGCATGCCGCTTGAGGGACCTGACGGCTATTGCGCATGCATGCAGGCCATGCTCGTCGAGTTTGAGTGCCTTCAAGTCACCTGGATGCACTGTGAATGTGACTTCTGTGTCTAATATGTTTTCAGGGTACCTGAACTCGACGAGCGTGGCCTGGACGCGAGCGCGTTCGCCATTGGGTCCCGCCAGCGGCACATCATGCCCTACCGTCTGGCCGACGTGGCTCTCGTCCACGTCGTAGATCAGCGAGCTCAGCCGCAGCAGCACCGCGGACAGGCGCAGGAACGCCAGGCTGTCCTGTTGGGCGCAGGGTGAGACGGAATCAGACATTTCAATGTAGAAAACCCTGGCATGGGCGAGTGCATGATGCCCCCGCCAAGCTGCAGCTGACAGGCAAGCACAAGACGTCGCATGCTGAAGTTCATGCGGTGGGGGTCATTTGCATGGCAGCGCGATACCACGGCACCCCACCTGCTGCGGCGGGAGGTCCAGCCAGCCATCGGTCGCGCCCCTGAACACCGAGCTGGTGACAGCGCCCCACTTGCCCAGCAGGCTGCCGGTGCCAGACTTGGCAGCAGTGCCATCCTCTGCGCCGGCTGCAGCGGCCGCGACTTGCAGCTGCTGCTCCGATTTAGCTGCTGCATCAAGCTGCTGTCCAGAGTCGCCGCCGCTGGGCCCGGGGCACTGCTGCTGCTCGTCCGACATAGAGCCTCGCGCGCTGACGTGGCTGATGGGCTGCAGGAGCTACCAGTCGCTACGGTCGGCTGGTCGAGACTGTGGCGCTGGGAGCCAGAGCAGTGTTTGTTGCAGTCGCTACTGCGCCCTTGAGCGTCAGATGTTAGCCCCAATCGATTGCAACAACCTTTCGCTCACAAAGAGAGGCCCTTCCAAACTGAAATCCGCTTGGAAAACTTTTATATGCCACAGGACATGACAAGCCTCTTCGGCTTGGCAGCGCAAGTCGTGTCGGAGATCTCCCTCTGGGTGAATGTTGCTCTTAGTTCAGCGTTTAAGGGCAGCGGCGCAGCTGCAGCCAGTATACTCCTGGCGCACGTCGCCGAGAAAACCGGTCAGCAAACATGCGTTGTGTTTAGGCCATGCGAGACCGGTTTTTTGTAGCTTCCGTACAGATCTTTCCCGCGGATCGAGGCGTTGCCGCGAAAAGGGTGACTGCTACGTTTTGTTTCGTTCTGAATCCTCCCCTTCATCATGCACAGCGGCCTCCAAGAATTTTGCGCGCACCACATTTGCGAAGACCGTTCCAAGCTGCTCTTTGGAACGCCAAGGCTGCATCACATCTTCTCGGTTCTGCTTGAGGAGCGCGACAAGCAGAGTCTGTAGGCCTGATTTGGAGCCGACAATATCAGGCGCAGTCACTTTCTTGAGACTGCACAGAGGTTTCGCAAGGCTGCAGCGCCGCGCGGCTCAGGTATAGCATAAGCAGGTGCATCTCTCCTTAAGCGCGGCGGGTGTCGTGAGCAAGGTCAGCAAGGCCCTTGTGCCGGCATTCTGCTTAGCGGGAGCCGGCTTGCAGCCCTTGGGGCGGCGTCTGCAGCCTGCCAGGCACATCGAGCCTGTCAGAAGTCAGAGCAGCGAGGCTTTGCCCCGGCAGTGAGCCCAAGCGGCGCCACAGCCAGGGGCAGGGCGAGTGCAGCAGCCAAGTGGGGGCTGTTGCAGAACGCGATTGAGGAAGGTGAGCTGCAAGCCTTCACATGTCAACATCAGCAGTTCGCACTGCACACTGGATACTGCAGCACACACGCATGCTGCAGTCGCCATGCCGGGGGAAGGTTACACTGCCGTTGTGCCGGCGTCTCCCCGGTGCGGGCAAACATGGCGTTGCTGACTCCTCGAAGCGCTGCTTTGCGGTGCCCACGCATGCTGGAAACCCACGCCAATAGTTTGCACAACCCTCTGAGCCAGTTCATCAAGCATCCTAAATGTGCTGTGCGCAGGCAACCGCTGAGCGAAGGTCGCCGCCGCCGCCATGGTGCTGTACAACTTCAAGGCCATCGGCGTGGTGCCGCCGGCCTCGGACTTTGTGGACATCGTGCTCAGCAAGACACAGCGAGGAACGCCCACCGTGGTGCACAAGGGCTGGGCCATCACCCGCATCCGCCAGTTCTACACCCGCAAGGCGAGTCAGAAGGGCGCCCGCCACGACTTGCTGCTGCATGGCCTGTATCCCGACGCGCAGTCAATGCATAGAACACGCACAAGATGCGCAGCGGCCAGTGCACTTCGCCCACCATGGCCGCCAGGTAGCGCTGATGCGATGTGCCGCTGGTCCGCTGCAGGTCAAGTTTGCGCAGCAGAACTGGCACGACCGGCTGACGACCATCGTTGACGACTTCCCCAAGGTGGGCTTGGGAACTGCTACCAGCTCAGCTACTGCCAGCGCCATTGATCAGTCTGTGCAAGCTGCATGGCGTGCAAGCTCAAGGCAATCACCAAGCATAACGCATCAACGGCGGTGTTGTTATCTTGCGCAATCACTTCTGTAAGTGCAGCCAGAGGAGGCCGGTGCAAAGTTCTGTTGACAACGTACATGAGTGTGCGCGGCAGGTGGACGACATCCACCCATTTTACGCGGACCTGCTGAACGTGCTGTACGACCGGGACCATTATAAGCTGGCCCTGGGGCAGCTCGCCGTCGCGCGCTCCCTCATTGACCGCATCGCCTCAGGTGGGTGCCCGTGTGACCATCTTCAGTGGAATCATGTTGCATTGTGCAAGTTCAGCAAGCTCAAAAGTGACATTAGGGCAGCTTGCCGTCGTGCGCTCCCTTGTCAACCCTGCTGCCTCGGTCTGGTAGATTTGGCAATGCAGATGTGCCGCAGCGATGATCGCCCTGCAATAGCAGTCAGTTGACGAGATGCAGATCGCGCAATGTGGAGAGCGCAGCAGGATCGTACTGTTGGCGCAGGATGCCATTTCGCGTGCCTGTGTATCCTGGGGAACAGGAAGGCATGCGCGCAAACGATGACCAAGCGTACATCTAACAGCTGATCGAGCATTTGCATGTGATGTGGTGCAGACTACGTGCGGCTGCTGAAGTACGGCGACAGCCTGTACCGCTGCAAGGAGCTGAAGCGCGCCGCCCTGGTGCGATTGCCAGCGTACCACTCTCCTGATGCTGTGACACATGCATCCACTGAAGAAATCTCAGTTTTGCTGCCACCTGCTATACACCAGTCATGGGACACTGCAGTTTACATAACCTGTTCAATCACCTGTTTACAGAGTTCTCTGCCGCTGGGCTGCTATGCTGTGCATCCAGCAGTGGTTCTGGTTGACGTCGATCACTCTTCTGCTACAGGGCCGCATGTGCACCATCATGAAGCGGCAGGGCCCCAGCCTGAAGTACCTGGAGGAGGTGCGGCAGCACATGGGCCGCCTGCCCAGCATCGACCCCGCCACGCGCACGCTCCTGGTGTGCGGCTACCCCAATGTCGGCAAGTCCAGCTTCATGAACAAGGTGAGTGGATCTGGAGCAGTTCGAACAGTCACCGCACGGGTCTTACTTTTGCTGTGCTGTCCATTATCGACCCCGCCACGCGCACGCTTCTGGTGTGCGGCTACCCCAACGTCGGCAAGTCCAGCTTCATGAACAAGGTGAGTGGATCTGGGGCGGCTCAAACAGTCACCGCACGGGTCTTACGCTTGCTACGATGTCCAGTATTGACCGGCGACGTGCACCCTCCTCGTCTGCGACTACTCAGACTACCCTTATGTCGGCAAGTCCAGTTTCATGAACAAGGTGGGGTTACCCAAAAGGGGTTTTTTAAGTGTTCTATAACGTAGTCGTACTTTGTGGCCCATCAGCAATGTGAGCTGGCGTGGTTGCATGCGGCTACCACCAACGACGGCAAGTCCAGCTCTATGAACAAGACGGTCAGGTGTTTTGGCGGTTCAAGGTCCAGCTGCACGTGCCTCGTGTGCTGCTTCACCAACTTTGACTAGTCCTGTATCATGAGCAAGCTAGGGCGCAGGCGTGTCTCGCTGGGCAGTGAGGCGCTCCTGCGCTGATGTCTCTCATCGCAGCGTGATGAAGAGTGCTTCAGTGTTGCCCATCACCGCTCGGAGCTTGATGCACAAAGAACGGCTTGCGGGGTCACCGCTCACGGCCTGCCCGATTCAAGTCTGCAGTCCATGAAGACTGAACGCATGCAAACCCGAAGCTTGCGTCACACCCTGCAGGTGACGCGGGCGGATGTGGAGGTGCAGCCATACGCGTTCACCACCAAGAGCCTGTTCGTTGGTCACATGGACTACCGGTACCTACGCTGGCAAGTCATCGACACCCCCGGCATCCTGGACCGCCCTCTCGAGGAGCGCAACACCATCGAGATGCAGGTATGCGGCGCTCTGCTTCAAGGACGCGACTCAACTGTGCCATGGGTTGTCTCAGAAGCACCTGCCGGAGGATCACAAAGTCCATCAGCATCCGCAGGGCAGGCGTTTCACAACAGTCCACAGGATTTCAGCATGCCGCCTGATTTCATCTTGATTATCACATTCCCTTGATGACGGGTCTCAAACTCTCTGCCGCAGAGCAGTACGGCGCTGGCGCAACTGCGAGCGGCGGTGCTGTACGTGCTGGACCCTATCGCGTGATAGCACACGCGGATTCTAACCACATCTTGATCCCATATCTTGTTCTCTCTGCAGAGCACCACGGCGCCTGCGTACCTGCGGGCGGCGGTGCTATATGCTTTGTCCACATTTGATGTTCTCTCCCCTACACCCGACTACTTGTGTTTTCTACAGAGCATCACGGCGCTGGCGCACCTGCGGGCGGCGGTGCTGTATGTGCTGGACCTGAGCGAGCAGTGCGGCTACACAATCGCGCAGCAGGCGGCGCTGTTCCACTCCATCTCCCCGCTCTTCGCCTCCAAGCCGCTGCTGGTCGTCGCCAACAAGGTGGGCGGCTTTGTTGTGCATGCGCCCTTGCAGAGGAGATGGCTCGGCGATGGGCAGAGCCACGGGAAGAGGGCGCAGCAGTCGAGGGGCAGAGCAAGACGGCACTGTGACCTTGCTCAGCTGTTTCTTGGCACACAGAACTCCACGCGGCGGCCCTCCCTTGAGCGCAAAGGGTAGTGTGTGACGCAACTACACAGGGCGCAGTTACACAGGAGCCAAATCGAGATCCAATCGAGATCCAATCGAGATCCAAATCTGCAGGTGGACGCGGTGCCGTGGGAGAAGCTGAGCGAGGCAGACCGCACCACCATTGAGGCCATGGGCGTCGAGGCCGCCAAGCTCTCCTCCGGCGGTACGCTGCCGCCAGCGTCGCATGCGACTGCCCATTCCGAGAGCTGCCTGCATCCAGAAATTGTATCATCACAAAGCAGGAGTTGAGACATGTTCGTAGCTTGCGTCAGGCACGGACGGATCGCCCTTTGCGCTGCCGCACAGGCCGAATCGAAGCTGGGACGTCTCTTGCATTGACAAGGTGCTCCAGGGGAGCACAGTCGAGTCCAACAGCTGCGCAAACTCTTGCAGGCCTGGCGGGCGCGGACGATGAGACGGCCAGGGTGCTGCAGATGAGCGCCCTGAACGAGGAGGGCGTCATGGCGGTGCGTTCTGCGGCGTGCGACCGGCTGCTCGCCTCGCGCGTGGACCTCAAGCTCAAGGTGGGGTCATATTCCAGTTCGAAACATGACGTGCATTGTTCCACGCTGCGATTCTGACAGGTGTGTATTATGGCGCTGCGCTCCACCAACCCTCGGCTCGCAGCGCGCGGGGACGTCAAGTTCAAGGTGAGGCAGCGTGCTGCTGTTGCATCTGTCGATGTTCTAAGTTCGTGGCAGTGCAGTCGCTCCGCTGCCTGCAGTGGTCTGCTCGCCTCGCGCGTGGACCCTAAGCACAAGAAGGCGTGGCGTTGCTCAGGCCGCGGGACGGCGTGGCGCTGCCCCCGTTATCCCTCAGCATGCTCAAACCCTCAGCATCTGCAAAACCCCCGTCAATTCTCACACTGTGACGTTGCATCATCGCAGGGCAAGCGCGTGGCGGATGTGACCAACCGCATGCACGTGGCGCTGCCCAAGCCTCGGGACGGGGTGGCGCGGCCCCCTGTTATCCCGCCCTCTGTGCTCGCGGCGCAGACGGGCCAGGCGCCCGCCAAGGCGGCCGCCCGCAAGCTGCAGAAGGAGGTCCAGGTGTGCGGCTGGTCGCTTCTTCCTCAGGCAGGCTCACTGGGAATGAGACGGGAGCACGGCGGGGGTTGTGTTGCAGCAGTGCGTGCTGAGCGTTCTCAAACCACCGTCAAGCTTCCAAGGCTGTGGCGCTTGGCTTCATGCGCACGAGAGGTAGCTGCGGCATGCTGGGAGTGAAACCCTAAACCCTAAACCCTAAACCCTAAATTTCGCGAACCTGAGTCGCGCGCTGCCCCCGTGCCCGCTGCCTCCGCTGCCAGTCTTGCCGCAGGCAGCTGCTGCGCCATGGCCGCACACATCTAGAGTCTTCGTGAGACTGGGTGTTCTCAGCATGCTCGTATCATCTGGCCTGCAATGCTGGCAAGCAATCACAGGGCAGCGCGAGAAACCACGCAGCTTTTCTCCAGGTGTTGTTCTGAAGCTATCACGCGTGCCCTTGTTGACTGAACAAGGGCACACGGTGTGGCGGCGCCCCAGCTAGGATGAATGGCACATTTCCCTGACAGCGTTGCGGTGCCCCGCCAGCATCAGATATACATTGGGTATGCTTTTCATCAAGCCCTGCTTCTCGTTGATAGGAGGAGAAGGGCGGCGCGGGCGTGTACTCTATGGATGAGCGCGTCCTATGGGACTCTGTCAAGGAGGACGAGCGGCGCGACATCCTGCCGGAGCTGTGGGGCGGCCATAACATCGCCGACTTTGTGGACCCGGACATCGAGGAGCGGCTGGCGGCCCTGGAGCGGGAGGAGGAACTGGCGGCTGCCGCCTGGGAGGAGACGCAGGAGGTGAGGGTTTAGGGTTTAGGGTTTTGTGACGAGAACAGGGCTGGGCATTAAAAGAGGAGGCGCTGACGCCCGAGATGCGTGCCACGCCGACAGCGATCCGCGACGTGAAGACGCGCACTCTCTGTGAAAGCCTCTGCGCTCGTGCGTCCTGTACCAACTCCTCACCTCCACCTTCGCATCACAGGCCATGGGCATTGACGAGGAGGAGCTCACGCCAGAGGAGCGGGCGACGCTGACGGCCATCCGCGACAAGAAGAAGCGGCTCGTGAACGTGCACCGCCTTAAGAAGGGCGCCGCCAACAACCAGGCGGTGCTGCCGCGGCGCGCCGACGCCAAGCGCACCTCCACCACCGGCAACCTCAAGGTGGGTTCAACACATCCTGAGAGACGTGGCTGTGTATTAAGGACAGCCAAGTGCCAACAACCAGGCTGTGCTGCCGCGGCGCGCCGACGCCAAGCGCACCTCCACCAACGGCAACCTCAAGGTGGGTGCAGCGCATTGTTCTCGATACACGTGAAAGTGTCTATGTCACAACAACGTGACAGTGACCAGGCGGTGCTGCCGCGCCGCGCCGATGCCAGACGCATCTCCACTACTGGCAAATTCAACGTGGGCTTGGTCGGCTATGCTGCATCATTTCTGGCCGTCATCAAGGCATGTATAAGAGACGCCAAACCCGTGTCCGAACGGCTGAATCCAACCTCGCAGGCGGAGCGGGTGGGTCTCGATCCGAACGTGGCCCTGCCGAGTGCGCGGGCAAGACACTTAGTGCGTTCAAACTTGCCCCCATCAGTGTTCCGATGCTGAGACATCCAGCAACGTTCCCTGTCAGAGGCAGAGCTGGAGCGGGGTGGGCATCGACCTGAGCGCAGCGCCGGCGCGCGCCCGGGCAGCTGAAACCAAGATTCCGGACTTCATGAGCACCACTGCTGGTCTCATGTGTCGTGACCTCTGCCTGTGCGCAGGTGGAGCTGGAGCGGGTGGGTATCGATCCGAGCGCGGCGCTGGCGCGCGCCCGAGCGCGGTCTCAGTCGCGAGCCGGCCGCAAGCGCACGCGCTCCGAGGCGCCCTCAGTCGGAGGCGAGGGCATGGAAGTGGACGGAGACGGGGCGCCGGTCGCCAAGAAGCGCATCCACAGCTCCAAGTCGCGGTGGGTCTTTCTGCACGTCGCCTGCTGTCCAGCCCGGGTGCTCGTGTTCCCGCGCACCTTCCAGGTGTCGACGCCGGCAGCCGTGAAGCTCGCCCGCATCACCGCGCCTGGTCTGCCTGTCTGCCGCAGCAATGCGCCACGCACGGGCGCGACACTGAAGCCAGCGGGCGAAACAGTGCTGCCGGCAAATCTGCACAAGTATGCCTGACAAGCAGCTCGGCGGGGATGAAGGCTGCAGAGCTCGAGAAAGCCTGCCGAGCTCGGTGCCCATGGTGGAGCCTCTCAGCCGGAGCGCCAGGCCCTGCTGTGCAGTGTCGATCTAGTCTGCCAGAGTGCTCTTGGTTGCTGCGTTCCTGTCATCAGTGTCCGTTCCCTCCTACCCTAACCCTAAACCCTAAACCCTAAACCCTGACGCGCAGGTCAATGTCGCGGGGGCGGGCGCTGTCGGTGGCCAAGCCCACGGCGGGCAGCGGGCTCAAGGACGCGGCGCAGCGCAACGCCGCCGTCAAGATCGCCGACCGCCAGCAGAAGCGCGCCGGCAAGGCCGCCCGCAAGGTGGGGCTGAGCAGAACGCTTACCGCACTTTACTCTTGTTGCATGTTATCTGGCAAGCGGACGGACGCGGTGCGGCGCACCGCGATGCCGCCGTCAAGATGCCGACCGCCAGCAGAAGCGCCGCGAGGTGGGGCTGTGCAGGCCACTTTCCGCACTTGTCTCTTGTTGCATGTCATCTGGCAAGCAGACGCGATGCGGCGCACCGCGATGCCGCCGTCAAGATCGCCGTCCGCGCTCAGAAGCACGCTGGCAAGGCCGCCTGCAAGATGGAGTGCAACCAAGGATGACGTGCTGTATCACACCAAATTGAAACTGTCGGGCGAGCGCAGATGCGTGCTAGCACCGTCTTGCAAGGCGGGCGCGGCTCTTTTATCTCCACAGCTGCTGCAACAAGGGGGATCAAGATCCTGATCCCCCCTCAAAATCTTGATCCCCCTTGGCTGCGACCGCTGATTTTGCGGGTTCCATCGTTTGATTGTGACATCTGTGCCGTACTGCAGGGAGAGGGCGACAGGCACATCCCAGACCTCAAGCCCAAGCATTTGTTCTCTGGTGAGCGCCTCTCATGCGCAAGCTCTGTGTCTGCTTGTCTACGCCTGCACGAAGACGCTGCGCCGCGCTGACGCATTCGGGCAGAGTGATTTATCGTCTCGATTTCAATTTATCGTCTCGATTTCAATGCACGATCTTCACAAGTCCTGAAGATCGTGGCCCTTGCTCTGATCTGATGTGGTTCTGCAAATGTAGGCAAGCGCGGCAATGGCAAGACGGACCGGCGGTGATGCGGCGGGCATCTGCTTGGATGGTGCAATGCCGCTGCTCGAGAGCGGTTAAGGATGGCTACACTACGGTGCCACCACCATTGATGCCAGAGGCTGCCGGAGGCTTGCCTAGCCGACAACCCTTCCTTGCTGCCGGCATTGGGCAGCAGGCTGGACAGCTTGGGCAGCACGAATGTTAGGAATGCCATGGGCAATCAGGCTGTTCCTGCGGGCATGCTGGTCAATCATCTCCATGCAGTGGTCGGTGTCAGCCACGCGATGCTCAGGGGGCCGCAGGTTCAGAGATGGTGAAGCGGTCTCTCAGCTCCTTGACAGATGGGGCAGGCGCCTTGTGTTTCTCCAGCTTTTTACGGTCTCGTTCAGCTTGTTGGTCACATCGCGCTGCTTTCTCAGCTCCAGGCTCAGGTCACTGAGCTCCTTCGTTCTGTCATGGTGCACGCTTGTCGGACGGGGTATCTAGGATTAAAACACATTCAAAGCAAACCCATCCCGACTGCACTTGGCGAGCTTGGTGATTGCTGACTCACAGCACAAGTATTTCTTTCAAAACATAAAAACCTGGGGAATGGCCGCCAGGGTGCTGGGCAGCAGCTAGCGGCACGCCCCCCTCTGCATCCAGGCGCAGCGCGCACACCGGAGCCAGCGAGGCGGCAAGCCCCAGGGCAGCACGTGGGACACAGCAGTCATCTTCGGGACCACCCCGCAAGCTCAGAAAAGCGCTGACTGTGTGATAAGCACAACCAGCTGGCCTAAAGAGAGGCGACAAAGGATAAGTGCTGCATGCAGAATCTGCCACATGTTGTCCTAAGTGCAGATCGAAGGTTCGGAAAGAAGAGGAATGCCAGAATCACACAAGGTGCTACTAGCCTCGACGTCGACCAAGGAGCTGAGCCGCAGCGGCCGCAGATGGGGCCCATGGCTACGCATCCACCGGCAGCGGCAGCGGCTAACGGCGCAGGCGGAAGCCGATATATCGACTTCCGCCATCATCGATGATGGAGTGTTGCGGGTCGCTGCCGGATCGATGATCAATGGTGGCAGAACAGACACGGCACAACATGATTTATTCGAAGACGAAGCACCATCGATTGACGATCAGCAGTGTTGACGACATGAACCCTAATCAACCTAAGTAAGGCTGCAAAGGTTGATGTGTGTAATCTCTCTCTCATTGCCTGCTCGGCTAGATTCCGAGTTTTTCCTTGCGGTTTGCCTTTCCCTCCTCCTCTCTCGTGCACTGCATAAATCCTTTGCTCATGAAAAGCAACGTGTCTCGCGCAGCAATAATGATAAGGACACAGTCGGCGGATTAATCGGCGGTCCGCTCTGCCGTTCTATGCGCACCAGGAGCTGGTGCATGTCCGACACCAGCGGGCATTGCGAACCGATCAACCAGCACCTGCTCACAGGATGGCATCGGCAGCACTGATGAGCAGCACTACGATCAGCGACCTTCCAGGCCACCTGCTGCAGCAGATCGCCGCAGCTTTACCCTTCACAGAAAGGTACGATAGCGTCCTCACTGTGGGGACGAGACTCCTCCCAAATGGTCACAACTGGTGCTAGACTGGTAGTATTTGGTCACAATTGGCACAAATGATTATGAGACCTCGCACCCGCGCGGGTCCGGGAGTCACAGATGGTCAC
>JAABUW010004828.1_pt1 | contig 18071 bp, 5 predicted proteins | sample 5560081 | NCBI WGS metagenome assembly JAABUW01 (sample SAMN10711882, study PRJNA513363) | rock metagenome | isolation source: Antarctica rocks | place: Antarctica: Victoria Land, Knobhead sud | reverse complement strand
AAGAATAATTAAATTTTATATATATTTAGTATATATTAAACTTGTATTAAAATAGAATTAATTGCAAATAAAATTTTTAAAAACTAGATATTTAATAAAGATATAATTTTTTATGCGTTATTGTAATTTGTAGTCTATTAAAATACAAAAATAATTAATATTAATATATACTAAGTTTGCGTTAATAATTTAATTTGTATACTATAGTTTTGTATTAAAAAATAAAAAGTATTTAATTTAATAAATCTATAAAATTAGTTTATAAATAATATAGATAAAATAAAAGTTTATTTTATAAGTTTTTTATATAATAGACTCTTAATTCTTGTATACGTAAATTATAGATTCGAAATATATATAATATATATATTAATTTTGCTATTTTTTAAGAAATTTATAATACTAGATCTTTGTGCAATACTTTAATTGCGTATTAATATTTATTGTATATATTAATTAAGTAAAATATTATTAAAAATTATTAATATTCTTAAATTTAACTCTATTATATACTAAATATATATATAGTATATTTAGATATATATATTTGTAATACTTAATTTCGAAATATTTAAAATTTTAATATTAAATTTTGTTTGCTTTGTTTTTCTTTTTAATTTCTAAAAATAAAAAAGTAATCTAAATAATTTTAAAATTAATTACAATAACAAAGAATTAAATCTAGTTTTAATATAAATTAAAATTATATTTTACTTAAGTTAAATATATATTAGATATATATTTGTTAATTAATATTTTAATAAAGATATTAATTAAGATTTCGACTATTATTATACTTTTTTTATATATAAAATAAAGAATTTTCTTTAAATATATATATAAATATACTAGAATATTATAATAGTTTTGTACTTTTAATACAACTACTTAATTGCGTTCTTTAAAAATAATTGCAATTCTATTAATATTAATAAAATTCTATATATAATAAATATTAACTCAATATATAATAAATATAAAGTATAAAAGAGAATTTATTTTTTTAAGTTTTATAAATAATAATTTGTCAAAATTATTAAAATTTTAATTGTTTAATATATTTTGATTTTTTTAATTGTTTATAGAAGTATTTTTGTTAATATTTTAATTACTTAATATTGTATTTAACTTAATAATATTAATATTGTTAAAATTCGAAATTTGCTTATATATTTAGCAAATATCTAGTATATAATAAGTATAAAATAAATCTTAATTTTATTTATCTATTGCGAAATTGTTTATTAATTTTGATTTGCAAAATTTTTAAATATAAAAGAATTTTTTTTGTTAAAAGATATAAAGATTTTAAAAACAAAAAAATTAATAGTATTATTAAAAAATATATTATTATTAAGATTTAAATTAAATATAGACTAAGTTTAAATATAATATATATGCAAAACAAGTAATTGAATTGTGCAAATATAAAACTATATTAAGTTTATACTATATCTAGAAATAATTTATACTATAACAAAATATAATTTTGTAATATATAAATTTTGTTTTTGAATTTAATTAATTGCGCATTATAGATTTTATACAATTTTAAGAATATTATAAATATAGAGAATTAAGTTTATATCTAGTATATATTAAGAAAAAACAAAATTCTAAAAGTTAATTTTTAGCTAATACTAAATAAAAAGATTTATACTTTATATACTGTACAGGCTTTCGCTGTAATTATCTCTCCATTCTTCTCCCGTGATAAACCGGTGGTCCCTCGGATTTTGATTAGATTACGGTAGAAATCTAGAATAAAAACAATAAGAAACCGGTAAAATCTCGAAAATAAAATTTATCTACCGGTCTCTTACCGGCAGACTCTTGCTTACAATATAAGAGTTGTAGAAATCTTGTAAAAAAACAGAGCTTTTCCGAAGATATCTTCTTGAGTATCAATCAAATATATAAGATAAATAGAGATAAATTACATTTACTTCGGAATTCTTTTATATACTAGACTGAATTTGCAAATCTTTTACAGCTATTTTTTATCAATCTTATTACTTGTAAAAATTATTTTATTTTGTTAAATATATTATTGTCTATAAGTGTATTTCAAATCTCGCACTTCTTCTATTGTGCTAGCTTTGTTTTCAATTCGATATTTTTCTTTTTTTTTGTTTTCAGATCTTTTTTCAGCTTAATATTATTCTGCGTTGTTGTTTGTAGCTTCTTCTCTATATTTTTCAATCTGACTCGCAAATTGGATTTTTCTGATCGCAAAAATATAGATATAATAAGAACAGAAATACAGATAAAAATAAAGACAGAATCGAAATCTGATATAAAAATATAAAATCGAGAAAAATATCTAGTATCAGTGTCGATATCTGTTTGTTTCTAGATTTTCGAGTTCAATATATTTGAGAATCTGTCGTATTACACTTGTCAGCTTTGACATTCTGTAAAAGTCTTTTGCAGCTTATTACTGTCTGTCTATTAACGCAATACGCGAGATAGATATAGATGTCGAAGATATTGCAGTAGTAGTGTCAGCTGCAGAGAATTTAAAGATTCTGAAAATTTTGGCCGAAATAGTTGGCGCAAATTTCTGACACTTTGAAACAGTTAAATTTGATATTTTATTTACTTTCAAAGAGTCTGATAACAATAACGACAAGCGCTTCGATAATAGTATATTGAAGTATACAATAATAAGAACAATCGATATATATAGAAGTTACTGATAACTTCTTGTTAAGAATAGAATTGATACTCAGAATCGACATATCTTTACTTTATTTATTTTGTTAATTTTTGTAGAAGTCGAAAAGACAACTTGATTGTTTGCTCTGATTAATCAAAAAGTTAATATAAAGTTGCGAAATTGTTGTTGTATTAATTATTCGATCTATTGCAATATTGTTTGAGCATTGTTCGGAAGAGTCTTTTCAACAAAAAGAGAGAATAAGAGATACTAATTATATTGAATTTCAAATAGATACAGTGTAATAGAATATAAAGCTAGAAATAGACTTTACTCTGTCGTAAAAGTCTTGCTGCGTTAATTATAATTTATTCTCTTTGTAAAAGTCTTGCTGTGTAAATTATACTATAAATTCTATATTATCTTCTATATCTATCGAGAAAAACTTTCTTAAATTCTATTACAAGCAAGTCTTTTACAGACAATACTACGGTATTCAGTCAGTATAATTGTATTGCAGATTTTTGTTGTTTTTGTTGTTTATTGTATTACAAGACTGTTCTCTATTTTTCAGTCTTTTCTTATTCTCAATTTTCTTTTTCTTATTGTTATTCAGTTCCGCTGAACTCGATTCTTCTCTATCAGACATCGTATCAGAATTTTTATCAAAATTTATTTTTAGTTCAGATTTGATAAATCTGAGCACATTTGTTCTTTCTGAATATCAATCTATAATATAATTGTTGTATTTTGTTCTTTTGTAAAGCGCGTTGTGTGCGACTATTCGATAATTGTTTGTATATTTGCTTAACTCTATACTTTTCGAATTATAACGCTAAAATATATAAAGATATAAAACAACAATAATCTGTACAAAGATATCTGCAAAATAATTAGCAACACTTGTAAAAGTCTTTTACGAAATCTATATTTAAGTTATTTAATATTTTTGAAAACAATCTTTTCGAAGTTAACTGCTTCAATATCAAAATAAAAGAGAAATTTCAAATCAGCAATATCTATCTTGTTTGTAATCTTTCTTTTGAATATTTTGTATATACTTAGACTTTTAAGATATATCTTGCGCTTGCGTTTTGCAGCGTTTATTTATTGTATAATTTAAACTACAATTTTCTGCTTAATCTTTTTCTTCTATCTTTTATATATATATCGCATCTTTTTGACAGCATTTTTGTAGATAGAATTTTTGTATAACAAATTCGAAAAAACGTGTCGAATAGATTTGTTTACAAAGCTATTGAAAAAAATGCTGAGATATCAGCAATATACTACAGTATTCAGTTTTTCTATTGTTTCAATCTCTGTTACAGATATTTGAAAGATTAAAGCGTTTTTGAAAAGCGCAAATTGCAACAAATTACCGTATAGACTATTAACAATACAAGTAAAGATATTGTTGATTTGCAAATAACTCTCAGAACAAAAACTAAAAAAGATTTGTATCTGCTAACTGTTATTGTAGAACAAACAAAATTAACTATTGTTCAAAAAAGAAATCTGCAGTATTTCGAATAAGTTTGTTCGACTTTGTACGAACGCTTCGGATATATATAATATTGCTTTATTAGAATCGAAATTAAAGATTTTCGAAACAATTAAAAATCTCGGTTTCTTCTTATTATATATAGAGATTTTTTTCGACTTCTTTTGAATTAATATATTAATGCAAAAAAAATTGTTTAAAAGAGACTTGTAATAATTGCTCGAGAAAATTTTGTAATACAATATTTGAGATATATAATCTGAGAAAGTTTTTCTTAATTTTTTAATTTTTTGATTTAGAAAAATCTTGTTTAATTCGATATTTTCTGTGTTCGTATTTTTTTTATTTTTTTTCTCGAATAATTCAAATATAATTCTGTTATTTTTTGCTGCAATAATAATATCGAAAAATTTTGCTATTGCAGTTTTAAAAACTTTTTTTACAGAAGACTTGAAAAACTTTGTCAAAATAGATTTTAATTGAAAAATATTAAATTTTCTCTTCTTCTATAAAAATACTATTAGTATATTTTATCTATTACAATCGAGACACTTACAACAGAAAAGCTGTTAAAAGACAACTTTTTTTTATTGTTAAAGAGTTTGTTCGAGCTGTTTTTTAATTTTTGCTTACAATAATTATTGCGAGCAAAGAAGATCGCTTCTAATTTATTTTTAGTATTACTGTTGAAAGTCTTTTCCGTCTGAAACGTAAAAATATTATTGTATATTGATTTTACTAATTGCGATTTCAATCTTGATAGTTTCTGACTGTCAGCAAACACTTTTAATAGTCTCTGAATCGAGACTTTTTCTCTCTGAGCGAACATAGCAATAATATAAGAAAAATTGAAGAAACTCGAAGACAAGAAAGTAAGATTGAATTATACTTGCAACTATTCTTTTTTAAACAAACTATTACAGACAGCTTTTGATATCTACGTCTATAAATACAGAAATATCTACTGTATAAGTATTAAATGTTTCTGAATATACTTGAAATTATAATTAAAATATTGCTATCAAATACTGATTTCTTGAGTCTACAATATCTTGTTCGAGATACTGAAGTTGTGTTTTGTAATAGCAACAGTAAATCGACGCGTCTATTTATATTATTTACTATTCTGATTATTCTGTATTTTAATTCTTATCTGCTTCGTCAAAATCTTGATTCTTGCTGCAATCAACTATTGCTCTGAAAAAGTCTTAATTCTCTTTATAAAAGTCTCGAATCTTATTTATTTTACTAGTAATCAAGTTTTTGTTTTCTAAATCTCTTTTTACGTCTATAAAAGTTTTTCGAATATTTGTTTTTATCTACTCTATACTTATTTAAGCTGTCGATACTCTGCTTTTGTAAAAGACTTTTATAGTTAGTAAGCTTATTGATTCAAGCTTTCTACAATATATTTACTATTGCAAGCTTTTTGCAGACAATCAGCTTATTTGCAGTCGATTATCTTATATTGCAGACTTTTAATTCTTGATTAGCTCTGTTGAAAGTCTTCTACAGACAATAAGATTTACTGCAAGTTTTCTACAGATATTACTAATATAATTGTAGAAATTATATTTGTCAGAGATATTTAATTCGACAAGAGAATATTTTTGTACGCAGATTTTTTCGAATAGTTCAATCGAGTAAAACTCAGTAAAACAATGCGTTTTATCGACGTCAAAAAGTTCGATATATAATTTAACAACAATCAATTTGCACTTTTTTTCGAGAAGTTTTGCAAGAAAATTATAGTGTCGGAGCAAATCGAGATTGTCAAAAAGAACAAAATTTAACAATCTCGAGAATCAGATCTTCGCATTGTTAAAATAAGAATATATATCGAAAAACAAAATAGAAGAGCTAAGTTTTCGATCAATCGATTGCAATTAGACAAATTCAAATAGAATTGTATAGATTATTATGTTTTTGTGCTTTTTCAAATTAAGCAAGTCAATATCTATTAAGAAGCTGAGATATTTTTCGGAAAGAATTTTGATAATATTACTGTTACTAGAATAGTCTGACAAGTGTTTAAGCTAAAAAAAGCAATACAAGTTTTCGCACTGTTGGCACAAAAGACAAAAATCAAAAAAGAAAACAAGACTGTTACAGCTTAAGCAGATAGTAAATAGAGTTGCAAGAGTATATCTATATTGCAGTTGTCTACTGATACTCGCGGAGCAATTTTGCAGCTATCTGAGAATATAATAGTGCAGCCGAATACACAGATCGATGTAGATTTCTCAGACAATATCGATATTATATTTAACAATAATCGAATCGATTTTGAAATCGATAAAAATACAAATATCTTTCTGTCTGCAGATCTTGATACAGACAATAACAATAATACAGTTTATTTCGATAACTTCAAAACTCTATTTAATATCGAACAACTAATTGCAAAATATATCTATAAGCAATTCGATCTGAGTAACAACTTTTGAAAGATTGTTTTAATCGATTTTGTTTTGAAGACAAAAGAAAAGTCGAATCTACTTAACAATCTTTTTATAACTTTCAAACATATAAACGAAATAGCGAATACAGAAACAGCTTTGTAACATACACAGATGCAAGTATAACTCAAGATTATTAAAGAGATTGTGTCAAAGAATTCGATCAAAAAAAAGACAATCGATTTTGTACTATTTAACAACAAAACAATAATCAAGTTCGACTTTCAGCAGAAGTAATTTAATAATATTCTATATTAACGTCAGAATATATCAGAAATCTGTATTATGCTTGAAATTCTCTGAAACAACAAAAAAACAATTTATAGAATGCCGGAAATAACATTTAGCAAAACGTTACAATACTGACAATTTCCGGCAATTAAAACGTTAATCGACTTTTGACTCAAGAAACTTATAAAAAATTGTATATTTGCGAATATAGTCGATCTAGACAAGATATAGATTGTAATTTGTTTTTTTTATATATAAATCTTTTTTTTCTATATTGTAGTTTGAAAAACTTGCAATATATAGTTTGAAAAAGACTTGCAATATATAGTCTGAAGAAAACTTGCAATATATAATTTGAAAAAAACTTGCAATATATAATCTGAAAAAGACTTGCAATATATAGTCTGAAAAAGACTTGCAATACACAGTCGACAAGTTTTTTTCAGATAAATCTATTACAAGTCTTTTTTATATCGATAAGTTGTTGCAAGTCTTTCTTATATCAATAAGTTGTTGCAAATTTTTCTTAATATTTTTGACTAATATTCTCTAGCTGATTAATATACGAGCTAAGCAATCGCTTAATAAGCGAAAGTCTGCAAAATCAATTCTTGTTGTAGTATTAGTTTATTTTATAGATTAGTAGATTACCGAATTCGAGACAGTTGCAAAAAATCAATTCGATATCTACAGATATTATAGCAACTATAGAATTGCTGCAATAGAAAATAAAACTATTGTCTCAGATTATCTAGAGAAGAGTTATTTCTTGTTTAATATTAATTGAAAACAAAATGCAAGATCGATTGTTATTACAATATACAAAACTCTAGCAACTCGATATAAATCGGACGCACAAAAGACTGATAGAATTAATCAAGATATATCTGCAACTCAGATTTAACAGATTTTTGCAAATTTTGATTCAAAATAAACAAAAGTTCTCGATAGATATTTTGAGATTCTTGTAACTAATAAAACTTACACAATCAAAAATATACGCTTTCAAATAACAAGAATATTAATATAACTGAATTGCTTTTTCAACTGCTTAATAATTGGAATTCCGACTTTCAATAGTATATCTGATATAACTGAATACTATCTATTGATCGAGACGCGCAATATCGAAGCATAGTAATTCGAAGAATTGTTAAAACAAATAAATATTTATTATTCTGTCAATTTCTTCGACTGATCTAATTATAACAAGATAGTCAAACTGAGAATAACCGAAAAAAAATTTCGAAAATTTATTTTTTTGTTCAGCATACTTTCTGACGTTCAAGAAGCACGTATTGCGCAAGTGTAAAAAAACTGTCTGATTCGACAAATTAATACAAATTGTGTTTCTTTCGATTTACAATTTACGATTAACAATTGTTTTTCTAGAATATATTCTACTGTCGTTAACTGCTGTTATATTGTCGAGAAACAGATCAAATACAAGATTGTTAAAAAAGATTTGCTGAAAAAACTTATTAACAAAAATGCATATATCTATTTATTTTTTGTTTATAGAAAGCTAGAATTGTTAATATCTTGACTAAATTTTCTTAAGATCGACAAAATTGCCGATCTCAAAACTAAAAATATCGAAAAATATCTGCATATCAAGAATTTCGAGCGTCAAATTGTCAGTTTCGCAAAATCAGATCTTAATATTGATAAAAATTCGAAAAATTGAGATTAACTGCCGGCGATAGTAGAAGTCTTGTGCAACAATTTTTCAAAGATGCGAGTTTTGTTTCGGAATCTTCGATTACAGATATATTCAGTTTGAGAGAAATTTGCACTCTTAAAAGTTTTTCTCGAAGTCTGCTACTATAAAAATCTTTTACAGAGCTTAAACTGACAGTTCTGTAGATTATTCGAAACAGTTACAAAACTATTGTGTAATATTATATCTCTGTCGTCTTTTTATATATTCAAATGTTACTCAAGTTTCTCGACATCGACTCTTATATTATAATATTATATATAACTGCCGCTCAGCGTAGAGAGATAGCTCTGAAATTCGATTGCAATTTGTTCAAATACAAAATTTTAATTATATTATATAGTTTGATTTGTACGAAATATAATTTTCAGTATTTGTACTGATATTTGTACTGTTACAAAGTTTTATTTAACAAGAGTATTACTGCTCAAGCTATCGAAAGAAATTGCTGTATAAATTGTTTCAGCAATATAATATATATCTATTTCTACTATATACAGAGAATCTTTGACAATCGTCAAATAATTAACAATATAATAAAAGCTATGCCGCAGATCTTCGCAGAGCTAAACAGAGAGATGTTTTTTAATAAAAAAGACTCGAACAAAAACGTGATTTGCGATATAGAACAATAGATTATAGTAACTGAAGAGTTGACTCGATAAAAGAATTGTCTCAATAATAAAATAATTCGAGAAATTTACTTTCTGTACAAGCTGATAATGTATCTGATAGTTGTATACAAAAGACAATTAATTGTACTCGAGAACAAGAATACTGATATAACAGACGCTGAGAACAACTGATACTGAAAAAGATTTGCAACGGAACAGAGAATTGAATAGATAATATTATTAATTCTGAAGAAAATTTACAATAGAAACTGGAAAAAACTTACAAACAGTATTAAGTAATAACAGATTCTGAGATTTTCGGACGGTTGCAGTATTCAGCTGCAAAAGTTGAAAATCTTTATAGCTACAATAGATAGCAATATAAAGACATTGAAAAAAACTTACAACAGCAAAGTCAAGCTGCTTTACTGTATTTGTAGAAAACTTTTACAGCGCAAGTTTTTGTCAGATATATCTTCTTTAACTTGTTTCTATTTTTAATTTTTTTTCGATTAATTTTTATTTTTAACTCTTTTTCGACTATTTTTAATTCGTTTTCGAACTTACTCAAGACTGAGCTACAGTATCAGTATTATAATTCCGCGGTTTCGAAGACTGAACTTTCTGAAAATATTAATATAGATAGTAAATAATAGTATTCTAAACGCTGCGTTTTTATTCTTACTCTCAATTCCGGCATTATCAGCAATTGGTATAACAAACGTAAACGTTGAGAATTCTCAAGATAATACTTCAGTAAAAGCAGATAGTAATACTGAAAAAGACTTGTTCAATTTATTTTCTGTAAAAAACTTGTTTAATCTATTTTCTGTAAAAAACTTGTTCGATTTATTTTCTGTAAAAGATTTATCTAATCTATTTTCTGAAAAAAACTTGCAAAACTTGCTTAATCTACTTTTAACAAAAGACTTTGTCAGTGTATCAGATAGTAATATACAAATGCAAATAACAGACTACAAGAACAGAAGTGTCAGCGATATTTTCGAAAACAGCAATTTGTTGAAACTTCGAATTGTCTCGAGCAATATCAAATTATCGATTAATAAAAATCTTTTTATTGTAAGTATTTTTTTTACTGCTAGACAAAACTGACATTTACAGATCAGCAACAACTATAATATTTTTCAGAAATCTCAATTACTTACTTTTCGACAGTATTACAATAATTTTCAGTCTGAAAATAACAGTAACAACAATATTTCTATTATACTTGCAGACGCGTTTTCTATATCTACTGTTTACAAGCTATTTTTTCGAGCGCAATCTCTTTCTCAGATCTCTTCGTTTGAGACAGTCGATCTACAATCAGAAAAGAGTGCATTTTTATCTCTATTTTATTTGATTTTGAGATTCTGATTTGAGAAGACTGATAATACAAAATTAGACTATACAAGATTGATCGAGATATTTTGTCTGAGAAAAACTTTTACAGAGAGAGAAAATAATTCAATAGATATACTATTATTTAAACTAGACAGTCTCAAAAAACAGATTTGTTGTTATATTTTTTTGTTGCAGCTAATGCAAAAGATTTTGCCAGTAGTTATTACGAAACAGCTCTCTCTGGCCGAGCGACAGAAAAATAAGATCAGACAACAATATATTAAACAAACAATATAACAATATTGATATAATTTTCTGAAATTGATACAAACTATTCTTTCCGTTATCGATCTACAATCGAAAATGTATTTCGACATAGTTTATTTTGTCGACAAACCGACAGAACTGTAATATTTACAAATATAAAATAGCTCGATACGCTCTGTATCGAATAATATATACTACAGTACTGTCGGTTATTTAATTATTTCAGATAATATTATTTGTATCTCCGAGAATACAGATAAAGTTAATCGCTATCAGTATAGTTGCGTTATTTTTATAGAGCGAGATTATTGTCAGAACATTTTGAAGAAAAATACAGTACGCTTGAATCTACAAACTGTTGTTAATATACAATATTATATATTTATCGACTTTGAATCTCTATCTCTTGACAACGAAAATAAGATATTTATTATAAAAGATCTTATTCTCGAGATAGATATTAATAGCGTACTTGATTATTTAACTATTTATATCGATTGCAAATACAAAAATAACAATAAAAAGAAAAGTTAATCAGTTTCTTTTTCTAGCTTTTATATTCGAAAAGTTTTTTATAGTAGATATTATACTGTGCGTTCTGTACAACACTTGTATCAAACTAGAGAAAAACTGAAAATCGACTATTTTAATCGAGACTATATAAAAAGATATTTGATTTCTATAATTTTCTTGCTATATCTTCTATTTATCGACAACTTTAATATATATAGAAATATATATCAAGCACTTAAGATATTTTATTTGATTCCGGAATATCTTTTCTATAATAAGAAACGCAAGATAGTTAACTGTTTTGTCTTAATTTTGGAACCGCATAAAACAAATATTGAGAATATTGTAAAAGTCTTTGTTAAATCAATCAGAAAGATAAATCGAAATATAAAAATAACTATTAACAAAGAAATTAAAATAGTTTGTGTTTTTGTTATAGCTTTTCTAGAAGATCTTTTTTAACAAACAGATATCGCAGAGTTTCTTCGATATAGCACTACAATAAAATGTCAATCTTGCTATTGTTCTAAAGAAGAGCGTAACAATTTAGAGTACAATATAATAAATAACAAGCGCTATTATTGAAAAACTATAAAACAGCAAAAATATGTCAACAATAATATTATTGACAAAAATCGAATCAACTTCTTAAAGAAAGTTGATATCAGAGCTCAGTTATTGTCTCTTCAAAAACTTGTATTAAGTTCAGATCTTATACTGTCGCAAGTATACAATATCTTTTACTTTGAATAGAGAGAATTAGAAAGAATTTTACAGAACTTTCTAGTAAAAATTGTTTTTATCAAAAAAAAAAGTATATTATATCTTAAAGTCTTTTAGAATTTTTGTTTTCTATCAGAATAACTATATATTTAATTGTCTGTTTTTTATATTTAATTATAGTTACTCTTCGAAGCAGAAAGAGTTTCTCTACTAATTTCTCTGATTTTTTGTACGCAGATTACAGTAAACTGATTTAGATTTTTTTTTATTCAGTCGGCGAGACAATATTTGCGAAAACAAAAATTTACACTATTACGGATTATTGTTAAAGTCTTTGATTTGATAGTCAAAATCAACGCTTTAATAGACAGTTAACGCTACATCTATAAGAAGAGACTGCACAAGATAATTATAGAGAATCGAAAAATCTACAAATTTTTTATTTAATATATTATAGTTGTTGAAGCGTCTCTCTCTTATAAGAGAGTAAATAAGACTGAGAAAGACTTGCAGAAAGATAAGAATGTAGATTACAAAGCAGAAATAATAGACAATAAAAACAATATTTTGAATAAGATTTTCTCGAAGACGAGAAACTCTGATTCGGATTCGAATATAGATATTTTGAATATAAATAGAAATAGTTCGAATAAGATTTTTTTAAAATATTAACAAAATAGATTGTTTAAAAACAATCGATTCAAGAAACTTCTGACGCTTTTCAACATTTATGCTGGACTACACTTGACAGAAATAGTACGAGAATATACTACTGTAATAAATATAAATATACTAGTAAAAGAGCTTGTATATATATAATCTTGCGATCTCTGACTATATTAACTAGAACTCTAATTTACTGATAGTTTATAGAATATTTAAATATATAGCAGACATAGCTGCTCTATCAAATCTAATAGAGTATCTTTTTGTCAAACACGCGATACTTCAGTTAATAAGATTGAAGATAACAGATATATAGAATTATTTTTACTCTGAATTAATAAAAGTTTTGCAGTTGCTGAAAAACAGATATTTTTTGCTTGTAAGAAGTTTTTTTCCGATTAAAAAGCAAAATTATAATATCGAGAATAAGAAACGCAACATTCAGAAAGCAAAAACCGATTCAGAGTATTGTTTGTCGGCAGTCTCTATAGCAGATTTTCAAATATACGGTAAGCTGGAGATCAGTTCTAATATCAATATAATATACTTGAATTTACAATATATTTTTGTTTAAGATCTGACAGATGCTTACCGACAAAAATACAGACTATATATATTTTTTTTCGATTATAAAAGATTAAAGTAGTTTCGGAGAATAGTCTATACAGACAGATAAATCGATTAGTAGTAAAATAAACTGAAAAAGACTTTTACAAAGACTCTCCGAAAACTATTTTTTCAAAATATCGACAGAACTTTTTCAATCTGTCGACAGAACTCTTACAGAAATAAAACTAATCAAGATTTCTACAGAATCAACTGTCGACACGTCTACAATATAGAAAATCTAATATTTATCGAGAATATCAAAAAGCGTTTGCAACAGTACTTTATTTACAAATATTGTTAACAAAAGTACGTGTTTCTTGTAATTAATTTAGTAAGAAAAATCTACAAGAATCTTACAGAGAGAATAATATATCGAGAAAAACTTATAGATTCGATACTGAATTTTTCGATCTACAAACAGATATCTCTGAAACAAATCTATAGTCTGTCGGCGCTGCAAAATAATATAATATATATAATTGATATATCGGAGAAGTCGGATTGACAATCGATAGATAGAATACAGTATTTGCTGAAATATAATTGAAATATTGTATATCTGTAGTTGCAAATAGATTGTCTGATTAATTATAAGTTCAGAACAAACATTTTCTGATACAATTATTTTAATTCGGAATCTAACAGTAAGCAAATCTATCTATCGAAAACATAGCAGTAAGCAAATCTATCTATTGAAGAGAGAGCGATAAGCGAATCTCTCTACTGTAAGACGTGTTATAGAATGTTAAACTGAATATAACTGATAGAAATCGATAATAACTCGGAGAGACTGCAAGATTATAATAGTAAATATTCGATAGAAAACAACGTAGAATCGAAGATTTATCAGCATTCTATTGTAATCTTACCGTAATCTTATCGCAATCCCACCGCGATTCTATCGCGACTCCATCGCATGTACTTAAAGAGCAAACCGAGAATTCTTCTTCGAGACAGACAGTACAGTAAACTATATATATATTAAGTTTGTATCTCGATTGCGAACAAAGATTGCAATTAATTTTTGTAATTCGAAATAATTATGCTAAACATAAGCTAAGCATCGATAGAGTTTATTTCAAGTAAGAATTTCTATCTAGAATAAGCTCGTCTCGGGTGCGATTTCTGCACCCGGAGTAAGCTGCAACCTAGCATTCTATTCGTTGAATAATTGTTGTTCAATTGTTGTTCAACTATTGTTTAACCGTTTATCGACGTTTTATTTTTGAGCTCGATTTAATAACATTTTTCCAGAGCTCTCCGAGCTTTCAGAGCTTCCTGAGAAAGTCTAGGGTTAGGATTAGATTACGTAACTAACTAAGATAATCTAAATAGACAAAATTCGTATTTTTAGAAATTATATTTTTTTTTAAAATTCGACAAATTAAAATAACCTTAATCGAGCTTAGCTTTAAAAAGTTTTAATATTTAAAATTTATTATTGCGTTCGATAGTTGCATAGTTGCATCAATATTAATATTAAAATTTTATAAATTGCAAATTCGATCCATTCGAACAAAATTTATTTGGAAATCAAATCTTAATAATTTGAACATCTTATACGTGTCTTAAGAATAACGACAACGTCTTTAAACAAGCAAGTCTATTGATAGTAGTCGAGACAAGAGAAACTCTAATTATCTCGCAAAAGTTTAATGTTTTGTTAAGAGATGCTTGCGAAAGCGTATTTAGTCTCTCGTTATTAGCTTTTCTTAGTTAATAAGCGTAATTCTCAATTATACTCAAAGTTCTACAAGTCGTATTTGCTTCCAATTTAAGACACAATAGTTCTTAAATGCTTAGCTTTGCTAGCTTGCTCAAAGCAGCTTAGAGCTCCAAAAAAAACGTCGATGTTGTTCAATCGTAGAAAAATTAATTTTCTAGTCTTAAACTGCTGTTTAAAAATTTCAATATTAAAATTAGTATCTATAGGCATCTATTTGTTGTTTATTTGTTGTTCAACCGTTGTTCAACCGTCGTTCAACCGCTGTTCATCGAAAGAAAATCTAAATTTCCAAATTTCTAACATCAAATCGTTGAAAAACCATTAAACAACTATAAAATATCTAGATTTCTGTTGTTTAACCAACGTACAACTGTTGTACAACTGTTGTTTTTATTAGTAGAAAGCTCTAGACGTAGTATCTTTGTGTTCTTTTTTGTAGTTTTTAAACAAATTATTAAAATTAGCAATAGTATAAGCTTTCTTGTTTAAAAACAAAATTTGTTCGAAGTTCTTAAATAAATTGAATTTTGAAAATATATTAAATTAAATATTAAGTTTATCGATCTATTTAATATAATTATTAAAGAACAAATTAAATAAGATATTAACAACAAGAAGTATATAAACGCGCTTTAAAATATTGTTAATAACAATCTATATTACAATATAAAGAAGATCGATATAATTAAAAATTTTTATTAAAAGATTATTAAAATATACAAATCTAAAAAATTACGTACACTAATAAGAATTTTTGTTAAATTTGAATTTTTTAAAATTTTAAGCTTTTAAAATATTAACAAATACAAAATTAAGTTTTGCAATATTATTAATAAACTATCTATTTATTTGAACAATTTAACTATAGATAAGAACTAATCTATCTTTGAATATTTAATTAATCTTAACAATACTACTTGTTTCTTTATTAATTAATAAGTATTTAAATATAAGTTCTTTTATAATAATAGTATTTAGAAGCAGAAGTTGTTTGTTGTTATTTATAATTACAAAATTTAATATATCAATTTAATAAATATTTTAGCTATTAATATTATCTTAATTTTAATAACAATTATTAGACTAGTTATTATTACAAAAGATATTCTTTTTGTTGTCGACAATTCTAGTTTTGTATATATTAAACAAAAGAAGTATACAAATTGCGAAAAAATTAATTATTAGAAACTAGATTACTAGAACTTATATTTAGAACTATATTTTGTTTTAAAAAACAATAGTTTCGAAAACAATTAAAACAATAACAAAAATAAGTATTGTTAAAATTACAATAATTAAAAAAAAATCAAAAGAAATTTAAATTTAAAAAGAATAAGAACAAATTCAAATTTAAGTTTAATAAAAACAAAAATAAGAACAACAACAATAAAAAGTAAAAAATTATTAAAACAATAGTTTATAAATATTATTTTATTTTTGTTGTTGTAGCAATTCTATTTGCAATTTCTAGATTATTTATTTTTACAACTATAACGCTAGCTCTTATTGTTAACTATATCTTGCACAAATAAATCTTTGATACAAAATATTTGTAATATATATTTGAAAATTCTAGTATTTTTATATTTTATTCGAAAATATTTTAACAACTAGTTAAAATTATAGAGAGCAATTTATTTGCTATAGATATTAAAAATATCTATCTAATTGTTAAATATAAAGATAAAAGAGTTTATTATATTACAATTTACAATTTACAATATATATTTAATTCTTTTTACACTTTAATTTTCTATAGCTAGTTAAAAAACGCTAGTATTGTTCGAAAAATTATTAATTATAATTTTTTTATTAATATTTAATAAATTTAAGTAGTTAAAGACTTCGATCTCTATTTTTTAAACTTAAAAATACTTATTGTACTTTTTTTTGCTACTATTGCTCTATTAACAATTAATAAGAATACAATAATTGTACAATACAAACAACTTAATTATCTAAATAAACAAAATATTTATTAGTTAATTTGCAAAGATATTTTCGATTTTATTAAATTATCTTTAAATAATATCTATATTTCTTATATATACACAAAAAGCAAAATAATATTTTATCAAATCTCTATTAGACTTAATTGCTAAAAAAACAATTCTATTTATATTAATATTATAAGATCTATGTCTCTAGATAGTTTTTAATAGTATCTACTATGTTTGTACTTAACTAAATAATAGAATTAAGTATTTGCAAATAAAATATCTTAAAAACAAAAATAAAACCTAATTTGCTAGCTTTCTTTAAATACTATATTAACAAATTTAAGTATAAAAACAACAAATATACTTGTATTTATATTAACAATAACAATAAATATATAAATAAAATCTTTCGAATTTAATGCAAAAAGCGCAAAATATATATTAAATTAATAATTGTTGTCTTTGTTAAAATAAACAAATATATTCAACGTTTTAACTAGATTTTAATACAAAAAACTAATATTATAATTAAAGATACTAACTTAATTGTAAATCTTTAACTAGAGATTATTTAAACAATTAATTTATATTGTAATTTTTTTTTGTTGTTAAATGTTTTGTTATTTCTTTCGAAGCAAATATTAAATATCTTTATAACTACAAGTATATTTAATGCATTAATTAGCAAAAAAAAGTATTAAAAATTTAATTAAATACTAGTTAACAAAAGTTTTAAAATTGTATTCGACTCTTAATTCTAATATAATATAAAAAAAAAAATATCTATTATATAATATATAATAAAGACAAGATTTAACAAGTATTAGAAATTTATTAACTAAACAATAAACAAACATTATTTAACTCTAATATTAATTATAGCAAAATTAATTGTCAAAACAATAATATATATTTATCTATAATTTTATCTACGCAATCTAATATTGCAAATTTTATTAATAAATTCTTAAATTTTGTAAAAGCTAAATTAAACAAATTTTTTGTAACAATATTATAACAACAACAAAGAGTTATTTTGCTCTTAAATTATATTAAGAACTTTAAGTTAAATTTATCTATTTTACTCAAAATTCTA
>JAABUW010004827.1_pt1 | contig 18073 bp, 22 predicted proteins | sample 5560081 | NCBI WGS metagenome assembly JAABUW01 (sample SAMN10711882, study PRJNA513363) | rock metagenome | isolation source: Antarctica rocks | place: Antarctica: Victoria Land, Knobhead sud | reverse complement strand
TGATCATCTCGTCATGTTAGTTAGCAATCGTTGGCGCGCGGCTATTCTATTTTACACGACAGGGAAAGAGGATCACCAGTCGACTCCGCAGAATCTTTGGATGATACGACCATTGTTACATTATGATGGTCGAGAAAACGCCAGCCCTGATCGTCGGGCTGTCCGCTTGTCTGGTAACATGAGTTGTCCTCTATTTTGCTTGCTTGCTTGCTTGCTTGAATTCTTATAACGGCCACGTTCTCCACAGCCAAAGACTCAATATCTCCATTACGCCAGCTGTATGCGATGAGTCAAAGGAAATAACAGCTCCTTGAGGATCATCCACATAATCTTTCACGATATGGTGGTATACTGATTCGGTTACGTGCTCGCTCGCAATTGCTTAGTAGACTTTCAACGTATCTTGCACTTTGGCTTGGAAATTTGGCGGATTGCTAATGTGCAATTCAGGAAAGAGACGTCAGTGTGTCTCCTATTCGGTCACGTGTATGATTGCTTGCTCGGTGTCACAATTGCTTGGTTCATTAGACTGTCTTTATCACGTCTGATTGCGTTGTCATTCATTGATGTATCTAGCCATCTTGATGTCAATATTATAGACGCCCGCAACTGGCTAGGCCGTTCATGCTTTCCTATCATCACTGCTGTGCACCTCGCTGAGAAGAGAGGTGCAGTATTCCGCATGACGAGGAGAAGAAGCTGATCATCAATTACACCGCCTTTCTTACCGAAAGTATCGTCGTTGGTCGAGTGTAAATTCCCTCGCGACTTTTACGTGGACCTGTACCGTTAATGCCGCGTGAAACCGGGCCCTTAGTGCTTCGCTGATCTTGTGTTCAAATGCGGGATCGCTGGTCTGCAAACGTTTGGGATGAATGGATACATCGTACTAGACAGTTGGGACACCGCTGATCCATGCTTTGCTGGCTAGCATTGCCGATCAAAGGCTCAATCCTCTGTCTGATTAGGGAATCTGTACACACAGAACGCAGCACTTCTTTAAGGGCCTTAGTGAAAAGGACTTGGTAGTGGAATTTGGCCTCGGATAACTCCCTCCATCTGCGAGCTTACATACGGGATAAATCGGTGACACACTAGATCTAGGGTCCCTTGGACTTTGATCCCTCTACTAGCCTTGATTTGGTTGCAAAATTATTGGGCTATCTCTGAGGATTGGCCCCCAGGCTTCGTTCGCAGTGAAACGTTACTCCATGGCGGCGGAGGTATCTGCACGCTGTTGAAAATGTCTTCACTAGCCGCTTGCTTTGGCTCATTCGGCGTAGCGTCACCGGGGCTCGCCTGGGTCGGAGTACCAAAAGGACTCGAACTTGACGTGTTTCCTCCACCAAAAGCCTAGTAGCTACTTGCTCTATTAAGCTTGCCACAGCACCAAACCCGCTCCCTAGGGCTAGAGTACTAAAGACCCGGAATTGAGGGTTTTCCGCCACCAAAGAACCCATATGCTGCTTGGTTTGATTGAGCCAACTGGCTTTAAAGGGCTCTGATTCGATAATTGCTTCACCTGGGTCGGCTCGGTAATTCATTGTCCCTCGTCCTGCACATAATCGCTTAGTCCCAGGTCGTCGAAAGAGTACTTTTGATAGGGATCCATGCGAGCAATAGTCTTCCAATGGTCCATCCCTCAGAACGATATTCACTCTGTGGTTCTTCAAGTGGTATAGGTATTGTTGCAGGACAGGGGAGGATATACTTTGACAAAGTTTATGGCTGCGAAAAGACCTGCGTCCCATTCTTTCGCCTGATTGTATTGAGACTTGGTGGAGTTGCTAAGACTTCGAAGAGCCCCCTTGCCACCCTCGGTCTCGGCAGCTCCACTCAACATCTGATTCGCACTTGCTTCTGCAGTATCTTTCATAAACAGCACAGACAGAGTACCCGTTCGACCTCATTCCCAGAGCGATGGCGCCATTGGCTTCGCGGACCTTCATTCGGTATTTCGTATCCTTCGCTGCAGTGGAATCATACCGACCACAGACTCTTTGCCATACTTTCGTTTCATTCCTACGCAATCTTTGTTCGGTATGATCGCCTTCTTTCCATATTTCTTCGAGCTATGGCTATAGCTATAGTTTTCAGTTCGACCATCGCCAGAGCTAGAAGTGTCCAGATATCTTTTAGGAAATTGGGAAACGCTTACTGGATACGGGTTCCTCAGTGGTCTCCAATTTGTTTCTTTACTGTTTAGAACCGCAATTCCCGTTTGATAGCTTCTTTCAAGGCTGGGGCGCGAAAAAATGCTCAACCCTGTAGTCGAGTTCTACAGGCCCAATGCCCTTGTCAGCCTCGGAAGGCGTCCGATTCCTCACCACGAACCATCTATGGTTGAAATCTGTTTCGTTGTGACGGCAAGGTCCATCACCCATAATGGTATCATCTGGTGCTAATGTCCCATCGAGAATGAGCCCCTATCTCACTGGTGTCTCGGGCTATATCGCACTCGGTGATGACACCAACCGTTCTCCTCCCCTTCCAGTCCTGTGTGGAAACCATTTTCAATACGGCTTGGTTCGCCAATGCACTCGTACCATTCGCAAAACAGCTGCTTTATTCAGCTCAAGGTCCACTATATCTCCAAGAGAGACCTACACTATGATGCCCGGCTGCGACGCGATGTAGGATGTCACCATAGCTCTTACTTCGCCTTTCCTCTTTTTAATTAAATCCTTCATAAAGACTAAAACACGCCCAATACGTCCAGAATGCGAAATTAAAATCGGTCTGCGACTGAGCTTTCAATTCCCAAGACGTTATTCGAGAATTTGCGGTCTCCTCTTTGCTCTGGCTCCGTCAACGTTGTTGCACTCGGATTTGACCTTCTAATGCACATCAAGTCTGTTGCTTTGGGCATTGGTCGTACGGTGTCGGGTTGAGGGCCTCATTTCGGTGCTCACCTTATCTACGTTTTCCTTGAATTTTGCACTTTTGATTCTCGGCCTAGTACGGCTAGAAGCTTAGTATTGCTCTCGGCGTTGATGATATTGTCCATTTTCAATGGCGCCGAATGTTCGGTGTTCGATGAAATCTTGATCGTCTCGGAGCGGCCGGGGTCCTTCGAGAGAAGATGCCCGAGGGGCTGGTTGGAAGTCTCCTTTGTGGAAACCCAGGAACAGGAACGGCTTTCACCGTAGAAAGTGTCACTGAAACAGCAGAAGGCCGTTGTTCCGTTGGGACGCAACCTGAGGCTGTTGAAAGACATCCTGAAGCCGTCCTTCATCGTGGCAAGATCTGGCACTTCGTTGTCCTCTCGGATGAAGCAGGCGTCTTCCTTGGAATGGGTGGCCCGGCAGACCTCCAGCAAACCGCACTGGCACCTATATTGCTTCATTTTCTCGAGCATTACAGAGGCATCCTTGTCGTAACATCTAACCGTGTTGGCACTTTCGATGAAGCCTTCAAGTCACGCACTCAGTTTGCCTTACAATGTGAGAGCCTGACCCTTTTGCTGTGTGAGACCATCTGGTGGAATATTCTAAATCCTTCAAAGGCTTTAGATGAACAACATACCAAATTGAACAATGACGACTGCTATGTTGATGAGCTTGCCCGTCAAGAGGTGGATGGGCGAACAATTTGGAATGCTTCCACCACGGCGCGACAATTGCCACAGTATCAGGGTAAAATTTATCATACATGCATCTCACGTACGTCATCTCGTTACTGGAAAATCTGTGAAATTATAGGTCAAGGGTGACAAGGAAGGCTTTACAGAGGATCAGATTATTGCAAAAAAGGACGGTTGATAACTTGGTCTAAACATAATCAAACAAGATTAGTAACCTTGCTCTTTTGACAAACTTTTCTCTTTGGTCGTACTGTAATGTCACCAAGGTTTCATGAGAATGGAGGCAAAAAAGGTGGATATAAGGATACCATCAGACTCGAAGTTACGCGGGGTAACTCTAGTATTCACTAGCGGTATTTTCAACATCTTTCGCCCGTACAGATTCCCTCTATTCACTGTGAGTAATCTGAACGCGGTGCAGAACGCTTCGACGGCTGGAAAGATTATCCTAAAGTACTTTACTCTACTTACTTTACAGTAAGTGTTCTGCCAAGCGGGTCCGGCTAAGATCGACAGCCGCGCTCGGCTGAAGGCGGCCGCTTTAGACGCAGCATTAGCCGGTGGGCTATAGCCGCCGTAAAGTCCGGTAGAGTAAAGTAGGTCATAATATATTCGTCACCTCACATTCATGAATCACCGCCATGGAGACCACCGACCTTGTGCCACTGATCGAGCAACTGGACGATAATGTTGATGACCTTGAGGAAGCTCTTGACTCGCTATTAAAAGGCAATTTATCAGAGACAACCGGAAAATTACCACTCTTGGACAAAGCCCATCTCTATGTTCTGGTTACCTACGCCATTGAATCTATACTATTTTGTATATTCCTTGTCCTCTCATGAGCCATCGTTTGCTGAGACACTCCAGCGTACCTCCGTCTAAATGGCGTCAATGGAAAGGAACATCCAGTGTTTCGAGAATTGATCAGAGTCAAACAGTATTTCGAAAAGATCAAGGTCGCCCAGTCAGCTGGCATTGCTCCCGTTAAGAAGCTCGATAGGGCAGCTGCTAGCCGGTTCATCAAACATGCACTGGTGAGCGATGGCCCCGTAGTTTTCAGTGTTCAAGCGCTGAGAATCTGCTTAGGCTGGAAACGACAAGAATGATGCGAAATTAGTGCAGCAGCAGGCGCGAACGAAAGCTGGGTCCCACATGCGCTTCGACGAGCTCTCTCAGAAGCTCAAGGCCGACGATAGAAACTATCCCGAGTCTGGAAATGCTGCGTTGAATGACAAGACCGTATCGGACACTCCTGATTCTGGCATTTCCAAGCGTCAGTCAGAGAATACAATGGGAGAGATATCTGTTGAGGGGGCCGCTACAATCTCGAACGCGAGAAAGGCGAGAGGGAAAAAAAGGAAGACTCATAGGGATGGTCCAGAAGTGGTTTCTGATACCAACGCACCAATTAACGAGCAGAAGCAACTGCGAAAGAGGAGGAAGAAAGAACGCAAGAAGCAAAGGGTGCTGGAGAATGATTGAAACGCTCAGAATAGCATATGAAGGATTGTGCTGCAATATCGTCCGTTGCTTGCCCGGCTGGGTGCGTTGAACGCTTTTCTGATCTACGGCACCTTATCGCCTTTAAGAGAGCTATGCTTAGTGGTCATCCGGGCAAAGGACTACGTAGGTCTACAGCACACGATTGGAAAGAGTAAGGGACTAATGTGCTTGACTAGTGACTAGCACTCTAAACTTAGTGGACGTTGCAGGATATTGGGATTGGCAATCTCCTACAAGCTGCAGTCCAGACCGCTTGCCTTAACCCGGAAGTTTAATGGACTCGACCTCCACATGCATGACTCGAATTCTAGCTCTGGGCCAACTGAACGGAAGGTCTACACGCTTGGAAGCTTTCAAGCCAATCATCTAGATTTAACGATTGCTGTAACCGCAGGAAATTGTATGTCCATGGTGTGACGTGATCTCTCAATGCCTCTTGTGCGGGGCATAAGATTTGCACGATCCGTCTGTACATTTGCCTACTAATGTAAGGGAGTGAACAGTAGATGTAGGATGTCGTAAATTATCGTAATATACACTAGTGCGGATGTTCTGTACAGTGTTCCTGGCTGGACTTAGTCACCGCTCAACATCTAGAGACTTTCTTGCCTCAACGACACATTTCAAACATTTCTTCCATTTGACAATCCTCATCCTTAAATATGCCTCGTTCTCGTGGAGGATCCGGCGGCCGTGCACCAGCCCGCCCAGCAGCTGCCCCAAAGCGATCCACTGTGACGCCCTCTCAGCAACCCTCTCGTGGCGCCAGTACCGCAGCTCACCCACCAGCGAATGCTCAGCAGGGAGGCGCTCCTGCGCAGCAACAAGGAAAGACTCCCGGACTTTTTGGGCAGATGGCTTCTACAGCTGCGTAAGTCGGTCGTTCCATCGCCCATTGAGTCTCACTGCCTCTTTTGGGTGGAATCATGAACCAGAACGGTCTTCAGTCCATTCTCAGTGCAATATATATTAACCTCGAAATAGTGGTGTAGCAGTCGGCTCTTCCATCGGTCATGCAATCGGCGGGATGTTTGGTGGCGGATCCACCCCAGCCGAGCAATCCGACAATGCAGTAGCGAGCCAAGCCAACAACGAGAGCAACCAAAGCAACCAGTGGGGCCCTCGAAGTTGTGAGACTGACGCCAAGTCGTTTACCCAGTGTCTGGACCAGAACCAAGGCAACATGCAGATCTGTGGATGGTACCTTGAACAGCTGGTGAGTTCTATGTCGAAATCTCTACTTGATGACGGCACTGATGTCCGACACAGAAAGCTTGCCAATCGGCTGCTAGCCAGTACTAAAAGACCCGGATTTTGAGACAACATGGTGAAATAGCGGTAGCGGTAGCAGGAGAAGGAAAGTCAGGCATCAGTATAGGCGTCACAAAACCGCATCTAATTCAAATTCCTCTGAGAGCCATGAGAGGTTGTAGAGATACCGAATCTCTTCCAATGATCTTACACGTCCATTGATCTCCTTTCACTTTGCGATCCATGATTTCCATGCCAGTGATGACCTCCAAATCACTCTACGCACCGATCCCATACACCGCCGTATCTAATGCAAGCAAAAGAGCAAAACCTTGACCTCCAGACTCTCATGACCATATGATAATGGTACCATGAAGGAATGGAAGGCAAAAAATCAGTATGGCTTGAAGGTTGGTCATGCACACGACTGCCGAAACATGCAATGCCTCGTTCTCCTTTGCTTCTCCTGCACACGAATTACAAGACAGTCCACGCTTCGACCAAGGTCTCTCGCGGCATCCTTGCACGACCCTTTCAAGTCCTCCTACTTCGGTAATCTCTGGGAATCGATCGCCTGAATTTTGGAGGATATTCCTCGATTGATTTTGTAGTTGTTTATTTTATTTAGGTACATAGTGTCCGGGACGGAGGTGTTCCACCAGGAAATCTATAAGGAATCGAACCTACAAACCGCTCTCGCCCACCGTATTTTCGGTACCATACCCCATATGCGAGGGGACTGTTTAGGGTAGCCCCCCCCGGGTATCGCCCATCTCCATATGGCCTTACAATAGCGGTAAATGGTTGATTAGAGCACTGGAGATCTTGTTCTGAGGTGTCGCCGTGCTTGTCATAATATTAGTCGCTACACCCGTGTACCAGACCTTCGTTAAACCACGAAGACGTCAAGTTTTCGATATGACCCCGCGTTGGTTATACCTATTGAAACATTTCTCCGTACTAGACCTGTAATCGGCGTGCTTGATGTGTATGAGCCACCTAGCGTGGCAAGCCCAATCTTCTTCGCTAGCGTCATGAGCTTAGTATTGCGAGTGGCAGGATTTTCGTATACAGCCTATACAATACGGCTATTAAGCCATAATCTTCCTACTTCTTCAGATCGCCCTGGCATACATTTAGCCATCAGACCGACAGGTTCGTCAAACCATCAGTATCCGCTCTTGTCGATGTCTAACATCTCTTGACAGGGTACGTGAACCAGGCGTTTATTTCCCTCAGGGGCACTGCATCGAAGGCTCTGCCAGTCGATACTCCAGACTTACCTCCACTTCAGTTGGAGGTATTTTCATGGTCATGGATGCTACATCTGGCACCTTCCTCCGGCTTCCGGCATTCTGGTCCTTTAGCCTCACAAATGTCAGTGCTCTTCAAGGCTGCAAGATAACGACTTTCAAACTGTCATCCTAGGCTTTTACATTGCCTATTGCGGGATCGACCACGCCGGCATCCATATCGGCAACGACTTCAGCAGTAACGGTATCTAACGGGCCACCTCTGTCATGACGACGATGATGTTTACACGATGGCCTGATGTAGGTACATGTCATGCCTGAGCTGTTCAGAAGCGATGCAAATGGTGCTTGATTGGTTGGACGATTGAGAGGGGCAATCTGTCGTTCACGATAGATCTGAAAATTGCGGGGAGTGACCGGAAGACTTTTCGATAACGCTTGAACATCGTTCTACGGTATAAATTTTCACACTGAACTCAGGTCGTCTCAATCTGCGAGCGGCCTTCAGGTTTGAACAGTGCTGTCGTGAAACATCTCAATAGCTCTAATCCAACTGGCGAGGCCGGGATAATTCCACAGAAGGCCAGGCTACGCGGATGACTTACTACAGGTGCATATCGTGTGGAGAGTGCAACGTATTCAAGGCGACGATCTCCACCACTCGTACCACCACTCATACCACCACTGGACGTATGAGTGAAATGACTGACTAGTAAGAACTTGTCTTTGCATTGTGAAGACCATCTTGACAAACGAGTGGTGGTGTGAGCACAATCGACAGTAACAGGTGGTTCGTTGATAACTGCTTCCAACATAGCGAGTTTTGATCATCAGAACCCAAGTCACGCGTACCGGGAAAGCGCACGTTGGAAGGATGAAGCATGCCGAATATATAAAACCAGCTCGTGTCTACTTGTTATCTGACAGCTTTCCATTGAAGTAGGCCGACTAGCGTATGCATTGGTCAAGTGACATGCTCAGATACCGGCACTGGAAGATGAATGGTTCCGTGTCACAGGAGTGCCGGGGGATGAGCTGAGTGGCGGCCAGTCTGCCGGACCCACGGCCACAAAAGATATCGTGTATTCATAAATGCACCATGACTGAACTACGCCTTGCTGAATCAAATTTCCAAACCATTCGGCAAATCAACCATCTTGGTCGTCCGAGTCTCTTCGAGGTTCGAAGTTCAACTACACAACTTAGCCTTTGTATCAACAAATGCTACATTGGCCAAAGACTCACCTGATTGCCATTATAAAATTGATGGTCCTCCTGGATCCCTCGTTGATCACGCAGGGTGCGGATGTTGATACCTGAGGCCGGCCCAATGTTCTCGGAGCGAGGTGCTGCTGGTTGCGTCGTACTCTCTCGATTAACAGGCTCTTGCCCTTGGACCGTAGCCTGACCACGACCAAGGACCGTTCCGAGAGCGCCGGTGACAAGGCCAGCCCCTGCCGAGACAACGTTGTATCCAGCAGCGGCCCCTCTGGACAGGATGCCTTGATTGCCACCATATGCAGTAGTGTAGCCTTGGACGGGGACTATGACAAGGGTAGCACTAGGCGCAAACCCAAGCGATTGTAAACTTTCTTCTTCCTCCGAGATCGAGAATGTGCGGTTTGGCAACGGAGCGAGAATCTGCTTGAAAGTGTAAGGAACATCGCCATCAAACCTCTCTTCATCGACCCAGGCACGAACGTCTGTTCGCAAAGTCTTATCCAACTCGAATTTGGTCCGAATTATACCTCCATCAAATAATCGGACTTGTATCGCACAATCTTTGGCGCCTAATGATCTTGGTCCACGATTCATCTCGCTTGAAAGCTGCTGGTCCACAAGCCCACCAGCACCATCATTCCCTTCAGCTTGTGCCTTTGCGGAAGCTTTCCTCTGGACTTCTTTCTCCTTTCGCTCCGCCTTGTCATGCTCGATCTGCCTAAGAATCCTGTCACGCTCCAGCTTGGCATCCTGCTGTCTTTTACGCTGCTGATGTGCATAGGTGGCCTGCTTGGCTTTTGCTGAGTCTGGATTTGCGGTCATCGACTCTTTGCGAGCATCTGCCTTTGCTTTTCGCTCCGCTTTCTCGGCTCCCTCCTTCGCCTTTTTGTCGTTCTCCAGTCTCCACCTGCAATGATTGCACAATTAGCAGTTCTCTTTGGGTGAGATATAAGACTTCCGAGGCATGTCTCAGGATCAGAAGGCTCCCAAAGCATCAATCAAGACCTGAGATGATCTCTAGATTGGGGCTGAACTGAACAACCGAGATACTTACCTTCGGTCTGCAAGTAGATTTTGTATCGTTTGAGAAGATTGGTTACTGGACGCTGATTGTGGTGCGGTAGACTCGTTCGCATGAATTGTGGCTGCACCTGCAGCAATCTCAGGTGTATTATTTTGTGAAGTCATGGTAGGCTGATCTGAGGTGACTGAAGCGTTTGAAGGATCAAGTGGCGTTGAAGGTTGGGTCCGAGACTCAGGCAGAGATGTTTGTGAGGCCGGGACCCCGGTGTTGGAAGTACGTATCGGTGTTGATGTTGACGGAGGAACAGTGTTCGAGGAAGTCCTGGCTAAAGTATTCAATACTGCTGCCTTGAAAGAGTCTTTTGCCTCTCCGGACCGCATATCGAGCGCAAGTTGACCGCTACTGTTGACCTGTCAGATACCGTGGTATTTTCTGATCGCGATATGCCAACAGCAGACCCCCGTAAACCTACTGTATGACGATAAATGCCGGAACGACTGGTAACGGATAGTATGCTGCCATGAACCCAGCTTCTTGAGATCCTGCGAGGATACGGAAAACCACTGCTCTTGAACTGAGAGCAAGTTTGATTTGATCGTCCTGTAAGTACTCGTTCTCCCATAGTGAACTCAATGCGTCGTCCCCTACACAATATACAGTCAGTCAGTGCGTGCGCAGAAGGCGATTGTAAGATGGGAAAACCTTTGACGAAGCAAGCAACAGACTTAGAGTCTTTTACCGCCAGAGCGATTCCTGACTGTAGATCTCCGTCGTAAAACATGGTTGAGAAAGTAACTCTTAGTCGGAGCTCTCAAAGTGATACACAATTCCCCGCTGTGCCAGGTGGCGGATGTGAAAGCTTTCGACCCGCCTCGAGCATTACGTAGAGATGAAATACATGTCCACTTGTGCACCACGTTTGGCTGAAATATGAAATTCTCATTGCCTTCTCTACGCTTCTTGACTTCCAGGAGACCGGCGACCTTCCGACCCAGTCTGAGAGCTCGGCCATGTTCCCAGTGCGGCGGACGATTACCGATTCGTCAGAGAAGATATGCACATACGCCTGCAGATGATCCAAACTTCCAGTCCATTGTAGACAATCCCCCAGTACTGGTAAAGATTGGTCAGCGGCACGGCAAAGGTCTCATTGTACTGAGTATTCCCATCTCGATCCAATTACTTCTACACCATCTGACAGCGTACAGTTTTGATTCCGACGATCGCTTTCGGCCTGGGAACCTGGCAGGTCTTCAGACTCCGATGGAAGACAGAATCGATAGCCAAATTCGAAGATCGGATACTCAAAGCCCCTCTGCCATTGCCGCCACAGATTGATCCCGCTGCCATCAAGGACTTTGACTACAGACGAGTATTCACTACAGGGATCCTGCAGCATGGTCAAGAAATGCTGATCGGTCCTCGAATTCGAGACGGGAAGGATGGTTATCTAGTAGTCACACCCTTACAACGAGAAGGTGGCAGATCTACGATATTGGTAAACAGAGGCTGGATACCTAAGAAATTTAAGAGGCAGGATGATAGGAAAAAGAGTTTACCTTGTGGGCTGGTTACTGTTGAAGGTCTACTTCGGGAGCCATGGAAAAAAAACTATTTCACCCCCGATAATCATCCGGAGTTGGGCCAATTTTACTTCCCAGACGTTGAGCAGATGGCAAATTTTACAGGAAGCGACCCAGTCTGGATTGAGGAGACCATGGGTTCGTTTTGCAAGCCTCTTCCCAAAATAATGGAGCTGATGGTGCCGCTAGTACCTGATCTTCTGAAAGCATATGACAGAGAAGCTGCTGGCATTCCAATAGGCAGAGCAGCTGAAGTAAATCTTCGGAACAACCATACACAGTATATATTCACCTGGTAAGCACAAACCCTAGGGCATTTCGCTAGACGTCAAAGACGCAATTGAGCAGAATTCGATTAGGTACGCCCTCTCGGCAGCAACCGCTATCATGTTCTGGATGGTCGTAAAGAAGCCGCCAACGGATGTGGCACGGAGAGTTCGCCAGAACAAAGAGTATGTTGAAAAGAGGCTTAAGAAACGAAATCATACTGATCGTCTCAAGGTGGTGAATCGTAAAATATTGATCATCATATATCGGCATCCTGTTTACCTTCGTCAATAACTGCGAAGCCTCATTTCTTTGGCTGCCGGCTCGCTTTGGGGACTGGCAAATGTAGGTCGCGGAGCATTTCTGCTGGAAGAAGTTTCTGCGCCAAGGAGAATGGTGTAGCAGTGGCCGACAAATGCCGTTGTCTACTGCAAGCATCAGCGTTGAAATTATGCACTGGCCGGGCGTCTATATCATTACAAGGGCCTACCGTTTCATGACAGCAATGACATCGCTTTCGTCAATTTTCTTCCGGCGTGCATGGTCGGCAAATGCCGATAAATCTCCAACAAGCTGTTGGAAGAACAGGTCTCCAGCCTCCATGATCGCTCCAAGAGCGTCTCTCCTTATCCTTGGTTGCTTGTCGCCCAATTCATGGTTAAAGCTAGTTGCTATCTTCTTATTGACTCTGGGGGGGAGGCTTGGGTATGGAATTCCGTGGCGCGACCTTTTGAGAGTCTTCAGCCTTCTATGTCGAGGCTTGATATTTGCATTGGCCTTGGATTTGATGAGACTTTTCGAATACTGTGTGTCTGGCAACTCTGTCTCGTGATGGCCATGCTGTTGCTCCTCCGGGCTCATGCTCCGTTGAGAGGCGTCCCTGGGTGAAGTATTCCCGAAGTCGAATTGGGGTATGTCAAGAACGAATGGTGAATGCGTATCAGTCTCAAGAAGATTTCGACTTTGTGCCACCCCACTGGCATGGTTGTCAAGTTTGTTTGAAAGCTCAAACATGGGTCGTTGCAGGTCCACCGTGTCGTCGCTATGGTAATTAACATCCCCCATAGGTAAGATCCGAGATTAATGCTTACACAACATCTAGTCGTAATCTGAGATTCTCCAGTCCGTCTGCGTCTGCTTCTAGCGGATGCTTCCCAATGCTGTTGTCCAGCAGAGCTCGTGATATATCGTCCAGAATCGACTCGCTGACATTGCTGACGCGATCGCTTGGCCCCATACTGCCAAAGCTCCCTCTCGAGACTCTCCCATTCTGGTTCTCACTCGCTACATACCTCCCTATCTCTATCGATTTCCCTGTCTGTTCTCCATCTTCCAATGGCATCGACAGCCTTGGTGGAACTTCACCAGAATCATCATCACCATCTGCCTCATCATCCATAGCTATCGAAAAACGCGGCTGTGGTAAGTCTAATTCATCTTCAAGCTCCTCATTTGCCGTTTGCTTCCACGTGCTTCGTTCCTGGGCCAGCAGTGGAGGAGAGGCTCGGGGAGGTTGACTGATTGGAGCCAGTACTGGCGCCATTGTGCATCAGCATAGACTCCAACATAAGACTAAATGAGATACAACCTTTGCTGAGGTTTCTTAATGCATCCCTAGGTGTTTCGCGTTGCAGAAGCCCGCTTTTGCGCCTATCTCGACTTGGTGTTGCTCGTCGTTGCTGAAATGCTCTGATTGCGTACGGGGTCGGGGGATTACTTCTTTCTGCGAGAGGCCGACGGATGCGTGAGGTATTGGGAGTATTGGTGGCGACAAGTCTGGGGGAAAGTGGTGCTCCAACGCTGGAGGCATGTCGCCGTGGTGTCGAGGGTTTTCGTACGATTGCAGCTATTTGTCTCAACTGCAAGGAGAATTCTTAAGCGGGTGATCGGGCATCAAGCGATTGCTCTAACTCACGTCTGCATACGGTGTCACCTTCGAAGCTGCTGCGTTTGGTCCGCCAGCTAGGGAACTACGGGGCGTGGTCCGCGATAGCTTGAGAGGTGCTGAGAGCTCATCCTCCGTGCCATAATCTAGTCTGGAATTCCTTTCTAATCGTGTTGCTTTTGAAGGTGACACCGACATGCTTCGAGCGCCTCCTTCCAAGGGTAGAGGCGCGGACCCTCGATTGGGAATGATCGTAAACAATGACATGTACGAGGGGCAGAGATGTGATGCGGGCCGACATCCGATGATCTAAGGTATTCTATCTTCGGCTAAGGCTGCCAAGATCTGATAAGGGTCTATCAGAAGAATTTTGATTGGTACTCGCTATGTTGTACAGTAGCAAAATCCGAGCATCCGTCAATCTCTCAAATACTCAGATATATGTTGGTATTAGTCTCACGATTTCATCAATCTTGCATAGACCATGTCGAGTTCATCTAAGCCTTCTCCAAGCCCTCCCCCAGTGAGCACGCGTTCCCCCGCTGCTAACTTCTCTACTTCTTCATCTCCATCTCGAATCATAAAGCGCAAGCGAGACAATCATGATGGTCAAGAGAGTACTGTCGCGAAGCCAGCTAAGCGTAAGAAAGCTAAAAAGGCCAAGCAAGACGACAATGAGAATCTGGATCTGGAAATTGGTGTCAATCTAGCTATTGGGAAGCTGGACAGTCGGTTGCTGGCGGATTACGTTGCTCGAAGGACTAAGCGCTTCTTCCCTAATCTCAGTCTTGTCGAGCTTGAAGACCTTCATATCCCAGGTAATCGCCGCATGGCAATGTCGGGCCACATTTGCTATAGCCCACAATCAATACTAAACTCGCTTAGAAAAGGCCTTCCATGATGCTAGTGGATGGAATGAGCAACGGAATCTACCAAATTTGCCCTTTTTCCTTGACCGTCATAGCTCGAGGGCAGGAACGAACAAGACGTTGTCCATGGCGTCCAAGTTGAGGGGTGCTCCGCATACTTTGGTGGTCACATCAGCAGGTCTGCGAGCGGCGGACATTACCAGGTAAGCCCAATGCTGGCATTAAGCATGCTCATCTAGAGCACAGTAATCGTGACTGAAGAAGTTTAGAGCTATGCGTACCTTCCAGACAAAGGATGCTACAGTCGCTAAGCTCTTCGCAAAGCATATCAAGCTACCGGATGCTATAGAATACGTCAAGAAAACTAGGTAAGTCTTCTTCAACCCCAAGCTTTGGCATGATTGTGATACTGACAGAAGTAGAATGGGCATCGGAGTGGGAACTCCCTCGAGAGTCATTGACCTCCTTGATGCGGGTAGGTGTTCCATCGTTTCATTGGCGAGGATCGGTGGCCAGGAAGTGAATTCAATGCTAAATCATCCAGGTGCTCTCTCTGCTTCAAAACTAGAACGTGTGATCGTTGACGCTTCCCATATTGACCAGAAGAAAAGGGGCATATTTGACATGCGAGAGACGCAGCAGGCCCTGATGCATCTGCTAAATCGATCCGATTTCAAAGATCGTTATGGTAGTGCCAGTGGAGATATCCAACTCATAGTATATTGACAAGTCATACAGCAAACACATGGCTCGTATTCTGTAGGAGGAAGGCAAAATAAGTATGAAAATGAGCAGTAAGGTAATTGCTTACATGCAAATCTGCTTAGATCTTGCCGGTCTGAGCAAGCCGCTCTCTCATCAAAGCAGGAGTCGTAGGGTGTGAATTCATAACACGGTTGTCGGATGCGGGTCCCGCCTTCCATTTGAAGTCAACATTTCCGCAATGCCACATCCTGCCTGCAAGAACCGGATATCTGACACTTTTCCTCACTAATTTCCTACTACAGCCATACCTGAACGGACGTCCACCGCCCACATTTTTTGGCTTCGTAGAACTAAGACTCTTTCTGCATCAAGCTAAAAGATCCAAAATCAATTCTCTTAGTCTGTCTTTACCTCTCGATTTACTTTCTCGCATCACCCTACACCAATCATCCTTCACGCACCGACGACTCGCGCCGCACACACGAAGATGAAGCTGCAAGCCGTGCTTCTCAGTCTTGGGTTTGTGCAATGCGTCCTCAGCCTCGACCACGTCGAGTCGCCAGGTATATTCAACGATCACTCAGTGCTGTCAGACCATTGGTAACTGACTTGCACGAAAGCCTGTATGCCAAAGTGTTGGGACAACTCGAAATACGTCAGCTCCTGCACCAAGCTCAATGAGACTCTATGTTTATGCGATGATGCTCATTTCCAGAATGTAGGCAAGCTGTTTATCAGGAACTTCTTACACAACCTCGGGCCCATGACTGACCATTTTCAAAGGTGGTTCTCCAATGCCTTTACTCCCAGTGCCCCACAACACAGTTCGGCTCTGCCCTACACCACACTCTATCGGCTTGCAGAGGCTCCAATGCTGAAACCTTTGATGCCCTTCCACCCCTCATCCGTCATCAGGGCGTGCGAAAGCGAGGCCTCCCAACTACTGGCATTGCTTCCGGCCATGCCTCGGCATCAGTTACCCACTCCGTGGCACGTCGTTCAGCCAGCGCATCAGCCGCTCATAGTGCTCGCATCACTCGAAGCATTAGCATTCTCCCCACAGTAACGCCCAGAGCACTCTCGTCGGCTTTTCTTTCTGCACCTCTCAGCAACGAAGACACTGACAATACCATCCTACTGGACTGAACTAAACCATTCTCATGTCATGTCGAAAATGTACAAGGTCCGCGTCGGCTCCTAAGTTTGCACATGTTGAATTCTTCAGTTGCGCCCTCATTCGCCAACCGCCAACATCCTAATCAGAGCTACCAACCCGTCGCTCGGTCTCCAATACTATGGTCAGCATTGGGTTCCTTCCATTCTGCTCGGTTATAGAAGCATGTTCAAGATTATTATGGCTAGCACTCAATACTCACATTCTCATGCGGCCGGCTGTATGCAAACACCTTGCTCAATGGTCAAAACAAATTCAGCATTCATTTCATGTACTCGCCGCAAGGCTTCAATTCTTTCTGGGGTGCAGCAAGAGGCCAGCCCAGTCATTGCAGCATACTAGGATTAGAAAAGGGCATATAGATCCTGGTCCGTAATGAAAAGCGTTTCACTAATCCAATGTCATTGCTTAAGGTACCCTGAGGCCCAGCCTTGGCGGGATGTTGCAAAAATAATGGGAAGACTGCACATACGTCCCAACGGCGCCGATTGCCCCAAAAAAAATTGAGACGAGGTCCCTCTAAGCTTGTCTCGTTAGCCAATTTCCGTACCAAGACGAATCTTTTGGCTTATACTACGCGAACACCCTGACCCTGTACGCGTACTATTCTAGACACGGAGAAAGTATGTTATTGTCACGTCACTCGTGCTTTGATAAGTGCTAAGATATAGCATATAAGTACGTAGTAATAGCCTAGTTAATAAGTAAGCTTTACTAACCTATTTATTAGTTACCTATTAATTAGAATTTAGCGTATTCAGGACTATTAAGATTCCTTAGTATTAAATATTAAAAATTTTCCTCTCCTAAATTTATATATAAATCTATATAATACTTAGCTATTATAATAATATTAACTTATAATATTCTATTTTATTATAATTAAAGTATTATCATCTATAAATAGAAATAGAGTCCTACTAACTCCTAGATATCCTCTAGGTATCCTAGGAACCTATATAGCCTAAGGCTAGTCTAGGGCGTAATACGCTTCATTTAAGCCCTTAAGGCTATGTAAGGACTAGGGAAGGCCTAGTAAAGGCCTAGGGCGGGCCTTAAAGGCGGCCTAGGAGTAGGCCTAAGGATAGGCCTAGGGAGCGCTCTAAGCGTAGTACGCCCTAAGCTCTAAAGGTAGCCTAGGAGTAAGCCTAGGAGTAGGTATTATAGATAGCATAGATATAGTTCATAGGTTGTAAGCTAGTTACTTTACTATAAAGCGAGGTATATCTATAATCCTTATATCTAAAGAAGCTAAGTAATATAAGATATAGCGTCCTTAATATAGCTAGAGGAAGTATAAGGTAAAACTATAATAATATTCTAATAAATAAAGTAAAGGAAGTAACCTTACTATTAATAAGGTAAAGGAATAATAATAGCTTATATTCTTAAAGTCTTAAATAATCCTAGTATCTTTATAACTATCTAAGGTAAACTTGTTAAAGGACTAGAGGTACTAGATTTTATATCTATTTTAATTCCTCCTTATATTTTATAATAAGGTCTTATATATTAGTAAGATCTTTAATATTTATCTATCTATTAAATTATAAGTTATATCTCTTCTACTATATTAAATATTCTATAATTAAATTATAACCTTTTCTTACCTACTTATTTAATAGCCTATTAAGCTTATAAGACTTAAAATCTTTAATATTACCTTCAACGTAAATTAATAAAAGCTTATCTAGTATTATAATTATTATAGTTTACTTATTAAAGACTTTTATAGATAGCTTTATACTAGTT
>JAABUW010004826.1_pt1 | contig 18080 bp, 11 predicted proteins | sample 5560081 | NCBI WGS metagenome assembly JAABUW01 (sample SAMN10711882, study PRJNA513363) | rock metagenome | isolation source: Antarctica rocks | place: Antarctica: Victoria Land, Knobhead sud | reverse complement strand
GCTACGCTTTCGTCTCTATAGCCTAAGCCTCGTATACTACTAGTAGTACTTATTCTAAGGGTGTTTAAAGTGTTACGATCCTATAAGGTAGTAGTATTACGTAAGTACTTCTTTAAAGAGTAGGTAGTAGTAGGTGTTTAGGTAAGATAACTCGAATATACTATAAATAGCTATAGACCTTTTAGTAAGATTGTAATATAAGTTAAACACAAGTATATTAAAGACATCCTTAGTTCCTATATACCTAAGTAATTATAAGTTACTCTATAGTACTCTCCTACTCTATTCTATAGAGCGAGTATAGAGTATAGAGTAAGTTAGTTACTCTATCGTCCTAGCTAAAGCCGTAAGATAGAGTAGTCCTTATTCTACCCTAAACCCGCGTATTCTATATTATACTCGTAATACTAATATCTAATTACCGGCTTAATTCGATATGTATAGCCCTCGTCCTACTATTACCTAACGAGTAGAGTAGCCGTAACGAGTAGTATAAGGTTACTCTATTAGGAAACTAGCTCTATTATAAGAAGTAATTAGCGATAAGAGGCTATATAGCTAAGCGAAGAATACTACTAGCTAAGAGGACGTCTCGACTAGCCGTTTATAAATAGAGGATAACTTTATAATAAGGGATACCTATTAGGCTCTCTAATTTATATAGATCGCCCTATTAGCCTTACCTTTAGAGTTAGACTATAGCTAACTCTAACTAGCCCTTATACTATATATACTAGGAAACGACGGAGCTTAAAAGGCTAGATTTTACTAGGAGAGTTATACCGTACTACGTCTATATTAAACTAGGAGCGACTATAGCTACTCGTCTTATAGGGCTTAGAGACGTCGCTAGTTTATTATATAGTAAGTAACCGGCTAAAGTAGTATTACCTCCGGCGCTATAAGTATATATATAGCTTAGCGTAGGTAGTAAAAACCTTAATCCTATCCTAGATAAGGGCGTAGTAGGCTTTAATAGTAAATATACGACTAATTTAGTATCGCCCGATAAGTAGAGTATACTCCGACTATATACGAGACGTAGCTAAGGTATACTATCTAAAAGAAATAAATCTACTAAGGCGTCCTTAGGAAGACGTATCCGATCTAATCGATAAAGACTAATATCTAGTATAATAAGGTAGCGCTAGGCGTAATACCTCTAGCTAGTAGTAGGCTTAGCGGCCTTACTTAAAACGGCTATCGTCTAATATTAATAGCGCTCGATTCTAGTTACGAAATTACTATACTACCCTGTTCGAAAAGTAGGCTATATAGTACTACCTCTACTAGCTCGTTAATAAGTTTCGTAGTTAGGTAGGAGTCGTTATAAGATATATAGTTAGACTATAGCTAAAGTAGTAATATTTTTATATCGGTTACGTTAGTATTAAAGCTAGCGCCTATATTCTATAATCGTATAAATTATATAAATCGTATAATCCTAAGCTCGCCTTAGTTCTACTAGAGCTAGTATAGCTTATTTAGCGAGGCTATTAGAGGGTAATAAGTGTTAAAGAGGGGAGCCTATAGACGCGCCTACTTAAATTAGTAATAGAATACTTAAAGTAGCTATAGGTAAAGGACTTACTCCGTTTACGGCGTAGGAAAGTCTCGATAGTATACTACCTTATATCGTACGGTTACGAAACTATATATACGCGTAGGCGTAGGAGTAAGTAGAGAGAAGGGGGCCTAAATTCAGAGGTTTAGGAAAGAGAAAGAAGAAGCGAGCTAGGGCGGCTCGAGGAAGTTATGTAAACCTAGCCGCACGGGCCACGGGCGCTGCGCCCATTTCCCGACGCAGATGCGCCCATTTCCTATAGCGGAAACGCAGCCAGGCTGACAACTTCGATAACGAGGACTGCGGGACACCAGGCACCTTGAGCTTACTAAATGCAAGGCTAGCATGGTTGTTCGACAATTGCCGTACGCACTCTTGCTGTAATGGCTTTGCGAACCATTATCTGGACACTGTTGCGTTAAACCGAGTAACATAGCCCTAGTGCCCGCGAGAAATCATGGCGATAGATCGTTGAGTGAAGGTTTACCTCTTTCGGCAGCACGTTCGCTGATCAGCAGATATGTCGACCTTGACAGAGAAACTGGAGCAAAACGTGGTAAGCAGGCTTATTTCAACCAAATCTTCCCATTCTATTCGTAGCGAAGCTCTTCAAACTTTGCGTGAAGTCGACAAATGGTATACTCCCGATTTCCAGGTGGTAGGCCTGTCATCAGCCATACCATTCGAGCGAATACATGACCTCTGGCAGCACCGGCACACTGGGAACATCGAATTCCCATGCGCAGAAAAAGTCATAAGTACCTCCTCGTCTCCTCGCACCAGCCTTCTTCCTTAACAACCGCTCCAATCAAAGTCACTCGCTCAGAGCTCTAGTTACTCGCTGTTCCGACAACACCACCACAACCCAAACCACCTTGAACACCGTCGTGATGGCCGCAATCTTCCGCGTTCTCACCGCCGACAACATCGCCATCCCATCCTCCTACGCCACAAAGCCGAACTGGGAGCACACGGTTGCAATGACCAACTCCTACTCCACCACCGTGTTCGTCACGATCACCTGCACCAACAGCAGCACCTCGATCGTCACGCCAACTCCGTACCTCCCTCTCCCACCGGTGCACTACAACTGGACCGCCCCGGCCCCGACCGCGCCAGCCCCAACCGCAGCGACGAACTGCACCAAGGCTCCTTATCACGAGCCTGTGCCCCCGCATCCGTATACCTGGAAGCCAACCTGGACGCCAGTTGTGGTGACGCCGAACTGCAGCACCCCAGCGACCACCACGACCACGACCACCCCTTGCAATACGTCTGTTGTTATTGTCCATACGTCTCCGCCGGCGACTTGGGAGACGGCCCCTCCACCGGAGGCCTGGACCAATATGCCACCACCACCACAGGAAACTTGGGAGACTGCGCCGCCGCCGGAGACCTGGACCACGATGGCACCTCCACCACAGGAGACCTGGGAGACCAACCCACCGCCTGCGGCTTGGACCAACATGCCGTCACCTCCAGCCGAGACCTGGGAGACTGTGCCACCGCCTGCGACTTGGACCCAGATGCCGCCGCCACCACCGGAGACCTGGACGACTCTTCCTTCGACCGCCGAGACCGGCACGACCATCCCGACTCCAGTCAGCGTCATCACCCCCGTTGCAAGCTATGCAGCACCGCCGCCACCGGCGACCGAGACTCCCATCGCACCACCACCAGCTGAGACACACATCGCACCAGCTCCACCAGCGCCATACCCAACACTGAACACCGCCGTCCCGTCTACCTCGCCGATCCCGCTGGCAACGAGCGGAGCGGACGAGGTGGCGCCTTCAGCGAATCTGAAGTACGGGTATGCTATTATGGCGATTGCTGGCATGTGGTTTGCTGCGTGGTAAGCGAGGAATACTGCGAGCAAGCCAACCGCAAAGGGAGGGTTAGTGAATGTCGAAGGAGGAAGGGCGTATAGCGAAAGGACATGAGGCGTGGACTTGAGGGTAGAGAGACTAGAGGCAGAGTCAACAGTAAAGGTATTAGTTCTTTGCGTCGCATTGTGTGTGCTGTTGGTCGATTCAAACCCGCAGTCGGCCTCTCCCTCTGTATTCGAAGCGGCAATGCGATAACGCTAAACATCCACATCAAGCAGTCCACCTTTCCAACCTCCTCGCATCCCGCACATTCGTCTGAGACCCATGCTATGAGTTCAGCTGCACGTAGTTGCCTGCACCCACCCCACATTAGCACCATCCCACCACCACAGCAAGCACATTCAAACTCACCAGGAAACTGGCCCCTCCTCACCCCAACCTTACCCGTCCACCACTCGTTCTCATTATCCGTCCGCTGAATCACCTCAATCGTTTCGCCCGCACTGAAACTCAAATCCCCCTCCGCCTGCGCCTCGTAGTCATACAGCGCCGTCACCGTCTCCGCCACGGGATTCGCGCTCAACCTGCCTGGTTTGGGTTTAGGTGGCGGCGGCGCTGCCTTCGATTTCGCGGCCGACTGCCAGTTACTGCCTGTACTCGCCGAGCGTCCCAGATCCGCTTTGCCGCCAAGAGCCGCGGCCATAGCACCGCCCTTGCCTCCACCATCTACAGCACTATGCGGTTCACCGTTCGCCTCGTACGGCGGCGGCGCGATAGAGCTTTCATAGGAGTCGTGCGTAAGCCGCCGATTACTCGGCACAGACGAACTCGTCGAATTACTCCTCCCCGGCGGGCGATTCCCAATCGCAAGCCTCTGCTGGAACTTAATCGGTTTCCTCTGCCCCGTCGTCTTGAACTTGACAATACTGATACTCTCCGTCTGCTGCTGGATATCCCCCCTCTTCCTTTCAAACGCCTCCTCGATATCGAGCGTGAGGTCAAAGTACCCGATATCGATATTCTGCATCTTCTCGTGCAGCGTGTAGAAGACGTTCAACTGCATGTAGTAGAAGCTCTGGAACAGGGGCAGAATAAACTCCTTCTCCAGCTGGAACAGATGCAGGAGTTCGGTTTTGAGCAGGTCGTTGAAGGCGTTGTACTCGTATTCGGTTTCCTCGAGTTTGTTCTCGTACTCCCAGATGGATTTTTCGTCTTTGGCGGAGCGCTCGGGTTTGGCTTGCAGTTTGGCGAGTTTGTTCTTTGTGGAGTCGTAGTCGAGTTGTTTGTGGTCGCGCTTTGTGATCATTTTGCGGACGTTCTTGACGATCGACATTAACTCCTCTGCTGGCTGCACTATCCGCGTCTGTATCAACTCTAGCTCTGGTTTTAGGGAGGCTTGCAGCTCTTGCACGATGATCTGGTACTCCTCGCACGCCCTTATCCCTTCCGCGTTGCCGACCTCGTCGACGTATGATGTGGGATCGCTCGCGCGGCCGGAGATGGGTTTATACAGCTCTTCCGTAGCTTTGGCGAACTCGATCTGGTGGTCCAACATGCCGTTGATCGCTTGGAAGTATTTTGTGGATTCGTCGTGCAGTTTCTTGGTCTCGTTCTCGAGGTCCTGGAAGCGGCGTTCGGCGTCGATGAAGATGGGGTCTTTGGTGATGTCGCCCATGTTGAAGCGTTGTTTGAAGTTTTGGGGCGTCTGTTCATCTCGTCAGCCATATCCCCGCGTATCTTGAGTGTCGAGGAGTGGTATACCCTGACGACGCCCTTGGAGAAACCTTTCCAACTCATATTGGCGGTATGTGCGGGTTGTCTGTTGATGAGGTGCTAAGTCCTGCTTGATGCGAACCTCCGGGGAACTATAGTGTTCTTGCCCTGGATGTATCCCTGGATGTATTTCTCGACGTATATGTTGCAAAGGCAGCAGTGAACAGCTCCCTCCCCGCGGGCTCGCGATGTCTCGGGGTATGACGGAGTGCCGTGGCTGAGCAATGGGTATAGAGTTGCGCCGGTCTTATGCGCTTCGTTCCACCATCCGGTCCCGTCGCCGCGATCAACCTGCCACGCGCAGAGGCAAAGCCTGAGGTCCTCCCCCAACAGTTACGAGTAGATTCCAAACAAAAAGGAGATCTATAGTTCAACCTGTATCTAAGGTTGATGCTTCGCTGCATATGGGCGCCCAGGAAGGGAAGACTTGGCACATGCAGTTGCTGGAGCCGCATACGTCATATATAGATCGTACGTGCTGAGATACGTGTACATGTACATGTAGTACAGGATGCTTCGCTCATCTATTATACAACCCCCCCAACAAACCAATTACAAACCTCATCCCGCGCATCGCGCTCGTCCAACATCGCCAGTACGAACTCCTCGCTCCCATACACAAACCCTACCCAACCAGTACCCTTAGCGCCACCAGCAAACCCCTCACGACGCCCTCCCCTCTTTAGCCCGATCCTTCTCCCTATCCACCCTCAACCGCTCCAACACCTCACTAATATCCCCACCCCGCCCCCTCGCCCCATCAACCTCCTCCACAAGCTGCAACGCCTTCTTCGTCAGCCCCCGCAACACCCTGCGCGTATACGCAAACGACCCCATCTTCTCCATATACTGCACCGCGTACCGCTTCACCTCCTCGTCCTGAGTTTTCTGCTTAAGAATGTTGATCAAGACAAGATTACTCGGATCGGCGCGGATAGCGTGGATGATTGGGAAACTAAATTTTCCTTCGGTGAGGTCCTCGCAGAGCCCTTTGTTTTTCGTGTAGGTGGTGTCGGAGAGGTTGCGGTAGTCGTCTAGGATTTGGAAGAGCAGGCCGATGGTGTTGACGAGGGGGATGTAGTCGGTTTGCGCGGCGTGGGGGGTGTTGGTGTCGGGGTTGAAGTGGTGGGTAGGCGATTCCGCGCACATCAGTTTGATGGCGAGGCGGAAGAGGCCGCCGGTTTTGTTGCCGACCATTTCGAGGTAGTCGTCTTCGCTGGGGCAGGTGAGGGTGTCGCGCCAGAAGAGATCCATGCCTTGGCCACGGTGGAGGTTGAGGAGCTCGTCGGTGTAGATGCGGATGGCTTCGGGGTTGTTGAGTTTGAGGAGCTCTTGTAGGGCGCAGAAGTAGACGTAGTTGGCGGAGTTTATTGTTTGTGCTGTCCCGAAGATTTGATGGGCGACTGGGACGCCGCGCCGGAGTTGGGCGGAGTCTTCGACGTCGTCGATGAGGAGGGAGGCGGTGTGGAGCTGTGTTACCACGCCGGTGATGATGCGGAGGGAGGAGGAGGGCACTTGGAGCCAGTTGTTGAAGCCGGTGATGAGTTGGGTGCGCACGTCTTTGCCGGGGTGGGCTTCGAGGTAGTCGAAGGGGCCTTTGAGGATGTTCTCTTTTTCGGGGGTCCAGCCTTGTGACATGCCCGACATGAGGTCGGCGCCGACGCTGCGCAGCATGTTGTCGCTGCCCATTGCGATGGAGGAGCTGGACGTCGAGGGCTGGTTTTGTGAGTGGTTCGTGGTGGGAGGGTTGCTGATAGTATTTCTGTTGCTCTGTTTGCTCTGCGCCAGCCAGTGCCGCTCTTCAACCTCCGGGTAGTGTCTTCGCTGCTCTTCAGGCACTGATGCCATGCTCCGTTGTTTGCGCGGTGATTTGCTCTGCTTTGGGCTATCGCCATTCACGCCAGCACTCACGCTCTTCGAGCTCGTCCGGATGGGTACAGTGGCCGGGTTCACCAGCGCAGGCACATTACTGCTCACGCTATTACTCCTCCTCGGCGAGCTACTCGGCGCAACAGGTGCAGAGGCAGCATTGATGTCCGTCGCCATCTCCTCCACAAACCGACTACTCCGACTCTCGCCAGTCTCCCCGCCAGGTCGCCCACCAACGTAGTTCTTCTCGCCGTCCATCCTCGCAGGAATTGCAGTCCCTTCTCGTTCTTGCGCAGCTAACCGACCGACCAGTGTCTTCGGTTCGTAGGAAGTCGCTTCGTAGGAGTCCGGGTCGTAGTCCATATTGCCATCCGGCTCATCGACGCCGTTCAAGAAGAGACGGCCAGGCGCCGTAGCTGTGCGACTCATCTCATAGGGCCGCAGGGATCTTGGAAGAACAAGAAAAATGGAGTATTGATTGCGGTAGCGAGCAAACTCTAAACACGAGTGCACGCAGGGTGTGCGAGTATACAGGTCAATTCGGAGTATTACACGCAACACGTCGGCTTAAAGTGAAGCTCTAGCTTTCGGCGCACGGTAGCATGTGATCGTCGTCATCCTTGTTCGGCAGCTTGCTTACGATCTTGCTATCAACTTGGCTTGACGAGAGTGTCCCCACAACATCACGTCTTTGAGAAAGCTCCGGCACTCGATCAAGTCCCCTTACTGCGTCTCTGAGTAGAGGCGAGTGTGCTATACAATGAAGCGCCTCAAATGTGACCAAGAGTTATGCCTAGCTACCCGAAGCGAAGCAAACCACCACCTCCTCAACCGGACGTCTCTGCGCAGCATCAGCTCCTCCCCCTCCAACTCTCACACACTGCGCCATACGATATACTTAGCGTTCGACTCGATAGCCAACCTACGGAGGTAATATTTTCCACCTCACTCAGCGGATTCTCCGGTCCCGCTTCCCCGCCCGCCACCCAGAATTTGTTCCCGTCGAGCGTATCGACGTAGACGCGGTACTCGCCCGCCCGCACATTGGGCAGGGATTCTTTGATCGTTTTGGCGGTTGCGACCTTGATGTCGTCGGCGGTGCCGAGGTCTCTGCCTGGGGTGCGGAAGGGGCGGGTGAAGGTTACGGCGATGTAGAGGTGCATTGTTGTTTAGGTTGAGCGGGTTTTTTCGGCTGGGGATTTCTGTATTGAGAGGACGGGGTTTATATGTGGACATCTTATGCATGTACTGTACGTGTGCTAAGATGGTTACGATCGCGATGAAAAGTGGACTCATATGTGGCCCGTGGGACCTGAAGCAGCTTGTCCTGCAAGACAGAACTCTGTCGGAGTCGACTTCCTGAGGATCGAGGATCGGCGACTACGTGTTTCCTCGACACACGACTATACGTTCTGTGACTTCCTGATCGGGACGTGGCCACCTGCCAACGATGGGCGGAGTCATCTGTTCACGGGTACCAGCGAGTCTTTGGGCTGGGACCAAGGAATGAGGAAGCATCGAGGAAACCCGTAAGGCGATGCCTAGCTTCACCCTCTGAGGAGAAAGGCAGAGTATTGACTGGGGAGGCACCACTAAGTTCGGCGAGAGAAGACGATGTTAACGCGCTAGCGAAGGTACACAGGTGGTGCCATACGAAGCAAAGAGAAAAGGGAGACGTCGGTGCAATCGAAACGTGCATACGGGACGTGAATCCTCTTCGTATCTACAATCATCTAACTAATACCCAATAATGTGCTTCTTGTCGTGACTGACGTGATACATTACTTGCCCCGTCTACGCACCAACAGGGAAGCCCGGCACACTCATATCATTAGTTTCTCGAACCGGACTCCCCTCCACCGAGTTCATAGTAGATGACCGCGTGGACCCATACCCACTATCCCTATCCCTGTCCCCACCCAACCAACCCCCCGCCCTCTTCGCCGCACTCAACGACATCTCCACCACCGCCGCACACTCCTCTCGCCCTAGACCCGCTGATCGACCCGCCGAGGTACCGACCCAGATGCGGAGGTTCGCGGCTAGGTCTTCTACTCCGTTCCTCTCGTTTGTTGTGAGGGCGATTTTGGAATTGGTCAGGGACTTGAGCAGGCGAGTGGTGGCGATCGCTGTGAGGAGGGTGAAGGATGACGGAGGTAGGTGCATGCTTGCGATAGCCTTGAGTGCGCGATCCTGCGCTGAGGCGGACGCGCTGGGTAGGGTGAGGGTATGGAGTTTCGCGAGCGTGAGCGCGGTGCAGATCTCGGGCGTAGCGGGGATGTGGCTGACTAGGTTCATTTCGCTGGAGGTAGGGGCGATAGCTGGAAGAGAGTCAAACGCAGCGAGAGTGTTGATGTCGCGGTTGCTGTTGGACAGGACAGCTTTGGCGGCGAGAGCACGTGCCAGTGTAGCGGATGCTGGAGGCGCGATGGAGACTGCGAGGCCGATGTAGTACTCCGTGTCAAGGAATGATGTAGTTGTAGAGATCGAATCGACAAGGGTATCGTCGACTGTCATGTTGGCGTACCAGGCGGCAATGGCATCGAGGGGCGAGCGAATAGCATGATCCTCGATCACAGCATCTCGTGCCATGTTTGCGACAGCACGATAGGCGCTTGGCTTGTTCCATGCCAAATTCCACGCCCGCTGGATCATCTCGTCGCTGAGGACATCATCGCATTCCAGCTCGAGCAGGCTCGTCAGGTGGTCAGGCAGGACTTCAACATCGTCGTCCATCTCTTGGTGTGGCCGACCTTGAGCTCTAGCTTGGAGTAATTCCTTCTGTTGCCTACGAGCAGTATCCCAGTAATATTTGCCAACCTTTTCGGTAAACTGCTTGAAGCCGGTCATGTTACCGTATCCGGCGTTGGCAACCTCCCAGAAGAAGACTCGGAAGTGTACAGCCTTCTGCATCAATCTTGTCGGACTGTCTGGCAGTGTGCCACTCTCCATGAGCGTAAGAAGTAGACGATAGTAGCTCACTTCTTGGTCCCCGCCGGCAAGCTGAGCATCGATGGCAATGTCCCATGCTTTGATACGGGCAGTCTCATCTTCCTTGTTCGCGCCAGTGATTGTGTTGTAGACTTCCGAGCCAATGATCCGGCGGACGGACAAGCTGAACATCTTGGCCGCAACAGCGACTACTTCGAGTAGGAAGTGCTTTGGGACCCAGACAGTCTGTATGGCAGTGAGCCATGCTTTCCGGCGGACTTCGATAGGCGAGGCGAGTGATGGCGCGTGAGGTAAGCGCACGGAGAGCGATCGGCTCTTCTGCTTCCGACGCGGTGAGAACGAAAGCAAGGGTACAATAATGTAAGCCAGCGCGCCGATGACCAAGAAGAGTTTGAGTAGCGGCACTGCGGCTTCTCTCGACAGTGCAGCAGCCGAAGAAGGCGACGAGATGTCTAGACCTCGTCTGAAAAGGGATGGCAGTGGCAGCGCACTAAGGCCGTGCGACGATGAGTCGTCTTGTTCGCTGTGAAAGCCTTCCATGACCATGATACCGGCCATCGCGCCCATCATGACTTTGGTCATGACCCCGCCGCCTCTGCCATTGACATATTGTGGCTGGTTTTGAGCGTCGACCGGGGGATTGGGTGGCCTGTTGTAATTTGGCTGAGCCTGCTGCTGCATGTACTGTTGCCTTACAGCCTGCAGTCCAAAGCCAGTCTGCTCTTGGGGCAAATTCAAGTAGCCAGCACCGTTCTGCGACGCTGAAGACATATCCCTGGGTCGACCATTCGTGCTTTGTGGGCTCATGCTCAAACTTGCTTGGCGAACTCTGTTCTTCCCAATGACAGTCTCAACAGCAGCCAGACGCGCTTTCAATGCCTCCATCTCATCCGCCATCGTCTTGTTCCGCTTCTCCAAATGCTTGATATACTCTGTCGCCTTGCCCATGACAGTAGCTTTGTTAAGCTTATGTGCAGGCGTTAGGCCTTCCAAGTCTTCATCATTGGAGCTCTGGTTCGCACGTCCCATAGCGCGCAAACTTGGCACACTGTTCCTGAGCTCTACAATCTTGTCGTTTAAGTTGTTTCGGTATCGTTTCTCGATGACATTGTGGTTGGTCTTCTTGATCGGGTTCCCATCTGCATCCCTTTCCGAGCTCTCCTCGTCTTGATCCTTCGCGAGCTGGACTTCAGCCTTTCGTTTCCGCCCACCACGCTTCTTCGGAGGCGGCGGCTGTGCGTCTGGCGAGGTCGAAGATATGCTTGTTCGAGCATTCGATGTTGATTCGGGGCTGAAGTGCGTGCTTGGGGCGGTAGTTGATGCGGTGGCAGCGGCCGGTAGGCCGTTCCACGTTTCAGCGGTGAGCGCTGATAAGTCGAAGCTCTGCGTGTCGTTGGTCGGAGGAAGAGCCCACCCTGCGTAACTGGTATCGAGTTTTGGTATGCCGGTATAAGGCTGATCCATTTCCACGATGGGTTGAAAGTCCAGACTTGCTGTGCCATCGGTGCCTGCGCCAAACAAGAAGGGCTCGTTCCCACCAATATCGTCCACCCCGAAATCGAAGGTGTCCTCACCCATGATGATAGGAGGAGCCAAAGTCTGACTGTCTTTGCCAAACAACTCGAGATCCGCGGGCATGACCGAGTCCTGTATCGGCGAATCATTCTTGCTGGAGCCGGAGTTGAAGGAGTTGTCCTCCGGAGAGGTAACAGGCGCGTCGCCATCCCACCGTAGCCAGTCCTCCCAATTCTCTCCATTCTGCGAACCACCAAAGGTCTGTCGGAACGTGTCGGGCTGTATAGGAAAGCCTCCCTGCCATCCCCTTCCGTAGTCCATGATATCTATCTCCGAGGTCCAAGGGGTTATGCTGCGACAGTGGCCAATCGAAAGAGTATTATAGTTGGGATCAGCTAAGTGATCGTGTCATGGTCTATACAGACAAGCGACTTCAGTTCAGGTGTTATTATGAACCTTGAGGCCATCTGAGGTGAGGGGCGGATGTAGTTGAGAATAGCGGTCACGGAAGTAAGTGGACCCCTAAATCTCGTACGACCTCTCTCCCACGTTTCGAGTGCGAGGAAGGCGCAGCGGAGAAAATGAGAGCCGAGCCCGGAACTGTTGCTTCCGGACCACGTCACCTACGATCAGACATCTCGACAGTCTCTATGTATATCATCCCGGTCTATATGACCATCAAGACCCGGGTACACCACATGCTGAGCCACAGTCTTCATCTCAAGGAATGGAAGGGCCCTCCCAGGGTACATGAACGAGATGTAGACCTGTAGACCTGCGGGAGGTGATGACAATGAGCCAGTAAGCATGAGATCGCAAGATTCGAACGATGCCTGGAATAGATATGGAGCTTGGAGGATCCACCTTCGGCGCATCAAGAACGAGGTACCACCGGGAGACTGCTGTTGATGGGAAACGAACGGGACGGCGGAGACCATCAGCGTCCTCTCCCGGCCTGTCTACGAGCATGCTCTGGCTATCTCTCACTGATAAGACCCCACTCCCTTTACCTCAGCCCCGCCATATGGCCTCTACAAAAGCTGTATTCGAGTTCGGCGCCATGGTAACTCCTTTATACTCATACCCAGACCCAGCTTGCCTGAAGATGTCCTGCCATTCTTCTTGTTCGCGCGGATAGAAGTTGACAAGCGCGAACGCCGCCACATCTGACTCTCTGAACTTTCGCTCCTGCCACATCGGGCAGGTACCAGGATCCGGGACCATGGGATCTTGGATCAATATCACTGCACCAGGCTTGAGCGCCGATACTGAAGCCTTCAAGAAATCCACGCATTCCTTGTCTGTCTTCTCCATCAGCACCCGGCGGATGATGTACACCGCAGCATCCTTGACCGGCTGTTCCTCGAAAATGTCATGAGCCATGAAGCGTATCTGCTCCATCCTATCAGCGGAAGCAATAGCTTGATCAACGACCTCCTGCCGATCCTGAACAACGAGATCGAGCTGTGGGAAGGTTTTCGCCAGCTCTTTACTAACTGTGCCTACTCCGCCACCGATATCAACCACCGTGGCCTTACCGAGCGCTGCCCAGTCGTACCCCCGAACTACATGCTCGATGGAGAAGCTCCGGTCATTGGACATAGCACCCATAGCGTTGTTATACCTGGCCAACATCTCGGGACTTGACTCAAGACTCTCCTGCATTGTTTTGCCGTGGGCGAGCCTGCAAAGAATTAAAAACAACACAGTCAACGATTTTTCCACTCAAGTTTGAAGTACATACCAGTACGCCGTCTCCTCCACGCCCCTCGCATCCGGCCACCTGTCCATGGCATCTCCCACTCTGACAGTCGCCTGCCATACCTCATCGGTCATCGTGCCAAGATAGTCGCGCATCTTCGCGTCTTCGGCCAGCACGCGGGAGGCCTTCGTGTGCGCTACATGTCCGGGCTTTGGCTCGTAGAAGATCCGGTGGGTCATGGCATGTCGGATGATACGGCGGAGGAGCTTGACCGGGATGCCTGTGGCTTCTGCGAGGGATTCGTAGGTCCGGCTTGGCCCCTCTTCGCTATAGCTGATGCTGTTGCTCTCGTCGCTGGTGACGGGCACAAGCTGTGCGATGTCGTGTCGAACGATTATGTGGCGGGAGATAAGGTTGGACGGCTAGTCAATGGTTGGTCAACTCCTTTCACCGCGGCGAAGGACCTGCTTACCGTCTGCGCAACAAGTATCTCTCTCGGTGTCATAAGCAGTTCCTGCAGCTCGAGAAGATTCTCTAGCGCTGCTCCGCGAGTGTCGTCGATGCCATCGTAGTCCGTTGGGGTTTCGGTGCCTACGAAGCTTGGATCTCGCTGATTCGTTTCTGTAAGATATTCCTGGACCGATTGGATTTGTGTCTGAAGTGTATTGACCAGCTCGAGGAGTCGCGGTTTTGATTCTTTTCTGGCGTTTGGCGAGTCCATTGTGCTAGTCGCTTGAACTTGTATTTGATTGCGAGCTTGAGCTGAAGGAATAGAAGTTTTGTTAGTTTGCAGTTCTGTCCTGTGTCCGATCAGCTAGAAAACCTTACGGATACCACAATTTGACGACGCTGTAATGTCAGTATGCTTCAGCTGAGGTGGAGCAGCCCTCCGCACGACATCGCATCCAACTTGAAGGATTCAAGCCCTAGCAAAAGCAGACTCTGTCGAGAGCGAAACCGAAGATTTGACTTGACATGATTTCTTTGATGGTACTGCGACTATGCCGATTACATCGATGCTGTGACCAGCTCAGTATGCCATATGCCTCCAATGGTCCAATGTGGCCAATCCTGCCTATGCTATAACGATATCGTTCCCAACGCCACGCTACCATACATCCGCCCTAATAACTCATGCATGTTCGCTTTCCTGAAATGTGAAAGCAATGATAGATCGATCGTGGATGATCGTGTACCCAGCATCTGAAATCTTCCCTGGATCCTCCCTGGCACCCAGTGGAGAGCCCAATCCATGAGGCACACCCGGCACCCAGGCTCCTACCCGACATCGAGGGTGCTGGAAGTTCCCAGACTCTCCCACTCAAAGTCCAACATCACCCATGTCCCTCGCCAGACACGCCATCTGCGCTCTCTTTGCAGCCTCCGCAACGAGGTTGAAGTCTTTCAAAAACGGCGCCGTCTCTGGTGTCCCACCTCCGTCACCACGTTGGCCCAAGTACGAGCCAGTACCGGCTTGTCCTTGTGGTATTCTTTGTTGCTGTAGTTGATTTGGGTGAGACGTAGGCGCTTGCTGCGATATCGAGCCAAAGTACGCCGAAGGCTGTGAGGCCGACGGTGACGGCAGTGGTGCCGAGGCCATACCTGGCTGATGTGTTTGCAGCATGTGTGGTTGTTGCTGTTGTTGTGAGTAGTGGTGACCAGCGTTCATCGTCGATATGCTTGCTGAGCTCTGGAAGACGGATGAGGGTTGCGAGGCGGATTGAGTGGTGGCCTGTGGGTACGAAGGTCGTTGGGTTTGTGCTGCTCTTCGTTGTGAACGGGTCTCCATGTCAGATGAAGGGTCTGTGGATTGAAATAAAGGTTCGACCGGTCAGCCTCGCGTGTCTCGCCGCTGAGGCCTGTGTACCTCTTCGCAAGTACTCCGGAAAATTGTTGACGATGACGCCGCGGTTGCCGTCGATCACGATGTATGTTTGTTGGTCGTTTTGCCGAATTGTGTTCGTACTGGGTGGCGATTCGATGTCAAATCGATCGAGACGACCACGAAGGATGCTCAGAGCAGATGCCAGATAGCAGAATCGACAATCACAAGGCACCGACGACGATGTAGCAAGGAGTCAAGAGGGTTGCATCAGAGAAGGTGCATGCCGAGGCCCAGATGGAAAACGGTCCTAATTAGTCGATGAGGCCGTGGAGAGAAGCAACGTGACATGCACAGGATCGTGAGCCGACGCGAGATCCTGCCGCGTTCCTTGGGGTTCCTCCAATCTATTCAATCAACCGCAGCCGCCAGTCGGCAAAATGGGCATACGCCGATAGTGATTGTCAATTTCTGGCTGTTCTGCGGGGACAGTAGTATATCCGCTGCAAGGAAGCTTGCAGATGCCGGCCTTTTCCTAGTGGTCACCGGATCGCTGGAACGATTACAGACTTCGCGGAGTGCATATAGATTAAATTGTCGTTCGGAGATCTTCTACAGGTTGATGAAGTGTAGACGACGAACTTTCGCTCGGGTAATGTCGGAGCCAGACGACCCCACACTCTGACTCTCTCCACCCCCACTAGAGGGCACGTTGCACGGTTCTGCCGCCGCTTCTGCCGCCGCTTCTGCCGAACGTCTCGGCTTTCCCGTTCGAGACTGACTCCGATCTCACGGCCAAGACTCGTTGACGACAGGGCTTTCAACCAGATCTAATAAAATATCACTATGCCGGTACGTAGATTATCGATCGTACTATGGAGCGTGTACTAACACCTTGACAAGCTCATACTCATTTCTGGTTATCCGTCAAGCGGCAAGACGTACCGCAGCCAGCAAATACTCGACTTCTTCACCCGGAAAATCTCCGAGTCTGAGGAGCCCGAGGTCAAGCGCCTGAAAGTCCATCACTTCGATGACCAAGGCCTGGGCTTGTCACGAGACGTATATGCAACCGCTCGAGCAGAGAAAGATGCTCGTGCGACTCTCTCATCAGCGATCAAGCGCGTGCTCAGTCGAGACGCGGTCATTGTGGCGGATGGCATGAACTATATCAAAGGTTTCCGCTATCAGCTCTACTGTGAAGCGAAGGCCGTACAGACGCCGAATTGTGTTGTCCACGTTGGCACGTCACCCGACAAGTGTCGGGTGCTCAATGAAGTCGCGTTGAAAACCGCCACTGGTGGTTACGAACCTGAGATCTTCGACAATCTAGTCTTCCGGTATGAGGAGCCCAACGGTATGAGTCGATGGGATTCGCCTTTGTTCACAGTACCATATGATGATGCTGAGCCACCATACGAGGCCATTTGGGAAGCAATGATCGGCTCAGAAGGCAAGGCGAAGGTCGTCCGGCCAAACACTGCCACAGTCCTCAAGCCAGCCTCCGACCAGAACTACCTCTACGAACTGGATAAGACCACATCCGAGATCGTTGCAGCCATAAGTGCGTGGCAACAAGATCACGCGGGCGAAGGAGGAGACGAGATCTCAGTACCGGGTGCGGAGACGAAGATCCTGCTGCCTCTCGCTCCGCCTTCGTTGCCGCAGCTTCAAAGACTACGACGACAGTTCACGACTTTGAACAGGCAGCACAGTGTTAGCAAAGGCAGATTACGGGAGTTGTTCATTGACTATCTGAATGATGCATTTCAAAGCTGACCACCGCCGGACGCCTGGTACATAAGACTCAGCTCTGATGCCGAATCGGACATGGCTCCACTACTATCTACGTGGTTATCGCTCTTGGACCACGATCTACTTAAAACCCCAATTAAGAGCAGGGGACCGACGAAGCTGGATGGGTCGCCGCTTGGCCGGCTCTCGTCTTTGCATAGAACGTCGCTTTCATCCCGTTCATCTCCCGTACTGCCGAGCTGTTCTCCCCCAAAGAAGTAACGGCGATTTCGGTCGCAATAACGCAATGCTCGTAGGCTCCTTCGAACATCTCCCGTCCGAAGAAGAGAAAGGACAGTGCCCTATGCCTGTGTCCGATGCTGTGTCAGCAAGTAATGGAACCTCGATCCGGGAGAGTTGGCAAGGAAAGGAAAACTCACACGTTTCCTTCGGCCCCTCCATGGAGACGCTCGATTTTGACAGTATCTAGAGCCTGTTGCAGTAGCTCAATAGCCCCGGGGTATAACGGAGCATCTCTGTTCTTCCAGATCTCTGCCGACTCCCTAAGCTGATCGTCCAGTCGTCTCCGTCTTTCGGCGCTCTGCGGCTCGAATAAGATCTGCCCATCAGAGCTCACGCTCGGATCACAAGCCACGCACCGACAAGTAAAGTCCCAGCGTGCCCGGAGGTCCTCAGACCTTACATCTGGGCCACTCAAAATCGGGACGTAACAGATCGTCAGTTCTGCATCGGCCTCGATATAGCACACAGCGCGAACTTCGACACACCAAGTGTCCACTACCTCGGTCTTGCAGCGGACCCGTACTTCTACATTTGGTGTGCAAGAGTGGTTCAAGCGTGCAGCTGTAAGGTAAAGCGCACGTTTTGGGCTACGCACATGGGGCTCGACAAAGGCGTTCTCCCAAAACTTGGCAGCGATACGATATACTTGTGCGTCTGCTCGGGTGGGTCGTCCTGGTGCGTGTAGCCGGATCCAGTCTTCCTTCTCTGCGGAATTTGTTAAGGTCAGGTAACGAGCTTGCATCTCGGGTGACAAACCCAGGAAGCTGTTGTGTACCGGTTGCCAGTGGCCATCGTCGAAAAACCTGAGAGGCTGAGTGGCCTCAGGGTGTTCGAGTCCCTGGAAACAGAGCAAGGGGTGGAATGGCGTGTCAACCATGACGAGTTCGCCTCTCTTGATACGTCGGGTTGCGAGTATGCCCAGACCCTTGTCCCCGGCATTGCGAATATTGTATGCTGCTGGTACAGGATCCATTGCAGATTGTCAGAGCAGATTATGTTGTTCGGTGAGTATTGATA
>JAABUW010004824.1_pt1 | contig 18082 bp, 21 predicted proteins | sample 5560081 | NCBI WGS metagenome assembly JAABUW01 (sample SAMN10711882, study PRJNA513363) | rock metagenome | isolation source: Antarctica rocks | place: Antarctica: Victoria Land, Knobhead sud | reverse complement strand
AGTAGTACTTATTCTAAGGGTATTTAAAGTATTACGATCCTATAAGGTAGTAGTATTACGTAAGTACTTCTTTAAAGAGTAGGTAGTAGTAGGTATTTAAGTAAGATAACTTAAATATACTATAAATAGTTATAGACCTTTTAGTAAGATTATAATATAAGTTAAATATAAGTATATTAAAGATATCCTTAGTTCCTATATACTAAATAAGTATTACTAGCTTACTAGACTCGCGACGAGCTAGTCGAGTAGTACTTACTATCTTACTATCGAGTAGTTAAGTAGTATTACGTAGTTCCTATATTATCTTACTTACTCTATATTAAGATATATACGTACCTATACTCCTTTCCTCTAAATACCTATATTCTAGTATCTACCTATAATATAGAAGTCTTTATCGTTAAATAGGAGGCTTTAATAGTCGAGGATATTATACTATATATTACGTCTATATAGGCTCGCTACTAAGCTATAATTAACGTAGAAGGTAGCTATATAAGATAGTAGAAAAGACGAGATAGAATATTAGATAACGCGTTAAAGTATAAATCTAGCTACTATATATAATTAGCTAGGACGACTAGGGTTTATCGTCTAGCGTACGCTAAGTAGGCGCGGCTTATAATTAGCTAAAAAGCTAAACTTTATAAATTACTACCCTATTAAGCCTAGCTCCTATACTCTATATTATAGGGATACTAGTCTTTTTAATACCCTTCTATAGAACTTATTTAGAGGAAGCGAGAAGGCCTTAGGTATAGTCGACGTTAATAGCCCCTATTTCCTAATATAATTTAGTAGAGATTTATATTAATAGCCCTTACGTTAATAGCCCCTAGCTTTTTACTTATACTACTATATATACGAGTCTTAAATCTAAATATCTAAAACATTTATTATATTATAATCTATATATAGGAAGACTACTTATAAACTTTAGTTATAAGGTAGTATATATTTATAGTATTATTAGCGTAAACTAATATCGTTATAATATACCTTTAAGTAGCGTAGAAATAGTATCTAGCCCGCTTCGTTAGATTAGTACGCTAAAGTAGGTAGTCCGTAAGAATATAAATAAATATAGAGAGAATACTTTAGTAATTACAATCGAAAATATATAAGAATTTATATACTAAATACTAGAGTATTAGATTATAGTATATAGTAAATTATAAATAAATAGTTAGTAGCGTTACGTAGTATCTCTAGCTCTATTACTCTAGAACTAACGTAGAGAAAAGGGCCGTTATAAAGGACTTTATATAATAGATACTATATAAACTAAAAGACGTTCTACTATAGCTACTACTTAATTAGCGATTTAAACTTTAAAGTACTTAGTAAGCTATAGTAAGTATTTATCTATAGGTAAATAACTATATAGTATCTAAATATACTCGTCTAATTACTTACTATTATATAATAATATTACTAAATAATAATTAAGTAGTAGTGATACCTTAAAATCAATAGTTCTAATAATAAGATAGCGATAGTAACCTTAAAAGACGCGTACGAATCCCTAGACGCTACTACTGTATTTAGGTATAGCTACCGGAGAAATATATACCGACAATTACTCGAAATTCAGGCTTAGAGCTACCCCGCGCATTCCGGTGCGACATCCTCTACGGCGATAGCTCCCCTACATTACACACATACGTGAGTAACCCTCTACTCCTCGTACTCGTGTAATCCAGGCGGCGCGTGATGAGAACGACAATTGTCCGTAAGAGGAGGACGGCGATTGTGTAGGTCTTCGGCGGGGACTGAGGTGCGATGGCTTGAAGAGAAGGAGAACACCGAACAAGGCAAGGAGTTGCGAATGGCGCGGCCAGCTTCGCCTCCGGCGGAGGTGGATGGGTAACACAGACCCAACAAGACAGTGCAGAGGAGATTGTGCGCGAGGGCAGGGTGCTGATGGCAGCAAGACATGGCTCGCAGGCGGCTCGTCTTCATGAGATGGCGGAGGTGAGGGCATTGAGCTGAGACTGCTCCACATGCCTGGAAGTACTTCAGCGTCAAGTCTGGGCGTAGTACGACCGCTGGCTATCGTAGGGTGGATGCGAAAGAGTGGATGGCGACATGCTATAACAGCTTGTACTCCTCGCACCAGCAGTCTCTGCAATCTCTCGGACGCGGCAAGCTCTTTCTTAGCCTGATCAGACGTACCATTCAGACGTGAAACTTTGAGGGTTTGGCTGCTTGCCCTTCTTGGGCGGCTACGATCGGGCTAGCGATACCACGATCCCATAGACCTTTCGGCACCGTTCGAACGCGCAGCATAGGTGGTAGGCATACCGGCGGTGAGACGACCAGACCTCGATCGTCCGAGGCGATCGCTCGCTCCACGGTCACGCAAGAGAACATACCAGCAACCGGCGAATTCGTTGAACTCTCACTTCATCAAAATCGTTTCGTCAACTATGACAGCGAGCCGAGAGTACCATGCATCCGCAGCATCATCCAGCACATCGAACTTCCTCACATCAAGCTCATATCCATTTCCTGCATGTTTATGCAACCTGCCTGTCACGTCCATCTTCATGCCCGGATCACCGGAAGCGAGAGTGGCTAAAAGCGAAGCGTATGCACTCAGCTCATGGTCGGCAGCTGGTTTGAGTGCACGCGCTTTGTGGTCCCGTTCAAGCACGCTGCTTTCCTTAAACGGCGCGAGCAGGAGTTCGGGTCGTGCTGGGGTGCCGGAAAGAATAAGGTGGACTTGATCATCGACTTGACTCTTGGTGACTGTCCCGCTGACGGTGAGTTCGATGTCGCGGAGATCTGCGTCGCGGAGAAATGGTAGTAGGCACTGAAGGGACTTTCAGATGGCGGAAATGCTTACCGTACGCGCCACCAGTAGTACATCCGAGCTCTTCACGCCATACGTCGAGATCGGGCAAAATGTCCTCCTTGAGGTAGACGAAGGCCACAGAATTGTCCTGATCTGGCAGCGGTTCAACGCCACCGATGTCTTCAATATGCTGCAGTCCTTCGAAAGCTCCAGCCCAGCACATACCAAGACCATACGGACAAACAGGTGTAAGACCTATCTTAACGGCATGCTTGCCACGTTCAGCAACGACCTTTTCTTTGGAGTGCGGGAGGCTTCTCGGCTGTGCCATCATCATGGCTGCGGGTTGCTCTTCACTGACCGCAGTAGCACTATTGGCAGAACTGCTTTGAGGCGTCCGCTCTTCTGGGGTCCTCTCAGGGGAGATCCTGATGATGCTCGCGACCGAAGGTCTGCCCTGAGTGTTCTCAAAGAAGAGCATGTAGTGTCCTGGCGTCGCAGCGTTGCGGTTCTTGGGAGCCGTCACCTCGATCGGCGAGCTCTGGGGGGGGCTCAGAATTCTAAATACGACAGACTGGCTCGAGTTCAAGCCATGCGTGCCGGAAGGGAGGCGTATCCAGCTGATCCTGCTAATGGACTGGTCACCGTTGACAGTGACGATGAAAGACTGTCCGTATTTGACCTCAGCCAGTATGCCAACTATCTCTGGTGGTTCGCCATTGAACAAGTAAGGCGGTTTAAAAATCTGAGCGTCCATATGGTTGTCTCTCACAGGGTCGGTCGGGTACAGACGGGTTGGGAGGGGCGTCCCATTCTCCACCCTCGCCACTACCCAGTGAGAGAACTGAGCCATTCGGTAGCAACAAAGCATTGCCGTGGTAGCAGCGATCGGTGCTTTCGGCCGCCATCTTGGTCCACGTCTGGTTGGCAGGACTCCATATCTCAGCGGTGTGCACCGGTTGCCCGGTCCGCAGGTCGTTGAAGCCAAGGCCCTAGGTGCCTCTCGTTACCAGCACAGTGCCATCTGGCAAAGTCGTGAGATTGTGATGCCGGCGCTTGAAGTTCATGTTCATTTCAGGCCTCGGAGGCTTCGGTTGCCACTTGGGATTGGCGATATTCAAATCAATGATCTCAGTGGTGTTGGTGGGTGGTCCGGCAAAGTTGTTCACATTCCCATCGTTCCCGCCACCAGTCCGCAGAACTTTGCCAACGTCATAGGTCACCGAAGCACAGTTCTCACGCACAGCTGAGTCACGCTGCAATTCCGTCTTGCTGAGCCCCCATTTGCCGATGTCGTTGGATGAAATCGTACTCGTGTCATCCGTTCGGTCCAGCTACAAAGACCTGGCCAAAGGGGTCGAGATGCAGGCGCGGGTACCCATGTAGGACGATGCCTGGTGCGCGTTGCACAAGATTTGGATTCCATCCCTTGCCACGTCAGATTTGCTGCGTTGGCTCGTTTACTCCGGATTCATTGTTGCCTGAGATGGTGAGTACGCTGCCGTCGGGTAAAGTCAAGGCTGAAGGATACCAGCGGCCAGCGTTTGGAGGCTGCTGAGGGGTCCATAGATCTTGTTTATAATCGTAGACGCATGCTTGTCTTAGACCAATGCCACACCTGATATGCCCGCCGACAACGAACAGTGTCCCATCCGGCTGGAGACAGTGGCCGGAGCAGAAGAGGCTTATGCTGCTGTTTTTTGCGACGTTTGAGTCGAAGTTGGACGATTTTGGCTGGTTGGCCGTAGGCGTGCACTTTGGCCCGCCTTGGGCACTCATGTCAATGGTGAACGCATTCGTCCTCTGCTCGTTCATGTCGTCCTTAGAGGCGCTCATGGGATTCGAACACCTGCTCCACCAAAGGATTTTACCGTTTGGCAGTAGGGTAGCATGACAGGCAACATTGTCGATCGTGAACGGCGCTTCCCACTTTCCGATCTTCCTGTTCGAGGCGAGTTCATCTGCCGCTGTAGTGCTTGCGACGTTAGTCGACATTGCGACTTCTTCTAGGAGAGAGTACCTCGAAACCTCAACAGTCAGCGCAATTCATGAGAGTTGCATGATAGTCGTGTAGGTCGTCCTATAAGCGCGAGGATATCTGAAAGGAATAAAGCAGCTACCTCTACGTCTAAGGTAAAAGGTGGTTTCCGGCAGTCTGAGCATGAGCCTTGGTAGAGTAGGTCTGGGATGGGTGCTACTTCGGTAGCTCTTACACCTTCGCCATGCTCAGCTAGCCACTTCCATCCCGAAGCGAGTCGGCACAGTGACCCTTGTTCTTGCTCGTGGGCTTTAAATACTGCCTAAGGTTGCTGTTCTGTGGCACTGACAAGATAGCATGCAAGCCTCAAACCATGCAGACGACGGCTAGAGAGCAGGCGGAACGATTGGCAGGGTGACATCTCATGGTCCGATGGCGTGTCCGGTATCTCGTGTCCATGCTTGGCCTTCGAAGAAGCCCTCCAGTCGTAGCGCGCGTGTGTTGATGCCCCACAACCATAGCACATAGAGTGAGTCTTGTAAGGCCTCACTGGCAGCCGCAAATGCTTGAGATTCAGATCTTTTGTACACACAATCGCATTGTCAGATGGAGCTGCTTGTGCCAAGGAGGTCCACGGGCAGACCGGCGCCGTCTCGCCGTCTAGTCGCCGAGCCGTGCTCGGGCCGGTGACTGGCTTGTGGACCGAACTTTGTTACAACGTTATTCTCATCTGCAAGTCAATTGCGAGCTCCAGCAGGCGTGTCGTTTGCGCCAAGCTCACCGACGAAGGAATCCGCTCTGGTAGCTACACACTATGTTTGAAGAGACTCGCTCTGGGTATACTTGCAGCCGGCTAGCTTCTGCCAGAACAAAGGGGTGAGTCGACGATGGTACCGAGAGTACACACAAGCTCTGGCATGCCTTCGTACCTTCCTCCACGAGATGGGCGGTAATTCAGCAATAGTGGCTATCGCGTGCCCTTGTCGAAGCTTCTCAGCTGATACACTTAGGCGAAGTACAGCACTCGCTGCCACTCACATCGTAGTCTACATGTCACTGGGCCGTCCAATAACGTTCAGGTCTAGATGGCCACATGCTCATACGATATCATGTCAGTCCAGACCTTCAGCCAGCCTCGCAAATTTTCAGTAAGCCACGAGAGGGCGTGACGCCAAGTTGAGCTGCTTACATTCTTACAATAATTGGCATGCTCTGGCCCCTTTCGGCTAAGTAGTAGTTGATCCCACTCCGTGGACGTCGAAAACAAGGAGCTTAGAGTGGTATCAAAGCCTCAGCCTCCTCCTCGAGCTCGACTGCCAGTATCGAGATCGGTACTTGCCTCTTATCTACTCACCAGCCTCGTATGCTCATCAAGTCCTACCTTCTTCATTTTCCCGTTTGGTTTGGGAGACCTCGATCTTGCAAACCATGGCCTCTGAAAGACTCATCCACGAAGTCAAGGTCGGCGACCTTCCCAAGATTGAGCTGGGAAACTTCAAATGGCAACCAGTTGACAGAGTGTTGGCCCTTCATGCCGGAGCGTCTGTCACCGCAGATGTCCAGACTGACCAGAAACCGATTGCACGACGTTTCTCGACAAGCCGGATTTCCGGCCTGCAGAACCTCTGACGAGCACGGAACTTCCTCTGAACCTGCTTCAAAACAAAACGTTCGCAGGCACCGGCTACAACACCATCTGGCGGCCCCGGAGCAATACACCGTTAACCCCAGCCGTCGAAGGAACATCTCCTGATGTACTGGAGCTCAACTTGACCGCTGAGACCATGGGCGTTTCCCCGCTCTCTTGGGGACGTTCCGAACCGCGGAGCGACGGCCCAAGCAGATCTTGTGTTGAAAGGCATCTCCTATCTCCAGAGAGTCAGAGCCTTTGAGAACACCGACACTGGCTTGAATGACTCCAAAAACCCTGCCGGCATTCACTTCGAGCCAGGTGTCTTCATGTTCGTTCCGAAATCTGACGACAACCCCAAGGGGCACCCGCGACCATCAATTGCATGGCGTCCATCCCGCATGGCACTACTATCAACGCCCAGGGCGTAGTACCAGGTTCCAACGAAGCCCAGTCGTCAATAAATCCCGCCGTAGACATCAAAGCGACCAGTATTGTGCCCTTTGATATCAAGGAGCCGAACGCGGAGCGGCTTGGAGTCTTCAAGCATCTGGACTTTGATGGCACTGATCAGAAAGACCGGCTCCCTAACGACCTCAAAAAATTCAACAGCGCGTAGAAAATAATCGTCATATGCACTGAGCAGTCGCTGATAATCACTCAGATTCAATCACAAAGGAGATCTTCACTGATCCCAACCAAGTCTTACGCAATGCACTCGCTGATCAAGAGATCGAATCGTTTGTGACGTTCGAGCTCAAAACTCAAGCGAAATCTCCGGCTGATCAGTTCGTTGGCGGAGGGACGGCAAACATCGGATTCCTTCAAGGCACGGACGACCGAAGCAAGTTTAATGATGGAAAGGGTAACGCCCACGCGACCAGAATGGTCGTGAGATACTGGATCGAGACAGTCGCCAAGACAGTTACCATCAAACCCGATCAGACCGAGCGGCAGGAGTTCCCGATGATTAGTGCTGCCGGCGTACTTGGACCCACATTCTTCGTTCCAGCGACCACCAAGGTCACGCAAACGACCCCGAAGAGAGTCACGTGGACGCAGATTCAGTATTCGCAGAATGTCACCCTCAACTCCAATACATTGAGTTGGCCTCATGTTAGTGTCGCAACTTTGGGTGACACCTCTACAATTGAGATCAAAGACATATAGTGATGGCACGGCCGGCATCCAGGAGCATTCTGCCTTGTTGATTACAGAGAAGTCTGTGTACATTTCAGGGAGCAGTACGTTTAGTGACTTTCGGATTTTGACGGATGACGGATGGTTGAGGTAGTTACTTCGCTTTTCTAACAACCAAAACTTCTCCAGACACTTCATGTAGCAAGTCTGCCGTTCTTCCATGCTCTCTCGTTGCCCGCCCTCGCTCCGCTTCTTTTATCTAAACAAACTAAGCATCAATTGATATAACAGCCTGATATTGTTGTACTTGATTTTTGACGTCGTCCGCAGCATTCTGGACCTCTTGTCCGCGAAGCGTACTTTCATGCTTGATGTTTTGGCAGCTCAGCGACTTTCCCTAAGCCGCGATCTTAGCATGGTTAAATGCACGGGTTCTTACACAACGTAGAAAACTCGTTTCCCACTCTCCTCACCAAGCTGTCCAGGCACGTCCTTATCAATCTCCTGGCCCCCTTCTAGAAGCTGTTCGATATACTGGTCACCTTTATTGTTTTGAATATTGTAATCACTAAGTCCTCCTTTCCCGATCCTGCGAAACCTCGACCGATCGCGATCGACGACCTCAAGTACCATCTATTCCTGGCCTACTATCTTACCAGACTCCATGCGATCGTAACAGTGCATGACGAAGTGCTCCCGGGCCTTGCTGACGACCGCCATACCGTCGAACTCTTTGCGATCAGCATATGCCCAGAGATAGTTTGGGTATGGAAACTGTTTGGTTTCGTCTGGAGGCTCTCTTAGCAGATGCCACGTGGGCCAATATGTCCTAGACGATAATTCCTGCCGTGTAAACACTTGTCTGAGTCTGCCCTGTATCTTCAACCATCCGGACTGCCCGATCTGCTTTCCACTTCTGTGCAGCTTCTCTGTCCAGGAGTCAAGGACATTGTACTGGAAGCCCCGGCGTCCTGAGTCTGAAGAGAATGGAAACACGAATTCGAGGCCTGACGATAGCCAGGAGAAACTCGGCATACAATAACCAACCGGTAAACTTGGTAGTCCTGTGGGACGTTTGGTGTTCGCACACCACCTAAGCTGGTTGCGGAGAAGGCCTCGCCACATACCGCAGATATACGTATCTCCAGATATGTTCTCGATCTCACGAGCAAGCCCAGCGATAGCCCATGGTCTGTCCCCCTCGTGAGAAGATTTGTAGACCGGAAGAGATCGATCATGTAACCCCAGTTCGAGCACACTCGGCAATCCGCTATGCACTCAGCTTCAAGTGAATCTCGATTAGTTCCTGTGTCATAAGTAGTCCTAGCTTGCAGCTTGAACAGCTCCAAATTCCTTGTGGGAGGGGGGGTCATCTCGCAAGAGTCGATGCGGACGCCGAATGGATATGCTTCCGAAGCGATGCGCATGTCGCATTCCCACAACAAGACATCATCCATGATGTGGATGATACGAGGACTCAGCATTCTTTCTTGGTAGACCCATGCACGTTTGTTCAGCGGTGTCCTCTTCAGCAGATAATCGCCATGGATCAAATCATTGACCAGGTCATATGTTCCGGCAGGAAGACCCAACTCTGGAGCAGGCTTCAGAGCATGTCTGACAGGAGTAACGGTAGCGGGGATGCGGGTCCCGAACAAGCCTGTTGAAGTGTTGGCAGCCTCTACAGCGATGTTGCAGACGGCGTTTGCGTAGACCTGGCTCATTGTGATCGCCTCGCGGCTCTAGTCTTCGAGGTCGTCTTCCTCCTGGATGATGCAAGGACTGTCGATCCAGAGATACCTGATCCCGAGAAAGCGACATATCTTGATTGCATCGCGGAATGTTTGTGGCAGTGTGTTGAGCGATTGGCCGGCATGGAGCAAGGCAATGTTGGTCACTGTAAGCTTCAGAAAGCTGACATCTCCCCATCGATGGCTTAATGTCATGTACGGATCGGATATGGCCTCATCTGCAGTATTCACTACCCGGAACGAAGTATTGCTGTCGATGCTCACGTCAATGAGACGTGTAGGTACCTGGCTGGGGACAGCTCTGGCGTAGCATTTGTGATTGGACTCGCAGTCTTCAATCCGCACCCGAACAGTCGACAAGGCTTCGTCGCTACTCATGTCTAATATTTCTGAAAACCGATCTGCCACACGCATACTGCTGCCCCCAGAACATTCACAAGGTGTTTCGAGCACGAGGGGGGACGGCACCAGACTCCAGACCTCCCAAGAACCCCAGTAATAAGCATCCGGGTAGTATCTAGAGAAGAGCTCACTGTAAATGAACTCAATGCTTGGAAACTTCTTGAACAACATCCCACCCTCATTCGGAAGTCTGCAATACGACACAGTGTCTGGGGAACCATTCTGGTAGCCAGCTCTCCTATCGGTTCCCAGGGCTCATTACGAGACATCAGATGCGGGTAGACATAGAGAATCTTGCGTAACGTCGAAGTACACACGGCGCATCCAGAACGCACAGAGCTCCAGAAATCGGAGATGGTCCCATGGTGCCTGAAATCGCTGAAGTCGGAGGCGCCTAGTTTGTCGCGGAGCTGGCTACCGTGGAAACCCTCTGTCCGCCCTTCGAGGCATGCTAGACAGGCAGTACATAGTGCCATGCGAGAAGGTGGACGAGATAGTTAGTCGTTGGATTGAGTAGAGGCTGGCCAATGTCCCTACCGGACATGCCCTCCGCCACACAATGGACTACCGAGTGCCATGGAGCGACATGCTGCGCTCCTGGACGATGAGCGCAAGGTGGAGAGCGGATACCCAATGCTGTCGTCCAAGGTGAAGTCGGTGATGGAGTGTCCGAAATGTTGTGGTTTGGGGTGGTCCAAGCGCGGGGAGTCACCGAAGTCTTGGCAGCCCTCCTGGCCGCGGCCGCGGTTCGAAGGCTGACCGGTACATGATCAGCTTGGTACACCTGGACTATCTTCTTGGGCTGAACGTTCGACTCCAACACCGTAGCCTTGCGCAGCACACCCGCAAGAGATCAGACATGGACGAAGAATGGAGCATATTCTCGGGAGTGGGAAACTCATCCTTCGAGATGTCGAGCCTACCGCTGACGGGTTCGAATTGTGCCTGCATAGGACCCAGCACGGGATAGCCTCGTTGAAGATGCTATGGGAACGATCGGACCGGGCAAGGCGGTAGTCATTATCAACCTCCTGAGGTGTGTTTTTGGCCGTTATTCCAGCCTTCGCTGACCAGGGTTACCGTACCTGCAGGTTCAAAGAGGTCTGTATACCACCCGCAAGAGGCCACACCAAACGAACATTAACTTCTGCCTCTCTCCAGGACGCAGACTATCAAGGATTAACCCACGCGTTAATGAGCTCCCTCAAAACTGGCCGTTATCCATCCTCCACAACCGGCGAGGACGCATACTTCAACCGCTACATCCCCGCCTACACCGAGCAGTGCCGCCAGTGGTTCGGTGAAGAGCACGGCAAGAACCAAAAGATCTTGTGTTTGGGCAAAGGCATGCTCCCGTTGCTCAACCAGGGGCGTGTACCGGAAGAGCATGGCGATAAGAATTACTGGCACGCTGCGATTGTGCTGCAGTACCCGAGCTTCGAGAAGGCCATGGAGTTTCAGAAGAGCGATGAGTACTGGCAGGCGGCGTATCATCGGGCTGCCGCGTTGGAGGTACGTTGTTCTCCTTTCCCACTCCAGACAACTCGGGATGTGCTGACTGTCTTGCTTCTGTGTACACAGGACAATGTAGCGTGGGTGACGCAGCCATCGGACGTGACGGGATGAATAAATGGGCAAGCATCGCAAGGCAGTTGTTTTGTAACGTTCCCAATCACTCATCCTTATTCTTTGCATTCATGGCGTCAACTCCTGAATTGCCAGAAGATAGAGACCACGCCACAGAACGCACTGAAGACGCGCGGTATGACTGAAGCTTCCTATCTCAGCAGTACTCTAGAAGAGGTAGTGCATCGCATTCCGAAGTGCTCGCTTCGTGTTCGCTTTGCAGCAACAGCCAACTTCGCAGTTCGCCGCTGATCATCCGGCATAGCAACGCTGTTCGGTCGGAACGTATAAAAAGGTAAGCCAGACCGTGCAACCAGTCTCGTATGTTCACCGTTCCATAAGCAGCGACAACACGAACACAACAGCAAGTTACACCGCCGAGTTGGCGAGCTTCGCGGCCAGCACCAACATTCCGTCATTCCTTCGATATTCTTGGCTCTCCTCTCCGTTTTCATGCTCGATACGTTCGCCGTCATGCTCGCGGGATCAGTCCAACCAGTCTGCCAGTCCGCTGCACAGGCAATCGAGTCCACATACGGAAGTGGAAGCTCCTTCAACAAATCGTATACCGCTCTAGACGGAACCAATTCCTCGCTGTCCGGGCAGATGTTCCTAACAAGCCTTGCTGCTGGAGATTTCGAATTCGAACACATCATCGAAGGCGCACATCCCGCATCAGCGATGTTCCCGACGTTACTTTGCGTCGCAGATGCGCATCACAAAACTGGAGAAGACCTTCTTGCGGCTATGGCTATTGGCTACGGGTTCGCGACTCGCATCGGAGCGGCCACAACCTTGACCGCTGAGACTGTCAAGGGGTTTCACATCGTAGGATCGAATGGTGATTTGGCTACAGCGGCGGCGGTTGGGAATCTGCTAAACTATGACGCCGACACGATCGCCTCCGCGATGGGCATTGCTGCCTCCAGCTCGGGCGGCCTTCAGGCGTACATCAGCACAGGTGCAATGACGAGACGACTTTACCCGGCGCGGGCTGGCCAGCTTGGTGCTGAAGCTGCATTTCAAGCTGATGCTGGCATTGAGGGCCCAAGAGACGTTCTCGAAAACCTTGAAGGCTACTTGCACGCATTCTCTCACAATCCCAAACCAGAACTGATGACGACGGGGCTCGGCAAGGAGTGGATGAGTGCGCAGCAGACTGTCAAGCTCGCACCTGTCCATGCATGGGCGCAGGTCTACGTGCATGCCATCAACCTATCAACCCCTATCGGGAAGACCACACCTAGGATGCAGAGGCTGTCAAGAACGTCACTATCTATGGCAACCGGCCACATGTGTTCGATCCCAATACCTGGATCGCCAACCCTAGCTCGTTCCAGGCCGCACAGTATAGTGTCCCATTCGGCATCGCGGCGGCGCTGACAACCGACCTACGCAACCCGCTACGCATGAACGATGTCTTGCTGAAAGACACTGCCGCGCTCGCAATTGCGGCCGAGATGAAGCAGGTCCCGATATCCGATGACCCTGACTTCTTGTGGGGATATCTCACACTGGAACTTCATCAGAAGGCTGTCAATATCTTGTTTGATGGCTTCCCACGCCTCCCCACTAGCGCGCCGGTGCTGTTGCAAGCAGTGGAGAACAAGCTCGCCAATATTGTTGATGCTTTCGGTGTTCAGGCTGATGCTGTGAAGGATATGATTCTTGATGTGCGGAGTTTGTGCGATGTCTCTGTGCTGTTCGATGAAATGGTGAGGGTGGGAAAGCTGGCTACTGCCAAGTTCGAGGCAAAGGCCGCGCAATAGTTCGGTATCCGTGAAGTTGCGCCGCAGCCTACTTGCAGCAAACATCAGTTACATCACTCCGCACTAGCACAGTCGATCAATGCAACTGCGACTTTCGTTACCTCTCGCTCGTAGCTTCGGCATACGGCAACCTGGTGTCGTCGCAGTCGTGAAGTTTTACTACTCCATACCTTCGCGATCTGGACCTGAAACAGTCTCGCGATCAGCATGACTGCTGTTCATTGCCTCTGCCACCTTTCATCCTCATCACTCGCAAATCGGTTGGTCGAGAGGCAGCAGCCAACCCGACAGGGTTCTCTCATGTGGATGGTTGATCGGATAGGTCAATAGCGGAAATGATTGGTAATGACTGTGGTTCGTTTTGGTTTTCTAAATAGTACTCTGCTTGCCGTCATTAGAAGAAAGGTGCAGTACTAAAGAGATGAAGTAAATCCGCCACCGAATCAAGAACGTCTGGAAACCGACACACCCTTCGACGACGCCTGGCGACAGTGGTCTCGAAATCCACAACAGACATCCACCCACGTAAGCGTTTCACCCCTCAGTATCTCTCGAACCTCCGAACGGCGCGCTTGGTAGTGCATGGTGGTGTCACAGTCCGAGTGGTAGACGATGTTGTACGAGTGGTCGTCCAATGCGTAGAAGTCTTAGTACAAATCGTGTTTGATGTCTTCGTCGCATGGCCCCCTTTGGTGACGGTGGTAGGACTACCGCCCTTTTTGGTCGAAGTGACGGTGTGGTAGACTGTCTTTTTCTTCTTCGATCCGTCGCGTTTAGCTTTTTTGGTCGTGCATACCGGTGTCGGGCATGTCGTCGTGAGGGACTTTGTTGAGGTCGATGTACTGGTTGATGTACAAGTGGTGTACCGGGTTGATGTGGTCTTCGTGATTGTTACAGTGCCTGTGCCTGTAATGGTGACGGTCGATGTGCTATTGCAAGTTAGCTCTTTGCTAGAGATGTATCACATAAGACAGTTCTCACGGTTGCGTAACAACAACGGTGGTAGTGGAAGTGATGGTGGAAGTAGTAGCTGCGAGGGAGTCAGCTCGAGAACACGTAGTGCACTTCAGCAACAGTCTAGGGTCGAACATACGTGACGTTATAGTAGCGGTAGGAGTAGCGGTAGGAGTAGCAGTCCGGGAGGTGGATGTAACCACGACCGATCCTTGGCATTGTGTAATGATGTTGGTATCCAGAGTAACCGCAGCCCCGAGAGCATACAATCCACCGTTGACGGAGGTGCCAGTAGTGACGGTGATGGAAGTAAAGGCGATGATGTTCCCAGCAAATATGGTTCCTGTCCCGAGAGTAGCAGAGCTACCAACTTGCCAGAAAACATTGCAGGCGTTCGCACCATTGATGAGTAGAACAGACGAGGCAGATGCAGTGGTGATGGTGCTGCCAATCTGGAACACCCACTGCGCGTTGGGATCACCCTGTGCATCGAGGGTGAGGATCCCAGTCAGTTGTGCCGATGATGTGAACGTATACACTCCAGGAGCAAGAGTCATGCCGCCAAGATCTTGACCAGTGAGAGCTTGAGTGGAAGCCAGGCCCACAGCTTGGTTGTACGCGGTGGTAGCATCCGCCTTTGCTTGTTGCGCAGCTGCATCGGCTCCGTGCTTGTCGCCGGAAATGCCTGGAGGAAAGCCAGTGATCGAAGTAAGGCCGTTCGGAAAGACGCCAAGTTGACCGGCAACGACGGTCAGGCCAGTGTTGGTGATTGTCGTTGCGGCAAGAACGCTGAACGGTGCAGCAGAGCCCAGACCGACTTGCTGTGCTTCCGCACTGAGGATAAGGCCTCCCATGAGTATTGCTGCGTAACGCATAGTGATTGTGGACGACAGAAACGGATGGGGGGAAAGGCTTGAAGATATACAGCGGTGCAAGAGGTACTGCGTAGCGAAGGTGGAAGATCTGGAATGTGTGGATGATTGAGCGGAAGTGAGAATGAAGAGGGAGCGACGCTGACTTTAATGGGCAGCGGTTCGTCTTGAACGTCCCGTCTCCCCATGGAGATGACACCTACTCACAGGAGTATCCTACGGCCACATCGAAGAACTCGCCGCAATCTCGGATTCTTCATCGCAACCACGACCTCCACGTCATGTATTGAATGCTTGCGCAGCATCTAGACTGTTGGAAGAAGTTGTTCTCCCATTAGAGTTCACATCAAAGGGCTGTCAAAAGGGTGATGAACAGAGATGGTTGGATATCGACAGCTTCCGATCCACCCTCTGGCGTTCTGACTCCGCTTTGTCTAGCACAGTTGGCAAGTAGAGCTGGCGCAACGACACAAACACTTGGGCAGTTGACCAGAGATGAGAAGGTGTCTGAGAACCCTGAAAATCCTGTTCACGGGCTTCTCTGTTGGGACTTGTTCGAGGCGTGTAACACTTTGGGGACTGAAGATTCCTCTCACGACGCATCTCGTCAAGATGCTCTAACCCATCATCAAACGGAGCTGTTATACATCGTCTAGCACAATCGTTCCAAGCTGTCGAATCCGCCCAAGGAAGACGGCAGAGTTGTGTAGGCGTCAACGTGATACGCCGCAGCTTTTCGGTCCTTCACACTTGTCTGCGTGGGTCCAGTGGTCTCTGGGAGCGGCTCAATGCCAGGGAAGTGTCGTGATGCAGTACTGGAGAAACCTACACCAAACTGTCATGCGGGTCTGAAGAAACCTACACCAAATCATCGTTAGTGCCCGTGGACATCATAGTCGTATGGAGCTGGAGAGAGGGAGGCTAAATGCATAATGTCGGCAAGGCAAGCATATGTGTCGGACGGCTTCGAGCTGCCCTTCATCTAGTACGAGACTTCAAATCGACTTCCTTTCAATTCCATCTTGCCCAGCCCCACGAAATTACGTTGTATGCCGCTGTTGGCTTGCGTGCATACAAAGGGCGCACGCAGACCGTCCGCTCGAAGGCGATGGGAAGGATTTAGAGAGAGCCAAGCATTTCTACGCGTTCTCTCATCCGGGGCGGGGTTCCGGTTCCGGGAGATAGGCGAGGCGGACCTCTTGCGCCATTCCCCACTCTAGCTTTTTTCAATAGGGCCAGCTCGCAATAATAGGCAGCCAGCGATTTTGGCGTTCGCGGTTGCGGCTCCCCGAACTCATAGTTCATGTCCCCGGATTCGGGGTTCATGCAAGTGATCATGCACCCCATACTCCACCAGATGCAGCGCTGATCCCTATTACGCCCTCGGAACGGGCGATGGACTTCGACCTCGCTTCTGATTCGCGGTCGTATAACGGTACCGAACGCATTCGTCGTTTCGTATGACCCTGTCGATCGCATTCGACGCTGATCGCTACAATCCGAATGCAGGTCGGTTCTAGGTTTCGAGAATGGTAGCGAATCCAGTGGCCTCAACAATGCCCAACCCCGGTATATGGGTCCAATTGACCCAGTTTATCCGTGCAACTCCAAGATTTTCACACGACATCGGGCCCAAGTGAGCCATCTGGATCTTTGTTATACTCGACGTGGCAGCATCGGCGGATCGAGGTGTATGACGAGACTCGCAACATCTCACGCCACCGTGCTGCTCCGCCTCCGGTGGTCCAGGTTAAATGGACCTCCAAGTGACGTCAAGGAGCGGGTGGAACAAATGAGCTAACCTAGTGGATGGGGAGCGGACGCTCACTGCCCGAGTTGATCGCGAATGTTTGTGCATTCCTGACGCGAGGCCCGCAGAGGCGATGAAGCTGAGAAGTCCCCAAAGCAAGACGAGAATGAGCTTTGCACCATCATTGGAGAGGTTTCAATGTACGTGCCGGCGCGATCCCAACCACCCGGCTCAAAGCAACCATCTAGAACTTTGTACCAGCCGTCCAAGTTCGCCATGATGCTCTGCGGTTCGACAGCTTGACGCACTCTCCGACAGAATCGACGTTTGAGCATCGCAATCCTCGTCGCAGACCTCGTTTGACCCGTCGGCGAGCTTGAATTTCGATGCGACTTCATCCCCTCTCTGGAACGGAGCTCCCGGCACACCTGGGCGCTGTCTGGCGAGAATGGTGACTTGCTGAGCTGAAGGAGCTTACACTGGACTCCTTGCTGCGTCCAGTCCTGTTACCCTATCGACGTACTTTGCTGGATGATTGGGCATTGCTCTGTGGCGGCTTGGTCACTGGTGGCTTGCGGAGCAACTCCCTTGGTTTCGGCTACTTCATTGTCTTGCGAGGCGTCTCCGCCAGCTCTCTATCTGACCTTGAAGGTGGTAAAGGGCCGAAAGCCTGGCGATGCTGTCTGAGGTAGTGACTAGGTGTCGTCGGTTCGGTGCTAGCTGCTAGGCAATGAGTTCGTGGCGCATGTTCGTTCAACCTCCCCGCTTTCGGTTGATGGCGTGCGCGATTGTTGTGACCGTGTGAAACTCCAAGCCTCTGGTGGTCGAAACTCAACCGTCGTGGAGGAGTCTTTCCAAACGCAGTTCTTCCGAGTATGGTGTAGTCATGGTTTTCGTCCCAATAGCCCCTGAAGGTCCTTGTGTCCGAAAATGGTGTGTGGCCGACATCAACATATCAGTAGCTTGGCCGACTAGGTACAACACTCATGCCTGCTCCGGCAAGCGTACCTCGAGGCCAAGTACCAATCTACCCCCAATAGCCACCCATCCAGAACAGGCGGCAGGCCCGGAACACCTTCCACCATCACGTCTCAGCCGGGAGCGCTATTATTTTGGCTGTTTGCCATGGTCACCAAGCTGGGTGTCGTGATAACACACGGGACTGCGTCAAGTTGCTACCTTTGCCATGCTTCTACTCGTAAGCTCTGCTTCGTGTCTGAGGAAGACGACGCTCATTGTGATATTGGCTCTTGGTGGAAAAATATCATCTGACAGTAGCCATACGCTTGAGCAACGGAGAAGCGCTCAAACTGGGAATGCTGGTCATTGCGGAGATGGAGACATCGTTTCAAGTCGGTCCCGTTTCTCCGCTTTCGCGTGTTAGGCCTTCGAAGTGAGCGGGCAGTGACG
>JAABUW010004821.1_pt1 | contig 18084 bp, 16 predicted proteins | sample 5560081 | NCBI WGS metagenome assembly JAABUW01 (sample SAMN10711882, study PRJNA513363) | rock metagenome | isolation source: Antarctica rocks | place: Antarctica: Victoria Land, Knobhead sud | reverse complement strand
CCCGTCAGCACGGGCCGAACCGAACCATGCAAGCCGAAATCTCCAATGACTTCTGGCTTAGATAAGCGGGTCGGGTCACAAGCCGAAATCTCCAATGACTTCTGGCTTAGATAAGCGGGTCGGGTCAAAACTGAGAATCACCAGTTATGAATGGATGAGAAAAAGGGGGCAGGTCACAGCGTAGTTCGCTTCGAGACCTCAGTACAATCAAAATCTAATCCTGGAGGAATTCACATGCTTAGGAAGTCGTCAAAGGGAATCACTAGAACTCCGACGAAAGCGAAAGCCAATAGCGTCGCATCGCTCAGTCCGCTTGTGGATCACGTAGTGATCATCATCAAAGAAAACCATACCTACGACAACTACTTTGGTACTTTCCCGAATTCGGAGGACGATAACCAACTCGCCCACGAACCAAATCCTCCAAATGTTGATCCGAATCATCAACATCAAACCTGGATGAATCGGGGTAAGGACCAGCGGTATCACGTGCAATACACAGAGGCGGATATCCCGCCTTATTTCGCGCTAGCGCGCCAATACACGCTTTGTGACCATTTCTTTTCTGAGGTGGCAGGGCCCTCGACTGGAAACCACTTCATGCTCATAGCGGCAGACTCTCCGGTCATCAACAATCCGCACTTCAGTTCATCGCCAACCAATTTGTACGATATGAAGTCATTCCCGCACGCGCTGCAGAACGCGGGACTTACCTGGGGCAACTACGGCGGTTACGCGTTTCACTACATCCGTGAGCTAGCCCACCTGCCGCAAAACAACAGCCGTGATTTGTTTGCCCATCAGGCAGCCAAAGGCCAGTTGCCCTCCGTCTCCTGGGTCTACGGGGATGGCAAACCTCCGTATAGCGAACATCCCCTGGAGAACGTTACTCTAGGTTCAGAATGGACTGGGCAGCAGATTCAGGCCATCGTGGATGGCGGGTTGTGGCCGCGTACAGTCATCTTTATCACCTGGGACGATTGGGGTGGGTGGTATGACCACGTTACGCCACCGAACGTTGAACCATGGGACAGCAAACGAGCCCAGTACCCGGCGGACGCACATCCCGAGTTCAATGGCGAACAATTCCGCTACGGCTCGCGCGTGCCTTGTCTCGTAATTAGTCCGTATGCACGGAAAGGCTTTGTTTCGCAGGTGCAACATTCACACATCAGCCTGTTGAAGTTCTGCCAGAACCTGCTCGGCATTCCGTCTATTAATTCACGACTAGATACGGCAGACGACATGTCCGATTGCTTTGATCCGACGCAAACTCCACTTGCACCGCCGAACCTTCCGCCAACATCGGTGGGCACGGTCGGCGGAGTTCCAGTGCCGGGAAGACCCGGGAAGCCACCACGACATCGGCCGAGAACCCGACCGAAGACACAGCCTAAACCGCCGCGTCGACGACATCCGTAATCGCGTACCGGACAACGGAGGACAAGCAAAGCAAGCTCATAAGCGACGGCTATGAGCGTGCGCCGCGTGAGCGGGGCTCTGCGGCGGCGTAAAAGTAATCCACCGCCGGATCTTGGTTTCATGAGACACCGGAGGTATGTTCCAGGCGGCGATATATCCGGTAGAGGACGATGGCCAGTCTTACCGCGGCTCGCGCCCGCGGCCAGCCTCCAAAGCTCACACCCAAAGAGATCAATACGATCCGAGCCCTACTCAAATCGGTCAAGATCACCGTCGCCGAGATCGCCGCCCGCTTCCATATCGCCCGCTCCACCCTCTACCGTGCCATCCTGAAGCCTACCGCATGACCCCTGCTCGGGTACTGCCTTACTTGCCCGGTCAGGTCCAAAAGCTTACAAGGTTTGTGACGATCAGGTCATTCGATAGCGGAAAAGCGCATCGATCCAAAATCGAGAGTGTAGCTGCGAAATGCCTTCAGTGCATCCTGGCCCAGGAAGCCATAAAAATCATCCTCATGCGTTCCCGCTGGCTTCGACAGCACGTCTACATTGTGCAGCGTGATGGGAAGGTCTGCGATGGTCAAGGTCAGCGAAGCGACCTTATAGTCAGGGACTTGCAGAGATCCCCCGGCCCCCGTCAGAGTGTGAGTACCGATGCTGGCCGTGCTGAGATCATTTTTGTGTGCAGTCCAGTAGCGGAACGTTAGAAACGAATGGGCGGCCCCAGTATCCAGCTGCATCAAGCAGGGCACCCCAGAACACCCAACAGAAACGAGGGGAGTCAATTCATCCATGAACAGCGCTGAAGCATTCCGCCCAGCTGCCTCGCTATCATTTCCAGCCACAAAGCGCCCATCCTTCTCAAAGGTGATCTTCTCAAGGGCTTGGAAGACGGGGTAACCAATGATCCCGCTGATCTGAAGCTTTAGCTCAGGCACTGCGAGATCTTTGTCTTCAAGTACCAGGACAACTACGTTATGGACCCTAGCCCGTCCAATCTGAAGCTCCGGAATCACTGCGGTGTGTAAGGTAACGTCATCTCCGCTAACGCCTTGTGTAATTCCACTCTGTTGCGAGATCGGCAACCTTAAGCTAGAAGCGAAACTTCGTGAGATTACAGAGAAACCTGCACAGGTGTCGAAGACCCCAAGGCTGTTCCTTCCCGGAGATCGTCGCTGCAGCTTCGATGAGACCCGCCGGGTCGCGCTTTGTCGGAATGTCGACTGGCTGATGCTCAATGTTCTGGGGGAGAGCATTGCCGAGCAGGCGCACTATGCTTAACGTGCTCTCAACATCTTTGTGCTCCCGTGCGCTCATCCCAGCAGCGCTACTGTTTAGAAGTTCCGTGTAGGCTTGCGCCGCTCTTTTGTACTGATAGCTCTTTACGTAATCATCTGCGAGGGTGCGAAGCAAGATCTGTTCGCGATCAGTAATAACCTTTTCGCTTCGCAGTGGCTCCAGCAAGCCGATGGATTTCGAGATTTGGTTCTGGCGGTTCGCGAGCGGTGGCATTCTCCTATCGGTCGACTGTGACAGTTCCGAGGAGGTCCCTCGTGCGAAGGACTTCCTGAAGGGCGCAGGCGGTGACGATGTGGCATCCGCTGGAGAAAACGCCGTCAGCACCCACACAGTCGGCACCGACACTGATGCTGACTGGCTCCGGTCTACTGGGGTGCGCTCGAGTGAGGTGGGTACCACAACCAATGACGTACTCCCGTCCGAGCGAACGACCATCAAGAACAACCACTACTAGGATGAATAGAGGATCAAAAGGCGGGGCAGCAATGCTCCGCCTCTTGCGTGCGGTACATCCAAGCCCTTCAGGAATACACCCTGACGGACTTCGTGACGGAAAACGGTGTGGCGATGAGGTCACCTCCAAGCTCCGGTTTCCGCTTCAGGGACGGCTCCGTGGACGAGGGATTTCACAGTGTTTTCTACCGAAACAAGGCCTCGCATTCTCAAGCTCGGCATCCTGTCTGGCGCCGGGCTAGCCGTGGCACAAGAATACTTGCAACACATCTTTGAGCTTTGGACACCCATTCCCAATCAAAGCTCTATAGCAAATGCGGGCATCCTCATCCTCGCGACATGCTCCCTCATGAGTCTCAGGCAAACCCGATCTGACGGGTCACCGCGAAGCGAAACTCTGCATGGAAAGAAGTGAGTCCGGACTCTCGCTCGCAACGAAGCGCAATTTCCTGAGACGGCTTGAAAGCATATCGTCCCAGCCATCGATGAAGAGATCTCCCGTCTGACGCAAGTCCGCCGTTTGCTGGGCGGCCTCTATACAGCCGACTCGGTCATGGCCACGACCTCGAAGCTCGCCTACGGCCATGCCGTCAATCATCTGTTCAGCTTCGCGGCTGGCCAGTGCTTGACCCGGGCTCTGCTGCAGGAGTGGAAGGCCGGCATGGAGGGTCTGGCGCCATCTTCTATTGATGTACGGCTCTCGGCGGTGCGGAAGCTGATCGCCGAGGCCAGGCGGAATGGCATGCTGGCAGTCGAGGAGGCAGCGAACCTCACAGACATTCCAAACGTCCGGCAGCAGGGAACCCGCCTGGGAAACTGGCTCACCCGCGAACAGGCCAAGGAGCTGCTTGCCGTCCCCGATCGCTCAACCCTCAAAGGAAAGCGTGACTATGTCCTCTTGGCCCTCCTGGTCGGATGTGCGCTGCGCCGACGCGAGCTGGCCGCGCTCGAGGTCGAGACCATCGCAACACCGCGAAGGTCGCTGGGTTCTGGCCGATCGGGTGGGGAAGGGAAGACGGGTCCGGACGGTTGCGGTTCCGCTCTGGGTCAAGCAGACCATCAATGTCTGGCAGACCGCGGCCGTGATCGAGGAGGGCCGGTCGCTTCGCTCGATCCGGAAGGCGGCAAGCGGGTCGGCGATGCCCTGAGCGATTGGGCGGTGTGGGATGTTGGTGCAACAGTTAGCCCACGAGATCGTGTGGGCCGCGTTTATAGTTCTTTTCGGGCCCACCAATGGTGCTTGCCTGCGTCGAACTTTGTGTGCTGGTGCCAGAATTCATTCGCGAGTGGTTTCGTTGCCACGTGCTGCGGCTGCTGCTGCGCCCGCCATCATCGTGCCAGCGACGACCGAGCTCAGCACGTGCGTCGTCGAGACCGGCAGGCCGATTTTGTCGAAGCCGTAGATGGTGCACATCGCGATCAGCTCGGTGCTGGCATCCTGGGCACAAGTATGTGGGTTTTGCAGATCTTCTCGCCGACCGTGACGACGATGCGCTTCATCCGATAATCGTGCCGAGTCCCAGTGCGAGAGCCACCCCGACCTTGACCCAGGTCTTCGTCGACTTATCCAGGGACCCCTTGTAGTTGCTGATGACGTTCTGGTCGCCGGGCTGGATGTTGGGGCCAACCTTCGGAAACAGCCGGAAAGAGTCGCTCACCAGGTACACCTGGTTGCGGACGATGTATGTTCGATTCGTTGATCGCCGCAGGGCAGCCTGTCATCTACGAGCAAGTTTCCTGCGGAGCTATTCGCACTCGAAGTGTCGCATTTATGGTGATTGGCCCCCACTCTGCTATCTTCAGCCCTACTTGTCCGTGGACTTCTTCTTGACGAGACTTCCAGCCGCCTTCTTTGCAGCGCTCCTTACTGCCTTCTTGATGACGGACCTGCCTGCTCCTTCAGCCGCCGCCTCCTCCGCTGCAGCCTCCACCCGCTTCGAGGTGATGGCCTTCTCCGTTACCTTCTTTAGCGCTTTGAGAGCCTTCTTTTCAGCTTTGTTCGGCATGCTTTCATCTCCTTCAAATAATGTAATGGATGGCACGTAAAATCCGTACACGCGAAACGTCGGCCAGCTGTCGGTCTTCTACTAGAAGCACCCAGCCGCCCGCCGCGGCTATGTCCTCGGCACAGACGAACCCATCGTTCCATTCGGCTTTGGGCTAAGCTATACCGGTCAACACATATTTACGAGGTGCCCGCCAAAGCGTGTCATCTTGCCTGCAGAGTACTCAAGGTCATGTTGTGGTGGGTTTCGCCGGGGGGGAGCAGGTACCGCATCCGCGTGCTGAACAGCACGGTGGAGAACGGAGAGGTCATGCGAACTTGTGGGCCCTACTTCTCGCGGCACTCCGCTTCAGACACCTGTAAGCGAGATCAGTTCTGCGAAGTCGTCTAGTATTTACCCAAATTTTCAGTACGCGATCCACTCCACCTCATGCAGCGCAATCTCATTGTCTCCCCGATCATAAAAGTCCTGTGCTTCGGGCGGTTCATGACCGGCATTTGTTGCGCGATCTCCAGCCTCGGCGAATATTTGATGAGCGGAGTTGCTACGGTGCAGATGTCTCTTTGATAGGTTGCATTCTGTATCGATCGGCCGGATCAGCGAGTTCGCCGCAGTATCGCCTGTTTACCCGAGAGTAACAGGGTTCGTGTAGCGCTAGTTCCATGTCAACAAAGAACCGTCGCCAGCTGCTCACACTCGTTGGATCAGCCGGGGCAGCCGCATATCTCGAAGTTCCGGCATACGCATCGGCGCAACCATCCGATGCACCGGCAGAATTCGATTCTAGCTTCTTCACTGATACGCACCTCCAGCCGGAGTTAAATGCGAATGCGGGCTGTGCGATGGCGTTCAGCAGAATGCGCAGCCATGAGGTGGACTTCGCGATCCAGGGAGGAGACCACATCTTCGATGGGCTCGGGGTTCCGAAGCAACGTTTGCTCAGCCTGTTCGAGATGTATGACCGGACGCAGCAGGATTTGAGCCTGCAGGTTCACCACACTTTCGGCAATCATGATCGCCTCGGTGTGTATCCGCAAAGCATGCAACCGGGAGATTCGATCTACGGAAAACGCTACTACGAAGACGACGTCGGGAAGACGTACTACAGCTTCGATCACAAAGGCGTTCACTTCATCGTGCTGGACTCTATCGGATTGACCCCGGTCCGGGCCTATGAAGGCCGAATCGATGCTACCCAGGTGGCTTGGCTTGCAGCCGACCTGAACACGCAGCCAGCAGCAAAGCTCATCATCATGAGTGTGTATATACCGCTGGTCAGTGCGATCGACAACTACACGCCTGGGCCAGCAACGCCTCCCGCCCACCACGGAAACACTGTCGTGAACTCCTCGGAGGCTACCCAGCTCTTCATGGGGCACAACGTGCTTGCGGTCTTCCAGGGGCACACGCACATTAACGAACGTGTGGTCTGGCATGGCGTGCCGTACATCACTAGCGGTGCCGTCTTAGGGAAATGGTGGCACGGCACCCGGCTGGGTACGCCGGAGGGGTTTACGGTAGTCTCCATCCGCGGTGGCAGGTTCTCGACGCACTACGAAACCTACTGCTTCCAGAGCGTCGATCCACAGAACACCTAGACGTGACGTGAGCGGCGGCAGCGTGCCGATGTCGACGCGGCGATGCACTGAGAAACAGATCAAGAGACCTCAATTGGATTTTCACTAAGAACAGACGGGATCGCACATGCAATTTCTGGTGCTTGCTACCGACTACGACGGCACCCTTGCCTACAGCGGCAAGGTTCGTGATTCGACGATCGAGGCTCTCGAGTTGCTGCGTGCCTCCGGAAGAGATCTGATCCTGGTCACCGGCCGCCAGCTTGAGGAGCTGCTGGAGACCTTCTCGCGCCCAGATCTCTTCGAGTGGATCGTGGCGGAGAACGGTACGCTTCTGTATTGCCCCAGAACGCGGGAGATGCGATTGCTCGCAGATGCCGTTCCCGCGGGATTTGCTGAAACTCTTCGTGAAAGAGGCATTCAAAACCTTGGAGTAGGGCGGTCCATTGTGGCGACCTGGCAACCGCACGAGTGCACCGTGCTCGGCGTGCTGCGTGACCTGGGGCTGGATCGACAGATCATCTTCAACAAAGACGCCGTGATGGTGCTTCCCGGCGGCATCAACAAGGCCAGCGGCCTCACCTGCGCGCTGGAGGCGATGAAGGTCTCGCACCACAACGTGGTTGCTGTCGGGGATGCAGAGAATGACCTGCCCATGCTGACTCAATGCGAGTGTGGGGTCGCCGTTGCGAATGCCCTTGACTCAGTGAAGGCCAAGTCGCATCTGGTGACGCAGGGAGATCGGGGTTCCGGGGTGGAGGAGCTCATCCATGCCCTTGTGGAGGATGATCTCGAGCAGTTATTGGAAGCCACGCAGAGGCCGGGCGTTCTGCTTGGCACCACGCGATCAGAGCCCCCGCGAGCGATTTACATCCCCGGGCTCGGCCACTCCGTCCTTGTCGCCGGACCTTCCGGAAGCGGCAAGTCGACCGCAATTACCGGCTTTCTGGAAAGGTTGGCAAAGGCCGCGTACCAGTTCTGCATCTTTGATCCGGAGGGGGATTACGAGTCGTTTGAGCCGGCGATCAACCTCGGCAACCCGGGCTATGTGCCCTCTGCCGAGGATGTTTTGAGGCTTCTGGAACGGATGCACAGTACAGTGGTCAACCTTCTAGGAGTTTCAGTCGATGCCCGGCCGCAGGTCGCCTCCGAGATTTTGCGCAAGCTGGATGAGCTGCGCTGTAGCAAAGGGCGCCCACACTGGTTTGTGATCGACGAAGCGCATCACATATTCCCGTCCGACGCACCCGATCAGCGGACGGTGCTGGTCGCTCCTCCAGAGACCTCGCTGATGATCACCGTGCATCCGGATCACGTGCGCAAAGAAGCCCTCGAGACAGTGGACATCGTCATCGCCATCGGCACGGAGCCGGACAAGACCATACGTTCCTTCTGCGCCACCGTAGGTGTTCCAGAACCAAAGCTTGACGCTGTCGAGCTCAGCCGCGGAGAGGTTCTCGTGTGGTTCAGGCGCCGACCGGGCGATCTCTTCGTGGTGGCCGCGGAGCCGGGCGTTACGGAACACAAGCGTCACATCCGCAAGTACTCGGACGGTGACCTTGGCCCCGGAAGCTTTGTGTTCCGTGGACCGGCCAGTCACATGCACCTCATCGCACAAAATCTGAACACCTTTACTCGCATGGCGGAGGGTATCGATGACGAGACCTGGAATCACCACCTCCATTCTGGTGATTTGACCGAATGGTTTCGCTGGATCGTCAAGGACCGGGAGCTTGCCGACGAGGTGCAGACAATCGCCGAGAGTGACGGCTCACCCCAGGAGACAAAAGCGAGTGTGATCGCGGCCGTGTGTCAGCGATACACGCTTCCAAGCTAGAGCCATCGCAGACCAGGAGAGCACCATGCCTGATAATCCGCAATCCGATCCTCCTATCGTCTCCACAGATGCACTCCCCGTGTCCGAGCGAGACGCTCTGGTCGCTCGTCTCCAAGCCGCGTGGAAGAATCTGCCGCCCGAGACACAAGCCGCCGCGCGGCCCACTCTCGAAGAGGGTCATCGAGCACTCGCAAACTACGTTGCGAACGGAACACCGCCCGCGCACCACACCCAGATGACCCTCCGCCTGAAGAGCTATCTGACCAATGACTGGGACGGCCACCTTGCCACGTTGGAACAATCGCTCAAGAGAGCGTGTAGAGACACAGCCAAGGGCACACACAGGCCGGCGATGTAGGTGTACGGGAACGTGCCAATGGCCCCGTTTGGTAGGGTGGTGTGCAGAAATTGGAGCGGTTCGGGTGCCATCAAGGCAGAGCGAACGACGGCGTTAGCGAGCGCCAGCAGTCCCAAGTCAGCGCTGCACCCTGCTGCCCGAGGGCCAATCGACGTCCCCAAAAAGGGTCGATGCTTGCCATCAGGAAGGGGAGAAAAGCCTAATTCTTCGATCCAAAGGAGCAATGACGTGACTGAACGCACGATTGATCTCCGCTTGTCTTTCATCCTGAATCCGCAACCCCACGTTACAATCATGAGCACTTCGGCGATCCGGACTGCCTCCGCTCTGCAGCACCTGCGTTCCTCTCAGACCTCACTCTCTAACACAAGGAAATTGAGATGAAGAAGGCTGCCGCCAGGAACTCCAGGAAGTCCACTGTCGCAAAGACGTCCTCCGTAAACAACTCAAGCACCACTGCAAAGCAGATCCTCCCGAGGCGAGCTGCAGCTACCCCCATTAGCAAATCCGCAACAAAGAAATCTTCGAAGAAGCCCTCCTCAGCCACCGCGATCAAACCGGCAGCCAGACAACCCACCGCGCCTAAGACCACCGCAAAGTCCAGGCAGTCCCTCCGCTTTGCTCACCCCTTCTTCACTCCCACGCCACTATCTGAGCGCGCATCCGTCCCCGGTGTCGGAACCCGACTGCTCGATTTTATCCAGGGAAACCTCGAGCCCATCCCTGCGCCCACACGCACACCGCTCTTCACCCTCGCCGAGATCATCGGCCAGAAAGGTAGTCAGGAGATTGAAGCGTCCGGCTCCATCCGTTTCCACACCGTCGGAGATACCGGTAAAGGTGCCAATACACCCCAGGGTGCCGTCGCCGAAGCCATGCAGGCCGACTTCGACATCGCCCATCCCGCCAACTCCCCCGCCTTCTTCTTCCATCTCGGCGACGTCATCTACGGTCCCAACAAGGACCAGAACTACCGCCCCGAGTTCTACGAGCCTTACGTTCACTACCCCGGCAAGATCGTCGGAATCGCGGGCAACCACGACGGAGAAGTCTTCCCCGGCACCGACCCTGTCAGCCTCCGCGGCTTCGTCGCCAACTTTTGCGCCCCCTCGCAGGTCGTCTCTCCCATCACCGGCACCATCTTCCGCGAGACCATGAACCAGCCCGGCGTTTATTATCTCCTCGACGCCCCCTTCCTCCAGATCGTCGCCCTCTATTCCAACGCTGCTGAGAACCCCGGCTTCATCTCCGGCGCCATACCCGGACAAGCCCAGAAGACCTGGCTTCTCAAGACCCTCAAAACCATCGCCGCCCAACGCAAGGTCGGCACCCGCAAGGCGCTCATCTTCGCCACTCACCACCCGCCCTTCACCGCCGGCGGACACGCTCCCAGTACGGCTATGCTCGCCGACATCGACTCCGTCTGCCAGCAGGCCGGCATGATGCCGGATCTCTTCCTCTCCGGCCATGCCCACAGCTACCAGCGCTACACCCGCGAGCTCACCCTCGCTGGCCGATCCCTACAAATCCCCTACATCGTCGCCGGCACCGGTGGCATCAACGACCAGGCCGTCCCCGCCGCCACCGGACAGAAGACCGGGGATCATATCTTCGTCAAATCCCTCAAAGGCTATGGCTACCTCCTCCTCGAGGTCTCGAGCAGCACAATCCACGGCACCATGTTCGCTGTCGATCCCGGCACCCACGCCAGATCCACCTTTGAAACCTTTGCCGTCGATCTCGCCCGCAATACCGTATCTTGATCTCACTCCAGACTCGATCTCGCGGTCGTTCAGCCGGCTCGGCGCAACGTTGAGCTTGCGTGCAAGTTCTCCGATCTCGCGGCTCGCACAGAGAGAAGCAAAGAAGATCTCTAGGGTCAAACGCCTCTATCGTAAGGAAAAGCTCACAAGTCCGAGATCGCAAGACGCCTCGGCAACGGCCGGACCTCTGTTCGAAGCTGCTGGAGGGTGTCTGAGCCATCACAGGACCAAATGGCTCATTTTGTACCGAATCGTTGCCAATCCCTATAAGGCTTTGAGGTGGACGCACTACCGAGCCCTGCTCAGATTGAACCTGAGGGCGCTCGGACCTGGTACATGCACGAAGCTGCGAGCCAGGGTTGGACCACGCGAGCCCTGGAGCGGCAGATCGGCACGCTCTATTACGACCGTCTGCTGGCGAGCTCCGACAGAACGGCGGTTGAGCAAAAAGCGCAGAGTCAACTGAGGCCGCTCAAGACGCCAAGAGACTTCGTTCGAGATCCCGTGATGCTTGAGTTCTTAGGCGTTCCGGGACAGAGAGGCTCGAAGCCGATCTGGACCGGGCGCTGCTGGACAACTTACAGGCGTTCCTGCTTAAGCTTGGTCGCGCATTGCCAGGAGCGATCTGCTCCTGATCCGCGAAGACTGCCCGGCTGTCAGCTCCACGAAGACCTTCAACCAGTGGAAGTCGTTGTTGCCGTTTCCTTGATGATCGCCAGACGTTTCGACCGGGGTGAAGTTCTCAATGCGCTGCAAAGCGCAGCTCGGACACACATGCTGTCGTTGGCCCGTATACCGTGCTCCGTGAATGCGTACCCGCTAAGCTGCCGCACTCGGACAATTCCTCCACATGAAGGCAGACCGTGTTGCGGACGGTTCTAACGATGAAGAGAGCGGCTTTACGGGCGCACTGAACAGTTCTTTGCCTTCTGATTCAGCAGGGTTCCGCTGGGAAGCCGTCACCTCACCAACTGAATCGTCAAAGCGCTCACCGGAAGTCTAATGAGCAGAAGGTCTCGCTTTGGCCATTGGATCAAGCCTCACAGTGACATGTCGTCCGTTGAACCACCGCCCGCCGGAGATGTTGGCCGCGGCCTTGCTGCATCGGATCATCACTCGAAATCCGAACCCCGAGGATGGACATGCGTCGCAATCGGCGCACTTTGTCCGTTCACTGCAGAAGCACGCTTGCGCCCTTCGGATGCGAGCGCGCTTACAAGAACGTTGATCACGCTGTGGCGACTGTCGGCGCTCTCATTCACGCGAATTTCACCAGGCATTGCATTCCCACCGCACGCTCACCTGTTATCAACCTGTTCGGAGGTCTCCATGAACGCTCGATACACCCTCGCCCTTGGCCTGGCCGCCCTCGCTTCTCTTCCAAACTCGTCCTTCGCACAACAAGAAGATTGGGACCATAGCAATCGCAGCGAAATCCGCCACGTTCTGCTCATCAGCGTCGATGGCATGCACGCCGTGGACTACTTCAATTGCTCCCGGGGCATGGCCACCGTCAACAACGGCACGCCCTTCTGCCCCAATCTCGCCGCTCTCGGCACAACCGCCGTCAACTACGTCGCCGCATCTACCTCAAAGCCGTCCGACTCCTTCCCCGGCCTCACGGCCATTGTCTCCGGGTCGACGCCCAGGTCCAGCGGCGTCTACTACGATGTCGCCTACGACCGTTCGCTCGACGCACCAGCAAAGACCACCGGCAACGGCGTTCAGGCCGGCCCCTGCACCCCGTACGCCGCTCCCACCGGCACCACCACTGAGTACGAAGAAGGCATCGACATCGATCAATCCAAGCTGAACGGCGGCGCTCCGGGCGCAGGGCTTACCGATGGCGGCATTCGCTCCATCGATCCCAAACGCCTCCCCCGCGACCCTGCCGCCGGATGCGCCCCGGTCTACCCTTGGAACTTCGTCCGTACTAACACCATCATGGGCGTCATTCACAACGCCGGGGGATACACCGCCTGGTCCGATAAGCACCCCTCGTACTCCTCGGTCGCCGGTCCCGGCGGCAACACCCTCGACGACTATTACTCGCCCGAGATCAACTCCCTCGTAGTGCCGCTTCCCGGCGTCGCCACCCCCGAAGGCCTCTCCTGCGCCACCGTTCCGGATCCTTCGCAGGTCAGCTCATGGACTAACTCCTTTCAGAACATCAAGTGCTACGACACGCTAAAGGTCCGGGCCATCCTCAAGCAGATCCACGGCAAGACTCACAACGGAGCTTCCGCGCAGGTCCCCAACATCTTCGGTATGAACTTCCAGGCTGTCAGCGTCGGCCAGAAGCTTATCGAGGCCAATGTCGGCAGAGGCGGATACACAGACGGTGCAGGTACCCCCACAACCGAGCTTCTGGGTGAGTTCCAGTTCATCGACGCCTCCATCGGCGAGATGGTCACCGCCCTCAAGAACACCGGAAACTTCGAGAATACCCTTATCGTCATCACCGCCAAGCACGGCCAGGCCCCCATCGACCCCAACCGCTTCTTCCCCACCGGCAGAAACAACGGCTACACCACACCTGCCGATCTGATCGCCAGCCTTCTTCCCCCCTCTGAATCGCCCACCGGCAGCGGCATCGGGCCAACCCAGGACGACGTCTCCCTTCTCTGGCTCAAAAACGCAGCTGACACAACCTCCGCCGTTGCGACGCTCGAGAAGAACGGCACCGCCATCGGCCTCGGCACCATCTTCTACGGCGCCACCCTCGCCCTCAACTACAACACCCCTGGTCTCCCGCCCTACGGTGATCCACGCACCCCAGACATCATCGTCACTCCCAACCCCGGCGTCATCTACACCGGCAGCTCCAAGAAGCTCTCCGAGCACGGTGGCTTCTCGCATGATGACACCAACGTCGTCATGCTCTTCGCCAACCCGTCCTTCACCCCGCGCACGGTCTCCGCCGCCGCAGAGACAACGCAGGTCGCCCCCACTATCCTCAAGGCCCTCGGCCTTAACCCAAAAGCGCTTGACTCCGTCCGCCTCGAAGGCACATCGGTCCTCACCGACGTGACCCAGCAACTCTCACTTCGGTAGATACTTCCCGTAAGTGGTAAAGGGCGGTCTGCTGTTGCAGACTGCCCTTCTTCTTGGGGTCACCACACCAAATCGACAAAATAGTACGTTAGCGTACTAAGTTCGCTGAGTCTAAAAGGCTTATAAATCCACGTTCTGATTGCGATCTGTGCTTGTGGGCTTCCAGGTAAGTTCTTCAAAACACAAGGCTCACTGATCGTTGGCGTACGATTTCTGATGTTCGGTGTGGTGATCCTACTTAATGCGAACCGAGCTCCTTCTGCAGCCTGCGTTAAGGTGCAGAGGGCGGAGAATCTATGAGAGGCCCGAATCTATGCGTGCGCTGGTGACCGAAGACGAACGTCGATTGGCAGAAACATGGCTCGCGGCCTGCAGCAGGGCGGCGGGTTTGCGGTCGATCTTGCCTTTGATGGAGGATGGACTCTACAAAGCCAAAGACATCCGGTAGGAGCCCCGCCAAACATGAAGCCGATCCAGGCTGAGAAGGTTCAGTAACGGTCGTCCTGTGACGTTTTGCGAGCTCTTTAAGATGGCAGCTGCTTCAAGCAACGGCCATTCTGGGCCGAAGGTGGACCTCCTCAAGCCGACGGAACGCGCCAGCAGATCGCGCCTCACCTGCTGCGATTCCGGCGTCTTCGTGCACGACGATAGCAGCGAATAGATGAACTGCGTGAGCGGATCCCACGGTATCCTGGGCAGTCGGGGCAGTGGGTCAGCAAATGTAAGGAAAAGGCAGAGCCGGTTGCACCTCTCAAATTCTGCTTGGCTGACGATCGCGCTGGTCGCCCGGGGACAAAGCAAAGGGCGGAGCGCCGGAGCACTCCGCCCGAACGCTGCAGCTGTCTTCGTTACTTGCCCAGGCCGATCGCGGAGCAGAAGTCGAGCAGATCCTCAAGCTCCGAGTCACCCGCGTTCGTCTTAACAAACGCCAGGCCGCCCGGATTTCCGAGGTTCGTCACCACCGGCGTCAACAGACCGTACTCGGGGTCGAGCTTGCCGACAAAGCTGTAAGTCGTCCCACCCGTGGTCCCGTCTGACGCCTGCGCCGCCGAGTAAGCCGAGCCCGGTACGAATGCATTCTTGCGCAGCTTGTACACGGTGTTCGCGTTCTTGTCCGCGATCAGGATGTAACCGTCCGCGTTCGGCGTGAACAGCGTGTCATCCACCATCGCCGGACCGTAGGGCGAGGTGACTGGAATCTCGAGAACGCTTTGGCTCTTGCCCTTGCCCGGATTGCGAACCACGATCAACTGCGAATCCGCCTGGCTGGTCAGGAACAGGTCGCCCGAAGGATCGAGCGTCATCGAGTCCGGATCGGTCAGGTTCAGCGTCACCGTCTTTTATATGCTAGCTCGCCTTTGGCTAGCCCTGTTCGGCCAGACCGCTACAGCTTTCAGGCTCTTTTCTGCAACCGGTGTCGCTCTTGGAGCCGTGTTTACCTTCCGTACCTCACGCCGCTTCTTCCGCTGGGAGATCGCAGCGTTCTGCGTCTCGCTTCTTTGGTTTTCTTCTGACGTCGTCCTCTGGCAGATCATGCAGGCCCGGTTTTACGGACTTCTTCTTGCCGGGGTTGCTGCAGCCGCTTATCTCTTCGTAATTACATCTGACACGCTGACGACCAAGCGTCTCGTGCTTACTTTCCTCTGCCACACCCTTTTGGCTGGAACACACCCGTTCGGTGTTCTCTACAGCGGCGTAATCATCTTTGTCATGATTTCGTCGGACGTTCTCGCTCATCGACTTCGCACACGTCTTTACTTGGTTGCGCTCTCCGGCTGGTGGATCCTTTTGCTATCCATCAAGGCAATGCGAAGCACGGCTGCAGTCGGCAAACCGCACTTCTGGAGAACCAAGCCGGAATTCGTTGACCTTGGTAATGCATACTCCTGCTGGAGCCTCGCCACCGCTGTTGTCCTCGGCACACTTGCCACTCTCTTTATTGCACGTCTCTGCTTCGCTCGGGTTCAGCAGAAAAGGATGTGGGAAACTGTGACAGCGGATCGTTCGATCCTTCTCCTTAGCGCCGGTCTGCTATCTGTGCCACTCTTTGTCTTCCTCATCTCGCAGCACGGCAACTCTCTTTTTGTTGATCGTTACCTGGTTCCGGTCGTGATTGGTATGTGCTTCCTGCTCTGTCAGCTACTCTCGTCGCTTATTCCGGCTTCCGATTCGGCTGACCGACCTTCCGGCCTCGTCGCCTCTAAGCTATTCCGGTACGCCTGGCTTGCATTGGCTCCAGTGCTTGCACTGATAGCCCTGGTTCAGTTTCCCTCTTATTGGAGATACCCCGCTCCGGATTCCAATCTCGGCCTGATTCCCTTGCTGCCAAAAGATCTTCCAATCGTGGTCGAGGCCGTTGACGTCTTCGATCAGCTTCTGGCCTATCACCGAGAGCCCGGGTACCGCTTCACCTATCTCCTGGATTGGGAAAATGTAACCGCTCCGGGTAGTCCCCGGGGTGAGGTCTCTGGCTACCACGAGATGGAGAACTGGGAATCTGTGGGGTACTTTTCTGGCTCGATCCAATACTCTGATACCTTCCTTGCGCAAACCCCAGTCTTCGTCGTCATCGATGACCCTGGCCTGTTCTGGTTTGACCGCAAGATCCGGCTCAACCCTGGCTTTGAGGTTCAAGCTCTAGGAGATATCAACCGTGGTCCAAACTCAGCAGGGACCTTGAAGCTCTGGCTTGTCCGCAGACGCTTCGCACTGGCTCGCGAGTCAGTTCATGACTCGGGCCGACCTTGAGCCGAAGAGAGAAGTCAATGTACTGGCGACGGGTTTGTGAGTAGGTGGCTTGTCCAATGCAGGTCGTGGAATGACTGGGGCCGTACAAGCGTTTAAACGATGGACCTCCACCATTCACACTGCCTTTGGGAGACGCCGGTGCAGCTGGCAGCTTCCCACTTCACCGTTGCTCCGGCTGGGAGATTTAGAATGGATAGAGCTAAAGATTGAGATCCTTACCGCACCAGACCTTCGCGCCTGCACCAAACGATGTGGCCGAGCACGAGGCCTGCGGTGCCGATGCGGATGGAGCTATGTTGCGGCCGGGCTGCGATCGCGGGAGCCGCGGCGGCAGGTTCCTCGGTGGGGCGGTGGGTGGGGGGCGTCTTTCACTTCTGCGATTTTGGCTGAGACGGGACGTCGAGCGCGATCTGGATGTTGCCGCTGCGGCCGGAGCCTTCATCGAACACAGCGAGGAGGAGGTAGAGGGGGCCCTTGGTGAGCAGGAGCTGCTGATCGAGCGGGACGCCGACAGATGGATGCTCCCGCAGCTGTGCCACGTTGACGCTCACGGTGAATCGCTGGACGCGACGGTCGACGACGGTTCCGTACTGGTTGAAGACAAAGGCGGCGAGGATGACCTTGAAGGAGGCGCGGCCGTCGATGGAGGAGAGGGAGAGATCCGGGGCGGGCACGGTGTAGTGGATGGAGTAGGGGATGCCGCCGCGGACGCTTTTGGGTCCCGGACCGGAGACGTGGGGAGCTGGGTGGGCTTCGGGATCGGTGCTGGGGAGGACGCGGGCTTGAAAGACGATAGGGCCTGAGCGGCCGGAGGAGTTGGAGGTGCCTTCGGAAGCGCCGCCGGCGAGCAGAGTGCGAAGGGTCTTCGGGGCTGCCTGCGGCGTGGTGTTGACTCCGTCGGCGAAGTATCCGTGGCGGTAGCCAAGGCTGTATCCGGGAGTATCGAGGGAGACGCGGACCTTGTGCCACTTCTTATCTTCCTTGTAGTTGCTGGGGGAGTAGGTGAGGGTGTAGAAGTCTCCTCCGCTGGAGGTGATGTGGGCGGCCATCTGCTGGAGGCCGTTGTTGTTGTAGAAGGCGTGACCGCCGGTAGCTTCGGCGACCTCGTTCATGCGGAAGTGCTGATTGATCATGGCGGAGCCGGAGTTGGCGGTGAGGCCGCGGGCATCGATGGGGTAGATAGCGATGCGGTTGGCTTCGAGGCTGTCGTAGATGCGGCGGATAAGGGCCTGATCTTCCATGGGAGTGCTGGTGGGATCCTGATTGAGATACAGCGTGGAGCCGCCGGAGAACCAGAGGATGTTCTTTCGGCCGGGGAGTCCGGAGAGGTAGAGGCCAAGCTGCTGCAGGGTGTCAAGATCATTGAGGTACTCGCGCCCGGTTGGGGGGATGCGGGGGAGGCCTCGGTGGGCGGCGTCAAGGAGGAGTTTGCGGTCAGAGGTGAAGTTCTGGAGGAGGACGGTGTTGGCTCCGTAGCGCTCGTAGATGGCGAGTTGCTGGCCGGCTGGGAGGGCGTTGAGGAACTTTGTGAGCTGGTAGCTCAGGTACATCTGGTCTTCAAGCTCGAG
>JAABUW010004810.1_pt1 | contig 18108 bp, 17 predicted proteins | sample 5560081 | NCBI WGS metagenome assembly JAABUW01 (sample SAMN10711882, study PRJNA513363) | rock metagenome | isolation source: Antarctica rocks | place: Antarctica: Victoria Land, Knobhead sud | reverse complement strand
CGTTCCTGCTCGCGCTTGAGGAGGAGGAGGGCAGCGAGACCGAGGGGGTGCTCCTCTCGCTTATCCACACCGAGAAGGGGCGGGAATTCGACATTGTGTTCATGCCCGGTCTGAACGAAGGCGTGCTCCCGACGCGCTACGCGCTCGAGGAGGGCGCGGAGGCGATCCTGGTCGAGACGGCGGTGGCCAACGTCGGCGTGACGCGGGCGCGCACGCTGTTGTACTTGACCTACACGCGCTACAAACGAACGCGGCTCACCAGAGCGCGGCTATCCCGTTTTCTCGTCGGGCCCCTCGCGGTCGGCCTGGTGCGCGAGGTCGCGTGAACCTGGCGCGCGCTCAAGCGCACGGCGGCCGCACAGGTGTTGGCAGCCTACCGTCGCTCCGGTCGCGCCCATGAGAGACGCAAAATAGGGTGACTACTCCCAAGGCTGTCCTTGGGCTGCTACGGTCTTGCACCGAGACTCTGTAGCCCCAGAGTCACTATATTGATGGCCGCGTTGTGGTCCCGCCCGATCTCCAGCTGGCAGCACGGACACCGATAGACGCGGTCATCCAGCGTCAACTTCTGGCGGTGGCCGCACCGCGAACAGTCCTGGGAGGTATAGGCGGGATTGACGGCGATGAACCTGCGACCGGCGCTTGCAGCCTTGTACGACAGGAACGCGGAGAACATGGACCACGCGGCGTCCGAGATAGACTTGGCGAGGCAGTGATTGTGCACCATGCGATTAACCGACAGGTCTTCGACCACGATGGTGTCGTGGGCGTCCACGATGCGGCGCGACTCTTGGTGCGCGAAGTTTGTGCGCCGATTGGCAATGCGCTCGTAGATGCGGGCCACCACCTTGCGTCGTTTCCGGCGCGCGGGCGTCGAATGCTCCCCCTTGGGCGTCTTTGGCTCCTTGGCAAGGCGGCGTTGGGCTTTCGCCAGCGCTGTCTCATCCTTACGAAAGAAGCGCGGGTTGGCGACATCCGATCCATCCGAAAGGGTGGCGAACGCGGAGAGGCCCACGTCGATACCCACGGCGCTCTCTGTGGCGGGTAGCGGAGCATCTTCTACCTCGCACACAAACGTTACGTACCACTTGCCCGTGCTCGTGCGCTTCACGCAGCAGGTTTTGACCGTGCCCTCCATTGGACGGTGAATGATGGCGGTGACGTGCCCGATCTTGGAGAGGAACACGCGGCCCTTATCGTCCTCGACTTTGTGCCCGCTGCCAGGGTAGCAGAACGAGTCGTACCGGCCATATCCCCGAAAGCGCGGGAAGCCTGGCTTCTCACCCGCCTTGACGCGCCGGAAGAACGCTTGAAAGGCCAGGTCGATCCGCGTCGCCACATTTTGGAGCACCTGACTATGCACGCTGCCCAACGCGGGCCGTTCCCCTTTGAGGATCGGGATACGGTTCACCTGATCGTACAGCCGCACGCTCATTCCCGCCTCCTCCCACGCCAGCTTGCGCTCTTCAAGCAGCCGATTGAACAGCCAGCGGCATTGATCGAGCGTTACCCGCATAGCCGTCTCCTGTGCGGGCGTGGGATATAAACGGTATCGGAATGCGCTTTTATGCATATCCTAATTATGACATAAATACGCGTGTAGCGGGGGGCTAAAGAGCCAAAGCGAATGAACCCTTATATCCCAAAGCTCACAGCATTGGGTTTTACGGGATATTTCTATAACATCAAGGTGCATCGGGCGTGGCGGCGGGTGGCGCGGGGGTATGCCACCGATCGAGAGGGGGATCTTGTGACGGACGCCATCGACCCCGACGATGAGGTGATGGCCTACCTGCTGGGTACGGTCGCCGTCCAGAAAGACGGCCAATCGTCTCGGGTCTTGGCCGCGCCCACGGCGACGTGACGGCGAGGTTCGATACGCGGCGGATCGGATACTATCCGATCCGCCGCCGGGCGCGGGCACGATAGGCCGGCTGTCCACAGGCCCGTTTGTCCCGCCGCGGCATGCCGACACGCCATACCGCGGCGTGCGTCGGTCCCACAGGGCGTTTCGGTGGATGAGGGATGGGGTCGGATTGCTCTCGATCGATGCAACGGGCGCGGGGCGACGTGAACACGTACATGCCGCGCGCCCGCGCTTCATCGTAAAATTGTAGAGCATAGGTAGAACAGAGGAGGTGGTCTATGCCCGGAATACCGCGCGCGCCCGGCGGCCGTGTGACCGAGGAGGAGAAGGAGGAGATCAAGCGGAGTCTCGACGTCACGGACCCCGCGATGGCCGCATGGATCGGGCTCGCGGACGTCGACCGTCGGGGGAACAAGACCACCGCGCGCTGCCCCAACCATAACGACCAAGGCAACCCAAACCTCACGTTGCACCCGCCGGGCTTCCGCTACGACATCGTCGCGAAGTGCTTCAACTGCGGCTTCTCGGCGGATGTCTTCGGGCTGTACCAGAGGATCCACAATTGCGATTTCGGGGAGGCGGCCGGCACATTGGCGGATCGCGCCGGGGTGATGCTCGCGCGCGACGAGGCCCCCCGCCCCACGAGTCGTGTGAGGCGCGGTCCGCGGCCGGTCGAGCTGCGGATGACCTCGGCGCCGCCGATCGGTTCGGTCGCGCCGGCGCGACCGGCCGACCGGGCGTCCGAGCCGGATGGGGGCGCCGACGAGGGAGTCGATGAGCACGATGATAGGGCTGACGCGCGGGGCGTGGGGGCGCCGGGCGCCGCGGCCGGCGGGTCGGTCTCGACCGGCCGCGTGGCGCCGCGCACCGCGTTGACCGACCCGCAGCGGGAGGCGCTGGAGGAGGTGTGCCTCCCGCATTGGCGGCGCGCCCTCGCCGAGGATCCCATCGCGCGCGGCTACCTCGCGTCGCGCGGGATCGACCGGCGCATCATCGAGGCGCGCGGCATCGGATACGCGCGCCAGCAGCCGCTCCGCTCAGGGGAAGACCTGCGGGCGGCCTTCGCGCGGTACTATCCCGATCCCGGCCGCCTCGAGGCGGCCCTGGGCGCGATGGCCGAGGTCGGCGTCTTCTACCGAGATGGCAGGACCGAGCGTTACGCGTCCCATTGGTATCGTGACGACGAAGGCAAGCCTGTCGCGAAGACGCACATGCCGCGCATCATCGTGCCCGACTTCGAGGGGGGGCGGGTGCGCGACATCATGACGCGCGTCGTCGGCGACATCCCCAAGCACAAGGGCCGCAAGGACCTCCCCCAGAAATATCTCAACCTGAAGCTCATCTCCCCGATGATCTTCGGGTATGACACCGCGATGGCCGCGCCGCCGGACGTCATCGTCATCCTCGTCGAGGGGCCGTTCGACGTCATGGCGGCGGAGATGCTGGGCTTCGTCGGCTGCGCCTACCGCACGAGCCGCCCGACGCCCGTGCAGGCGGGCGAGGTCTCGGACATCCTGAGGTCCCACCGGGCCGCGATCGTCCACGACGACGACGCCGCCGGCCGGCGCGGGGTCGAAGAGTTCACCGGGCGGCTCGGTGAGCAGTCCACTGTGCCCGAGGGACGCTACCCCGCGACGACGCCGTGCCCCGGGGCGAAAGACCTCGGCGAGCTCGTCAAGGCGCACGCCCGCGCGGGCACGCTTGCCGCCGCGCACGCGCTCCTCTGCGGGGCGGTCGTCCGCGCCTTCGCGGAGCGCGGCGAGGGCGTGCGCCCGTATCTGCCTCCGCTTCCGGCGGCAGCCTAGCCCCCGCGTCGAGGGTGGGCGACGCCAGGGGAAGGAGGCATTCCCGCCCATCGACTGCGCGCGTAGGGAGCAGGATGCCGCAAGGCGCCCTGGAGGGCACAACGTAATCGAGGTATTCAACGAACGCGACGTTGAAGGCGGATATCTCGTGGTCAATGACCGTTCCATTACAAACGCCTCGGACAGAGGGAAGGGAGGCCGCACGACATGGAGAAATTCGTCATCCCCAAGGCGTGTCCCCTGGCCGTCGGGGTGCCTTGTCTGTCGATGGCGCGATATCCTCGCCACGGCGACGCGCACCAACAGGCCTGTGTGGCGGAAGGGCCCGCGATCAATTGTTGGCTCTCGGCGCGGAGTATCGTCGATCTGTGCAATCTGCATGGACGCACGGCCCTCGGCGCCCGGGTGCTGGCGGTGAATGATCCGCGCGACGCGCTCGAGATAGCCGAGGGCCTCGCGGTTATGCTGGAGGAGAGGTCGGCGCCGCCGTCGCGCGCGAGGGCCGATCCGGGTGGCATCTTCGCGTTCCTCTCGCCGCTTGGGCGCGCGCGACCGTGGGAGGAGACTCGGTGGGGGATATTGGGCCCCCGCGACCGTGACGAACTCACCGTGGCGATCGAGTTCTTCCGCAGACACGGCGATGCCGGGATCGGCACCTATGGAAATCTTGGGCGCCTCCCGCCCGGCGCTTCCCATGGCAAGGGGATCGGACAGGCGCGGGCGACGTCGTTCCCCGCGGCAGCCTCTCCGCCGGCCACGCCGACGCCATGGCCTGCCATCGCGTCGCCCCGGACCTCACCGCTCGCGGACATCCCGGTCCCGCGACGGCGGCGGCCCGCCGAAGAGGCTGCCGCCCCCGAGTTGCGGGACAGTTCGGCGCGAGGGCTGCCCTGCGCCGTTGGAGACGGGTTGCCGCCGGAGGACCTGCCTCCCGCCCCATCCCGCGCGGAGCGGGACACGACGGTCCCCGATTTCTTGCGCGACGCGGACGGGGACGATGATGACTAGCCCCGCGCCCGATGCTACTGCGCCTGGAACAGCGGGCGCCGCGTCGGGACCGCGCGCCGTCCCCGTGCCCGCCGATCGCGCGCGCATCGAGTCCGACATCCGCATCCTCACCCCATCCCTGCTCGAGGGGGTGCGCCGGGGCCTGCATCGCCTCGTCCGCCGACAGAAGGGGGGAGCCAAGCGCGAACTGTACGCGGAGGCCACCCTCCTTATCGACATCGCGGCGCGTGGGATCGGCGAGGACGATTACATCGACATCTGCCGCGCCGCGGGGCCGACCATCGTCTACGCGGCGCTCCTCGTCGCGTACAAGGCGCGCGCCGCGGCCTTCAAGGATGACGGGGGCGACGATTTCCCGTATCTGGCCATGCTCGCGGTGGCCGATGCGCACGGCGAGGCCCGCGTGCCCGCCGACGTGCCCTTTCCCGCGCCGGGCGACGCCCCGCGCCGGGCTGGCCCCTCGGCCCCAACTGGCGGAGTTCCCCTGCGCCCTCTCGCGCCGGAGCATGCGTCACGCCCGTCGCAGGGCCGCCTACTCAGCTGAGGGGCCATCGCGTCGCTTGTGGCGCGGCCGATCCCTAGAAAAGGAGGGAGGCATCCATGACGCCGACCCATCTGGCCGTGGGCGCGGTGATGCCCTGGTCCGACCTGACGACGGACGAACTCGACGCCGAACTGCGCGCGATCTACAAGCTTATCCGGGCGCAGTGCGCGATCGGCGCGCATGTCGGGTACGACCAACTGCCGACCGATCAGATCCTGGCGATCATCGACGCCGCAGCGGCGTCCCCGGGCGACGGGGGGGGGTGCGCTACGCCGACTATCTCGCGACGCAGTCCCGCGCGGCGATCATCGCCGCGCTCGCCCTGACATACCACTGGCTGCTGCAGACGCAGCAGGAGCGGGGCGTCGACGTGCGCGATTACGCCGTATACCTCGCGCGGTGCCTCGCCTATCACCCGAACCGTGGCCCTTGACCGCCGCATGGATCGGATCGGACCGGATCCGTGCCCCTTCATCGACCATACCTGTCACCACGACATCCTGGACCCGGTGACGCTTGACCCCATCGTGGGGACCCTACCCGATCGTCGATCGCAAGCCAGGTCTCTAAGAAGGAGGTTATTGACATAAATACGATGAATATGCCGTGATCGAAAGGGGTGCGCCCCACGATTGTGATGAGAGTGGTACCCTACCTCCGAGCACGGGCGGAATGAGCGCCCGGAGTGTGCTCGGAGGAGGGAACGAATGGACAGAACAGAGCTGTCCGAAGCCATCATACAGGAAGTGGGCGACATCGTGGCGGAGGAACTGCGTGCGGCGGGGCCGGAGCTGCTGACGGCAGACCTGGATGGGATGGAAACGCGGCTGCAAGCGCTGAGTCGGCGCGTGTGCGGGGCGACGATGGAGCGGGTGCTGGCCGTGCGGGCGGTCCCGCGTGGGGAGCGGCCGCCCTGTCCGGCGTGTGGAGGACTGCTGCGGTTGGTGGAGCAGGCGCGGGGGCGGGACCTACAGGGGCTCACGGGTGACGCGACGCTGGTCCGGCCGGTCTATGTTTGCACGCGCGCGGACTGCGGGCGGGGCCATGCGCCGCTCGATGCGGAGCTAGGGCTGGGGGCGGAGACGCTGATGCCCCGGCTGGCGCGGGTGGTGTGCCGGGCGGGCATCACCGGGGCCTTCGACGAGGCGGCGGCGCAGGTGCGGGAGGACCACCGCGTCGCGGTGGGCGGCGAGACGGTGCGGCGGGTGACGGAAGCGGTCGGCGCGGTGGCGGAGGCGGCGCAGCAGGAGGAGATCGCGCGGGCGCGGCGGGGCGACCTGACCCGGCCGCCGGGGGGTGCCCGCGACATGGTGGTGGCCGTCGACGGGTGCCAGGTGCATCTGGAGGACGCCTGGCACGAAATGAAGGTGGGACGCGCGGCCCCGCTGGGGCCAGCGCTGCGGAGCGACCACCGCTCGGGGCGCACCTATCTGGCCTGGGGGAAGGCGGCGATCTGCGCCGGGCTGGAGGGGGCCGAGGAGTGCTGGTGGCGCGTGGCCGTCACGGCCTGGCGCGCCGGGTTGGGCCAACAGACGCGCCGGGTGATCGTGCTGGGCGATGGCGCGGAGTGGATCTGGAACCGCGCGGCGCACTTCCTAGGTGGACCAGGCATCGTCATTGTGGAGATCCTCGACCTCTTCCACGCCTATGAGCACCTCTGGGCGGCTGGCCGCGCCGTCTTCGACGCGCCCGACGCGCGCGCGGCCTGGGCCGAGCCGCTCAAGGACGCCCTCTATGCGGAGGGCGCGCCCGCGGTCCTGGTCGCCCTCGATGCGCTCGTCCCGGCTGGCCCCACAGCGGCGGACGTGGTGCGCCGTGAACGCGCCTATTTCGCGGACAACGCCACGCGCATGGACTACCCGCGCTATGTGGCCGCGCAGTTGCCCATCGGCTCGGGCGCGATCGAGAGCCTGTGCAAGACCCTGATTGAGGCGCGGGAGAAGGGGGCCGGCATGCGTTGGACGCAGGCGGGCGCGCAGGCCGTCGCCACGCTGCGCGCCGTGCGCGCCTCGGGAGACTGGGCCGCCTTCTGGGCCACCCATCCGCTGCGGACGCGCCTGCGGCTGTGCCCGCCGGCCCGCCCGCGCCGGCGGGCACCCGTCGTCGCGCCCGTCCCGGCCGCGGATGTCCGCCCGCTGGCCCGGCCCGCACTCCCAGCGGCGGCTCCGCCGTCCGCGCCCACACCCTCAGTCACTGCGGACCCCGCCGGCCCGGTGCGCCGCCCCGCCGCGACCCACCCCTGGCGGCGCGCGCCGATCGGTCGCGCCCGCTGTGCCTGACGCCGTCACAATCGTGGGGCGCACCCGATCGAAAGTGTTGTATCGCGGTCTCACCTGTGGTGGTGTACAATCACTCCTGCGTCGGGCTGAGTTAGGTTGACCCCGCCGCCTATCAGATCGGCAATGGAGGGCGAACCGGCTAGCCCGATGGAGATGGGACTCGCTGCGTGACCTCTCCGTCCCGCTGTCGGGGGCCACGGTCTGTAAATTCTCCAAGGGGAGAGAGGAGGAAGGCTGGCCCGACCCCCGCGAACGTTGCTACCCTGTGGATGTCGGGCCCGGCAAAAGAAAAATCTAACCAACGATAAACGCGCGCTAATAGCGTGGCTTGCAGCGGCGTGCGCATCGCGAGAGGAGAGGTGGAGTATGTCGCATCAGACCCTCCTGATGTATGCGGCCGTCGGCGTTGCTATCCTGGTCGCCATCAACGTCGCCATGCGCGTGTTGCGTGCCGTCATCCGCATCGTCGTCGTCGCCGCCGTGGTGATGGTGTGTCTCGGATGGGGCGGGTCCGCGGCGAAGACTCTGACCGGGTTGCGGGGTGAGGTCGAGCGTGCGGCGTCCGTAACGGCCGCCGCGCCTGTGGCGACGAACTCTCCCACGCGCTCCGTCCAGGATCGTGCCATCGTTGCCGCCGTGGCGGGCGTCGTGTCCCAGGCCAGGGCGGACGCATCCTCGGTGCGCGTCTCGCAGACGTGTCAGAGAGGGCAGCGCGTCGTGGTCGTCCGCTATCGAGAGCCCGGTTTCCCATTGGGGCTCGGCCGTCTGGAGACGCTGACCGTGGGCGTTGCGGGTGTTTGTGGAACAGACGCGCCGTAAGTCGCGGCGTGCGGGTCGACCGATTGGATCTGAATCGCCCACGTTTGGTGAAGGGGGAGATAGATAGTGGGCGGGGCTTGTGCAAAAGCGTCGCAGGAGGTAACTGCAATGCTTTGATCTTTTCCGCGGACAAGAGATTGCCGTCGCACCCGACCACCGCATCGGGTGGGGATTGAAACTCCGACGCCCTCCTCGTTCTCGCGGCGTGCCTGCCGTTCGTTGAGATCCATCGCTCGCACGGCGCGTGGTCGTAGAACGGGTGGCGTATGCCCCGCGCCGCGCAAGGCAGTTGTCCACGGGCGAGCACGCGCGAGCCTTGCGCGAGCGACAGGGATGGGATACAACGGAAGGGTAATGGGAGACAGCGCCGGACGGGCGACATGGATGGGAGGGCGCATGACGATCGAATTCGCACGCATCGGCCAGGACCTCGCTGAGAGTCTCGCCGCCCTGCTCGCCGGTGGCCCGATGGATGCCAAGGCCCTGGCCTTCGCGGCCGGTAAGCTCGCCGTCCGCCGCGTGTACGAGACCGAGTGGGGCGCGCGCGCCACGGTCCTGCTGGTGCATACCGGGACCGTCCAGGTCCGGTTGGTGCGCACCTCGGGCGACCCGATCGGGCCCGACGCGGTCGACCTCGTCTTCTTCGCGGGGGAGGATGCGCTCCCTGCGGACGTAGGGGCCGACGGTTGGCGCGTGCGCGTCCCCGGCGGCGCCTTGCCCCTCGTCGATCGCGTGGCCGCGCTGTCCATGGCGATCGATCTCCGCCTGTGGATCGTGCACCCGGCCGTCGCTCCCCTGCTCCATTAGACGTTCGCCGGCCTCGCGCCCATAGCGCCGTCGGACGCAGGCGGGGTCGGCGACCTCTACTCGACCGTATATAGACGCGAACGGCGAGGCGCCCTCCTTTGCGGGGAAGGGCGCCTCGCCGTTCGCGCGTTCACGGTCGCCGGGGAAGTCCCGCGGCGGCCAAGGAAGAGGATGAGCTATGCGCGCGATATGCACGGAGTCCTACGTCGCGGTAACCATCAACATCGTCGAAATCCACCCCCACCACGCCCTGCCGCCCGCGCGCCTGCGCGCCCTTCTCGATAAATTTGGTGTCATATCGGTCGAGTGGGAAGGCGGTTGTTTCATCGACGTCGACGACATCCCCGCTGTGCGGGATGCCTTGGCCGGCGAACTCGCGCTTGGGGCCACCTTCCGCCCCCTCGACGTCCTGGGGGCGCCCGCGTGTAGTTGGGGCGCGGGCGCCCCCAGAGTACCAGCGGTCGGAATCTTTGCCGCCGGGCCCGTATCCCAGGAGGATACGGATGGAAACGACGATCGTCGCGACGTACACAGCGGTTCACGCCGCGGCCACTGCGTTGCCCGACGCGGCGATCATCTTGGCGGCCCGGATGCCATGGGAGTCCTGGTGCGGGAGTAAGGAACGTCCTTTGAAGTGCTGGCGCCGCGATAAAAGGTGGCCGATTGCGGGCGACCCGCAGTGTACCATGCGGCCACGGGCGCGGGCTTGATTCGCTTCAAACGACCCTCTCCGAAACAGCGCTAGGGGGATATGATGGGAGGGGCGCTATCCTGTCATGAGGTGGTCATCGCGCTCCCGGTGCAGATCGTCGCGGTCCGGGGCGACGAGGTCCGCGGCATCCGGCGCTGACTCTGCTGGCCGTCGTAGGGGCGCCCTATCCGGCAGCACCGGCGGCCGACCCCCCCGCCATGTCCCATAGGCCGAAGTGGACCAACTGCGGGCGGCAACCGGGCCGCATGCGCACGCCTTTGTCTGAAGCCGTCGCCCTTGAGGGCGTGCGGAGCCTCACGGAGCTACTGGCCGTCGCGATCCGGAGCGACCGGCGGCGACTTTCCCATCGCGTTTGTGTAAGACATATTGGGCGCGCCCCACCTGTGGGGTGCGCCCTCTGTTGTATCGCGAGGAGATCAGCAATGGGCACCGAGATGACCAGTTTTGTGGGGGACGCGAGGGATGCGCTCGCGCTGGATACTCTGGCCGCGCGGATCGCTACCCCGATCCCTTTTTCGCTCAACGGACTGTGCGCGACTAGCGCACCCGTCGTGTCCGTCGGCGGCGACCCCGACGCGCCGGCGATCGCCGAGGTCACCCCAGCGCTCGACCTTATCGGTTTGCCGCCGCAGCTCCGTTTCCTGGAGAAAGGTAGTTTCTACCAGCTCTATACCAGGAACACGGGTATCCTGGAGCCGAAAGTGCTCTCATACGAGCTCGCCGGCATCGACATATCCGAGGTTTCTCGGCGTCTGCGGACGCAGAACAGCCAGCTTAGCCGCATCCCCGAGGAGGTGGCGGCGCCGATCCGTATCGCGGTGAAGGCGTATCGTTCGGTGGCGCATGCCTTCGGCACGCAGCTGACGGTCGCCAAGGCCGTCTTCCACGAAGACAGCAACCATGTCTTCGTGCCCGACGGCGCGGACGGCGCCTGGCGCGAGTCTTTCCTCGCGGCGGAGGAGATGGCACGCGCGCGCGTCGAGGACGCTAAGGTCGTGGCCATCGACGCCCGCGCGGCCTGGTACGCCGATATGGAGACGATCCTGCGCGGTTTCCTCATGGCGTCGGAACGTCGACATCGCGCCGGCGGGCATGTGCTGCCCCCGGATTGGGTCGACGTCAACCTGGAGCGCATGCTACGGCAGGTCCCCACATGCGAGCAGATCGCGGAGATCGCGGTCGGCTACCGCGAGCGCGCCGGCCGGGATTTCCTGGAGCAACTTGTCGCCGAGCACTCTCGGCTCGACCAGGATGTGCGCCAGGCCGCGCGGGAGACCGTCCTCTACGCCGAGCGCCTGCAGCGCCAGGACCTGGCACTGCAGGCCGAGAAGCGTCGCGATCGCTACGAACGCGCCCACGAGGCGTTGTTGGCCGACTTGGCCAACCCCATCCAGGAGATGGCGACCCAGCTGCGGGAGTCGCTGCGGGAGTCGCTCAAGCAGGTCACGGCAAGCATCGACCGTAACGGCGGGCGGCTGACCAAGGCGTACAAAGAGCGGCTCGCGGCAACCGTCGCGCTCTTTCGGGAACGCGACCTGTCGGGCGACACGGAAATCGAGGAACTGATCACCCCGATTTCCGAGTATCTGAAGACGTACCGCCCACCTAAGAAGGCGCGCCGGGGACGCGGCGCCAAAGGCGCCCCGACGACGGCGCCCTTACCTATCGTCGGGCCGACCCTGATCGGGGAGTTGACCGAGAAACTAAAACAGAAGACTTTCGAGGAGGCGCGCGCCGCGCTGCTCACCGAGAGCGCGGCCATGGCCATCGATCTCTAGGCGCGGAATCACCCCGGCGTCCGCGCGCGGACGCCGGGGTGGGAGCGGCGTTTTCATCGAGGGGGGATTGTGAGGGTGACCAAAACGTAACCCGCCGCAAGTCACCGGGATTCATCCCATGTGGATAGGCGGGTTTCCCGCGCGTCTTCAGCCGCACGCCCGGTGATAGACGCGATATACTAAGAACAGCCGTTCCAATTTCACATACGGGGGAACCCCATGCGCCAGGCATTCGTCTATCGTTTGTATCCGTCGCGCACACAGGAGCGGACGATGGAGGCGATCCTTACCACGACGCGCCTGTTCTACAACAGCCTGCTGGCCGAGCGCACGCAGGCGTGGGAGGAGCGCGGTGAGCGCGTCACGAAGGTCCAGCAATTGCGGCGCGTGAAAGAGCGCAAGGCCACTAACCCCTACGCGGCCTCAGTCCACTCGCACATCTTGCAGGTGGTCGCCGACGACCTGGATAAAGCGTTCCTGGCGTTCTTCCGGCGTGTGCGTACAGGTGACAAGCCGGGATACCCCAGGTTTCGGGGAGCGAACCGCTGGACGAGCTTTGGGCTAAAAGAGCTAGGGAACGGCTTCAAGATCGACGGACGACGGCTCAAGGTCTCCGGGGTCGGTCGCATCCCTGTCCGCTGGCACCGGCCGATCGAGGGCGACATCAAAACCGTGCGTATCAGCAAGAAGGCCGGAAAATGGTACGCCGCCTTTTCCTGTGTCGTGCTGGATAAGGAGCCGTTACGAGCAACGGGGGAGAGTGTTGGTCTCGATGTGGGCCTCGCTCATCTACTGACGACGAGCGATGGCGGGTCGATCCCTAACCCGCGCTGGTATCGTACAGAACAAGCGAAGCTACGGGTGATCCAGCGACGCATCGCCCGACGCACGAAGGGCGGGAGCAACCGCAAGCGGGCCGTTGCACAGGTGCAGCGGCAGCACGAGCGAATCGGCAACCGGCGCAAAGACTTCCTCAACAAACTCGTGGCCGATCTCGTGCGCTCTCACGACCTGATCGCGATCGAAGATCTCCGCATCACGAACATGACGCGCAACCACCACCTCTCCAAGAGCATCCTCGATGCCGGATGGGGCTATCTGGCAGATCACCTCACACGCAAGGCAGCATGCGCCGGCCGTGAGGTGTGCCTGGTCGATCCATCCTACACAACGAAAACGTGCTCCGGCTGCGGCGAGCGGTTCACGCAGGAGATCACGCTGTCCGTGCGGTGGGTCACTTGCCAGGCATGTGGTCTCTCGCTGGACCGCGACCACAACGCGGCCATTAACATTCTCGGTCGCGCATGTAGCATGCTTGATCGGCAACCGGCGGGGACACCGCCGTTGGGCGCTAACGTGACGGGGTTGCCCGTGTGCGTGGCCCAAGAAGCCGCGCCGCTTTAGCGGCTGCGGAGTGTCACGATAACGATGTTGTCTATCATGCTACCCATGGCGCGGCGTGTCTACGCGTCCGGGCGCCATCGGGGGCGCCACGCGACGCCGCGACGGGATGCGCGACGCATCCCGATCGTTCCCGACCGCAAAGGTCGGCGCGGTGTGCCCATCCGGTGTATACGATCTGTCCGTTGACTGAGGGAGGAGGACGACGATGGAGCTAGAGATGTTGTTGCTGATGGATTCGCCGCGTTCGCGTCGTCATCGGATACGGCCCAAGGGCGGTTATCGGTGGCCCGCGACGCACCGCGTGGACGCGGTGGGATCGGATGGCCGCGGCCATCCCCGACGCGTGGCGTCTATGACCCCGGCGCCGGGGTCATGGCCGTTGTCACCTACCCACGGCTAAAGCCTGTGAGCTTGCTCTCACTCACCATCACGGGTGATGGCTTTCGGGCTTCCTCTCCAGACGAACCGGGAAGCGTCGCTCACGCGACGGGGCCGGCGGGGTCCCCACGGAGTGGGGAGCTGATGTCCAGACGCCCCTCACAAGGAGAGGCTTTCGGGTATGACACCGCTGGTGTCCGTCCCCGCTGCTCTGGACCGGCCCGTCCGGTGTCCCCCGGACAGAGGATGTCCGCCGTTGCAGCGTCCGCCATGCCGTCTGTCTGGGGCTCCGGACGTTTTGTTGGTAGTAAGCGATAGAGGGAGTACACCCACATGTCCATATCCGCACGCGACGTCATCGCCGACCTGAAATATCGTTATGAGGCCCGCACTCCGTTGATTGCCCTCCTGACCACCGAGCGTGAGCGCGCCATCGGGCTCCTCAAACGAGTAATCGAGGACCCCTACCACGAGCAGCGCAAGCGCTCGCTCTACGTGTGGAGTTGCCGCAAGGGTGTGCGGCGCGTGGCGGGGCCCGACATGAAACTCTCCGACGAGCCCGTCTGCGACGTCGTGGACCCCAAGGGGCTCGTGCTCTGGCTCGAGGCGTACTGCGACCGGATCAAGGATGGCGCCGAGCAGGGTGGTATCTTCGTGCTGCAGGATTTCGGCCGATTCCTGACGGAGTACGGCGCCGAGGACGTCAAGCTGACTACCGGCCTGCGCGACGTGGCTGCCCTCGCCAAGGCGCGCGGCGTGAGCCTGGTCTTCCTGGGGGCCACGTTCCCCGAGATCGCCTCGCTCGAGCGCGATGTGCTCCGCCTGGTGTTACCCTTGCCGATCGAAGATGACGCACGCCTCATCGTGCAGAGGCGTGTGCTGGAGCTCGAGCGTCACCCCCTGGCCGACACGCTCGATATCGAGCTGACCCCCGAGCGCGCTGACATGATCATCCCGCTGCTCATGGGGCTGACCGAGGAGCAGATGGAGCGCGCGGTGCTCTACGGCATCAAGAGGACGCGCACCCTGGGGCAACCCTTCCTCGACACGCTCATCGACGAGAAGAAGGGCATCGTGAACCAGTCGGGCGCGCTCTCGTGGTACCCGCCGCAGGCGCTGGCCACGGTCGGCGGCTACACCGGCCTGCTCGAGTTCCTGTGCGTGTGCGCCCGCACGTTCGCGCCAGCGGCGCGCGCCTATGGTGTCCGCCCCAAGAAAGGCCTGGCGTTCCTGGGGTTGCCGGGCACCGGCAAGGACCATATCGTCAAGGCCATGCCCGGCATCTTCAACATGCCCCTCTACATGCTCGACGCTTCGTTCATGGGCGCCGGAGACTCTCGCCTCGGCGCGGCCGAGGCGGAGGTCAAGTCCATGCTGGCCCAGGTCGAGGCCCAGCAATCGATCCTGGGGATCAGCGAGTTCGAGAAGGTGTTCGGCGGCGTCGGTAGCGGCTACACCGGGGACGGCGGCGCGAGCAACCGCGTCGGCTCCCTGCTGCTCAATTGGCAGAGCGACCAAGAAGGGTGCTTCGTGGTCGCCACGATGAACGACATCTCGCACCTGCAGCCGGAGCAACTACGATCGGGACGTTTCGACCACCTGTTGTTCTTCGATTATCCGGACGCGCACACGCGACGCGCCGTCGCGGAAGTGCACCTGATCGCCCAGAAGCAGGAACCCGGCGAGCTCGATATGGCCAGGATCGCGGAAATGACCGAGGAGTTCTCGTGCGCCGAGATCGCCGCGGCGATCAATCAGGCCGTGATCAACGCGTTCGTCGACGGTGCGGCGCGGGTGGGCATGGCCGAGGTCGAGCGCGCGGTACGGCTGCAGGCGCACACCCTGATCGCGCGCACGAAGCCCGCGATGATCGCGGACACGCGCGCGCGCGCGAAGGCGGCTGGCTGCATCGACGTGAACGACCTCGGCAAGGCGGTGTCGATCGAGGACCTCGTCTCCGACGCGACCGGGGTCGGCATCGACCTCTAATCGGCCCATACATACAAGCGTTCCCGCCGCGCGGCGGCGCGCCGACGACAGAATTAAATGACGACTGACGATGGAGAACAACTATGTGCAAGAGCTGCGAAGAAGCCCAACGAAACCTCACCGGCCCGGTCGAAGCCGACGTGCTGCGGGACATTTTTGCCGCCATCCACGGGCCGATCCGCGACGAGATACGTCGCGACGCGGCCGCATCCTGGGTCCCCCGCGCGCGCCTGCGACGTGTATCTCCGCCCCAACTCCGTCTCGTCGACTGACGGCGGGTGGACATCGGCGCGTATGACGACACGATAGGTGGCCGGCCTTGCCCGCGAGGTGGGCCACACACGCAGGCGTACCGGTACATGGACGCTCAACGAGGAATCCGCGTCCACGCCCACGCGGCGTGGACACACCGTTGCGAGGGGAGGCCGTGCGCGTTGCCCGTGTGCGTCCCCCCATCATCCCATGAGTATGAGGAGGTCCCGAATGACCTACACGTAACCCGCCGCAAGCCACCGGGATTTATCTCGTGCGGATAGGCGCGTTTCTCGCGCGGCTTTAGTCACACACCCGGTGATATACTGAGAACAAAGGTGCTAACACCGAGTGCGGGAGGATCCTATGCGCCAGGCATTTGTGTATCGCCTATATCCGTCGCGTACGCAGGAGCGCACGATGGAGTCGATTCTCATTACGACCCGCTCTTTCTACAACAGCCTGCTGGCCGAGCGCACGCAGGCGTGGGAGGAGCGCGGTGAGCGCGTCACGAAGGTCCAGCAATTGCGGCGCGTGAAGGAGCGCAAGGCCACTAACCCCTACGCGGCCTCGGTCCACTCGCACATCTTGCAGGTGGTCGCCGACGACCTCGACAAGGCGTTCCTGGCGTTCTTCCGGCGTGTGCGTACAGGCGAGAAGCCGGGTTATCCCAGATTCCGAGGGGCGAACCGCTGGACCAGCTTCGGCTTGAAAGAGCTAGGCAACGGCTTTAAGCTCGACGGGCGGCGGCTCAAGGTCTCCGGCGTCGGTCGCCTTCCCGTGCGCTGGCACCGGCCCATCGAGGGCGACATCAAGACGGTGTGGATCAGTAAAAAGGCGGGGAAGTGGTACGCTGCCTTCTCCTGCGTCGTGCCCGACAAGGAACCCCTACTGGCGACGGGTACGTCTATCGGGATAGACGTAGGATTAACGCATCTGCTAACGACGAGCGAGGGTGATACCGTCGAGAACCCCCGCTGGTATCGGACGGAACAAGCCAAGCTGCGCATCATCCAGCGCCGCATTGCCCGACGCAAGAAGGGCGGGAGCAATCGCGGAAAAGCTGTGGCCCAGGTGCAACGGCAGCACGAGCGGATCGGCAACAGGCGCAAGGACTACCTCAACAAACTCGTGGCCGATCTTGTTCATTCTCAAGATTTGATTGCGATTGAAGATCTCCGCGTCACCAACATGGCGCGCAATCACCACCTCTCCAAGAGCATCCTCGATGCGGGCTGGGGCTACCTGGCAAGCCACCTCACGCGCAAGGCAGCATGCGCCGGCCGTGCGGTATGCCTGGTCGATCCCGCCGACACGTCGAAAACGTGCTCCGGCTGTGGCGAGCGATTCACACAGGAGATGACCCTCTCCGTGCGGTGGGTCACCTGCCAGGCGTGCGGTGTCTCGCTCGACCGCGACCACAACGCGGCCATCAATATTCTCAATCGCGCATGTAGTGCTTGATCGGCAACCGGCGGGGACACCGCCGTTGGGCGCTAACGTGGCGGGGGTGCCCGCGTGCGTGGCCCAAGAAGCCGCGCCGTTTTAACGGCCGCGGAGTGTCACGCTCGTCTATTCGCGGACGACGGGTCGCGTGTTCCACCAGGTGTTCCACACGCCGAGCGGCCTGCTTGGGACGCTCACGTACTCGCCACGGGGGCGCCTCCTGAGCGGCGAGCGCCCGGAGGTCTTCATCGAGTGCCCGCCGGAGGTCGAGGACCTGGCCGTGGAGGTGCGCCAAGACCTCGGTGAGCGCAACGATGGGTACCGGGTCCTGATTGGCTGCGGCGGCAGGGAGCTGGGCGCGTGCGCCGTGTACGTGCAGCGGCAGGGGTCGGATCGTCCGGGGGTCGAGGTCTGGTCGGCCGACGATTGGCGGCGATGGCAGCGCGGCGCCGTCTGTTTCGACATCGACGAGGGAGGGCCGCGATAGGCCCGGCTGGGGTCAACCGGCTCGCTGTCGGTCGGTCGTCCCCCCCGCGCATGGCGCGCCGCCGGCGATGAAACACGTGGTCGGCGCGTGGATAGCCGCGAAACTATCAAGAAGTAGGAAGAGGAGATAGAATAGACATGTCGCGATTACTCAAATTCGCCGCGCCTGCCGACCTTCCGGTGAACGATCCCGAGCTCGTGCGTGAGGCGCTCGTCGAGATGGGTTTCTCTCCCGACCGCGTCAGCGTCGGGCCACCCCGTGCGCTCAGGGATTATTACGGCGCGAGCACGCCGCGCCGGGCGGATATCGTCGTGGCGCGCGGGACCTACGCGGACGGCGTGCACTTGCACGCCGACATCGGATTGGAAATAGCGGGCGACCATTACACCTTGCACATCGACCATCTCGACCACCCGTTCGCGACGGCCAACGCGTCGGGCTGGGAGGTAGACCAGGCCAAGTTCCTGGCGAAGCTCCAGGCCAGCGTGGGCGTGGCCCGTGCCGCGCGCGCGGCGACGACGATCGCACGCAAC
>JAABUW010004808.1_pt1 | contig 18111 bp, 13 predicted proteins | sample 5560081 | NCBI WGS metagenome assembly JAABUW01 (sample SAMN10711882, study PRJNA513363) | rock metagenome | isolation source: Antarctica rocks | place: Antarctica: Victoria Land, Knobhead sud | reverse complement strand
CGGCCACGATCGGAACAACCAGTGGGAAAGCCGGGCATACCGGCCGACCGGCCACGCCCACCCCGCTGCACAACCACCCCCAAGATCAACCAGACACGTCAGAAACGGGCCGCGGTGGATCCGGGTTAAGCGGCATCCGTCGCTGGTGCGGGACCGGGGACTGCGCGTGATCCCGACCCACCACACGAGCCGTCAGGCGTTCTGGCACAAGGACCCCGAGGTCCGTGAGGCACGGCTGGAGCACATCAAGCGGTCGCTCGCCGAGGTCGCGGAGATCCTGAACGCGCCGGCTGACCATCCTGGCCCGCAAGGATGTGCACAAGACGTCGACTGACGGGAGGTGACCGCCGATGCGGCCGGACAGCCGACGCTGGCAGGGGTCCACCCCGTCGGAGCACTCGCACGAGCGCGCCGGCCTGTCCGCGGTCAAGGACCTGCTGCCGGACGCGGAGCCGTACCGCGCGTGGTCGAACTTCACGTTCACTACCGTCGACGGCCGGCTGTACGAGGTGACCTGGCCGCTGGAAGGAACCCGGCGAGCTGCGGACGCAATCCTGAGCTGCTGCCAGTGACTCTGGTCGCCAGCCGTGCCCGTCGGAAGATCAGCTCATCGGGATGCCCTCGGACTCGACACAAGCCGAGAAGTTCCGAAGGTCGCGATCGGCTTGGAGCGAACACCAAACTGTGTGCGCAGGCTGGTGCGTCGTCTTGCGACTGGCTAGAAGACCGCTCGCAACGCACCGACGGGGCCATGCCACGAATGGCGCTGAGTTAGTTGCTGGCTCCCGCACGCGGCGCAATAACGCGGCCGACGCCATACGCGGGGTCCCGCGTATCGGGAATCCAGCGCCACCAGTTCTGACTGGATGCGGACCGAGTCGACCGGTGGGCTTGGCCGCGTAGCGGGTGGCCAGCGGTGGGTGAAGTCATCGCCTGCTGTGCTTGGCTGTCACTCATGTGACCCACCGTCCTCGTCATCGACAACAGGAAAAACTCCCGGTTACCGCCGCGTATTCCGTGCTCACGCCCACCGCTCCAGCGCAGCCCGGCATCACAGCGGGGCGAAAGCAGCCCCGGGCCAGGGGCGCGGCGGTACGTCACCGATCACCCCAGATCTGGGACGGGCGTCGCCGACGCGCTGAGCCGCCTGAACGCCGGGGCGCATTCCCGTATCCATCCCAGCGTCGCGCTGCGAGGATGGCAGCGGCGGCCTACCGGTTGCCGCAAACGCGGATCCGACCGGCGGGAGGATGCTGACGATGGCAGCCCTTGAGGTGTGCCGGCACCTTGGCGGACGCCGGCACCGACCCCGAGCCGCTCAGCGATGACGGCTGTGCGCAGTGCCGGCTGATCGGGGCCGGCTGGAACTCACTGCGCCTGGGTGTGAGCTGCGGCAACATCGGCTGCTGCGACGATTCCCGCACCGCCACGCTCGTGAGCATTTCGCGATCACCGGGCACCCGGTGACCCGCTCTCACGAGCCCGGCGAAGACTGGCTGTGGTCCTATCCCGATGACACGGGGTCTGCCGACTCCTGGCCCGGCTAGGAAGCTAGCAGCGACCGGCTCGTCCGTACGGCCTCGCTGTTCGTCACCGGCGTGTGGCTGTCCACGGTCAGTGCGTAGCTTTCCCTCGTCCGGTCGGAGGAGGCGTCCATGGAAGAGCCTGTTATGGGTCCGCCGGTGCAGACACTGGGCCCGGTAGCGCCCAACGCCACGGCGTCGATCGCGCTACGACCCTGGCAGGTCTCAATTGGTGGCTCAGAAGCCGTCGTCCGGCCGCCTGCGTTTCGTCAAGTGATTAGGCCCCACTTGTCGGCGTGAATGTTGGCCCCCCTGGGGTGGCGGTCACTGGGGTCGGACTCGTGGTTGCTGTTGTGGTGCAGGACGATGCTGAGGTGATCGAGCCGTCGTCGTGGCGGAGCCGGGTGTGGGCGGCAGCGGGTTCGGCGCCTTGGTTGTTGAAGGTGTCGATGCTGGCGTTCGTTCTGCTGTTGTTCGGGTCGGTGCTGTGCATGTTGTTGCGGCTGTCATCACCGGCCAATGTGCTGGTCGGGGGGTTCGGCGCAGCTGCGGCGATCTTGGGGTCAGTGCTGGTGCTGGACGTTTCGGGGGCTGCCACGGCCCATGGAGCGGTTGGCCGACGCGGTCGCGTCTGGGCTGCTGCGTGTTTCGGGGGGTCGATGGACGGCCCGACGATATCGAGCGCTCGGCGGGGCATTTGTCGTGCTCGGGTGTCTGTTGGCCGTGGTGGGGTGGGCCGGTGTGATCGGGTGGAAACCCTGATCGCTGGTGGGGTCAGCTGGCGCGCTTGCGCCGACTGGTCGTTTTGCTGGTGCGCAGCCGGTAGGACTGGGTGCCGGTTTCAAGGATGTGCGCGTTAAAGGTTACGCGGTCGACGATGGCGGCAACGAGGCGCGGGTCGGGAAAGACGGTGCCCCATTCGCTGAAGGGCAGGTTGGTGGCGATCGCGATGGAGGCTCTCTCTTCGCGTTCGGTGATGATCTGGAACAGCAGCTCGGCTCCTCGTGGGTCGATCTGGACGTATCCGAGTTCGTCGAGGCAGAGCAAGTCGAGGCGTCCGTAGCGCCCGACCACCCGGGAGAGCACCCGTTCATCGGCGGCCTCGACGAGCTCGTTGACCAGTTGCGCGGTGGTGACATAGCGGACTCGGCGGCCTTGTTCGCAGGCTGCTAGGCCGAGTCCGATGAGCAGATGGGACTTGCCGGTGCCGCTGTCGCCGAGCAGGACGACCGGTTCGCCGCGTCCATGTAGTGCCCGGCTGCCAGGTGGCCGAGGGTGGCTGGCTGGATGGTGCCGACGGCGTCGACGATGAAGTCCGCGAGCCGTTTCATCCGCGGGAACTTGGCGTCGTTGATGCGGCGGGTGCGGCGTCGTTCGGTGCGGTCATCGACCTCAGCGGCGAGGACTTCAGCGAGGTAGCGCAGGTGCGTCTGTCGTTCCCCGTCTGCAATCTCTGCCAGGCGGACTGCTTCGCTGCGGACGGTAGGTAGGTGCACTTCCCGGGCTGCAGCGCCGATCGAGGCCTGCGCGGCAGCGTCAACCGTGCTGGTCGTTGTGGTGGTCATGTTCGGCTTCCGGTGAGTAGGTCGTCGTAGTCGCTTAGCGATGGTGGGGGGCGGTCGTAGCGGACCAGTGCGCCGATCGGGACGACCGGTACGACATGGTTGGTGCCGCCGCGAGCGTCGATCAACACCAGCTGGGGATCGAGGCATCCGGACGCGACGGCGCGGCCCATCGCCGCGGTGAGCGCAGCAGCGGTCATGGTGCGATGGGCGAGCAGGATCTCGATCAGGGCCCTGGTTCCGGCTGAGTCGCCTCGAGCGTGTCGGGCGGCGTACCAGTAGCTCTGATGTGATGCCGTGAACGCGCCGCGGGCCTTCGCCTGTGCCAGCGCGGTGGCGCCGGGCAGCCCGCCCGGGCTTGGTCTTGAGGACCTCGAGGTAGTGATCGAGGGTGAGGACTTCGATGTACTTGCCGACCGCCCGCTCGTGTCGAGCGACCAGCTTGTGCCCGTCGTAGATCTCAACGGTGCGCGCTGTCAGGCGCACCGGTAGTCGTCGGCCGGCGTAGCGGGCCGGAACAGAGTAGAAGCACTGCCGCACCGACACCCTGGCGGCGTCGGCGACCCGCCCGGCGATGGTGGTGGGCGGGTGCCGCCGCGCTTTTGGCGGAAAACCGTGTGACGGACTGCTTGTTAGTTGCACCGAGTCGTCCGAGCGAACCAACCGCGCCGCACATGGTGTGACGCCCCCACCATGACAGGCCGGCGGCGTACGGCCGAGACTGCCCGCATGGCCGCGTCTGTGCTGGGTTGCGCGGCGTAAGCCGTTGAGGGCGAGCAGATCATCCGATGCCTCCGCCGACGCTGATCCACGACCTAGGACCGATAGAAGGAGCACACCGTGACCGACGATCTGCAGGGAAAGCTGACGGAGCTGACCGACGAGCTGTGCGTCACCGGCGTCGCTTCGGGGGTGTGGCTGGACGGTCAGGAGAGCTATGCCTTCTCGGGTGTGACCAGCGTGGATAACCCGCTTCCCGTCGATGAGCGGACGCTGTTCCAGTTCGGTTCCACCGCGAAGACTTTCACCGCCACCGCGATCATGCGGCTGGTGGAGCAGGGGCGGGTCGACCTCGACGCCTCCGTACGCCAGTACGTACCGGAGCTGCGGACCAAGCAACCTGATGTAGCCGAACGCGTGACTGTGCTGCAGCTGCTCAATCACACCGCCGGCTGGGACGGTGACTTCTTCGCTGACACCGGGAACGGGGATGACGCGCTGGCGACCTATGTCGCGCGGATCGCCGAATTGGAGCAGGTCACCCCGTTGGGCGAGTCGGTCAGCTACAACAACGCTTCGCTGTCGGTGGCCGGCCGGGTTGTCGAGAAGGTCACCGGTACGACGTTCGAGCAGGCGATGAAGGACCTGGTCCTGTCGCCGCTCGGGCTGGAGGACACCTGGATCTTCCCCGGCGACATCATGACCCGGCGGTTCGCCGTAGGGCACACCCGGCACGACGACGGCACCGTCACCGTGAACCGGCCGTGGGCGCTGCCGCGCAGCGTGACCGCCGCCGGCGGAATGTCGGCGACCGCGGCCGACCAGCTCGCCTGGGCCCGCTTCCACCTCAGCGGCGGGACAGCCCGCGACGGCTCCCGGGTGCTGTCGGAGGAGCTGATCCGCCGCATGCAGCAGCCGACTGCCGATATGCGTGGGAGCGCACTGGGCGACTACGTCGGCATTAGTTGGCTGCTGCGTGACGTCGACGGCGCGCAGTTGGTCGGCCATGGTGGCACGACCAACGGTCAGTACTCCGACTTCACCATGGTCCCCGCGCGCAACTTCGCCCTGATCAGCATGACCAACAGCGGACCGAACGGGTCCGAGCTCAACCACCGGCTCACGACCTGGGCTCTGGAGCACTACTTGGGCATCCACGACGAGTCGCCGGAGCCGCTGGTCGTCGGCGACGACGCGCTGGCCGTGTACGCCGGCCGCTACGAGACGATCGCCGCGATCTGCTTGGTCACGGTGGAGCAGGGCCGACTGGTGGTCACCACGAAGCCCAAGCCGTCGATGGTCGCCGCGTTGGGTGAGCGCGAGGATGATGAGACACGCATGCCGGTGGCGCTCGTCGCCGGTGAGCGCGACCCCTTTGTCATCTCGGAGGGCCCAGGCAAGGGCATGCGCGGCTACTTCCCCCGCGACGCCGAGGGGCATATCGACGGGATGCACTTCGGTGGCCGGCTGGCCTCCCGCGTCGAGGCGGCCGCTGCGCCGGCCTAGGGCGCAGAAATGCCTATCGGTGAGTCTGTCGGCAGTCGGCCGGCGAGCTGGCAGCGCAGACCGGCGACGAGTGTCTCGAGGGTGAACGACCAAGCGGCTTCGGGATCCCCCTCTGCCTGAACGGCGCGAATCTGCGGGAACGACTCCGCGGGCAATTCGTCGATGGCGGTCTCCAGAAGCGGTCCCCGCGCGGCCACGCTGCGCTCCATTCCGACCGCCAGTGCAGTGAGCGCGGTGGCCTTGACCGCGTTGTAGGCGTCTGCCGGCCCGAGGCCGGCGCGGCTGAAGGCTTCCAGCGCCACCTCGAAGGACGCCGCGGCGCGTGGTCCTTGCACGGGCCGGCGCTGCAACGCCGTGAACGCCCCGGGGTGCGCCACGGCGACTGTGCCCATCGCCGCATAAAAGTGACGCACCCACCCCTCCCAGCCGACCGCCGTCACGGGCAGCTTTGCCTCGTCGATCAGCAGATCCACGATGCCGTCGGTGACCGCCTCCCGGGTGGCTACGTGGTTGTACAGCGAGGTGACGTGCACTTCGAGCCCCGCAGCGATCCGCCGCAGCGTCACGGACTCGAACCCGTCGCAGTCGGCCATTGCGACTGCCGTCTGCAGGATCAACTCCCGGTTGAGTGCGGCCACGCAGCCATCATAAGGGTCCTTGACAATCGTACCTACGGCGTAGGTATCATCAAACCTACAGCGTAGGTCACACCGATGGAGGTCGACATTGTTCACCGAAGCGAAGTTGAAGCGGAAGATCGCGGAATTGATCGACAAGCACGGGGTCCCGGGCGCTCAGTTGGCCGTGCTCGACGGCGACTCGGTGATCGAGGTTGCGGCCGGCGTCCTCAGCTCGAGGACGGGCTGGGCGGCGACGCCGGATGCCCTCTTCTTACCGGGTTCGATCGGCAAGCTCTACACCGCGACGCTGGTGATGATGTTGGTCGACCAGGGCAAACTCGACCTCGACGACCCGATCCGTAGTTATCTCCCCGACTTCGAGGTGCGCGACGCGCACGCCAGGGACGTCGTGACGGCGCGGAACCTGCTGTGCCACACCAGCGGCTTCGACGGCGACCGCTTCACCGACACCGGACGGGGAGACGACGCTCTCGCCCGTTACGTCGCCGGTTGCGCCGACCTGCCGCAGATCGCCGAGCCGGGAAGGATCTGGAGCTACAGCAACAGCGGCTACTCGATCCTCGGCCGGATCGTCGAGGTCTTGACTGGAGCGACGTACGAGGAGGCGCTCAAGCAGCGCATCTTTGCGCCGGTCGGCCTAACGCACACCGTCTCCTTTGCCGAGGAGGCCATCGTCCATCCAACTGCGATCGGGCACGTCGCCGACCCGGACGACCTCTCGGCTCTTGTCGTCAGCCCGATGTGGGCGCTGTACCGGGCCTTCGGGCCGATGGGCAGCGCCGTCGTCTGCACCGCCGGTGACGTCCTGCGGTTCGCGCGCTTTCACCTCGACGGCGGCATGACGTCCGACGGCACCCAGCTCCTGTCCGCGGACCTGGTGAGCGCCATGCAACAGCAGCAGGTCGCGCTCGTCGACGACACGGTGCTCGGCCAGGGCTGGGGTCTTGGCTGGATACTCGACCATTGGGGCGATGTGGCCGTCATCGGCCACGACGGGAACTCCATCGGGCAGAACGCCTTCTTGCGCATCGCCCCCGAGCGGCGCTTCGGGTTCTGCTTGCAGACCAACACCGAAAGCGCGCTGAACCTCTACCGTGAACTCGCGGCCTGGCTCTTCGGGGAGCGGCTAGGCGTGGGACCGCGACCTGATCCAGGCCCGCTCGACGAGCCGGCGGTGGCCGATCCCGGCCGATATGTCGGGACGTACGCGCGCGAGGGTCTGACCTTCGTGGTCGCCGCCGACGACTCCGGGAAACTCCTCGCAACGGTGACGCCGACCCATGCCGTCGCCGAGAGCCAGGGTTGGCCGCCCATGATCGATCTGCCCCTGCAGCCGGTGTTCCGGTCGGACTCGTTCCTCCTCAAGCTGCCGATCGCCGACGCCGATCTGCTGGCCGTCTTCTTCAACGCCGACAACGCCGGCGGCGTACCCACCCACATGCACTACGGCGCCCGGGCGCACCGCCGGGTGTCCTGAGCCGCTGCGCGGTCACGCCGGTCGCCCACGCACCGGTCCGCCACTCATCGCGTCGGTACGCAGCACGCCGTCCCGCACGACGAACGTCCCGCCGACGATGAGATGACGCACCCCCTGCGAGGGCCGGACCGGGTCGACGTAGGTCGCCCGGTCGGTCACCGTGGCCGGGTCGAGAACGACGATGTCAGCGTCGCTGCCCACGTCGAGACGCCCCTTGCGCCGAGCGCCGGGGGCGACGTCATCCAGTACCCGGGCCGGCAGATAGGAACAGCGCCGGAAGGCCTCCAGCCATGACCAGGCACCCGTCTCGCGAACCATGAGCCTTAGCGATTTGGCGAAGGTCCCTGCCGTACGCGGGTGGGTCTTGCCGCCGGGGGGCAGCGGCCACTCCAGGGACTCGGAGGTGCCGCCGGGCCAGACGACCGGCATCGCGTCGCTCGCCACGATGGAGTCGGGAAAGGCCAGCGCCCGGTGCAGCCGAGCGGCGTCGGCCGGGTCGCGCTCGTCCAGGAACTCCACGACGCAGGCCGCCCCCGGGTCTGCCCCCCGCAGCTCGCGCAGCCGGCCGGCGTCGGCGATCCGCTCGCCGGTCGCCACCATGACGAGGCTGGACGGGCGCAAGCCCCAGGCCGGGAGGCGTTCCGGCTCGAGGAAGTACGCACCGATGCCCGTGCTGCCGGCGCCGTAGGGGTAGGCCTCCACGGTCACCCGGGAGCCTTCTGCCCGCGAGCGTTCGAGCAGCGCCAGGACCCGATCGACATGGCGGCGGGAGGTGCTGTTGACGTGACAGTGGTGCATGGCCGCGCCGGTCTGTGCCGCCAGAGTCGCGATCTCCTCCGAGCCGTCGACCGGCGTCGTCGGGTCCGCCTCCACGAGCTCGCGCACGTGCGTGAAGGTCGGCGCGCCCGCCGCCGCGGCCAGCTCGGCCACGGCCCGGAACTCGGCCGGATCAGACCGCGGGGCATAGCCGATCAGCACGCCGATGCCGAGGGCGCCGTCGGCCAGCTCCCGGCCCAGCAGGTCTAGCCACGCGCCAAGCTCGCGCGGACTCGACGACCGCTGCCAGCCCGGTTCGGCCAGGACGCCCAGCCCGGACTGCAGCGACGCGTCGGGCTCCATGCCCAGCAGGACCTGCGCCCGCGCCGCGCCCCAGGAGGCGGAGAAGCCGTAGTTCAGCGGTCGCCCCGTCGCGGCCGCCTCGGCGTACGCGCGATCGATGGGCATCAGGCCCGCCTCGAGGTCAAGGGCGGTCGTCACCCCGTCCATCGCCTGAAGCCGGTGCCCAGCGACCGAGTGCACGTGGCTGTGCAGGTCGACGAAGCCAGGCCCGACGAGAAAGCCGGAGACGTCGAGGACCGTGGCGTCCGCCGGGTCCGGCAGCCCGGCGCCGCGGGCGGTGACTGTCGACCCATCGATCAGGATGTCGGCGAGGCCGTCGAAGCCCGATCCTGGATCGATCACCCGACCGCCGCGCAGCAGAATCACCGGGCAAGTGAAGCACCTGGCGACCCGCCGCAGTCCGGACGGACGAACCAACTTCCCAGAGGTCGTCGGTCCCGACGAATACCCGGGCATAGCGGGCACGGCAGGCTGGCAGCGCCGAAACCCCACGGACTGGAGATGCAATGAGGCGGACCAGGACTGCCGCAGGCTTGTGCGCGCTCGCGGTTTTGATGGCGGGATGCTCCAGCAGCAAGGCGAAATCGGGCGGCTCTGGCGACAAAGTCCTCAACAACGGCACCTTCACCGTGGCCCAGGCGGCTGACCCCGGCAACCTCGACCCGCAGCAGACGGTCTCCAGCTCGACCATTCCGGTCGTTCAATTCGTCTACGACAACCTGCTAAGCATCACCAAGGACGGCACTATCCAGTCGGGGCTGGCGACGAAGTGGCAAGTCAACGGTACGAAGGTCGACCTGACCATCAAGTCGGGCATCACCTGCTCCGATGGTGCGGCGTTCACTGCCACCGACGTCGTGGACAACCTCAAGTACGTGGCGGACCCCAAGAGCAAGAGTCCGCTCCTCGGGCTCTTCCTGCCCGTCGGCGCCACGGCAACCGCGGACAAGGCAGCTGGGACGGTCACCATCACTCTCGCCAAGCCCGCCCCGTTCGTCCTCAACGGTCTGGCGTCCCTGCCAATGGTCTGCGCCAAGGGCCGGGCCGACCGCACGTCGCTGGCCCGCCAGCCAGACGGCACCGGTCCCTACAAGCTCACCGAGGCGGCCAGCAGCGACCACTACACGTTCACCAAGCGGTCCGGTTACACGTGGGGTCCCGACGGTGCAAGCACCGACACCGCGGGGGTGCCGAGCAAGGTCATCGTCAAGATCGTCCCCAACGAGACCACCGCCGCGAACCTGCTGCTGTCCGGCGGCATCAATGCGGCCGCCATCCTGGGGCCGGACGCGCAGCGGTTGCAGGCGGCCAAGCTGTTCTCGCAAAGCGCGACGCAGATCAGCGGAGAGATGTGGTTCAACCAGGCCAGCGGGCACCCAGCGGCGGACAAGGCCGTCCGACAGGCCATGACCAGCGCGCTTGACCTCGCCCAGGAGGCCAAGGTGCTCACCTCGGGCAAGGGCTCGGCGGGGACCACCTTCGCGGCGGTCCCGCCAGTGGCTTGCGCCGGCAACTCCATCGCCTCGGCGCTGCCACCCCACAGCCTGGACAAGGCGAAGGCCTCGCTGGACAGCGCCGGCTGGACGGTCGGCGCGGGCGGCATCCGAGCCAAGGGAGGCAAGAGCCTGGATATGACCTTCCTCAACAACACGGACTTGGGAGCTCCGGGGTCGGCGGCCGGCGAGCTCGCGGCACAGGCCTGGAAGCTTCTGGGCGTCAAGGTCACGACGAAAGCGCAGAACAGCACCGGCATCAACGCGACCATCTTCGGCCCGGGGACGTGGGACGTCGGCTGGATCGGGCTCAACGTCAGCACCCCCGATCAGCTCGTCAGCTTCATGTCGGGCCCGACCCCGCCCAACGGCACCAACTTCGCCCACATCAACAACGCCGCCTACACCGCACTCGTCAACAAGGCGGCCCAGCGGGTCGGCACCGAGGGTTGCCCTGACTGGCTGGCGGCGGAGTCCAATCAGGTGAAGGAGGCCGACGTCATCCCGTTCGCGAACCAGGTGACGAAGTTCTTCGGCAAGAAGGCGAAGTTCGAGGTCACCGGCTTCTTGGTGCCGACGAGCATCCGCGTGCTCGCCCAATGAGCCGGTCCGGAGAACCCCCGACACAGGAGCGTGAACACCGGTCGTGACCACCCAGGCTGCCGCATCACCTCGGCTCGCGTCGGGCCTCACCGACAACGACTGGGTGCGCTTCGCGGTCCGCCGCCTGAGCCGGCTCGTGGCCTCGGTCTGGGTGCTGGTGACGGCCTCGTTCCTGATGATCCACCTCGTCCCGGGCGACCCGGTCCGGGCCGCTTTGGGCCTGACTGCCCCCCAGAGCCTGGTCGACGCACGCCGGGCGGCGTTGGGGCTGAACGATCCGCTGCTGAGCCAGTACGGGAACTATTTGCGCGGCCTGTTTACCGGCGACCTCGGCACGTCGATGAGCTCGCAGCTGCCGGTGTCCGACATCGTCCGGGAGCGGCTTCCGGCGACCCTCGCCCTGGCGGTGCTTGCCTTCATCGTCGCCATGGCGGTCGCGGTGCCGCTCGGCGTGCTGATGGGCGTGCGCACCCGGGGGGGCCGCGAACGGCGCCTCGAGCTCGGGTTCACCACCTCCAGTGTGGTCCTAGGGACGATCCCGGACTTCGTCCTTGCAGTCGGACTGGTCTTCATCTTCGGCGTCCTGCTCGGCTGGCTGCCGGTCGCCGGACGCTCCGGACCCGACTCGTACGTGCTTCCGGTGCTGTCGCTGGCCATCGGACCCGCCGCCGTGCTGGCCCGGATCGTGCGGGTCGAGATGCTCTCGGTGCTGCAGGCCGACTACGTGCGGACCGCCCGCGCCAAGCGCCTGCCCGCTCGCAAGATCTACCTGCGGCACGCGCTGCCCAACGCGCTGACGGCCTCGATCACGCTCGGCGGCCTCCTGCTCAGCGGTCTGGTCGCCGGAACGGTGCTGGTCGAAAACGTCTTCTCCTGGCCCGGACTGGGCAGCACGATCGTGCAGTCGATCCTGGCCAAGGACTACCCCGTCGTGCAGGCCATCGTCCTGATCTACGGCTTCGGTGTACTCGCGGTGAACCTCGTCGTCGACGTCGTTCTGGCGCTGCTCGACCCCCGCTCGACCATCCGGGAGAGCTGACCCATGACGAGCGCCTCGACGATCAGCACCCCACCCCGGCTGCCGTCGCGGCGCGGACCGGTTGCCGCCCGCTGGCTCGCCGTCCTCCGCACACCGGTAGGGGCCAGCGCGGGCCTGCTTCTCGCGGCAGTGCTCGTTCTGGCCGTCGTCGCACCCCTGCTCTGGTCCGGCCGGGCCAACGCGGTCGACACCAACAACATCCTCCAGGGACCCACGTCGGCTCACTGGGTCGGCACCGACAACCTCGGCCGGGACCTGTTCTACCGGGTGCTCACCGCCACCCGGCTCTCCATCTCCCTTGCCCTGCTGGCAACAGCCATCGCCCTCGTGCTCGGTCTGGCCCTTGGCACCTCCACGGTGCTGTTCGGACGCCGGGCCGGTCGGGCGGTGGGGACGGTCGTGAACATCGCTGTCGCCTTCCCCGGCCTCCTGCTCGCCCTCTTCGTTGCGACCATCATCGGGGTGGGCGCCAAAGGGGCTGTCCTGGCCATTGGGTTCGCCGGAGCCCCGTCCTTCGCCCGGCTGGCCCAGACGTTGGTGGCTGGCATCGCCGACCGGGACTTCGTCGCGGCCGCCCGGATCGCCGGAGTGGGCCGGGTCCGGTTGCTCCTGCGGCACGTTCTGCCCAACATCGCCGAACCGCTCATCGTCAACGCGACGATCGGCGCCGGCGCCGCCCTGTTGTCGTTTGCGGGGCTGTCCTTCCTCGGACTCGGCGTACAGAGCCCGCGATACGACTGGGGACGGCTGCTCGGCGACGGCCTCAACGGCATCTACGTCCACCCCGCCGCTGCCCTGGCTCCCGGCGTCGCGGTCGTCGTAGCCGGCCTCGCCTTCAACCTCTTCGGTGAGGCCCTGGCCAAAGGAATCGGATTGACCACGACAGTCCGGCGCGGGTCGTCTGGCCATGTCGCACCGCCCCCAGCTCCTGCCGCTGCCGCTGCCGATGCGCAAGCCAGGCAACGGTCCGAGGGCACCGACGAGCTCGTGCTCGACGTGCGCGACCTGTCGGTGGAGTTCCCGGGCGCCGACGGACCGGTGCGCCCCGTCCGCGGGGTGACCTTCAGCGTGCGGCGTGGCGAGGCCGTCGGTGTGGTCGGCGAGTCCGGCTCGGGCAAGTCACTGACGGCACTGGCCGTCGCCCGGCTGATCGAGGAGCCCGGCCGGGTGGACGCTGGCCGGATGCAGTTCCTGGGCACCGACCTGCTGACCGGGTCCGTACGGGAGCATCGGCACCTCCTCGGCACCTCTTTTGCGATGGTGTTCCAGGACCCGATGACCTCGTTCAACCCCACGGCGCGCATCGGTCGTCAGCTCGCGGAGGTCGCCGAGGAGCACCAGGGCATGAACCGCGGGCAGGCCCTGGCCCGGGCGGTGGATCGGCTGCGGGCCGTCCGCGTCCCGGCCGCCGAGCGGCGCGCGCGGCAGTACCCGCATGAGTTCTCCGGCGGCATGCGCCAGCGGGCAATGATCGGCATGGGCGTCATGGGCAGCCCGGCGCTGATCGTTGCCGACGAGCCCACGACCGCGCTCGACGTCACCGTGCAGCAGCAGGTGCTCGACCTGCTCGGGTCCATCCGGGCGGCCGACGGAGTCGCCATCGTCCTGATCAGCCACGACGTCGCGGTCGTCCGACAGGTCTGCGACCGGGTGCTTGTCATGTATGCCGGCCGGATCGTCGAGGACCTGCCAGCAAGCGAACTGGCCGGCTCTGGTCGCCATCCCTACACCCGGGCGCTGGCCGCTGCGGTGCCGAGCATGACCACCGATCTCGACCTGCCTCTAGTGGTGATCCCGGGACGACCGGTCGATCCGGCCCACGTGCCGCCCGGCTGTCCGTACGCACCGCGCTGCCCGCTCGCCGACGACCACTGCCGGCAGGAGGATCCCGCGCTCGTCGCCGACGGCTTCGGTCGACGGGTGGCCTGTTGGCACGCGGACGAGACCAACGACCCCGCCGTGGCCGCCCGCATCGAGACGCGCTGGAGCCCGAGCACGGCTGCGGGGGCGTCGTGAGCGAGCTGTGCTTCGACGACGTGACGATCCGCTACGGCAACCGGAGACGCGGCATGACCGCCGTGGACCGGGTCAGCCTGACGGTGCCCGACGGGACGGTGGTCGGGCTGGTCGGTGAGTCCGGCTCGGGCAAGTCGACCCTGGCCCGAGCCGCCGTGGGACTGGCGCCGCTGACAAACGGTCGCATCCTGCTCGACGGCAAGCCGCTGACCCAGAAGGCCCGTGGCCCGCGTCCGCTGCAGATGATCTTCCAGGACCCGTACTCCTCCCTCGACCCGCGAATGACCATCGGTGCCACGATCGCCGAGGCCCTTCCGCGACGCGGCGTACATCGTTCCGGGCGGCCGGACCGCCGCGGGGAGGTCGGCCGGCTCCTCGAGCTGGTCGGGCTCGACGCCGATCGGGCCCGGGCCTACCCCGCTCAGCTCTCCGGCGGCCAGCGGCAGCGGGTTGCCGTCGCTCGTGCGCTAGCCGGGCAGCCCGCGGTGGTCATCGCCGACGAGATCACCTCGGCCCTCGATGTATCGATCCAGGGCACGGTGCTCAACCTGGTCCGCGACCTGCAGCGCCAGCTCGGGATGTCGATGCTGTTCATCTCCCACAACCTGGCCGTCGTGCGCTATGTCGCGAGCAGCATCGCCGTCATGTACCTGGGCCGGATCGTCGAGCACGGGCCGGCCGCCCAGGTGCTCGGCGACCCGCAGCATCCCTATACCAAGGATTTGCTCGCCGCCGTACCCGGCGAGGCGCGCGTCCGGGAGGTCGATGCCGAGCGCGACCCGGCCGTCAGCGGGGTGGCGGACGCCGAGCCCGCCGACCCCCATCACCCCCCGCCGGGATGCAGGTTCCATCCGCGCTGCCCGGTCGGTCCGCTGGTGATCCCCGGTCGCGACATCTGCCGGACGACCGAGCCGTCGACCGAGCACCGCCATGCGGCCGCCTGCCATTTCGCGGCGGCGCCAAGCCTTGCTGGCGGCCCCGGACAACTGACCGCCAACGGCCCCCACCCGACCCCGTGGAGACAGTCGTGAGCCGACACCCGAACGCAGACGACCTGGCCGCCATCGCGCTGCCGGAGCAGCCGGATCTCTCGCCGGACGGGACTCAGATCGCCTACGTGCTGCGCACCGACGACATCGACGCCGACAAGGTGGTCCGCAACCTCTGGCTGACCCCCGTCGCCGGCGGTGACACCCGGCAGCTCACCCACAGCGGCGGCGACTCCGCGCCGAGGTGGTCGCCGGACGGCAGCCGGCTGGCCTTCGTCCGCAGTCAGAACGGCCCGGGACAGCTCTGGCGACTGTCGGCGAGCGGCGGCGAGCCGGAGCAGCTGACGACCCTGCCGCTGGGCGCCGGCACCCCCTGGTGGAGCCCGGACGGGACCCGGATCGCCTTTTCGGCAGCGGTCGACCTCGAGGCCGAGGCCGGCGAGGACGACGCGGCACGGGAGCGCCGGTCGCACGCGCCAGTCGTCGCCGACCGCCTGGACTACCAAGCCGACGGGGCCGGCCTATTTGGCACCCGCCGGCAGCACGTCCATGTCCTCGACGTCGACACCAAGCAGGTACGGCAGGTGACCGAGGGGGACTGGCATGCCGGTGAGCCGGCCTGGTCCCCGGACGGGACGAAGCTGGCCTTCGCTGCCGGCCGGGAGGCCGACGCAGACCTCACGGGCCGGGTCGCGGCGTACGTCGTCGATGCCGAAGACGCCAAGGCGAGACCAGCCGTGGTGGGTCTGGCCGACGGGGTGGCGGGGCCGATGCGGTGGACGGCGGACGGCACCGGACTGCTCGTGGTGGGCTATCCGGGTGACCCCGTCGGGCACGCCCGCCTGCTGCGCCTCGCGCTCGACAATGGGGCGGTCACCGACCTGGCCGCTGCGCTCGACCGCAACATCATGCCGGGCGGACCCGGCTATCCGGGGGCACTGCCGGTGCTCAGCGATGAGGGTCGCACCGTGCTGTTCTGCGCCCGCGAGGGCGGCTGCACGCACGTCTACTCCGTCGGCGTCGACGGAGGGGAACCCCGCCTGGTACTCGGTGGGCCGGGCCGCAACGTGTCGGGCCTGTCCGTCCACGGGCGGACGGCGGCGCTGGTGCTCGGCACACCGACGTCGTACGGCGAGGTGGTCGCGGTCTCGCTGGACTCCGGCATCGAGGCCGTGCGGTCCAGCCACGGCGAGGCGGCGGCGGCGCTCTATCCACGGGTCGAGCGCGAGTTTCCCATCTCCGACGGAGACGTGGTCCACGGCTGGCTGGTGCGCGACCCGGACGCGACGTCGCCCCAACCGCTGCTGCTTGACATCCACGGCGGCCCCCACAACGCGTGGAACGGAGCGGCCGACCCGGCCCACCTCTACCACCAGGAGCTCGCTTCCCGCGGCTGGACCGTGCTGCTGCTCAATCCGCGGGGCAGTGACGGCTACGGCGAAGGCTTCTACGACGGGGTCCGGGGCGGCTGGGGATTGGCCGACGCCAAGGACTTCCTCGAGCCGCTCGACCAGCTCGTCGCCGACGGCATCGCGGACGCCCGGCGGCTCGCGGTGACCGGCTACAGCTACGGCGGCTTTATGACCTGCTACCTCACCAGCCGCGACGACCGATTCGCCGCCGCGGTCGCCGGCGGCCTCGTCGCCGACCTGGCCGGCGAGACCGGCACGGCGGATGTCGGGCACCACCTCGGCCAGTTCGAGCTGGGCGGAGCACCGTGGGCCGAGCCGGACCGCTACGGTTCGATGTCGCCGCTCAACTGCGTTGAGAAGGTCCGGACGCCGACTCTCGTCCTCCACGGCGCAGAGGACCGCAGGTGCCCCGTCTCGCAGGCGCAGCAGTGGTTTGCCGCGCTGCGCCAGCAGGGCGTGCCGAGCCGGCTGGTCCTCTATCCCGGCGCCTCGCACCTGTTCATCATCGACGGCACCCCCTCCCATCGCCTCGACTTCAACCGGCGGATCGTCGAGTGGGTCGAGCAGTACGCCGGTGACGCCGGCGGTGCGCACCGGCCGCGCATCGACGCTGGGCACTGGCAGCGCCGCCTCTCGGTACTGGCGGAGCGGCACGGCGTTCCCGGTGCGGCCCTGGGCATCCTGCGCGTCGGCCCAGAGGACGAGCTCGTCGAGGCCGCGTACGGCGTGCTCAACAAGGACACCGGCGTGGCGGCTACCACCGACTCGCTGTTCCAGATCGGGTCGATCACCAAGGTGTGGACGGCCACGGTCGTCATGCAGTTGGTGGACGAGGGACGTCTCGACCTCGACGCACCGGTTGTCGAGGTGCTGCCCGAGCTGCAGCTGACGGACTCGGAAGTGACCAAGCAGGTGACGATGCGCCACCTGCTGACCCACACCAGCGGCATCGACGGCGACGACTTCACCGACACCGGGCGCGGCGACGACTGCCTGGAGAAGTACGTGGCGCGCCTGGACCAGCTGGCCCAGAACCATCCGATCGGGGCCACTTGGTCGTACTGCAATTCCGGGTTCGTTCTCATGGGCCGGGTCATCGAGAAGCTGACCGGTGGCACCTGGGACCAGGCGATGCGCGAGCGGCTCTTCGGCCCGCTCGGCCTGGCGCACACGGTCACGTTGCCCGAGGAGGTGCTGCTGTACCGCGCGGCCATGGGCCACACCGCGGGGGGCACGGAGGAGCCGGCCAGGGCGGCGGTCTCGGGGATGCCGCGGTCCCTAGGCCCGGCCGGGCTGATCAGCTCCACGCCGGCCGACGTCCTCACCTTCGCCCGGATGCACCTCGCCGGGGGAGTCGGGCCCGACGGCGAGCGGGTACTCAGCGAGCAGAGCACGCAGGCGATGGCGGACAAGCATGCCGACCTGCCCGACAAGCATTCGCTCGGCGACTCCTGGGGGCTCGGGTGGATCCGGTACGGGTGGGATGGGCACCGCCTCGTTGGTCACGATGGCAACACGATCGGCCAGTCGGCGTTCCTGCGGCTCCTGCCCGAGCAGGGGCTGGCCGTCACGCTGCTCACCAACGGCGGGAAGGCCCGCGACCTGTACGAGGACCTCTATCGCGAGATCTTCGCCGAGGTCGCCGGCGTCGCGATGCCGCTGCCTCTGGCGCCCCCCGTCGAGCTGCCTCAAGTCGACGTGACGCGGCATGTCGGGACCTACGAGCGGGCCGGCGCGCGGATGGAGGTGCTCGACCAGGACGGCGGAATGCTTCGGGTGACGCCGACCGGGCCGCTGGCGGAGTTGCTCAGCGAAGAGGCCGAGGACTACGACCTGGTTCCCGTCGGCCCCACCGGCGACCTGTTCGCGGTCCGTGCCCCCGGAGCCCAGACCTGGGCGCCGGTGACGTTCTACGCCTTGGCGGGCGGCGAGCAGTACCTCCACTACGGAGCCCGCGCGACGCCCAAGGTCGACTGAGATGGTCGGACCCACCCTGCTTGACCGGATGGCG
>JAABUW010004807.1_pt1 | contig 18114 bp, 29 predicted proteins | sample 5560081 | NCBI WGS metagenome assembly JAABUW01 (sample SAMN10711882, study PRJNA513363) | rock metagenome | isolation source: Antarctica rocks | place: Antarctica: Victoria Land, Knobhead sud | reverse complement strand
CCCCAATCCCATCCACCTCCTCCCCCGTCCCCCTCTCTCTCCGAACTCCACCCCTCCCCGCAGACCCAATCACCATCCGATCCCCATCCCCATCGTATTCGCCCTCGCCCTCCCCTCCTCCCCAGTCGTCTCCGTCCTCGTCTAGCAGGTCCTCGTCACCCTTGAAGCTCATGAACGCACGCATTCGAGCGGCAGCTTGAGCACGGGAGATCTCGTCGTTCCCGCCTGGATCGGGATCGGGTGGTAGTCGGCGAGAACGAGGTTTGGTACTGGGAGATTGGGGGACTTGGGAGAGTGACATGTTTGCAAGGGATTGAGCGGTAGCTCGGGATGAGTCCCGCTCGCTGAGGGATAGCGTCTCCGCGATGGGCCTGGTTGTTCAATCCGCTGAGGCTGCGGTATCTATGAAGGTGAACGTACAGTAAGACCCCATTCTTCGCCAACCGCCCTTCTCCAGCTTGGATCCTCTCCAGCGCTCGGACCTTCCCGCTCCGACTCCTCCTCCTCGCACTTGCCGAACTCTCAGCTAGGGAGCCCACTCCCATCTTCTCGATCCCATCATCCATCTGCGCCATCAAGAGTTCCTGTTCTCGGTGAAGGAGCTGTTGGCGCGAGACGAGCAGCTTCTCGCGCACCGGATCGGGAGTGGGCGAGGTGGATGACGATGCGATGTTGGGGAGTGAAGGAGAGCGTGGAGGGGAGAAGATGGAGGAGTTGAGGACTCGCTCGTTTCGCTCGAGGCGGGCTCGGACTTCGGTGAGGGAGAGGGCGGAGATTTCGTCTGGGGGAAGAGCTGTGACGGAGGGTAGGGATGAACGGCGGGTTGAGGGAGGCATGTTGAAGATAGAAGAGGGGTGTCAGACACGGAAGAGAGGAGGGAAAAATCGGGCAGGAGCAGGATTCGAGTGGAAGGAAGCTGTGAAGTGGCCTGATGGAAAGGAAAAGACCGGCGCCAGTGTCTAATTTAGCTTGTGATGCACCTCCACCTTCGCACGTGTCCCATCTAGGCTCGCTGTTGGCTGTGTAGGCGGGATGCATATCCTCTTAGACCTAGCAGGATCCCGCTGTCACCTGATGCAGCCCTTCCACTCCTGTGCGGCAGAAAGTGGTCGGACGTGATCCATGAATACCTTGTCCCGAAAGATGCAAGTTGCGATCGCATGCAAGGGTTGATGGGGAGCAACAAGTGATCCTGCCGGCTGTATATCCTAAACTGAATATATATGTACCGTCTGATTACCGATACGTCAATCTGCAAGATCCCGTCAGCATCGCCCAATCCGCTGATAGAGCACACGTACACAACAACCTCGTCAAGATATTCGTCGAGTGCCCACTGATCCTCTTATAGATAGTCTCCACCTCCTCCTCCCCCACATCACTGATATCCGCCATCAAATACGCGATATCCCCTTTACTATCCGAGAACTGCTTGACGATGTTATGGTGGCTGAGCACGTCGTTGACCCGCCGCAACACACCCGGCTCGTTCTTGTGCACGTGGCAGACTCGGATATGTCGCTCGTCCTCGGTAGTGATAGCTCGGAGGTCGACCTCGGGGAAGTTCACACCGCCGATAGTGGTTCCGTAGTTAAGATATCGGACTAGGGCTGTGCCGACTTCTGATCCGATCGCTCGCTGAGCTTCCTCGGTCGACCCGCCGATATGAGGGGTGAGAATGATGTTTTGGATGTTCCGTAAACGCATGATGAAGTCACCTAGCTCTGAGTTGAAACCGGGTCCATTGGATCCTGGTTCTTTCGGATAGACATCAACGGCAGCGCCAGCCAGATGTCCCGATTCGAGTGCAGAGGCGAGTGCAGGAAGATCGACCACTTGTCCCCTAGCATTGTTGATGAAGAAAGACCCCGTCTTCATCTGCGCAAACTCGACCTCGCCGATCAAACCGATCGTATCCGGAATCTCGGGAATGTGGAGAGTGACGAAATCTGCTTTGGCGAGCAGGTCTTGTAGCGAGTCGACCTGCCGTGCTGAGCCAAGGGGCATGATCGGTACGACATCGTAGTAGATGACACTCATTCCGAAAGCTTCCGACAAGACCGACAATTGCGAGCCGATATGACCGTACCCGACGATACCTAAAATCTTCCCGCGGATCTCCCAGCAGCCTTTCGAGAGCTTATTCCATGTTCCCGCACGCATCTCTCCAGCGCGATCGACAAGTTGACGGGAAAGAGCGATGATCTCGGCAATGACGAGCTCGGCAACGGAACGGGAGTTGGAGAAGGGGGAGTTGAAAACGGCGACACCGTGTTCGGCCGCATGGAGCAGGTCCACCTGATTGGTGCCAATACAGAAGCAACCGATTGCGAGAAGCTGTTCGTTGCATTGTTGAGTAGCAGAAGAAAGGTGGGAACAGATTGATCAGCAATTGTACATCCCATCGCCTTTAGATTCAGAGCTCACCTGAGGACACGCGTCAATGACCTTTGCTGTCATTTTCGTCTTACTCCGGATCCCAACTGCATGGTAATTTGGCAGTCTCTCAATGAGCTCCTCCTCGTTAAATGCTTTCGTGACATGGTCGACCTATTGGCAGCAACAGATCAGCTTTCCAATCCCTCTTCATCTGGAGGCCTTCCGAGTCTCGGTCACCCACCTGGAACCCAAACGACTTCAGGTGATTTGCGGCGTCCACATTTATATTCTCCAACAACAGCACCTTCAATTTCCCCTGCCTCTTCCCGTGCGCTTCGCCATTCGGTTGTTCCTCCGCCAGAGGATAATCAGGCGGTAAGAACGCGGTGAGTTGACGAGCGATGCTATGTATCCCGATAGACGTGCTACGATTCCGACCGGATGCGCCTGACGGAGAAGTCGAGAAGGAGGTGGAGAATGTGTTTCGTGGGGAAGTGCCGGCTGCAGGGGAGGTGGGGACGTAGCTGGATATTGGGATGCTGCGGGTATTGGCAGTTATGGGGATGCTGACGAGGTCAGCAAATGCGGAGATAGTGGAATACTTGGGAAACGCCCGGGATGTGGCGACAACCCGGAACTTACAAGGCTGGTGGATCGGATGCGGAGACAGACGTCCGTCGCCCGTTCTGCAGAGGTGTAGTTGGCGCCATGACGAACAGCAATGGCGAATAGATCCCTCAGAGATGTTGTTTATCGCAGTACAAGGGATTCCAATCCGGCCAGGATCCTTGAGTTAGCACAATATGATACAATTGAGATTGCACGACGAAGAAGGCGGAAATTCGGAAATCTCAATTCGACAAACTAAGTCGCACGTTTTCTAGTTGTTTTACGGGCATTTCCCTGTTTTATTCCAAACCAGATTTCCGTCGGAGGTAGCGGTGTCCCAGCATGGACATGGGTTGCTGATAGGTATTTGCTGCCGAACTCACTCCGAAAACTCCCTCACCGATCCCTCATCATGGACTTCCTCCCCCTTCCTCCCCTCCCCACCCAGCCCCGACAAACATCCGCCATCTCCCCCCACTCCCGACACTTCCACTCTTTCCGACATCCACTATTCATCAAGCACCCCTCTCCCATCAACCACATCCATTTCTGTCCCGCCAAACCACATCACTATGCCGTCACTTCGTCGTCTCGCGTCTTGATCTATGCACCCAAGACAGGGAAGGTGGTCAAGACGATCTCGCGGTTCAAGGATACTGCGAGGAGTGGAGCATTCAGGAAGGATGGGAAGCTCATCGTTGCGGGTGGTGAGGATGGGCTGGTCCAGGTTTTCGATGTTGGGAGTAGAGCGGTGTTGAGGAGTATGAAGGAGCATAATCAGTCAGTCACAGCGTTTCTCGGGTGGGCGCAGCCACTGATTTCATACACAGACCTGTCCATGTCACACTCTTCTCCCCGCATCAACCTCGAATCGTCTCCGCCTCTGACGACAATACCGTCAAGCTCTGGGATCTCTCCACCCAGACCTGTCTATCCACCCTATCCTCCCACACCGACTACGTCCGCTCCGCCCTCTTCCATCCCACCTCTCCCCATCTCATCTTTTCCGGATCATACGACTCCACCTTCCGATTACACGATACTCGACTCCCACCCGAATCCGCAAACACCATCACAATGCGCCACGGCGGCGCACCTGTCGAGGATATCCTCGCTTTCCCCAGTGGCGGCGTGGCGGTCACCGTCGGTGGACCGATATTACGAGTCTGGGATCTGACTATGGCAGGGAGATGTGTACGGGCTTTGAGCAATCATCAGAAGACGGTGACGTGTGCTACCTTCGATGGTGCGAAGGGCAGGGTTTTGACGGGTGGTTTGGATATGATGGTCAAGGTGTATGATACGGAGGAGTGGAAGGTGGTGCACACCATGCGGTACCCGGCGCCCGTCCTCAGCCTCGCAGTCTCAGTAAGTGGAAAGGTCCAGAGTAGCGCGACTTGAGGACTGATCTGTACTTAAGCCCGACGACACGCACATAGCCGCCGGAATGACCGACGGTACCCTTTCCGTCCGACGACGGGAACCCAAAACCTCTGAAGCCGCCGCGCGGGACGCCAAGCAGACGGCAATCGCTGGAGGCTCGTATGAATACTTTGCCGATATGGAGACAGTTTTCGGAACCGGCTATGTCAAGGCCAAGGGCAAGGATTTGCCACCAATAGTCGGGCCTGCCGATGAGTTCAGGGTGGAGACGAGACGGATGGCGAGATTACGGGAATTCGATCGATATTTGAAGGCTTTCAAGTACTCCGCGGCGCTCGATGCGGGATTGAAGAGGGTGGGTCTGACTCGTTAGTCGGAAGCTGATTATGATGGCAGGATGTACGGCCGTCAATAACTTTTGCTCTGATCCAAGAGCTCATTTTGCGCGATGCACTGCGGATAGCCCTGTCTGGGCGAGATGATGTGACTTTGGAGCCAATTCTCGCATTCCTGGCGCGACATGTTACCGATACGCGATTTGGCGAGATGGCTTCGGATGTCGCAGGCGTGATCATTGGTACGGAGATAAGATACCAAAGCAGTTTCCCACGCTGATTTGTATCTCGTCGCAGATATCTATACACCTATACTTGGGCAGTCCCCATTGATCGATGAGATGATGGGCAAGCTGCAGAATCGGATAGAAAGGGAGTTGGGGTTCCAAAGGGAGTTGATGAAGTTGCGAGGAGCGCTGGATATGACGCTTTCTCAAGTCAGTTCGCTATTTTCTCTCGCCGTCCGGTCGCTCATGTGAGGTGATAGGCTGCGATGAGTCAGGTGGTCGAAACTTTGTAGCTATATTCTAGCCGACATGGGACTTGAGTGGCTTCTTGCTGTCATGTTTCGAATCTGCTTCCGCGTACACGTGATTTGTTTGAACGCGTCCAGTCCGGTAATGTTCCCGCTCTACCTTTGCTTCACGTTCGTTGCCGTTTCTCCTACTCCAGACACTAGACGCTACTTCGGGGTTCTCGGAGTGTGGAGAGGCTGCAGAAGCTCGCGCGTTCGCTGCTCAATCCTCTCATAGCGCAGACTCCACCTTCCCCCTTCACCATTTGCCTCGTCACCTCAAGAAGACCCAGTCACAATGGTAGGTCTCGGCTGACCCATAGGCACCCTTGCGAGCTTACGATGGGCCTGAAAGGTCCGAATGTCAGCTGATGATTCGTCTCAGCCGATGTACGGGAATGAGACGAATTCGGCGGCCAAGCCGCAGTTCGAAATGGGTCAGTCGCCATATCCCCCGTCTTGACCGATTGCACTCCAGCTCGATGTGGGCTCCGGGTGATGGTGCTGACATTTCAATGTAGACAAGGAGGCGGAGAACCAGTTCTGTCGCTTCGTGGAGAGGATGCCTGCGGTGAGTAGTTCTGCTTGACCGACGCTCGAAGCAGGCGAGCACCCGCGTAGCCTTGCTATTGCAGCGGGCACCGGGTGCCATCGTGTCTGCGAAAGTCAGCCTTGCAGCTGGACAGGCTTACTCATATTTGTTTTGAACAGAGAGCGGACGGTATGGTCCGTCTCTTCGATCGAGGAGTGAGCTACTTCATTTACCTGAGGCTTACCTGACATCGTCAGGACTACTACTCCGCACACGGTCCCGACGCTATCCTAGTCGCCCATCAAGTCTACAAGACCACCAATGTCCTCAAATTTCTCGGACCAGGCTTGAACCCGTCCATACCCTCATCCTCCATCTCCGCACGGGGCCTCCCCTCAGTCACTATCTCCATGAAACTCACCAAAGCCTTCCTACGCGAGTGCCTTACTACCAAGCAGATGCGTGTGGAGATCTACGAACCCGGAGAGGGCGCGGCGGGTCGCAAGAATCATACTCGGTGGGAATTGTATAAGACCGCTAGTCCCGGGAATATCAGCCAGCTCGAGGATCTCCTTTTCAGCCATGAGGATCTGGTGGCGAATGCGGTGTCAATGGCATCGAGGGTGCATGTTAAAGACGGTCAGAGGACAGTGGGGTGCGCGTTTGTCGATGTTCAGGAGAAGTTGATAGGTGTGGCGGAGTATGTGGAGGATGAGAATTTCGGGAACACCGAGGTAGGGCGTCCTTGATTCCTTGACGAGCAGCTTGCGCTGCTTTCTCCGGTGCTATTGTATTTACTGATCAATGTCTTAGTCTCTGCTCATCCAGCTCGGCGTAAAAGAATGCTTGCTCCAGGCGGACGACAAGCGGGCAGATCATGAGCTCACCAAACTTCGCACACTGGTCGAGCGTTGCGGCGTTATCGTTACGGAGCGCAAGTCGGGTGTGTCGAGTCTCGGTCTCGTCGCTCCAAGCTCATGACACCGTAGCCGACTTCATTCCTCGTAACGTCGAGCAGGACTTGAACCGCTTACTCGACGAGTCCAACTCTGGCGTCGCCCTTCGTGGGTCCTGTACACCTTCTCCTTCTGTGCTGAAATTTATTTCAAGCCGAATTCGATCTCAAAAACGCCATGTCTGCCCTCTCAGCCCTCCTCATCTATCTCAGCCTACTCTCAGACATAAGCCTACACGGGCAGTTCCGACTTCACCGTCACGACCTGTCGCAATATATGAAGCTCGACGCATCGGCCCTGAAAGCGCTGAACCTCATGCCAAATCCTCAGGAGCTTGGCGGAAGCAAAAACATGAGCTTGTTTGGCCTGCTGAACCGATGCAAGACGAGTCAGGGACAGAGGTTGCTAGGAAGGTGGCTGAAACAGCCTTTGATCAACCTACATGCGATCGGTCAGTGTCTCCGTCCTCTTTTCTGCTGGTCTGATGCGACACAGAGTCGAGGCAGAATATCGTCGAAGCCTTCAACGATGACTCCGTCACTCGTCAAGCTCTGCAGCATGTGAGTAATGATATCAATTTCGGGCGTTGATGGCTTATTTGAATCTCGGTGAGAACGACATCCTCGGAAGATTTCCTGACCTGCATCGAATCTCGAAGCGATTTCACAGGCGTATAGCCGGATTGGAAGATGTCGTTCGAGTCTACCAGGCGATCGGGGTGGTGAGGAGAATGGTAAGCATGAACGTCCGCTGACGTCGTTACAGCTGGACAAGCTCATCCCCCGCTTAAACGATATCGAGGCAACAAACCAAGTCAGCAAGCAACTCATCGAGGAGATTTACCTTACGCCTCTCCGCGTAAGTGAGGCTTGCCTGATCTCATATCGCGCCTGAATGCGAATCCAGGAACATGAGGAGCGTCTTAAGCCGTATTGCCATATGGTAGAGGAGACAGTCGACCTCGACGAGATAAATAGCCATAACTTCGTCCTTTTGCCGACTCTGGATAATGAACTTGGCCGTCGCCGTGATGACCTCATGGGTATTCGCGATCAGCTTGATGTCGAGCATCGTCGCATGGGTGCGGAACTCGGCGTTGACATCGAGAAGAAACTGCATCTGGAGAATCATCAGGTTCACGGATACTCTTTTCGTATCACTAAAGCGGTATGTCGCAATATTTGCCCCAGGAGTGAGACTGATCGCTGCGGTAGGAAGCCGCCTTGATCCGGAACAACAAGAGTTGCATCGATCTCTCGACTCAGAAGTCCGGCTCGATCTTCACGACTGCGCATCTGAGGGGATTGAGTGACGAGTATATCAGGCTCCAGAAGGACTATCAGAGGTACCAAAATCATCTCGTTAAGGAGGTCGTCAACATCGCTGGTATGTCTACTGTGTAACGGATTAATAAGGCGACTGACAGAAGCCGCTAGCATCCTACACGCCTGTACTGGAGATGCTTGACAATCTGATTGCCGCGATCGATGTTACTGTCAGGTGCGCGCAGATGACCGATTTGCTGTCTTCGCTGACCACTGAGAAGCTTTGCGCATATCTCGTCGCAGTCCTATATCCCCTACGTCAAGCCGAAGTTGTCTGAGAAGGGTGACTGTCGCCTCAAGTCGAGCGAGCGGAGCTGATCATACGCAGGTACTGGCGATCTCGTCGTCAAGGGCGCTCGCCACCCCTGCCTCGAGGTTCAGGACGATATGACTTTCATCTCGAACGATCATGAGATGCACAAAGGTAGGTCATAGATACAGGTTGAATGATCCTGATAGATGCACCAGGCTCGAGCGAGTTTATCATAATCACGGGTCCGAATATGGGCGGCAAGTCAACCTATATCCGCCAGATTGGCGTGATCGCCCTCATGGCGCAGGTCGGATGCTTTGTCCCTGCGGACGAAGCCGAGCTGCCGATTTTCGATTGTATTTTGGCGAGGGTCGGGGCCGGAGATAGCCAGCTGAAGGGTGTGTCGACGTTCATGGCGGAGATGCTCGAAACGGCGACCATTCTGAAGGCAAGTCGCTTCACCTGCATGGCAGACAGCTCTAACTGGGAGCGTAGTCCGCGACGAAGGACTCGCTGATCATCATCGACGAGCTGGGGCGGGGGACGTCAACATATGATGGCTTTGGCCTTGCGTGGGCGATCAGCGAGTAGGTCTCCCGGACCCACATGTCTGAAGACCGCTAATACCATCAGACACATCGCCACCCGCATTCGATGTTTCTGCCTCTTTGCGACCCATTTTCACGAGCTCACGACGCTCGACCAAAGCCTCGGGTGGGTCAAGAATATGCATGTCGAAGCAAATGTAGAATCGATAGGAGAAGGGAAGAAGGAGAACAAGATCACATTACTCTATCAGGTGAAGGACGGTACGCGGCGTCGAATTCGGGCGGATTCCGGACTGAAATCTTACTATCAGGGCTGTGTGACCAGAGCTTTGGGATACATGTGGCTGAACTGGCCAACTTCCCGGAAAGCGTCGTCAAGGTGGGATACTACAATCAGAGCGAAAAGTGATGCTTACCCGCTCGTTTCAGTTGGCGAAGCGCAAAGCTGAAGAGCTGGAAGATTTTGGCGGTGAGGCGACCTGCTTGAGTATTGAGAGCGAACTGACATACCAAGATGGCACATCGGACGGTAGCCTTGCCAAATACTCGCGCTCCGAGACGGACGAAGGCGCAGCTGTGATCCGGGATTTCCTGGATACATGGAAAAGCCGGGTCGGCGAGGAGGACGCGGGCTTGAGTGAAGATGATCAAGTGGCCGAGCTCAGGCGAACGGCCGAGGAGTTCAAGGAGAGGTTCGAGGGGAACCCATGGGTCAGAGGGTTGATGGAGAGCTTCTGAGTTATTGTTGCAAATGCGAAGTACTTCGCGTTGCGAGCACGGCTGGATGTCCACCTAGTCTTGCGTATGCCATGTCTCGGACGATCATGTGCGCACATCGCATCATGTACGTGAACGTGTTCTCAATTCCCAGCAAATGGCTCGGATCTCGACTCGAATACGGCGCATTTTGTTCCGCCGGAAAGGGTTTCGTTCCGAGTTCCGGTCTCCGTTTTCCGACGGAAAAGGTGGTCCGTGCTTCATCGTCATGGCGGAAAGTTGGTTCTGCCTCGTCTCTCTATGTCAGATGCGTCTCTGATGACTGAGCAGATATTGATCGAGTGATTTGGCCGTCGGTCTGCATGATGAAATTGGCCTTGGTACCTTCCCCCCCGCGGGACCGATGACGGATTCGAGCGTGTTCAGACATGTTATAAACCTCTTACCCTTGACGGAACCCGTTCTTCCAGGTCCCTTCTTCACCTCAAGATTCCGAGCAGTCGTCAAAAGCAGCGAGGACACTACCAACCGATTTCTGATTGATATGACTATCGACATTGACTCCTCCGACTCTCGAACAGTCGCCCTCTTCACAGGGTGTTCCGAGCCCACCTCCATTGGGCCCGTCCTCGCCCTAGAGCTACATTACCGCGGATGGCGAGTGATAGCCACGGCACGGAAGGTGGATAGGATGAAGGCGCAGAGAGATTGAGGGCTGCGATGTACGTCTGTGATCCTCACTGCTGCTCGGAACTTCAAACTTGCTCGTGGGGAACAGGTTTTGGCGCAGGACGTGGTTGATGAGACCTCGATCTGAACACCGACCCCACCCGTCTCCTCTCGATCTACGCCGTCAACGTCTTCGGCCCGCTCCGTCTCGTTCAAGCCTGCGCCGAATAGCTCGCCCGTACCGCCAACGATCTGCTTGTTGGACCCTGGCGTGGATCGAGCTCCAGTGATGAACCTCGGGAGCGTTACCGCTGGGGGTCCGCCATGGCTCGGCCTTACGGAAGTTCCATAGTCGGTCTACCTCGTCTTCTCTCTCCCTGTTCGTGCATGGCTGAAGGATCTGTCAGGCGGCGATCCAATGGCTCTCGGAGGCGATGGGGTGGAATTTGCGCCTCTGCGAGTGAGGGTCATCACCGTCGAGCTCGGTGAGTCTCCCCCCACAACGCGTGTGCATGAGTGATAGTAAGTGCGGCGACAGGGCAGGTGGATACGCCCATGGCGAGCTCCCTCAAACCTTTCCCGATCTCCCATTCCGACCAATCGCCCTACTTCTCAGCCTATCCGGCCATCGCCGAACAAAACCAAACCGAGACGAAGGCGCGCCTGATCAACGCGGACCGGCCAGCGAAAGTGGCAAGGGCGTTGGTCGACGTGGCGGAGAGGAGGAACCCAGCGGGAAAGGTTTGGGTCGGGACGGGGGCTCGGATGCTTCGCTGGATTAGGCCAGTGCTCCCTATATGGGCGGTGGATGAAATTCGGAGGAAGATACTACACACGGATAACGTGGAGACGCCCGTGTTTTACTTGATTTGTTCTTAGCTCTCGTCTCATGCGAGGCTTCGTCGCCACGATCTTGATTGTCTTGACCGTTTTCTGAAACGAATCGTAACGTCAATTCAGCTGGTAAGACCAGTCAAATCATTACCGGAAATCAGTCAGATGGTCAATCAGAAACAAGCGCCGCTCTTTGTTACATCATGCATGCCAGTTCACCAGGAGCATCAACAATATGCAGGGCTCTTCCCAAAATCCCAAGTCTAGGTCGTAAGGCATCCCATTAAACATACTTTGCGTGGCGAGTTGAATCTTCTTTGAACGCGACTTCGTGTGTGTGCGTTCGAGTGTAATTAGGAGGTGGACACCAGGTTATGCCTCGAGGGGCTGTAGAGGGGTGATGCCTCGTGCAGCGCGCTTCTCCAGCGCCCCCGCCACCCAGCCGACCATGTCGACTTCGGCCCCTTTGTCAGCGAGAAGGAAGGGATGTTGTAGCAATTGAGCGTAGGTCGGTCGGGCATTCGGATCTTTCAGGAGACTAGTGCAACCCGTGAGCATCAAGCGAATGGACAAGAGATAGACGATTTACCATTTCGCAACAAAGTCATGAGCATCGGCGCTGTATCCCTTGGGTAGAGTCGGCGCCGGACCGTAAACGATCGCCTGAAGCTGCGCAAAGACGTTCACGAAGGTTTCCGGAGGATAAGGGTAACAGCCCTTCGCGAGTTCGATGATAGACAGGCCGACGGACCAGACATCGGAAGAGACGGTATATGTGGCGAGCTGGTTCCGCGATTCGCCCTTGATTCGTTCGGGCTACAGGGTCATGAGTGACTGTAACAGCGGGAGGAGGGAAATGACACACAGCCATGTACGATTGACAACCAATGTTTGTCTTGGCGAGAGACTTTTCCAGCTGGCCAGAAACACCGAAATCGCAGAGCTTGATCTCTCCTTTCTTGTTGATCAATACGTTGGTGGGCTTGACATCTGTTCTTCGTTGAGCGTTGAAGGCGCACACGATGGTCCACTCACCTCGGTGCATGATCTGCAACTCATCCTTCAAGAAGCCCAAGCCCCTCACAACGGCCGCCGTGATCCGCCTCAGTACCGGCTCGGGCACTCTTACCTCGGGGCTCTCCTCATCCGGCTTGACCGCCTTCGCCGGAACCCCTCCTCCAGTCAGGGCATCGAGCGATCCAGCATTCATATACTCCATACAGTAGTACACGCAAGACTCGATGGTGAAGGCACCGAAGAACTCGACGATTTCAGGTGCGACGGCTCGATGTAGGATGTCGAGCTCCATGATGATCCCGCTGAGCTTTGACTCGTCTAGTTCGAGGCGGATTTCCTGACCTTTCGTCAGTGACTGCCTAAGTGATCATAGATGGACACACCTTCATGGCCATCATCACCTCCGTTGGCCGATGGAAGACCTGTTGCACCGCGCCATAGTTTCCTTTTCCGAGCTCGCCCACCACCTCGATCTCGTCCATGTTGATCTTGAAGCTCGCTCCATCCTCAAAATCGACACCTTTCGCAGTCAACACAGCTTTCGAGGAGAATTTCAGTGAGCCGGATGGATCCCTAGTTATAGTCAGCATCAGAAAGCTCCAGAGCAATCAATGACTGAGGTCAACTCACACGATCTTCCCGAAGTCCGTGAACTTATTGCCCCCCTCGGGCTTCCCCGCCGGGCCGCCCATTATCCCACTCAACGTCAATCCTCCAGGCGGCCCCAATCTCCGTCCTCCTATACCCGCACGACCACCAATCCCACCGGGCGCACTCGCGCCCATCCCCATGTTGCCCAATTTAGGTCGAAGACCGCCTGGTGTAGATCTCCGCGCGGCGAGACTGAGCGGGCCGGAAGCTGGCCCAGCGACAGATTGACCGGGCGCGCCGACGCCGGCGCCGAGGGCTTGAGAGCGAAGGAGGGCGGACATGGAGGTCGCGTTCGGATTGGGACCGCCGGGACCGTTGATCTGATTGGGAGGTGGAGCGGAGGAGCGGGATGCGGCGATCTGCGAGACGTAGATTAGCCCAGTCTGGATGAAATCTGCCCAGAGCTGCTCGTCGAGCGGGAAAGCTCTGGACGGAAGCCTAGTCCGAGGTGTTCACCCACCTTGTCCATCTTGGCCTGCAAACTAGGAGGCAAACGTGTCTGCATCTGGGGTGCACCGCCCATCCCCAAATTTCCCCTCATACCCATAGGCATCGGCATCCCCCCTCTACCCATCATCCCCGGAGGAGGTCGCCCAGGTGAAGGGCGAGCCATCGAGACATTCGGTGCGGAAGCCATACTTGTGAGAGTTTGAGGGCGGGCAAGTGATGCGGGAGGGATACCATTGGGTTTTTGTATTGGAGCTGCTTGGGAAGGGACGTCTGCTGCGGGTGTTGATGGAGGGGTGTCCTCGGGGCGTGATATTGGTGGCAGATCTTCAGGCTTCGCTGCACCGTCGACCTGCTGTTCTGAATCGCTATCTGGTGGTGAAGGGGAGGGTGAGAGTGGTCGGGCGGATGTGGGGGTTTTGGTTTTCGGTGAGGTTAAGCCATTGGTATTCGAGATGTCGAGGGGGTCGAGGCTCGGTGGAGATGACATGTTTACCAACGATTGAGGAGGTGGAAGGATATATGAAGGTAGAGCCTGACGGGGTTCGGAGAGCCTCCAAACGTTTTCGAAGACTCCTTATCGATCCGGCTATAGTTGAATGGATGAGTTAAATGCAGCACTCGTCTCGCTGCTTAGTCACGTCTCCCTTCGTGCTGTGACGGATTTCTGGCCTGGTTCTCCCAGCCAAGCTTTGTGATCCTTCGACGACCAGCCCAGAAGAATGCACGAGAGGTAAGGTGACGGGGGGAGCAGTGATGGTCGTCCTGGATTACGGGTATTCCGACTATGACTTGCTTCGCGCTGTCTGGTCTTATGAGCCGAGGAGATCCAGGCTATCGAGGAGATGATGAGCAATTGAGATGATGACGAAAGTAGGTAATTTGAGAGCTGTGCCACCAGAATAAGCTTCCGCAGATCGCCGCTGTAGATCCGCCTCTCCCTCTTAACCTCCGAGATTATCATCTTTCGTCATTCACTCAAAAGCACATGGACAGGGATGGCAGCCTCAGCGCTCAGACAGCGAATCGATCGCACCTTCAAGCTGCTCAGACAGGGCACTGAGCTAGGTATGCTTTCCTCCTCTCCACCGAACTCCAGCTGATTCCCTCCGAGTGATGAAGATGGACCCGATGGGCAATCATGATACAATGTCAATATTCTCCTTCGACTCCTCTCATCCAAAGGTCGATCCTCCATCCGAGTTCGCGACGGGCTCCGACATTGACATCGGTGGTCTGTCCACCTGCCAACTCACAGCTGTACCCTCGTCATCTACCCTCCCCAACCCTCCCCCAAGTCCCGGCGCCGAATCCTCTTCCGCATCATCTTTATCCTCGCACATAGCCTTCCACGGTCACATGTCTCTCCAGGTACCACCTCAATACGCAGGCCGGATACGAACGGGATACGCCTCGTTCCGAAATCGTTCCCGGCCGACGCTGTTTGGAGAGGAGGTCTGGGATCTCAGTATGCACTCGCATATCAAGGTCGTGGTGGGATATAGGGGATGGGAAGGGTGGAGGAATCGTTGGATGTGTAATATACAGACGGACGGACCGATCAGGTGGGCAAAGCTTCCTCAATCGATGCCAGATGCCAATCGCTTGTTTCCATTCGTGTGATGCATCTGAGGAGGCAAGCTGATTCCCGGGATTCAGGACCGACCTGTACCAACACCGCCTCGACCTTCCCCCATCCCCCGCATCCACATCTTCCCGTCGTCCTCCCGACCTCAGCCTCGCCCCTCTACCCACCTTCACGACACTTCACCTCCCCATATTCTCCTTCGTACTGACCAATTCCGGCCAAACAATGCCCGTTCAGATGCAAATGATGGACCAACGTATCCGAACCATCGGATTTTCCCTCCTAGGCGGAGGTCGAGGCAGCGATGGCATGCCTTTCGCCAACACCAGTAGTCCCGGCACGAGGGTCAGTGAAGGGACGAAGCGCGTCGGTTCGGCCGGTTTCGGAAGGAGTGACGGCGAGGTAGGGATGGATCCCGAGTTGGAGGAATTGATCGCCGCCGAGGAATTGAGGTATGAACCTGCACCGGTCCAAGAAGGGGGATATCATCGAGTCGGAGGGATGCAGGAGGGAGGTGTACAAGTGACGCCTGGGTGCGAAGGGTATTTTGAGCTTTGCGTGAAGAGTGTGGAGGCGATCTTGTGGGATCCGGAGGCGGAGGTACAGACGGATGACTCGGCAGCGAAACGGCTAGTGTCACGATGAAGTCATCCAATATGCAGCTGCTTGGATTCATGTCGGTTCCGTCCGGCTGCATATTTGCAACCATGGAATCAAACATAGTGCCACATTTGTCCGCCACCAAGCCTTCTTCAAGCGGGACCTAAAATGGACCCTCACTATTCACGACAAGAAATTGGTTCACAATTTGCATTCACTACATCCCTAGCCGTCGGTCATCCATATGCCCAGCCGTGCGCTATCCAACTCACCTCCTCGCCGTCGTGAGCGTGACGAAAGAGCTCGGCATGATGACCGCGACGAGGATGCGGAACGACCTAGGAGACGCGAGCGGTCACGATCACGGGAACGACCTTCCGACCGAGATCGTGATGGGGACAGAGACCGAGTGGGAGTAAAAGAGCGCGACCGTGACCGTGATCGCGACACGCACCGTGCCGAAATTTCACGACACCATCACCGAAGGTGGGTCCCGCCCCATTTCCTTCAGGACATATCCCACATGAAGAATCAAGTCCTGGACAGCGCTCACGTTGATAGCCGGTCCCGAACCCGATCTCGATCACCCCATCGCCGCACCCATCGTCATCGCACCCCTCCTCCAGACTCAGGGTCTGAAAGCGAAACCGAAAGCGAGAGCTCGGACCAGCTGAGACGGAGACGTCGAAAGGAGAGGTCGAGGGAGGAGAAGGAGGTGAGTTCTCTTGATTGAGATTATATTGGATTGAGCTGATTGAGTAGGAGCGGAGGAGGAGGAAGGAGAAGAAGAGGGAGAAGAGGGCGAAGCGGGATAAGGTGGGTCATTGGTTCGCATTTGTGGGAGTGGAGATGCTGATGGGCGGGTAGAAGAAGGGAACGGCGGCTGTTACGGCTCAGTGGGGGAAACATGGGATTATCTCCGAGACCGAGTACGTGGGGACCTTCCTAGATGATTGATCTGCGACGCTGACGAGAATGCCTGCAGTGTGGCGAAGAAGGATTCTGTGCGGTCGGCGCCACGCCATGAGATTCATAGTTGATGCTTGGAATCGTGACAGGAGTTCCGCACTTGGCTTGTCGAGGAGAGGAAGATCAACCCTGAAACTATGACCAAGGAGCGGACGAAGAAGGAGTTCGCGGTCTACGTGGAGGACTACAATACAGGTTTGTTCGCAACCCCGTGTTTACCCGTCAAGCTGATGCATGCATACTTCCAGCGACCCTTCCCCACGAGAAGGTCTGTTTCCCTTAAATATATGTAGGAAGGACGAAGCTGACCCGCCGCAGTACTACGACATGGCCAAGTACGAGTTCCGGATGAACCTCATCCGCTCTGGCCAGACGGTCCCGCTCGAGGGTCTCGCTTACGACCCGATGGCCGACATCAAAGCGCATTCCTCCTTCCTCAAGGTGGGTCTTTTTACGCACCAACTAGTCGCATGGAGCTGATGGCGACCTCAGTCTCAGGAGAAGGAGAAGAAGACCTTCCTCAGCCGTGAGGAGATCGAGGAGCTCCGGCGTATCGAGAGGGAACGCATGGAGATTGGCAAGAGGAGGATCTTGGGGCTTGACGTTCCGCGCAGTATGGGTGTGCGGACGGAAGAGGTCAGCTCGATGTCGTTCGATTAGGCTGCAGACCGGGATTTCGGGGCATGCAGTACATCACTTTTACCATTCCTGACGACACCTGATCAACGAATGCTTTCCCTCGTTCACGGTATTCTCCACCGGATAACGGGTATCTCTACATTGCAAGCTCACCAAGAACCGCTTGGTTCAAGACACAACTCTTTATTCCCCGTATCTCGCCCAAACATTCTGGTCTAAATCGAAACTCCCTTCCTGGCCCCGCTCCTCCGCACACACGTGTACCGAACCATGTCTGTGGCGGACCCGACTTGCCACCACCCGGCATCTCTGCTGAGGCTTGCCGTCCTCTACCCAATCTATGGCTCGCCGATCTGCTGTCGATCAATTCAGGGTGTGCTCGATCACACCTTACATATAAATCTATCCCAGATCTGACATCCCTCCATCATCCATTCCCGAATATAATTTCGTTGTATAAGTAAAAAGAAGTATAATTCATAATCGAACGACTTTGAATCGCGACTCGAAACAAGCCATCACGACTTGACGATGATATTATCCAATCCGCAAACTACCATGTCTCACTACCGAGCCTCCGCACTATCCCCCTTTCCTCGAATGACTCTACGATCCGCCACGGCACAGCAATTCTTGTACACCTGCAACGCCTCTCCGACTCGACAATGTCCAGAACGCTCAGCAGAGGATTCGCATGGACGAGTCCCATAGTTGTCGCCTACTACTTCCAGCCGACCTACCACAAGCTCGTCCGATGCTTCGCTCGCCTCACCGCCCCTACATTTGCGACCAGCGAAGATGCCACGGATCAGGGGTGGGAACTTATCGATGAATCTGGTCATCGTCCTCAGGTAAGTGTTCGTGCCTTATGAGAGAGGGCTGCTGATGAACGGTAGTCCGAGTCGAGCCAGATGGATGGCATCACCAGATGACCTCCCTCCTTCTGTCCCTCTCCATCCCACAGTCCTCATCACATCGATTCTCCGCGCCAGACAATGGCGACCAATTTTCCTACTGGCGAAATCCGCCTTCAATGGGAGAAGATCGCTCGAGTCCAGCACTCCCGTACGACACCTCGCCTCCGCCCCGACTCACGCCAGAATGGAGTCCCACATTCGACGATCAGCTTCACATACCCGAGCTGGATGA
>JAABUW010004802.1_pt1 | contig 18130 bp, 19 predicted proteins | sample 5560081 | NCBI WGS metagenome assembly JAABUW01 (sample SAMN10711882, study PRJNA513363) | rock metagenome | isolation source: Antarctica rocks | place: Antarctica: Victoria Land, Knobhead sud | reverse complement strand
AGTGAGGAATTTTCCTTCGGAATCGCGTGACGATGTCAACGATGTCAACGATGCAACTGTGGGAGTGTGTGAGGGGTTTTGGGGGAAACTGTAAAAGTGGTTGGAGAGGGTTTGGGGGTTTTGGGAAGGAGGATGGGCTGTGCTAGTTAGTGGTGGGTAGGGGGTAGTGGGGTGGGTGATGGGTGATGGGTGGTGGTTGGTTAAGGGGTGTGGTGGTGGGAAATGGAGGGATGAGGCATATAGAGATAATGAGAATAACCTAGTTCATGGCTGCATTGTTCGAGGTAGATATGATGCCATGAACAAAGTTCGAAAACCAACTCTCCTGTTCTAACCCACAAACCTAACATCCCCTCCCTCCCTTCGCCCCCGCAACCATAATACACAGCCTCCCTACTCCGGCGGGCCCTGGAAAGTCTTCGCAACCTCAGGCTGCCACTTCAGCCGATCCTTGCCAAAGATCTCCGCATGCACGCCAAAGTCCTTGCTGCCCTGGAGCAGACCGGTGCGGATGATGATTTTGTTGCCGAGGACGGTTTGGTGGTGGTAGACGTGCGAGGTGCAGTTGGGGCAGTAGTAGCAGTTTACGTCTTTGCCTGTTGGGGAGGGGTTTAGTTTGGGGGGGTTTGGGGGGAGGGAAGAGGGAAGAGGGAAGACGGAGGGCGAGGTTACCAGAGTCACCCTTGTAGGTGTAGGTTTTGAGCGAGCCCTTTGTGACTTTCAAGTCGCCTTCGGTGGCCATTTGGTTGAGGGTGTTTTCGCCGCCGCTGAGGAGTTTGCAGGCGTCGCAATGGCTGTGGGGAGAGGGTTAGTTTCGTCTTTGTTTTGAGTTCCATGGTGATGAGTAGACTGTTTACCAGAGAATGTGAGAAGCATCATCGACCTTGGTGGTCCACTCGGTTTGGCCGCAATGGCACTTTCCGTTGTAGGTGGTCATGTTTGCTGTGGGGGTTGATGGTCGTTGAGATGGAATGATTGATTGCGGGAAGCTGAGCGTGGTTGGACTGTAGAGACGTTATAGAGGAGATATGAGATGGGATGAGATGGGATGAGATGGGATGAGATTGAAAAAGAAGTGAAAAGGATTTGTTTATGGCCCAAGTATTTGAAATACTGTGCATGCGGTCATGGACTAGAGTCCCCTCGTCTCCTTCACCCCGCGATTACCCCACCAAGGACCAGAAAAGAGGTGGCAGGCGTCATTGCACTGCTCATTGGGCCATTGATTGGTATTGCTTCAAAGTATCACTCTCTCATCCTCCGCTTTGTACAACGTCTCGGCCTGAGAAGCCAACAAAGTCGGCCTACAAGGGAAGTGCAGGATTGGAGAAAAGTCTTCCAAATCTTCCAAATCTTCCATTGAGATATCTATGCAGGAGAAAGCGGCATGCTCCCGGTCGTGCGTCTTCGTGCATTATGCATATCAAGCGTCAAGGTAGACGAATAAGGCATCATATCTTTGGTGACCGTCGTCGTACTGCCTGGGAAGTATATGGATCAGTGCAACACGAACTGAAAATCCTGGGCATTGTTCTCCACCACACCGAAACCGGTGAAAGGATCATAGTGTCGGCTTTGCCGGAGCCAGATGTTGGAATCCGAAAGGGACCGTACATTGAGATCCTCTCCCCCCGGCGCATGGTAGGATCATGCATGCAGCAGCACCGGGTAGCGCACTGGGACAATTCCAAATAGGAGTCTCAACCGTGGATGCGGTATTGGGGATTGGAGGACGCCCGGATCGCAATGTGATGCTTAGTCAGTTGTATCGGATTACCTTACTTTGCTACCTATTTATTGCAGGGAGAAAACGCATCGTGATTGCGGATATGGATGGAATCTAATGCTTTGGGAATAACAATACATATGCCTGCCCCTGATGATAAAAGCCCTTCGACCTTGGCCTCTAGTAAAAGCTCATCAAGAAATCCAATCAATCAATGACCGCTCCACCTCAACCATGTTCAATCCCCTCACCCTTCATTGCTTTCAAACATATTCGACGTTTTCTGCATGAGATCGAAGAAGCCGTCATCCTCCAAAACGTTGAGATCCCCCCCTGAAAGCGTCATCCCAAGAGCTTGCTCGAAGCCGGGATGCATCCTCCGTAGCCCATCTCCGATCATCGATGGCGGGTACATGTCGGCTTTGTACGCATTCGTAGAGTTTGCCTGCGCAGGGCTGAAGTCATAAGTACCGTCGCCACCATTGGGGACCTGATGGCCGCTGGGGCCCGAATTACCCATGGCAACCTCGCTCAGCAGGTGCAACGGCGTCTGGCCCGTTGCGGATGGGCCGTGTGATGGTTGATGATGTTCCCGCTGTGCTGGTGCAGTCGGATTACTTTGGACCTCGCCGTTCTGCATCTTTGGTTCAGGCTCACCCTTCATAACGGTATTGGAGAAACTCGCCCGATCGTTGATTTGTTTCTCGTACCAAACCTGTAGCATGGCCATTACCAACGAGAAGTTGTGTGCTGGGCGAGATTTCCCATTCGCGGCACCAGCTCGTAGCAGGTCGATGAGGCCAGCAATGTATCTTCCAACCTTCATCTCGTCACCTGGTATGAGCTTTCCCAGCTCGGACTCCGGTAACGACGCGGCAAGGTGCATCTTGATCAACAGAATGCTCGCATAAGCGAATCGAGCAAATGCGGAATTGGGAATTGTTCGGACCTCCTGAGGACTAAAGGCCAGGAAGGTGTTAAGAACCCCATGGACCGATGCTAGGCATACTCTCAACGCGGCCTGGTGCGCTGGCGTCAGCGGTGTGGGATGTGTTTCGTTATCCCCTTCTTGAGCATGCGAGATACTCTTGCCTTTACAGTCATGATGAAGATTCATAGCAAAGTCATGCATGTAAAGATTGACATAGTGCAGTTCCAATGTGAGAGGTACTGTGGCAAACGTCAGCCTCATTGGGACATTTCAGTGATCATAGCAGATCCAAATCCTGCTGTTTTCCGGATGTCGGCTTGAATGACTTACACGAACTAACCTGGGCTGACTTCTGTGTGTCCCAGTCTTCAACCTTGCGCTCGAATCCTTTTAGCCAGTTCTGTGCCTTGGAGTCAGATACGCCTAAGACGGAGATCTCATCCCTAACGACTTGTCGTTCAGCATCCTCCGTAATTCGTTGGAGCCTTATCCACTCGCATAGAGCTTTGTCTGACGGTAGGGAATCTTTGGAATATCCAATTTCATTGAGACATGTATCTGTGTATGAGTCCCACAAGACAAGATTGGGCCTTCTTAGTCCCATGGATGCACTGTATCAAGTCAGACAACCACGCACAAAGTGGTGATAATTGCGCGATACCGCGAGTTAGACACATGGACAAGTCGAAAGGTAGATAGGTAGGTAGGTATACCAGTAATAAAAGGTTACTTACTTCGCACATAAGAAGTAGCAGCCCAGCCACGCTCTCTTGCTTTCAATCGCATCATGGTTCACCAAAGGAGCCTTCAAGCGCTGGTAACTCTGCGCAAAAGACCCATCCTTGCCGGACTTCGAGGGCTTCCCAATCCCCAAGTCAACAGCCATGACTGCAGCCATGTGTATCAGCTGATAGTATTTCGTATCCCTATCATCTTCTGGCCAATACCAGACTGTCAAGACTTGTAGAGCCTGCACAAACTCTAAAGACTTCTCGCCGTTGTAGACGATACGGTCAGCAAGAGTCCGCGTAATCTCCTTGATTAGGATCCGTTGGAGGCCTGGGTAGTCTTGTCCAGATGCAACACTTAGTATAGCGAGGAACAGAGTGGGCGTATCCTTCCGAATGTTCTCGGCTGTTACATCAGCAGGGAACACTACAATCGGGATGTGAGACGCCATGTTTTTGGTGAAATGGTAGAAGATATCGAACGCAGTGGCAGCATCGAGGATGTTGCGATCAACCACATCGGCATGCTCGTTACCTACGAAGGGTGGCCCGGGTGAGAAGCCCATTGGAGGCGGCGGAGGCCTCGCTTTCTCTGCCATGAGGAACGGGTGTATATTCGAATTATCAGGAGGCATAATTGTGGGTGGCATCGCCACATAATTGTTGCTACCCGGAGGCATACGATGGTCCGGAGTCTCCACATCTTGCTGATACTCCGAAATACGTCGCTTCCTCCCAGCACTTACTCCTGTTGGATCGTTGCTGTGTTGCTCCACCTCATCATAGCTATCATCCTCATCGCTATCGCTCGCAGCTTGACCCCTCGTCACATGCAGGCTGGCGGTAAGAGCTTCAATCTTTTTCTCTAGTTCCGCAACCCTGCTGTCGGTTTTCTTTTGTCTTTTGCGGCTAGGCGCTGTAACGACGCATGTTCTGCCTGCCTTGGAGCATCTCCTGCACGTCCTCTTCACAGGATCCGGCTCGCAGCGAACCTTGAGCCCCCGACATGCTTCGCAAGCGCGTGGACGCTTTGACTCGCTGAATCCACCGTCACCCTGCTGCGAGGGGCCAAAGGAAGGGTCATGGTGAGACTGGATGTCTGGTGGGGGAAGATTGTGAGGCTGCTGATCAGGCCGATAGGAATAGTACGGGTGGCCTCTGTCCTGGGGCCATGGAGGTAATCCGGATTGATGCTGCTGTTGCTGTTGCTGCTGCTGCTGCTGTTGTTGGTGCGGAGGAGGTGGGAGTCTGATCGGATTAAGCGGGTAGCTCGGCGGTGGCAGCGAAGAGTACGGCTGTGATGCACCTTGCGAAGGCTCACGAAGTCTTGGATCAATGTCCATAACGGCCTCAGATGATTGCGGGACCGGTAACACGGTCTTTCGGAAAGCGCAGACCGACTTGTCCGATTTGGCCACGATGAGAGGGAAATTTTAGTTGTCTTAGGGCGGGATGCTTAGTCATTGGCAATCTCACCTCATTCAGGGGATTGAGCACTTCATTACTACTAATACGAAAGTCGGTAATATAAACTATGGGCCATTTCAACTCCCTCTCATGACAGGAGCTTTCTTGGACTAGTAAATTCAAGCTCTTATTTGCGGAGAGTTTCGCTGGTTGTTGATGCACAGTGTTGAAAGCATTCACTTTGCTTTCCAACATTCCTCGACGGTCCTGCTATTCTAAAATCGTCCAAGAGCTCCTTCTGGTCAAACCCTTCAAAGTGTTCCTTTCATCACCTCATCTACTCTACTTCCGATTCTCCAGGAACCATCATATCCCCAAACAGCTCATTGATCTCCTCGCCCAGCGCCTTCCAGTCTTTCCCATATTCACAATTCTGCTTCTTCAGAATATTCAACTGATTCTGCATCACGTAGAGCTCGTCGAGATGTTGGTTTGCCACTTCCGAACCCCAGGCAACATCCAACTCTGTCAGGGACTTTTCCACTTCCTTCCCACTAAAACGGAAGTCTGCTAAAGCTTGCTTGTGTCTTTGTTGGAGGACTCGGAGGCGGTCGCGCAAGCGGATTTCGCGGCTGTCACCTTGAGTCCTTGGTGGGCTACTAGACTCGTGGAAAGCACGACGCGGTGGGCTGTGTTGTATTCTTCGCCCTGGTGGACGGGCCAGCCGGATTGCACTAATACCACGAAGGGCGGCGCTAGAGTCTTGGACACGAACGTCGCTGGAGGGAGTTACCGTGCTTTGGCCATCCAGGCTAGGGCTGCTGAATGGAGCCGCGGCAGGATTGTACTGAGGCCGTTGAGGTGGGCTGCCTGTCGTGGGCCCTGGATCTTGGCGGGTGGGGCTGACATTACGCTGGTTGGAATGATTGGGTTGAGGGAAGTGCGGTATCCCAAAGCTACTAGCCATGTTTGACTCGGTCGTGTTTGGTAGGTGCAATGGGAATGCAGCTGGGTTGTAGAATGGAGTTTGATGCGGGCTAAGGGGTTGAGTAGGTGGACTCTCGGGATAAGATGTAGTAGGGCGACAAAAGTAGTTAGTCGCATGTTCGTTGTATGTCTGGTTCGGGTGTAGCATAGTAGTTTGGCCATAGAAAGGAGTATGTGTTGGGCTCGTATGGGCAGAGATTGACTGTTGATAGCTGTAGAAAGGTTGGACATAGTGAGCGTGCATTTCGTGATTGCTTGTCGGTACATTCGCAGACATCTGGAATGTGAAAGGAGCCGACATAGGATTAGTTCTCGTCGGGCTGGCGGAGGATGATACGTCTTGTTGCTGTTCCATGGCGTGGTTGTGTTGAGAATTGTTTTTGTATACCTTGAATCGATTGAGATGCGCCATATTAGTTTCAGAGAGGCTGTGCTTTATGTGAATTAGCACAACAACAAGTGAATGACTTGCACAAGGATTTTCCAAAATTGCTGCCTTTAAGTAGGTAGTTGAGATCTGTCAGCATCACAGAAGAAAACGCAAACAGAACAGTCACCAGGAAGTGTTGGACTGGTTGCTTGACAAAAGATTGATTGTTTTGGGTCTGCGTTCCCTGACGGCCAGGTTCCGGAATGATTTATATAAGTGAATTTTGTGCGGATTGACGGCCGCGCCGAAATTCCCTCCAGTAAATCTTCTGTCTTGTGCAGGAAAATGTATAACCATCGTCTTCCATGAATGTGAGCTTTATCTCAACGTATGTGTTTGAAGCCGTGACTGAAATTTTCTACCCGGTCTCACGCACAACTGGCATAGGAGTATTTGTGGTTTCTTCGGCTTCCTCCTCGAGACGTTCTCTGGCGAGAGACCTGCTTTTCTGCCAAACGTATCCGACGAGAGCTATCCCCACTACGAGTGCTATGACTAGCATAACGATATTGACAGGTACCGGGTCCCCATTGAAGACTTTATGAGTCATTGCATCCAACGCAGACTGTGAGAAATTCAGGAGGCCAGCAAGGCAGATGATCAGACCATAGACCTTGCCAAAGGTGCGGAAGCCGAAAACCTTTGCGGCATAGTCTGAGACGGCTGTGTAGTATAGAGGGCGGTATAGGACGAAAATAGCGATATTAGCATATGCTGCCCATGTGAAGGGTAATATCCCGAGCACACCAACGCAAGTAGCTATTGTTACCAATAGAGCAAGGACAAACGGAGTACTCGAATTATCCAGAACAAGACCGATGAAGGGCACAGAGAGGACTCCACCAAGAGGTAATGCGATATCGAAGACCTGGTTGACATGCTCTGCCAGCAGATCACTTTTTAGTAAGTAGTCATACTGTGTCCGTATAGTCGCAACGAAGTAATTAATCCTTGTCATCTGAACCACTGTAAAGGTGGTGATGAGGATGAACCACGGTGTCCTGAGTTGGTCCAATGCTGACCGCCCATGTAGAGCCCCCCAGACACCGCTAGTCTCTTTCTTCTTCGCTTCTTCGCTTCTTGCTCGTCCAGCTCGTCCTTGTCTTTCTTACCAAGTAGCGATGTAATTTCAGATACTACACTCTCGGGGTGCGCACGTCGCTCTTCTCGAAGGCGATCAATCCCTTCGCAATCATAACTATCCGGATTAGCATGATCAACAGCCATTAATGGGTCCTCAGCACCGCTAACAAGCTCGCCGATAGTCTTGTAAGAATTCGATGGCATTATGAAGAATTGCGCAAGCAGTATGAATACCGGAACGATCAAATATATCAAGAAGAATTTTTGAAGGGTAAAGGTCCCATTGGATGCTGAATAAAGCAGGCGATAGAAGAGAAAGATGGCACTCGATGAGTCAAAGGCACCGGTTAGCAGGGCGAGGATGAGACCTGAGTGATTTGGGAACGTGTTCGATAGTTGAAATGATGATATAAATATGAATGGTCCTCCCAGTGCAAGAAATAGATAGCCCGGAATGTAGCCATCAAACGGTAGTTGCGAGGCGAACGCAAGGAGTAAAGCACCAATGGCAAGTAAGATACTGCCACTGATCCCACTAACGCGAGGGCCATATTTGTCCAGAATCGTGCCTACAGGGAGTGCGCAAACGTTCGTCGCTACTGCTGCTGTCGTGAACATGAAATTTAACCTGTTATTGATCATCGATAAGCAACAGTACTTAATCCGCCAGTCGTGGCCATTGTACCGTAATTCCTGCTCATAGCATGTTCCCCCGCTATCGTATGACTCTTCCGCTGTACAAAAATCACTGTAAACGCCCTCCTTGATCAAGACTGGCTTTATCGCTGCGTATCCAAAGACTGTGCCGGCGGCAAAGAGGCAATAGATGACTGCGGTCGAGACTTGCACTGCTCTCGTTCGTCGTTAACATATTCTCTTAATCGAGCGAATATATTCGCCCCACTCACAAATGCGCTTCGGCATTGAGACCTCGAAAGCTGCTACTGGCTCATCTTTTGCCGCTGAGGGGATCCAAGTGCCAATTGGATTGAAGCTCATCTTCCTATGCTCAGATCTCGCCGGCGATGACCCCCGGACATGCTCATAAGATGTCATCGAGTTTACCCTATGAAGTGACATGTTGAAGGGTTACGGAGTAAATGTGCTTTCTTCAATGGAATCTGTTGAAAGAGTAGTGGTGGGATGGACTCTAGTGCAGACAGAAGTACTCTAGAGAGTGGTCGAGATCACAGTGTGGAGGATCGTGGGATCGGAAGGATCCTGACCCAATTGATCCAAGACATGGAAGGCAAATTCCCTGATGTTGGTGCGAGGGAGGGGTACGGTAGATAGAAATAGTCGCTGTACTGGAAATCCGATGACGAGGGGAAAAGCTTAAACTTTCGGCAAAAGCTGCCTGTTGTGAATTTACTGACAATGGAACGTCTCCCATCAAATGCAATTACCCAAAAGTGGACATCCAACCGCCAAGGTATGCCTGATCGCTCAATATTTCAGTAAAACGTCAGAAGCAACATAAATCCAAAGCATCTTTGAACAGAACGTGGCGTTATTCACAGCCCACCTTGGTGCACCGGACATGCCCCGACGCCTTTCGTATCCCACCATCGGCGTATGCATGCCTGTAAACCTTGAATTAGCAAGTGTGTAGATAGAAGTCCGGGGAGAATTCGCGGTTCTCTTACCTTGTGGAATTTACACAGACACTCCAACCTTCCCATCTCATCCCCAACCGCGAACTCTTCAAAACAAATCACGCATTCCTGTGGTCCGTCCCCACCCTCTCCTATACAGTCCTTTTCACTTGCGTGGTATGCCACCATTCCTGTAGTGCGCCGTCGTGGCATCGATGCCGGCGGTGGCATACCTTGAATACCCCCCGACCTAGGGATAGAACTGACGCCAGCCTGCGAAGGTGTAGCCGCACTAGCTGCTACCGACGCTGCGGTAGCTGTTGCTGGAGACGGGTGGGAGTTCCTAGGGGTCGAGCTTGAGAAGTGCGACCCGATGCACGCTGTGACATGGGCTTCACGAGCTGTTTCAGACCCATTGGGGCCTTTCGGGGGAAGAGCGGAATGGCAGATTGGGCATTCGTCTTCTTCACGAAGCACTGGTCGAGGCGCCGCTCGAGGGGGCGGTGGGGTTTCGACATCGAGCATCGGGCGATAACGAGGATGCGCAGGAACATCTACGGTGGAAATGTGATGACGGTGGCGAGGATGTGGCGGCCCATGTCGTTGGAGTAGTGACTGAAGATAGTTCTGTCGACAATTAGCATTTTTTTCGAAGTATGACATGAATGTAGACGTACATCATCAAGCGGTGGTTCTGGCGCAGAGCCGAAAATTGATAGATAATTCGGAGGTGGTTGCGGCGCTCTTCCTGAAGGCCGGGAGGCGTGACTATGCCGGCGATCAATCGCAGGACCTGAAAAGAAGGAAGACCCTCCGGGCTGCTGTCCTGAGTTGTTGCTCGATGTAGGAACATCCGTCATACGACGGTCAAGGCGGTCCGAAGAAGTTCTCCTCGCCAATGGCGGTCCTTGCTGAGCTGACGCTGAGAAGTTCCCCGGCGAAGGGCGATTTGGTGTCTCTCCTGACCTAGCAAATGGATCTAGTCCATATCGATTGGGGGATGGATATGCAAGATGGGGCAGTGGATTGGGATCGGGTACGCATGGATTACACAGCCTGACCTCTTGGCCACCGCCAAGGGCAGGGTCGATGCGGTAGTCTTGACTTTGAAGTCTTCCATTCCCGTGAGCATGATGTGACGGTGACGCATTATTCTCGCTATCACCAGTGAGATCAACAACCTCAGTGCCCCTCGCTGTTCGAGCACGCTGCATCGCAGCCGCTTCTTGGGGCGAACGCACGATAAATTGACGCGGGATGGTGATTCGATGTGGAGAGCAACTAGCACATACTACCCTCCCACATTTTCTGCAATGATGCCTTCGGTACAACAAGCCGAATTGAGTACCACAAATCGGGCAGGCTGATACCTCATTATCTGGCTGCCATCGTGGGAGTATGTTCTCTTGACTTCTGCGATCTCGTGACGATCCAAAGCTTGGCCTTCGAGGCAGGGGTCTCTCCGTAATTCTTTGCCCAGGTTGAATTTCTGCACCTAATGAACTGGTAATTAAAGGATCCTCATGTGTTGCGTGCGGTAAGCTTTGCCTCATCCTGTGATTCGCAGTTTGTCCGATGGATATGTTACTGGCCGATCTCCTGCGCGAATGATCTTCTTGCTGCTCTGACAGTCTTCGTTTTTTATCTGCTGCTATTAGGGCAGCCCTCCCTTTTGCGATTCGAATTTGCTCTGGTGTAAGTTGTCCAACAGCCGGTGAGTGCCTGAAAAAGTCCGTCCAGGTCTCTCCATCTACAGGCATTCCTTCAGGCCCCATTCCACCATGCAACCCCGGGCTATTTGCAGATACTTCTCCATCGCTATGCAATCTTCTCAAAGCCTCCCCGATCCTGCTACCGCTCCTACTATTGCCCTCGCCTGCACCACCGTGAGAACTTGTCCGAGGAGGATGGGTTATAAGATTGCTAGCGTGTGGAAAGGATGTTCTTGAATCTCGTGGAGGTGGATCCATCAAAGTTCCCAATGCCAGCTTTGGGCGCTTGTGAGGACGGTCGAGAGATGGGTGTTGGCGGCAATGCCCCAGATGGCGCCGATGGTCCTCCAGGGTGTCTTCGTGACGATACTCGTCATGCAACGCTCGTCTCTCAAGCCCAAGTCCGAAGCACAGGTTGTACGGGACTAGGTCGATCTTGATTCTTGGATATCTCTGAGACAAGCGAGCGTTAGCCGCTAGCAGTTCACAATGATATTCGTGTGCCTACTATGTAGAAATATAGATACTGCTTCGATGCAACATAGTGTCAAATCAGCAAGGCTAAGGACAAGTGAGCAACAATATATCCAACGGTCACGAGTGATAGAGGGAAGATGTGTTGTCGATCGAAGGATGTGGTGGTCGGTCTCGCACGTTGCTATTGGTCAAACCTTCTCCGAGATAGATACCTCAAGTCGAATTCGTTAAAGATCTTGTGCATGAGAGAAATTTGCTATGTACACAGCTAAACAGTCTATCTAGGTACATCCTCTTATCTAATTAGGGTGATATGTGTTCAATGAATTTTTGTTTCGATTAGTATCTTACGACTTCGATGGTGGCATGCGACATGATGATTGAACAAGCAGTCCCATTATTATTGCTTGCCATGTAATCACAAAGTAGAGATAGGAATAAAGGTATAGCACCGTCTTATTTTGATGTTGGAGTGAGTCCATCTGTGCTCTCTCGCCCTCCCTGCCACTCTTAGCACTTTAGCAGAGGATAGTATATGTACAGTATAGTAGATTATTGGATTAACAGCTTCACCTGACTTAATATTTTCCCAGCAGGCTTTCTGCATTTGAGATGCAACGCCTTTCGAAATCCCGTCTGCATGCAAAAACGCTACGCAGGATAAGTACATTCCTCAAATGTCAACCGCCATTGACCAAACGCCAACAGACCTTTTCCGTGACCCTAAGGAATTCGTTTCCGAGCGATGTATGTGGAATGCGTGAAGAAAAACTAGTATGAGAGACAGGTAAGTGTGATTATATTCGAGGGAAACGTCGTGTGTCTGGGTTTCGATGAGCTCGATCATCTACAAGCTCTGCACTAGACCCTAGAAATTGTGGCGAATCGTCAGGACTGGCTCTATGGATGTTGTCACTCGCGCGATGTTGCTGCACGTAACCCATGCTTGAAGGTCGATCTGACCGGAGATCGGGAGCCAACGACCCAAGCACTGACGATGAATGTCTGCCGTGACGGGCCGCTTGATTCATGTTTTCATCGCTGGGTTGTGTCAAGATACTGGAAGTAGCATTCTCTGCATTGGTAGATAATCGATCCTGTGCCAACGGAGAAAGCTGAGACTCGAACGGCAACCGTTGCAATGTGCTGTCTGGTTGCAAACGTTGGTTGGATGGCGTGTCAGGATCGTAAAGTCTGCCCGAACGCTGAGGAGTTACAGGAGGGGAGCCAGCTATTGTAGAAAGCCTTATGGCTTCAAGGTCCGACTCTCCGTACGGTGAATGTCGTCTGGAACTCTTCCTCGGGAGCGTTGGAGGCCTTCTACTATTGTGAGTATTGTCGCGAGTCGGTTTGGAGCTTGCTCTAGACGCTATGCGGCTTGGCAGCTCAATGCCTCCCCCAGTTTCAATGGTTGGTAACGAGGGAGGAAATTGGGACAGCTGGCTCGCTCGATTCGCGGAATCCCACTCTGCTTCTGACAGAGACCTATCCTCATCACCTTCTTCACTACCCAGATGACTAGACAGCTCTTCGTCCGGCAAATGCCGAGTACCTCCGCCTATTGCATCGCCTTCATCACTAAGGGCAAGCTCACGACTTCTCTCAGGAGCCACATCTCCTGGCTCGTCAGAATAGCGAGGCTCATTCCCAAGAATTATAGCGCCTGACGGCGTTCGGCGTCCGACTGGAGGAGCTCTTGAACTTCTTACAACTTCGAACCCTTTGCCCGTGTCCTTCGTCTTGCCGCCGAACAAGCTCTTGATCCACCCAGTAGCAGAAGAAACAGGCCCTGTAGGGTCGGCAGGGCCAGTTTTCAGTCTACGTGTGGGTAAATTAGACAGTGCAGGGCCCCGAACGCCATAATAAAAATCAACTTCTCGAGTTGCGTAGTCGGTTTTGGACAGCCGTGGATCGTCAGGGTTCGAGTCTGAGCGATCGCGCGTCGTACCAAGATGAGCTGGAAGAGGCGTTCCACGTCCAGACACCGATGGACCTTCCATCATATTTGGTGACCCTTCTTGCTCAGGGCTGTGCTGACTCCACCGTCTGTTTGCCCAGTCGGCGCTGGCCCATGAACCGCGACTGCGTGCACCAGGTGAGAATGCATCTGCTGTCAATCGTCTAGCCCTTGGTGGCCGATAGTATGGGTCTGAAGCTTCCGCATTTTTCAGGTTAACAATACCTCCACTAGAAGATCCCGTGTGGCCTCCTGTTTGGCTTGCACCCGGAAGGTATGAAAACGCACTCGCTCCTCCAGAAGTGGGCGTGTATGGGGCACTTCCACTTTCGGCACGATTGTTGCCGCCACCCGTTGCACTGACTGAGTCAAGCCCTACACTTGTCCTGTTTTCGCCATAACCTTGTCTATTCAGCAAAATTGCAGAGCTCCCCGACAAACTTCGAGATCTTCCACCATTGAGCTGTACCGACTTTCGGTCACCGTCCGGGCCTAGCATGGCTGCATCAGAGGCTATACTTTGTCGAGCTTGGCCTCTACGTCGAGGATTTCTTCGCGAAAGCTGCCGCATTCCGAAAGCCTTTACTAGTCCTCCTCTGGCAACGCCACCTCCAACCCCATCTTCGCCTCCTGCACCGGCTAGTCTGGCGATCACTTCAATGAGGGTTTGACAAGCATTGAGGAAAAAACCAAAAACAAGAACAATGGCATGCATGAGAAGGATGACATATCCGATCCATCCTTTTGGTGCATCACCTACCGCGAGGGAAGGCACGAATGCCACGCTTAGAAGGATAGTCAGGAGTCTGACAGCAGCGAAGAAAGTGTGGAAAGCGTTCATTGATGTCGGAGAGGAAAATGGCCGAAAAGCATTAAGCGTCAGGATTAGAATGACCTCACAAATGGCCAACAATACCAACTGAGCGATGCCGGATGGTTGAACGGCGCCTATCGCAATCCCTCGAAGAAATGTGAGCATTACAGGTACCAAGGCAAAAGTGGCAGCGTTGTCGGAGTATGTGTTGTACAGAGGTCCGTACAACAGCACAGTCGGCAGGTCATCGAATAGATACGATCGAGGGCGAGTGGATGCAACGAGCCAAAGCAGGTATCCTGCAAACCCGACTAAAGCCACGATTAGCACTGATGCGAGCGCTACAGTAGCTTGTGGCGAGCGGCCAGCTACCACTAGTTGGTACATCGAAAGCGCCACAACGGGTAGGAGGAAGTAGTTGAAGACAACTCTGATAGCGTTTCCGACGGTGAATGGCATATTCTTAGCTCGAAGATCCTCCTCTTGGATATTAGATATCAAGCGGTAGCCCCATCGAAAGACGAACCCAATTTGTACGAGCACGACCACAGCAGCAAGGATGATCAGTAACCATATCACCATGCCGGCCCAGATGTCGTTGTCCGCCGTCATCCCCACCAACTGGCTCATTCGGTTGAGACCGTAGGTCCCATTGACCGCGTAGATCCCATCATTCAAACTCCGAGAGCCATTTCCGTGACTAACGAAACTTTCGTTGAACATGAGCGAAGACCAGCTGACTTGGCTAACAACAGGCTGGTAGAAGCCTGGATAATTGAGACTCAGAGATCCAGCCAGAACGATGAATTGGATGTATTGCAGACAATCGCCAAACCCAGGGGTAACAAGTCTCAATAGATCAGCATCCCGACCATAATTACTAGTCCAGCGAAAGATATCAACCGAGCCCCAGGGACTGAAGACAGCAGCGAAAGCTGTAGCAATAGCAACTAGTATCAAGACAACAAGCGGTAGGTATCTGAGCATGTTACTAAGCGTAGTTCCAAGGCCCGGAGTAATGCTGGCCTGAATGCAAGCTAGCGGATCAGCATTGGCATCGCCGGACTTTACCCTCAGAGTGGCACTAATCGTCGTGAATGCATAACTCGAGTAGAGATCATGAGCGACGGAGAAGGCAGGTAGCTGTGCTGGGTCGCTCCTTTAGGTTAACGCAAAAGAGTTAGTGCTTCTCCTTATTAAAGGAGGAACGTAAAGCGGGTATCACTTACAGATTGGCCGTAAAGGCAGGGCTTAACGGACACTGCCCGTGTACTGTGGTATTGCAGAATTGAGTAGCCGGGGCATCGTACGGCGTATAATCGAGTACATTGAACGTTGCAGTGAGGGTAGAGAACTTGTTGTTGGCTTTGTCCACATCCGGTATTTTTCCTACCGTGTCGTTTGGATTGGCCCACTGCGGATCATTCGGGGAAGGATATGGCTGCTGGGTAGCAATTCCAGCAACGTTCCCATATACCGTGACGTTAATGTTGTGACTCGCCGCAGTAGAGTTGAATGCCACATATACGAATAGTGGCCTAAATTGTAGCTGAAGCGGGTTTGAATTGATGATGTTGGGGCTAAGGCAGTTTTCGAAGTTGATAAAGGCCGCACCAACGGGTTGAAGGTACACCAAGCTCATCAATAGCATAGCTTGTACGAGCGTGACCACAGCCATTGCTCCCTTCCGCCAGCGTAATGTCAACCAAGACCATACCGGGGTCGGAGGAGCATCGGTTGGAGAACCTTTACTGGATTTTCGTACTCGTTCGAATTCTAGCATCGTCATAGGATCCCCTTTCCCAGTCAAGAACTTGAAACCCGATCCATATGCCTTGCCTTCTGCCGCCGAGCCGAAGAGGTCATCGCCCCCCCAAGTCTGAATGTCCATGACCCTCACCCGTCCATTGGCATCGATGCTGCGGATATGGCGTCCGGTTTTGTTTTGTCCCCAGCAAGATGTCGTGAAGTCCGGATCCCAGGTTCCCAAGTCGAGGGTGGGCAGGAGAGAGCCGGGAGCGAAGAGGTGGCCCTGCTGGGAGGGGAGCTCGTCCTTCTAAGCTCGCTTTGGTAGCCGTAAGCTAGATACAGAGAAAACTGTGCTTCCAAGGCCTGTTCGATGAGGCTGAAACGTGTAGGATGCGACCGTCTAGGAGCCGGAATTCGTGGGATCGCCCTATCAATGGTTTGTAACCGTTGGTTGTGTTTCCGCTGTGGCGGAGCAGATGCTTGTTTGCGAGTAAAATATGCCGAACGCCTTTATCAAGACAGTACCCTCGTACTTTCTGCTCCGCGCCCGTAGATGGCAGTTTGGAATAATCTGTAGGTAGGGAAGAGCGTAAGTGTAGTAGGAGTTACATGAAGCTGATATGAGGATCAGGTTTTAGAAGGATGAGATTGGGTTTCCCTCACCCGATGAGACTGCTGTCGCATTTCCTAGCCCAACGGCTATTGATAGATTCATCGTCACAACCCTAACGTAATGCCGATCATCACGTGCAAGATCACCATTGTTTCATATTGATTTCTACACAGAGCTGTTTAACCAAGGATTTCCACTTCTTCTGGTCATAATCGCTGATCGTATTTGCAGCTAGTGCACATTCTTTCTGGAAGCAAATTCAATATCGATTGAGCACGTCACAGTGCAGGCGACTTTCTAAGTATATACAGTACACAGTAGGCTTCTCGGAACCTCGCTGCCAGCATTCCCACCAGCCAAGTGCTCTCCGGAATATACCCGATTACTTTTTCTGATGTACCTACCTAGGGATTGATCTCAAGTACCTGTGGGTCACCAAACGAGTAGATGGAGCGAAAAGCAGTCATACCACGATAACGAAGGACCGTCTTTAGGGCATGTGCGCCAGACCCTCTACGTGTCCTACTATTCCAACACCCAATGCTGTGTAAAACACTGCACATAATCCGATACAAGATCTTGCAGACACCCCCAGGATATAGAGATGAAGAGACCGTTCTGTTTTATACTCCTTTGACGCCCACGCTTACCCGGCAAATGAGACATGAGTAGCCTCCCCTGGTAGAATCTAGATATACAGGGTTCAAAAGGAATCTTCAGACACCAATTAATTCAGGACTCACAGGTCTGCGTCAGCAAACAGGACACTGAAGTTGCGAAGCCGAGAAACGCCAGGGACACTGGCAATCATGGATCCATAATGCACACCGACTCCCGGAAGCCAAGTATGCTAGCAATCCGACCGGTTTGAAACTTGTATCCGAACGTTTTGGTCATGTGCTCTCTCGTTCTCGCGCAAAGATCCTCTTCTTTCCATACGCTTCGGCATGCCGTATGCTCCATGCTTTTCCACATTAAGGGCTCCGGGTCAATGCCTAGTTCCTTCATATCCTCTGTTTTGAAAATGCGGCGATGCTCTTTCAAGTGGGCGTTGATGGATGAATCCTGGTTTTCCAAAGCGCTGAGTTCGGCTTTATCCCCTGGATGAGGAGTACATTTAACGCATAAGAAGTCACGAATGCCCCACTTGATAACATTGGAGTGCAGAAACATGGGCTCGTACCCTGTTCGATTTGTAGGATCGGCTTGGAGCATTCCAATGCCCCGAAAGGTTCCGTCGGCAAAGTCGACAAACATGGTCTTCAGCTTATGGGGAACTAAATAGAAGTCTTCGTGAAGCGCCTGAAGAGCAACTGGAAATGTGTCCTTGTCACCCCAGCCCGCCCAGCCCTGGGATATCAGGGTGTAATAGTGTTGCGGTCCATAGTAATTATAATAAGTCGCCAGGCAGAGAGCCTAGAAGACCAACATTATCAATTGGAACCATGATTGGGAAGAATCTACGAAAAACTTCATACCTTCCAATGCCTCTTCTTGTTCCATACCAGTTGTCCAGATTCCACAGTATCATCATCTCTTAGGGCTTCTGATGCACCAACGCTTATACCAACAACGTAGGGTAGCCATGGGCTCCCACTATGTTTCCAATAATCCTGCCAAAGGACTACACCGGTGTCTGTATAAGACTTTGCTTCGAATATGCCGTCCGGATTCCTCACTGGCACATTGTCCGCATCTAAGAAGAGGACCTCTTCGAAAGACGAGAACAGAATAGAGCTTATCTTCAGTTGATAGCCATGTTTGTTTGACGAGACATCCATGTAGTCACTTATGCGTCGACAGGCCATGCCTTCCTTCTTTATCTCGTCGCACCATCCTTCTTTTTCTTCCGTATGGTCCTTTACCCAGACCTCGATTGGCAGCTTGCTACCGATCTCACGGAGCATACCTAATCCAGTTG
>JAABUW010004798.1_pt1 | contig 18138 bp, 18 predicted proteins | sample 5560081 | NCBI WGS metagenome assembly JAABUW01 (sample SAMN10711882, study PRJNA513363) | rock metagenome | isolation source: Antarctica rocks | place: Antarctica: Victoria Land, Knobhead sud | reverse complement strand
GTTGCAGGGCATGTGGTAGTTCCCAAGCTCATTCTGAAGCTTACCGCAAAATCTGATTTGCTTGATGCTTGGCCAACCTGAAGCAACAGCTTAGGTGCTTCCAAGCTGGTAACACCTGTACTCGCAGAGCCAAATGCGTCAGATAAAATGAGCCTGAAAAAACGTGTTTGTTCAAGCTCATGTGAGGCTCGTGTTTTGAATTTTGAGGCAATACACACCGCGAAAAGTTTTACTCTTTACGTCGACAGAGACCCTGACGCAAGTCAACAAGTCCCCGAAATAGCTTCACAAATATGGTGTCACCGCTTCGTTCTTATAATTTGCCGCCAGAAGTAGATCGCGCAGACGCAGACTTTGATCAGTCGGAATGCCGTGAATGATCGCACTCACAGGAACTGGAGAGTAAAATAGCCGATCGTCAGCACAAAGGGCACAGCAGCGGCATTCAGACGCTCGGCCGACAAGTTTGTCACGCCACAATCAGAGTCGCTCTGAACTTCAAGTTGAGATCATGAGCATTCCTTTCAAATTGGGATTTCAGATTCCTCTCTATTCGCAAAGGCCTGCGATGATACTTTGGACCAAGTTAGTTGAACCTGCTGCACATCATGTTGCAACAGGAGCATGCTTCACGCCAATAGAGGGATAACACCCGTGATGGGAGAAGTCCCAGGAAATCTTGATGTGTTGCAGCTTGCCATCTTGCTGCATGGTCTTCAACAGTACATTGACCGCCAGAGCATTCTGGACAGCTATGCGATCTAAGGCTTTCAGCTCTTGCAGCTGCAGCACACAAGCTTGTTGTCATGTTTCAGCCTTGTCAGAACTCTGTCAATGCAATATCTTGCAGAAACTTGGAAAAGCATGCAGCAGCATTTGTAAACCCTTGACCCTCCAGGATTCCACAAGAATCTTTGAGTGCCAAACTACACATGCATGAAATGGTGCTTGGGCAGGCATCAGGCGCCAATGAGGCACTTCAGCACTCAAAGAGCAGACAACTATGGATACACAAGTACATCACAAGTGTGCATCCGTCAGATCAGAACACACCTTTTCCTCTGTCAAGAGCTGGCTTTGAGTACTGCTTTGTGCCAAGGTTGCTATGCCATGGCGAGCAGCTGTGAAGTTTGCAAGGGCAGACTCCAGATGATCACTAGCTTGCACACCTGCAGGAAGTGATGACTTGGCAAAAGCATAACCTGCATGTGCTTATACAAAGTACCAAAGCTTGACTACTGGGCGGTACCAAATCAAGAATGAGGCACTTCCTGGTTACCTATGCAGGCTGCACGACATGGGCAGCCCGATATGATACTCGGCTTCTCATTGAATGACGCAAAAGGGTGTAGTCTTGTCTTTTCTTAGCTATCTGCAGACTGTTTGCTAAGCAGCTGCATGAGTCCGCTTGCAGCATGTGATCAGCTGCCTTGAATGGTCCAGAGACAGGCTGCTGGACAAGGGCTGCAGCATTAGGGCAGTGGAAGCAAGCAAATGCTATCTGCATGCAGGACTCGTCATGATTTGACACAAATCAAGGCTGTGGACTTCATTTGGCAAGTGATCATCTGAGCCTGATTTACTGCATCGTTGCCATCAGGAGACTGGCCAAGGATGCAGCTGCAGACAAGAATGACAAGCAGGTTTCTAAAAGCGTAGTTTGCAGAAGCATGCAGCTGTTTTCAATCCCGAAATGGCTATTTTATGTCAGAAACGTCATCCCTACACTGAAAACCTAAACTCAGAAACGCCTGGGGACAGTAAATATGTGTCTTTACATTGGGGAGATGTTTCAGGTCATACATGCAACTGCAGACAAGTGAGGATCAGAGAGGCACCTGTCACATCCATGGCAGCAGTGTATTGATCATAGAGCAGGGGCATGGGCCGTTGCATGAAGGCAAAGGAACCAAAGCGCTGCTCGTAGCGCGTTGCCTCTGAGTTGAAGGGCATGTCTGGGTTGGGAATGGCCCCACAGGCCATCAGCCCAGTTGCTACCCTCATCAAGCCCTGGCACATCTGGCGGCCCACTTGAGCTTTGTGCACCTGTTACACACACACAACAGCACAGACTTTGAGTAGCAGATGTTGTAGACATTTGGAGCCTGCATGAAATGTGCCACCTGATAAAGTAAGGCAGCTTTGTGAAAATGCACCTGTCACACACAACAGCACAGACACTGAGTAGCAGGTGTTGCAGACAGTTGGAGCCTGCATGAAATGTACCATCTGGTACAGCAAGGCAGCTTTGTGAATGTGCACCTGTCACACACAACAGCACAGACACTGAGTAGCAGATGTTTCAAACAGATAGAGCCTGCCTGAGATGTACCACCTGGTACACTAAGGCAGCTTTGTGAATGTGCATGTAGAGAGGCATACACGCAGTCATTGTACATGGTCAGCGTGTATGATGTACTGGATAACGCCTGCTGGTTAACACCTTTTCAGTAAGCCACAAGGCAAACTTTTGGTTTGCTGGTCATACCTTGAACTGCAGAGACACACAGCAGGCCAGCTGCCGCCATGCACAGGTTCATACAAAATGACACCAGCTGATACATTTGCAAAATCCAAGAAATCACAAAACAAAACCCACCTCCTGGACTGTGTACTTCAAATGCCCACTGTCAAAACCTTGTGGAGCAGCTTTGCTGGCTGCTTTGGTCTTTGCGCTGCTCTTCTTGCTGGTGTGCTTGCCTGGTTTGGCAGACAGCGCTGGTAAGCCACCCTTGGAGGGGGAAGCTGGGGCTCCTGACTGAGGCTGGACACTCAAGAACTGGGGTGCTGTCACAGCCACTGTGCCATGAAGATAGTCACAGTACCTGCGTGTCAAGAGGAAGTTCACACATGACTGGTGTCATGGCAGCACAGTCATGAATAACTTGCTGTTGCGCAGTGCAAGCAACAAAGACCTACACCCTGAGCAATGTCTGCTTCAATGCTAGATCACAGACTAAAAAGCTGGATGAGGCTCTGTAACTTGGTCAACACTAGCAAGAACTGGATCAGGCACAGCAGTACTTGAAGCTCTGGGCTGCCGCCTCAGGAGGCTCCCACAATGATCGCTGAAAAGCGTGAACTCTTATTTTTCTTGTCTTTTCAATACTTGATGACAGGTGTCCTTCGGGGTGTCAGGAGTATACCAGTAGAGCATACAGAACTCTTTGGGCTGGTACAGGTCCAGGTCAAAGCCCAGCAGGAAGTGCTGCAGCAGCACTGCTGCACACCCTTTCTCCACCCATGCAGCACACGGTCCCTGCATCACGCACAATCATTCAGCCCAATTTGAGCCAGTAGTCTGTTCGATAATGCTTTCATAGACTACCTGTCTACACATGGCATAACTTACTGACTAGCTCACCTTGACTCTACACTAATGCCAAGAGGTTCAGTGTCCTACAGTTAAGGTGAGCTATGGACCTCTTGGCATTGTCGGCATACATCGGAACATGTTCACTGACAACAACATCATGGTTCAGAAGACTCTACCATGGGCTCCTGCTGGATAGTCAGCTTGCTCAGCTGGGCGGCAACAATGACAGAACATGCATAACACTCAGCCAAACACAAATATTACATTGGGTCACGTTACATTCATTATGCCAAATCAAATAATGTCAAGATGTTATGTCTCTATTACATGCATATTGCAATGCATGTGTATGCATGCGCGCTCAACATGTACCCGCGCAATGCTTTTCCCACGTACCAGAGCTTCCTCAGGATGGTCAGCTTGCTCTGGCGGGGGCTGCCACTGCCAGCTGCTGCGGTGGTGCAGCCAATCCTGGAACTCTGGGGAGGCATCAGCAATGAGGGCGTGCTCAAGCAGGTTGCTCCAGTCCTCCATTGCCCGCCGGTGCCGCCGCCGCTGCCTCGATCTGTTCACGCACATGGCAAGACACCAGCCTTGCACCTGCACGCATGCCTAGCCCTGGATGACATGGCCACAGGCTATGAGAACAGCAAGCACTGTAGGAAGGGCCCTTGCAAGAGAGGCATCCTGGCACGGTATACATGATATCCCAATGCTCATGAATATGCCATGCATGGTTGCAGGTTGGTGGAGTATCAGCTAGGCATGCGGGCTTGAGCAGGTTGCTGTGGTCTTGCAGTCCCCAAAACCTGCTTGTAAAATTTCGCGCGCCTTCATTTCTTTGAGTCTGCTGCCAGACACAGTCCTTGCACATACGTTTGTATGCCAGGCATTGCAGCAGTTGCCAAGCAGGTTGTGTCATTGGCCAGCTGTGTTTTGGCACCTGACAAGACACCCATCCTGTGCCTTCCCACATGGCAAGCAATGTGTGTGATGCACAGTGTGACCGTGGTCATACAGACTCACTGAAACTCCCTGACTGGGAGCCTAGTGAGATGTCTAGAAGAAGGATATGGACGAAGACTGCACTGTGAATGACCCCTTGCTGGTGGATGCGGGTCAGGCTATGCTGTGCACCTGATAAAGACAGGAGCAATGCACACAGCTGATACAGGTGGTGTTGACCAGCACTGCATGTGATGGACATACCGCTATGCACACTTGGTCCACGAACAGCTTCACTTCTGGGCCTGGCAGCTGATTGGGCTGAGGAAAGCACAGGTGTGCGCACATCATAGGAGCCCGAGGGACCCACCCAGGTACCCCACCCCCTTTTGTCTTGCTGAGCTTGCCTGCACACGAAAGCTCGTTTGATTGTGTGAGTTTGTGGGTCATGTGAGAAGCTATATACTCATATGCAGCAAATGATGCTGAGCTGGAATGAGCGCAGAAGAGTTGCGGCTGCTAGAGCACCCCCAGCAGAGATGACATGCCAATGCCACCAAAGCCAGACTAACTCCTACTTGCTGTTCACGGGAGCTAGGATGTTGAACAGGCCTTGACAGCACATCACCATCATTGATGACAAAGTCAGTGGTTGTAATTCTGCCTTGTGTGTACGCTGCAACCAAATGCGCGCCATGAGGGCAGGAACTGCGCTCCATGACATATCCAACCAGACAAGACTGGGCAATGTTGTGGGGCCAACTAGTGCCTGTTTTGGGTTCAGCCTCACCTGTGATGGCAGCATGCATAGCTGAGCGTGCAACAGATCCCGGGTTCTGTTTGGCAAAGCTGTGCAGAAACTCCTGCAGCTGTGGCCACTGCTGTATACCAGTCAGCTGGCACACCACAAGCAGGTCCTTCAGAAGCTTTGAGTAATATGCCCAAGCTTCTTGATTGCTGAGCACCTGCATGCAGAACAGACAAAACTGCTTCTACAGATTTCAAGCACAGCAGCCTATAGATAGTGACAGGCAGAAGCATCAGCCATTGTTTGCAAGCAACGGAAGCAATTAAGCAGTATCAACAAGGTGCACCATGCTTCAGCACAGTGTGTCTGTTTTTGCATGCAGCCAAAAGACCATGCATGATGTGAGGCACAGACCCTCATAGTGCACATGCAGGACCACTGCAGCTCTACAAGCTCATTCACTGCGTCAAACAATACATTCTGATCTGAGACAAGTATGGACAGGCAAAGGCAAAGGCAAAGGCAAAGGCACAGGCATAGGCACAGGCAAAGGCAAAGGCAAAGGTAAAGGCAAAGGCAAAAGCAAAGGCAAAGGCACAGGCACAGGCACAGGCACAGACAAAGGCAAAGGCACAGGCAAAGGCAAAGGCAAAGATATATCAGAATTGCACTGTTGAGGGGGTCAACCTGAACAGGCCTGGGAGGTAGGGGCCCCAGCAGACGGCGATTGACATCAGGGTGAAATCCAACAGCAGGGCCGACCCCAAAATGCGCAGTCTGCACCACGTTTGCCAGCTCCGCTTGCGCCCTCTGCATGTGCTTGCGGGCCATGATGAGACCATCTGCATCCCACTGGTGCAGCTGCTCCATAGCCTGCCAGCACCAACCATCTGAGTCAGCATGGTAAACAGATGGAATGCACCGGTTGCATGGTATGCTGGTATGGTAGTGTCTTCCTGTCTGTGACACACTATATATGGCAGATGTATGAAGTGCTGCAAAGCTGAAAAGTAGCCAGTCAATCAGCTTAGCAAAATCTACAGCTATCTGCACAGCATCTTCAGCGCACACATTGACTGCAGAATTTTAGCTTGGAAGCCAGCAATCCAGCTCAGCAGTCATACTGATGACTTCATTTGATGGGGTTGTGCAATCAAAGGTGGCAATGCTTGAGCTCACCTGCAATAGAGCTTTTTGAAAGCGCAACCTAGCTAGTAAAGCTGTCGTCTCATCATCCTCTGACGTTGTGTGTGAAGATCCTGCATGCTGGTGGCTGCTTTTCCTGGCAGCTAAGAGCTGGTCCTCGGCGAGGCTGACAGCTGCATAGGGCTTGGCCTTGGAAAGCTTGCTGTCTTTGGATGACGTACTGCTTTGCAAGAGGAGGCCAAAGGTGTGGGTTGCAAAGTCTTCTTCCTGAGGACACAATTGGAGGAAGATTTGATTGTCCTCTGTGACGGCTTTTGTGACATCAAGGACATTGCGCAGGACATGGAGGCACCCATGGGGAGAGGCAACAACGAGGAATGATCTGCAGCGTTGCTCACCTCACATACAGAGGCATGCAGGACAATGTTCCTGACTGCATCACAACCAGCACGTGTTGCTTCACAGTATGCTGACAAGACTTGGTTCTGTGCAGTCCTGCATGGAGGTGCAGGACACTTGTCAGCAGATGAAGAAGGATGAACACTCCAATTGCTGGTGAGCTGAAACATGTCTTACCTGTCGGGCTTCAGCATGTACAGACAGACAAAGACAGTCTGGGCAAGTGAGTTGCCAACATGCCAACTGGCTTGCATTGCTGCCAGTTGATCTAAGATGGCTATATGCTGCTGGTGCGACAGCTCAAGCGGTGCCAGTCCTTGCTCAACAAGCTGGTCAGGAGTGGGTGCACTTGCTGTGTCTAAGCCGGCGTCCATCTTTGGATCGCCAATCTCGACGGCACTCATCGCTTCGAACAAGTTGAAGTGCTCAGCTTGCAGCATCTCGCCAGGCTGCAACTGACTTGCAGCTACCTGTAGAGTGGACTGCACATCGAACCAGCTGTTGTCGTCTGTATGCTCCTGACCGGACCTCTCCATATATGACGGGGAGCAGCAAGGGCAATCTGGCGCTGTTGGGTCTCGTTTGACTGCCTCGGCCGCGCAGCAAACGTCATGATGAGCGCCTATAGCAACTTTTGCCTGACAGGCTCCGAGACCATTTTTTTGGGCACATCCATGCATCGCATCGTGCTGTCGAAGATGAACCGCGTCAGGGCTCATATACCAGAACCGTTCCTGAATACAAATTGTATGCTGGAAACAACACGTTTCTGAAGCACAATTGCGATCACGATACCAAGCTATGCTGTTTGCTTCGTGCGTTCTAGCGTTAGATACTCAGCTGGAAGGCTGTTGACTGTACAATTGCATTCAGCCTTCTTTTAGAGCTTCTCGCGTCCAGCAAGTGACCTCTAAGCGTTTCAGCAAGTTGATACAAATTTCAAGCGTGCTTGAGGCTGGGCAGTGTTGATCAGGTATCGTAGCTCTTTTACACTTGCAGCACACCTCGAAACCGGTCCTTTGGCCTCAGCCGTAAAGTTGTTCTATACCCGTCGTTATACGCGCAGGTACTTGCTCCTGGCTATTGTCACTTGCCTGTGTACTGGTTTGTATTGGTTTCCTTTGTGCGCAGGTTTGCTGCAGGGCTACCAGCCTGCGTCCAATGTTGCAGGTTTGTTAGGACCATTCAAGCAGCTGTTGTGGCAAGATGGTGGCTGCGCTAGCTTCAGCTGGCAGCTGCAGCTCCTTTTGCTGTCGTCATCTTTGTTTTGTGTCAAGACATGTTGCCCAGCACAGCAATCAAAAGCTCTTTACCTTGGTCAGTCTTGACCGCCACTTGAGTGTAACCACACTCTCTTGTCCTCGATAGCTGTCGTAACATAATTTGATGCTGACTGCATGTGCTGAGTTTCAACATGTCTGTGTCTTGTGGGCAAGCTCTAATGCAGCTGCAGTGCCTCTGCACACGGTGTCTTTTGTTGCACAGAGTGTAATTGGTTGATCACATCTGCTGAACAATGTAGGGCAAGAACAGGCCACGCTGCTGGTCACAGATGCGGAGAGGGGCACTAACAGATGGCAGCAAGCAGAGGCTGCCTGTGGGTGCCTCACACAAAGCCTTGCACCCCAAAAGGTCAGTGGAAGGGCCAATGCCACAGGCAGCAGTGTGCTTAGACGCCAGTCAGAGCTGGTGCCTGTTGCAGCCATAGTACTGTCTGACTGTCGCCCCTGTCAACGTGTAGAAGCTGCTGGGAACCTTCTGGTAGTCACGTGCGAGAAAGCTCATGAACTCTCAGTGGTGCTGCAGGTTCAAAGGCATTTCAAAGGAGAAGAGTGGAAAATTCCACGCAAAAATAACAATAGCGGGGATGCACAAAAAATAAACAAAATTTCTTGGATCAAACTTGGATGCAGAAGAGGCTGCCAAAGCTTTTGATGCAGCAAAGATTTTCCTGGTATGAACCTTGAAAATGCAATATACTGAAGGTCATCACTGCTAGCCTTATTAACAGAGCTTGGAGAAGTTGCTGTCTACCACAAAGTAGAGTGCTGTCTACCACAAAGTAGAGGAGTTGCAGTCTACCACTAGCAAAAAGTGGTGTTTTGGCCACTTATATTACTTCTTGTGTGACTGACATTGCTTGTGTTGACTGTGGTGCTTTGCCGGTCCTCAGCTGGTGCAAGCTGGAAGCTTGAAAGTGCATTGCAATTCTGAGTGTCATCTGTTTACAATTACTCAAATGTCCCGTTTTTACAAACATACACGTTGTGACACAATCATGCAGGGTCAAGATCCAGTCAACTTTGACATCGATGACTTTGACCCTGTGGAGATTCGGGCATCTGCATCAACACTGGACGAATTTGTTGCTAGCATGAGGAAACAAAGTTGGGCAGCAAAAGGGACGGGGTGAGATATCAATTTGATTGTCAGTGGTAAATGGAGCATAGTTCAAGGCTAAGTTGACAGTTGTTTGCAAGCATGTTGCAGAAATGTGCTGCCACACACCACTCAAAGATCTGTGTGTACATGGATGTCACTAGATACCTGGCATGTAGCTGAAACAGTGCCATGAACATTGTATTGCAGATCACCCATGCAGCCGTCCCAAAATTGAACAGCAAGACTGCCTAACAGCCCATTGCAGGTACAGCTACAGCTGCTCACAACTTGTATAGCCAAAGTCAAGAGTGGGACAATTGCATAACACTTCTGAGTCACTGCTTTTTCAGTGTTTGCAACTGAGGGGGCTGTCTTGAAAACCTGCAGCAAAGGCAAAGTTGACAAGTTAACATGCGCTGCAGGTTCAAGCATGTGCAACAGGCGAAAGGGAAATTCCAAGCACGTGTCACACTTCTTGGACGAACTCAAAGTCTTGGAGTTTATGTGGATGCAGAAGAGGCTGCCAAAGCTGCCGATGCAGCAAGGATCTTTGTGGTACAAACGCTATACGGCTAGCAAATCAGCTGAACATGCCATAGCTACTAGCTATGCCAATTGGGGTTGCAAAAGTTGCTGCTCACCGCAATGGGTGCAGTGATATGCATCGCCATATGGCGTCAACTTGCGTTGCTTCACTCGTGATTAGCATTGGTGATGTTCAATGTGTGTCTTTGCGGCTCCTCTCATTGAATAAGTTGGCAATGTGGCATTGCTGTGTAACACATGCACATTCATATCTTACAGGTATCTTGATGCTATGATGCAGGGCCAAGATCCAGTCAACTTTGACTTAGACGACTACAACGCTGTGGAGATCAAGGCGTCTGCATCAACAATTGGTGAATACAGTGCAGGCGTGCGCATGAACACTCGAAAGAATGCAACAGGCCATCGGTGCGCCACACTTTAGAATTTTGTAATGATTGTCTGGGCACGTCCTTGAGCAATACATAAGGCGAACTTGACAACTATGAACAGCTGTGGTCTCACAACAAGCCAAAATCAGTGGCACCAGCACTTTTAATGCAGTGCATTCAGCATCTTTCCCACTGCTTGACCAACAGCAGTCTTGACAACCCATTGTGTTGAAGGTTTAAGATGATCTTCAAGCTGAAGAGTGGGAAGTACCGAGCACATTTACCAATACATGGGAAGTCGAAACACCTTGGAGTGTACATGGAAGCAGAAGAGGCTGCCAAAGTTGTTGTTGCAACAAAGATATTTTTGGTATAAGCACATTTAGTACATCAAGTACCATGGTAGTCAGCTTTGTGAGTTGAGCTTGCAAAAATTGCTGTCTACCACAATGCATCAAGCAATTCTGTGTGTTGCGTCCACTAATGACTATGCTGCCATTATGGGATGTGTGGTTCAATTGCTTGCAAATTGTGCAAGCTAGTAGCTTCCAAGTGCAACACGTCATCTGAGCTCTTTGTTTTCACATGTCTCACATATGTTTTGGTCTGATTGTGCAGGGCCAAGATCCAGTCAACTTTGATATTGATGACTTTGACCCTGTGGAGATCCGGGCATCTGCATCAACAATCAATGAAGTCATTGCTAGCATGAAGAGGCCAAGGAAGAAACACAAACATGATGGCACTACGAAACTAAAGAGTGTTAAAAGCAGCCGGTGAGCCTTCACGATTGTCTGGGCCAGACGTCTGGGCCAGACGTCTGGGCAAGCCCTTGCATAGATTCTGGAGTTGACAGCTGCTTCCGGTTGCGGTTTCGCACACATCACCAACCTAGGTCAGTGTTGTAGGTGCTGCAGAGCCTGCAACACAAGTGTCGTGTATTGTAACACCGTATGTGGCATAGTACCGTCTACTGTATAGCATTGCATACAGCATAGTAGCTGCACTCTGATTCAGTAGCTGCACTCTAATTCAGAAGCTTCAAGCTTGCACCAGGACCCGCAAAGCATCACAGCCAGTATAAGCAAATTCAATCACAAATGAAATCACAGGAACGCTTCATGCAATGGAGAGCTGCTTCTGCAAGCTCAAAGGTAATCATACCAAGAATATTCTGGCCGCATCAACAGCTTTGGCAGCCTCTTCTGCTGCTATATACGTTCCAAGATGTTTGCTTTTGTGATGTATTGGTAAAGTTGTTTCAGCTCGGAATGTTCCACTCTTCACTTTGAAAACACGCCTGTGAACCTGCAATGTGACCTACCAGGGTCATGCAGTTTTGCCATGCGTGACTACCAAGGTCATCAACTGCTTCAGCATGGCGACATGGGCTTGAGTCAGTTGCTGCAACAGGCATCAGCTCTGAGTGGCATCTAAGCACGCTGCTGCCTATGGCATTGGTCTTCCCACAGATAGGCAAGGCTATTTGTAAGGCACCCACAGGTAGCCTCTTCGTGCTGCTATCTGTTTGATGTCCATCTGATCCACATCAGAATGGTACAACTTGGGAAAGCAGGGGGGTTGCAATGTCTGATTTGGCAGGCAACTTTAAGTCTTTCTGATGCTGATGATCAAGAGAATGAGAGAGCAGAGGTAAAGAAGTTGATGTCATTGACCACCAATGTAGCTTTGGGTAAAATTGGACTCTCATCCACATACGAGTGAAGGCTCAAGCTACAGGATTAAGCTTGCTGCGCTGATTGCGGTCCTTCAGGCCCAAGTACGTCAGTAAGCGCATCACTAGACCCTGCAAAATTAGCGCGCATGTGAACAAATGTGTAGCTTCTTATGGAATGCACAGGAGGCCCAGTCAACTACGCAGACTATAGTGGTGGTAAACGAAAATCGCACAGGCATGTTTTCTCAAAGTTTCTCCAACTTGGACGAAATCTCACTCATTTCACATTTTGGACTTGTCTGGACGTGTTTTGTCTCAAGGCCGGTGTCCTGGTGTCTTTCTAGCACAACTGCTTTGGGACACTAGTGCAGTACTGCAGCATGTAATGATCTGCACAACAACTTGTATGCAGCAAGGTTGCCAGCACAGCCAACTCACAAACATTGAGACAACGCCATGCAACAAGGGCTAAGTTGACAAGTTTACATACGCTGCAGGTTCAAGTATGTTAGGCAGGACAGTGGGAAATACCAAGCACGTGTAATAATTCATGGACAAGCTCAAAATCTTGGGAATTATGTGGATGAACAGGAGGCTGCCAAGGCTGTCGATGCAGCAAGAATCTTTGTGGTACAAACGCTATATTCGTCTGCATAGGCCATAGCTGCTAGCCACGCAATTGGGCTTCCAAAAGTTGCTGCTTACCACAATGTGTGCGGTCATATGGCGGTCACTCATGTGTTCATGCGTGATTGAAATGGCTGGCTGGTGTTCAATGTGTGTCTGGGCGGCTCTTCTCATTGAATAAATTGGCAATGGCAGATTGCCATGTGACTCACTGGCACTCACATCCATACCTCATGGGCATCTTGATGCAATGATGCAGGGGCAAGATCCTGTCAACTTTGACTTAGATTACTACAACACTGTGGAGATCAGGGCGTCTGCATCAACAATTGAGGAATACACTGCAGGCGTGCGTATGGAGAATCGAAAGAATGCAAAAGGCAATCGGTGAGCCATACTTTTGGTTGTAATGGTTGCGAGGCAAGCCCGTGAGCAGTATGTTTGGAGAACTTGACAGCTATCAACAGCTGTGATCTTACAATATGCCAAAATCAGTGGCACAAGGACTTTTGGTGCAGTGTATTCATCGTGACACGCATCTTTTTCACTGCTTGACCAACAGCAGTCCTGACAACCCATTGTGTTGAAGGTTCAGGTACATCTCCAAGCAGAAGAGTGGGGAGTACAAAGCACTTTTGCCAATAAATGGGAAGCGAAAACACCTTGGAATATACACGTATGCAGAAGAGGCTGCCAAAGCTGTTGATGCGGCAAAGATCTTTTTGGTATAAACACTGCACATAAAATACATCAAATATCATAGTTGTTGGCTTTGTGAATGAGCTTGCAAAATTTGCAGTCTGCTGCAAGGCATAACGCAATTCTGTAGCTCGTGTCAACTTTTGACTGATGTTGCCATTATTGGATGCGTGGTTCCAATTGCTTGCAGAATGTGCAAGCTGGTAGCTCTCAAGTGCAAGCTGAAAGTTGCCAAGTGCAATGCAACTTCTGAGCTCTCCGTTTCTATAGTCTCACATATGGTTTGGTCTAATTGTGCAGGGCCAAAATCCAATTAACTTTAGCGTTGATGACTTTGACGTTGAGAACATCCGCACATCTGCATCAACACTCGATGAGTTCATTGCTGGCATGAAGAGACCAAGGAAGAAACACAAACATGCTGGCACCAGGAAACAAAAGAGTTTTGGAAGCAGCCGGTGAGCCTTCATGATTGTTGTTTGGGCAAGCCCGTGCAAAGAGTCTGGAGTTTTGTTGAGTTAACTGTTGACAGCTGCTTCCAGTCACAATCTCGCACACATGAACCACCTAGGTCAGTGTTGCTTGTGTTGCACAGCCTGTGGCACAAGTGTTACGGCATAGTAATTGTGATGCAATGCAGTCATATTTGTCCAGCTCACCTACGCAACACATATGACATCTCATTTCAATGCTATGAAGGTTTCTCAGTGTGGCCAAATCAGCTGACACAAAATTCAAAGCGTATATATTGTTGCATGGCAAACAAGTCTATCTAGGGCACTACTCTGATGAGAATCAAGCTGCAAGGGCGGCTGATACAGCAAAGATCTACAAGGTGCAGTTTTACACGGAAGCAGCATTTTGCTTTTGACAGCCTTTGACAGCAACTTGTGTATGGAGGCATTGCTTTGCTGCCTTTATTGCTGTTAGCATACAAAAGTCAACCTAATTGTTTCCCGCCTGCATGATGTGGCTATGTGAATGGCTGTGCTCTTGCTTGTTTGTATGTAGACATAGGCTGGTAGGTGATGACAGTGTATTCTGCCATGCATGCAACAAAGCTTCATGTACAACACGACCAATCTGGGATGCATCTATACTTGTATCAAGTGGGTTGCCGGTATGATTGTTGTTTATGTTGGTGCAGGACATGGGCAAGCTGAATTTCCCTGAAGAGGAGTATAATGTTGCAGATATCAAGGCATCAGCTAGCACCTTTGATGACCTTGTTGCTACGTCCAGGCGTAAGGCACGTCGTGTGGTGAGCAGAAAATGGTGAGCACTGCAAAGTTGGCTGCATGTTCCAGTAATATCAGCTGCACTATTGAGGTGGCTTTCTTTTGTAGCTCCCTCAAGCAGCATGGGCAAAGCAGCTGCAAAAGCACTGACTGCTTGCACTATTTGTTCATTGTGGTCATGCTATATTTGGCCATACCCATGTGATTTGGCCTCACACAATGCAACAAGCTTGAGCTGAGATACTGGAAGATTTATCACCAGCCACCCTTATGCATGCTATGAGCTGGGTTGTTGAATTGTGACATGCCAAGCAAATGCACGTTGCACCTGTGTGCACATGTATATTCCAACATATGATCTGAAGGCTCAATGCAAATAGCACAATGTACAGCAACATGCATCAAATTGGTAACTCCTCGACGCAGGCAGTATGACATTTGAGAGCGTAATGGGCTTTGGTCTGCGTGTGTGTACTTGGGTGGTACTAGGCACACCCTTGGATTCTACACCAGCTGGAGCAGTGCTGCAACAGCTGTGGACAAAGCATTCACGTTCCTGGTGAGTCATGTTGGATTCATATGTGCAAGCAAGCAATGCAAGCCAACTACTATAGATCTGTCAGCATGGTAGGCATGCTTGCTCTCGTGACAAGGATCCATGTCATAGAACTTGCAAAAATCTCAAGTGTGGCAATAGCAATGCACGTGACAATACACAGGGTGAGGAGCCAAGGTGTTTGCCCCAATCCCAGTATGATGCCCATGAAATCCGCGCGTCAGCAAGAAATGTCCAGGAGTTTGCCAGAAGGGCAAAGGAGCACGCTGATAGAGCTTTGAGAGAAGCGAGTCACCTCGTTCCTGGCAAGTAAGCATGCAAAGCAACTGCAAAATGCATCTTGCCTAGCTTTCATGTTGCTTGACTGCACAGCCGTTACAGTGCTTTGTTTCATGATCCTCTTGTTGTTTTGCAAGCCAGGTTTCTGCCATTTGGTGCAAGTAACTTGATTTTGATGTCGGCAATAGCCTTGACATTGCAAGAATTGCTCTTGTATGATTGATATGTACACTCTTGTGTGTGTCCTCAGGAGCAAAGGAAACATGGCTTGGCATGGAAAGTACTTCCAAACGCGGTGCCGCCATGATGGCAACTATCTGCACTTAGGCTGCTTTGTGGAAAAGGACGATGCAGCCAGGGCTATTGACATGTTCCTTATTTACACAGTAAGCTATGCACATTGACTTGCAGAGCAACAAATGACTGGGCATACATACATGTCATGGCATGTCAGTGATGCTGTTAAGGGGTATCATGCTTCAATGCCAACCAGCATGTGATAGACTTTGTTAAAGTCAGCACGTGTGGTTCCTACAGGCCTGAGTATCAGGCTATAGCTATTCTTCCTGCAGGGCCGGTACCCTGCACATTTTCATCTTGAGGGGTATGACGTAAACAAAATCAAGTCATCTGCAAACACTGTGGTGGAGTTCAGGCTCAATTCTTGCCTGGCAGCTCAAGGAAGATTGTGACAGTTAATGGCAGTGCAAGCTTTTGGCTTGATTCATGGCTTCAGAAGTTGTTCGTTGCGTACACATGGCCAGTGGCCATCTTCCAGCATGTGAGAACATGTTCTCAGGCATTATGTGGGGTATAATATAATGTTGTTCATCAAGATGTCTGCCTGAGACGCCCTGCCCAAACCTCACTTGAGATATCATGCCTAAGGGCTTCTTTCAGACAAGCGGGTGCTTGTCAATGCTCTCAACTGAGCCTGACTAAGGTTCATCTGGCACATTGCTCGTTGTGTCTCTTGAAACATATGAACTAGGCGACTCTATGGTTGTTACTAATGGATATCATACATCAAATGTATGTGCTCAAAATGATATGTCTTGGAACAATGCTCTAGACTAAGTCAGGCTGTGCCGCAGTTATGCAAGTGTTGTGGTAGGTCTGCTGGCTGGATGTTGATAGACCCCGCAGCCAGAGTATGACCTGTAAGGACAGACTGCAGGGCCAATGGTGCATGATGCTCATGTATGTGTTCACCATTGTGATGAGTGGTGGCCTGAGCCGCAGGCAAGCGCATGCTTCACTGTAGATCACGCGATAGACTGTAGTGCACTCATGACAGTTTCAATCCCTCGGTCCAGCTGGGGCAGGTTCAAAGGCGTTAAAGACTTGAGGCTTGAGATGCACTTGAGCAAGGTGCCCACCCAGATGCAGCTGAAACACACATTGTTATGATGACTTGGTTTGGTCACAAAATGTCATGGGTACATGGCACTGCCATCACCTAACTTGGTGCCGGCACTCAGGGACACGTATGTACTTTGTGCTTGTATTTGGCTGTGCCAGTATTGTGTAACAAAAGCAAGCCTTGTTGACACTGGCCAATGTAGCATGCTGCACCAATCAAGACTTTTGCTAGCTGTCATGTGCTGCAACAGAAGTTGCAGGCTTTGAATGTGGGCTACACCTAAGCTCTATTAGCTCGTTGACACTTGACAAGCCTGTGCAACTATATAGCATGCCCAAGATCTGTATATATTCGCGCATGCAGCTCAGCAAAGTGCAAGAACGTTGAATCTGCAGGCTTGTATATTTCAACATTCACCTTAGGCATGCAGCCAGCTATCTTGATGTCCCCCCATTTTTACACTGCCAGAGATCAGTTTCGCAAACCACCTTTTGGTGAAGATGTCATGTTATGCTCAGCAGCCGGCCCTGTATGCTCGGCATACTCGCAAATACTCCTGCAGTGTGTTGCTTGTCACTTCACACTTGCCATCGGGTGCTGCTGTGGGAAGACTGCGCAGCTCATGAGTGATAAAGAAGGCACAGGCTGCAGCTGTTCGTGTGGAACTTGCTGCACTTGTCGGCATGTGCAACTCAGTGATTCGCATGCAAACACACATGACTTTGTGCACTTCAGGCCCAAAGACAACTGTAAGAAGCGCTCCGAGACCACAAATGCGCAAAGGCCAAAGAAGAACCGACATGCAGACTGCTTGTCTAGGGTAAAAGAGCGATTAGGCTCATACAATCAACTTTATCTGCCTACGCATTGGACGCTGCAACGTACGCATTTTTCTTGCGCAAATTGTGTTCAAGACTTCGATCAAGTTTGCCGTTCGCGTGACGCGTCCTGGCTTCTCTGTTGTGTGTACTCGCAAGGTCTTGGCTACATTCAGCTTTCGTGGTTGGGCATGAAGTCAGGTGTTTGCCCAGCATCGCAAGCTGATCTTCATACTGCGTGTGTTGAGCTAGGCAAAGGTGACCAGATTTCGTAGCTCCTGGAAAGCACATATGGCAAACCCCAGTTCTTGTCTTACTGCTAAACACAAAACTAGCCTTTGCCTATTGTTTGCTCCTGTGGTGGCTCAGGACAGAACCTGTTTTGCTGAAGGAACGATGCGGATACCTGCTTGCGTCCAATGCTGCAGGTGTAAGTAGCCAAACAGCCGCTGTGGAAGGATGAAAGCTGCGCCAGCTTCAGCTGGCTGCTTAAGCTCCTTTTGTTGTCATCATCTTTGCCTCACGTCACTACAGAGTGCACGGCGCCGCAAACAACAGCACCTTCACTCGGTCTGTCTTCACCCATGCATGCTTGCACTGACAAACAAGTCTCACTGTGATCACAGTGCTGAAGTGAACAGCCAGCACAACCTGGCCTTGAACAACCAAGTGTGCACAATCATCAGCTTGTCTTTGCTGTCAGCCGCTTGATCTTTTCTTCAGTCCTTATGTCTGGCGGTCCTGATGTGACACATGATGTGCAGCCTTGGTAGGTGCAGGATCTCTTGATGTCAGCAGCACTGATAGTGCAAACACTTGTGTGCCATGCTCAGCGAGATCCTCTTTGATCTCAGAGGCAGCCTCTCCTGTGCATGATTCAAGCCTCATTGCTTCCGCAAGCTGCGTCATCAGCTGCATGCATCATGGTCTGTTGAAGGCAATTGCTGAACACTGCAGGTAACAAACGGGCCAATCTGTCGGTCTCAGAGTGGATCAGATGGCCATAAAACAGATAGCAGCAAGAACC
>JAABUW010004794.1_pt1 | contig 18144 bp, 14 predicted proteins | sample 5560081 | NCBI WGS metagenome assembly JAABUW01 (sample SAMN10711882, study PRJNA513363) | rock metagenome | isolation source: Antarctica rocks | place: Antarctica: Victoria Land, Knobhead sud | reverse complement strand
ATCGGAGCCGCGGTGCAAGGATGGGATCAGACTGGTTCCAACGGTGCCAATCTATCATGGCCGATTGCCTTTGGCGTGCCCGACACTGCTCCTTCAGCTGCCAAAGGCGGACCCGTGCCTGGAGTCAATTATGATACAAATTCCTGGATTGTTGGTGTGGTCAACGCTGGCCCTTACCTCGGCTCTGCATTCATGTAAGCCAAACCGTATACCATTAGGATGCGAGTGAAAGATTGCTGACCGCCTGTTGTAGTGGCTGCTGGTGCTCAGACCCGCTGAACAACTTCTTCGGTCGCCGTGGCACAATCTTCTTCTCGGCCATATTCTGCTTCCTCTCCGTCATCGGCTCCGCTGTCAGCCAGAATTGGCCTCAACTCTTTGTCACCCGTCTTCTTCTCGGAATTGGCATGGGCTCGAAGGCCTCGACTGTCCCCATTTACGCCGCAGAGAACTGCCCAGCTGCCATAAGAGGTGGCCTGGTCATGAGTTGGCAAATGTGGACTGCGTTCGGTATTTTCCTCGGCTTCTGTGCCAACTTGGCCGTCTACAACGTCGGGGCTATCGCATGGCGTCTACAACTGGGCTCTGCTATGATTCCAGCACTTCCCCTCCTGATCGGTGTCTACTTCTGCCCAGAATCACCGCGCTGGTACATAAAAAAGGGCCGTTATGCAAATGCCTTCCGGTCACTCTGCCGGTTACGCAACACCCCACTACAGGCAGCCCGTGACCTCTACTACATCCACGCTCAGATCCAAGAGGAGGCAGACATTATTGGCCGTAGCAACTACATTACTCGCTTCATCGAGCTGTTCACCATCCCTCGTGTTCGACGTGCGACTGGTGCTTCTTTCACGGTCATGTTAGCCCAGCAGATGTGCGGTATCAACATCATCGCGTTCTACTCCTCGACAGTGTTCGTCAATGCTGGCGCTAGCAATCTGACTGCTCTGCTTGCCTCCTTCGGATTTGGTCTCGTAAACTTTGTTTTCGCTTGGCCTGCAGTATGGACGATTGACACCTGGGGTCGTCGTGCTCTTCTTCTGTTTACCTTTCCAAACATGGCCTGGACATTACTGGCAGCCGGTCTCTGCTTCATCATTCCACAGGAACAGACTGCTCATCTCGGACTGATCGCCTTCTTCATCTTCCTGTTTGCGGCTTTCTACTCGCCAGGTGAAGGTCCGGTGCCCTTTACCTACTCCGCCGAAGTCTTCCCACTTTCACACCGTGAGGTCGGCATGTCTTGGGCTGTGGCAACCTGTCTCTTCTGGGCCGCCGTGCTCTCCATCTCCTTCCCACGTATCCTCCGAGCTTTCCATCCGGTTGGCGCATTCATCTTTTACGCCGCGCTCAATCTTACAGCATTGGTCCTCATCTTCCTCTTCGTGCCCGAGACCAAACAAAGGACGCTCGAAGAGCTGGACTACGTGTTCGCCGTACCCACCCGGACTCACGTCAAATATCAGGTCACCAAGGCCCTGCCATGGTGGTTCAAGCGTTACATTCTGTGCAACAAGCGGGTCAAATTGGAGCCCCTCTACCACTTCGACGGTGCAGTGGCTGCAGACCAGAAGATTGCTGTATTGGCAAATATGCCACACTAGTGCCGGCCTACGATACTGTGCTTGTTCAGCGGAAATTATATTCTTGAGCATACTAGAGAGAGGCTGGTTGGCTGGCTGAGGCAATGTGTGATATGTCGAGAAGTGTCAAATTCGGAGGAAGGGATATCTTGAGATATAGCATAGATTTACTCCAGCGCAGATACTAGCAGTCAATTAACACGTATGATACTCGACGGCTCTCATGATATGTTCAGTGAGCATTTCAGCTAGGGGATGTAATGACTGTTTTTTAAATTGGTGTATTCTGGTAGCTTTGGCAGCATGAGACGATATCTTGCATGCATACTGTATATGTGTCCGGGGACTTTATCGCTCTGTGCCCTTCGGCTCCCTGTGGGAGCTTAAATCCTGGGCGGACCCCGCCTGTGGATGAAGCAGATTTACAATTGTCCATCCTCAATTCAATGAGCAAGATGAGCTGATTATCAGTGCCCAAGGTAACTGGCGGCCACTCATGCTCGTCGTGAGTCATATTCGATGATAATGGCACTTCGATAATCCAAAAGCAATTCGCTCTAGCGGGGGAGAGATCTCCCGCTATCGGAGTCGAAGATGTCGTTGATAATTGCCTCTTCTACGACTGCCGTTCTCACAGAACCTATATTGCTTTCCTTGAGGCTACAACGTACCTGTAAAGCTCTTGCCAATAGTGCTGAGAGTGTCCGACATAGCTGGTCACGAGGTACGTCAAGTTGAACTCCTGCTTTCGGCACACACCGACTCCACGGAGCTGTTGTAGAATAATTCTCTCAATTCTCTACTACTACAAAGGGCCTTCTGACCTACTGTAACAGGCTCCAACTGTCCTCTACCACTCACCGCAGCCCTTCGTACCACCCGCGCCATGTCGACTACAAACTCCCTCCGGAGCCTCAACCTCAACAATATAAACCAAAATGTTCGAGAAGCACAATACGCAGTCCGTGGCGAACTAGCCACTCGAGCGGAGACCTACCGAGCAAACTTGAAGAAGGGCCATCCTCCCACTCCACCTGGAGACAAAGACTCCCTCCCCTTCGACCAAGTCATCTCCGCGAACATCGGCAACCCCCAGCAACTAGACCAGAAGCCCATCACATTCTTCCGCCAGGTGCTCAGCATACTCGAATATCCACCCTTACTCGACAACGAAGAAGCTCTCAAGACCGCGTTCGGGTTCAAGCAAGATGTCATCGACCGCGCAAGGTGGTTGCTGAGCGAAGTCAAAAGCGTAGGCGCATACAGCCAAAGCCAAGGCGTGCCAGGCATACGAGAGAGCGTAGCCAAATACATCGAGCGGCGAGATGGCTATCCCTCCGACCCCGGATCTATCTTCCTCAGCGCCGGTGCCTCATCAGGCGTGAACACGCTCATGAACGTCATCTGTGCGAAGCCCGAGACAGGAATCCTGGTGCCCATACCGCAATATCCGCTCTACACCGCCACACTCTCCGTGCTCAACGCGCGCTGCGTGCCCTACTACCTCGACGAAAGCAAAACATGGAGCACAGACATGTCTGCCATCCGCGAGGCCTACAAGAAGGCAAAAGCAGAAGGCACAGACGTGCGTGCGATCGTGGTCATAAACCCGGGCAATCCCACCGGCGCCAACCTCTCCGCCGAGGACGTGCGAAGCGTGCTCGCATTCGCCGCCGAGGAGAAGCTGGTGGTGCTGGGCGATGAAGTCTACCAAACCAACATCTTCATCGGGCATTTCACCTCGTTCAAGAAGGGTCTGAGAGACTTGCAAAAGGAAGTTCCGGGCAAATACGACAATCTAGAACTCGCCTCGCTCAACAGTATTTCCAAAGGCATGGTCGGCGAATGCGGCCATCGAGGTGGCTATTTCGAACTCGTTGGTTTCGACCCCGAGGTCGCGGCGCAGATATACAAGTTCGTGAGCATCATGCTGTGCGCGCCCGTCATCGGGCAGTGTCTTGTAGAAATGCAGGTCAATCCGCCAAAAGAGGGCGATCCGAGTTATCCACTCTATAAAGAAGAATATGAGAGCATAGCGACAGGATTGAAAAAGCGAGCCAGCGCGCTCTTCGAAACCTTCAAGCAAATGGAAGGGGTGGAGTGCCAGGAACCTCAGGTATTCATCCCCCCCCACTCCCCTTTCCCCCCATAAAAACCCACAACCAAAACCCACTAACACAACCCCCCCAGGGCTCAATGTACCTCTACCCCACCATCACCCTCCCCCCCAAAGCCATCGAGCAGGCCAAACGCGAGAAGCGCGCGCCGGACGAGTTCTATTGCTTCCGCTTGCTGGACGCGACGGGGATATGCGTCGTGCCGGGGAGTGGGTTCGGGCAGAGGGAGGGGACGCTGCATTTCCGGACGACGTTTTTGGCGCCGGGGACGGAGTGGGTGGGGAGGATTGAGGGGTTTCATCGGGGGTTTATGGAGGAGTTTAGATGATTGTGAGGGGGGGGATGGATTGGATGTGGAAGAGATGAGATGGAGTGGGATGAGATGGAGTGGGATGGGGATGGGATGGGGATGGGGGTGCTGTCAGGATGATGTAGATAGACGATGCAGCTTTATAGAATGAGAATATACGAGACAAAGCCAGCCCAGAAATGAGTAACATGGCACCGAGAGAAACCCGAAAGTGTACGGAACAACAGTCAGGTGAACACGACAGTAAACGTGCAACTTGACAAAGGAACAAGACGAACCTCATATCTGGTTCGCCATTACGAGTTATATTACAATGCTTGCTAGCCATGCATCCTCCCGAATCTAATCGCATCAATCCATCACCCCCTCTCACTCCCCCTCAACCTCACAGCCTGCCCATACTTTTGCAACTTAGTAATCAGCCCGTCCCCCTGCTTGACGACATCCGCATACTGCTTATTCTTATCGTCCGGCCTGTTCGTCTCGATGATCTTGTTGACGCGGTCGATGGTGCAGGGGATGCGGTCTGCGGCTATGAATTTTGCGAGATCGCTGGGTGGGGGATGTTAGCTGGGGATATTTGTTGGGGAAAAGAGAGGGGAGGGACATACCGATCGAGAAAGTCAACAGAGACACCGAAATCATTCGCCATGCTGCCTAGACCTACGACGCGGTAGCTCTGCAGCAACTGCTGATACCCTCGCAAGCGCATCTCGCGCACGAACCAGCCGCGGTGCTCGTAGAGGTAGCGGTCTTGACTCAGGAAATTCTCTTCGACGGCGGCGAGGGCGAGGAAGAAGGCTTGGTAGTGGCCGTAGTAGAGACTGCGCACTAGCCCAGCCAACGGGGTGAAATCGACCGGTGCTTCGATTTCCTGCGGGGCGGTAGAGGAGCCAAGAGCTGTCAGGTTGACGGCTGTAGGTGCGGGCGTGGGCGTGGCGGAGGAGGCATCGTTCATTTCTTCGTCACCTGCGCCTGGGCCTGCTGATGTCGCGCCTGAGAGAGCGGAGAGCTTCTCGTCGCCGTCACCGAGGATGGCGCGGATTTCGGGTGCGTCGACGACTTTGGTTTTGAAGTCTAGTCGCTTGAGGGATTCGGAGCCTGCGAGGACGGAGTATACGACTAGGGAGGAGTAGGAGCAGAGTTCGTAGCTGGTGAAGGTGGAGAGGCTGTCGAGGAGGAGGGGGGCAGCGAGGTTGTAGGAGCGTGTGGTTAGGAGGTGCAGTCCTTGGTATGCCTTTAATCGGTTGCGACGGTCCCAGTCGCCGCCGCTTTCGACGAGAGTTTTCGCTCTGTCAACGTTTTTCTTGACGCTCAGGCGGTCGCCAAAGAAGATGCCGATGCGGATGATGGCGAGGACGAGGTCGATTTTTGTGCCTAAGATGCCGGTTTTTTCAAAGACAGCTTCGTAGGATGAGAGTGCTTTGTCCTGCGCGCTCGAGCTATGTTAGTGGAGTAGTAGATGCCGTAGCCTAGCTTATGAGTGAACGGACCTTATCGCCCACTCTCGCCCAGAACTCAGCTCTCTTGCCTCTCGCAGCTTGCACTTCGGTATCCCCAGCACTCTCAGCTGCCTCGTCCTCCTCCTTTTGAAAAGTCTCCAGCTCCTCTTCGTTTTCAGCCGTCAGCTTCTCGTAGAGCGCCTCGTCCCATGGAAAGTCGAAGCTGACACTGTTTCTTCGTCTCGCGACCATACTTGTAGCGCCATTCGGCCTCCTCGAACTCGGTACTGATGGACTTCTCGCCGTGCCTTCGCCTGAGGCATTGAGTATGCCGTCGATAGGATGCGCTAGGTAGCGGTATAAGGGAGCCATTTTGTGTTCGGAGATGGCATCTTGAAGTTTTTGGAGGGAAGTCTGTCGAGAGCTTGTGTTCGAAGAGGGGTTTGTGAGGGTGAAGATGTCTTGGGCGAGGGAAAGATTGGGATATTTGGCGTATTGCGGGTCGGAACCCATGGTGACGGCTTTTTGGAGGAGACAGATGTGGTCAGTGAAGCTCGATAGCAATGGGAGGAGTATCTTGGCGTGGCCAACTGGATAGATGCTCTCAAGCTGCTGGAGGAGCGACTACTCGACTAGCAAAACATGAAGCTCTGTAGCATTAGACGCGCGGAAGCAGCTGTCCTTAGCGCGCCTTTGTCAATCCGAACTCTGGAGACTTGAACTTACGCAGCCATTCGTTCATATATCGGAAGACGCCGGGGGCCAGAGACCATGCTTCATTTATTCTGCTAGCCTTTTTTCGGAGAATCTTTCCCGGCACCTTGCTAAAAGAAATTTACTGCTCTTCTAGACTGACCTCGTACAGCTCTCACTTTCTAATCTTCTAATCACAAGTCCGTACAATGGCCTCACTCGGCTCGAAAAGGCCTCGAGATGATGACCGCCATGCCGAAGCTTCCCGGCCCCGTAAACGTCCCGGGAAAGCGAGCCATATTTCCAAATACGACAGTGAAACCGTCCTGCAAAGACAGCACCAACGAGCGGAGGCAGAACGCCAAGCAGCTCAAACGCGAGGGGTAGAAGAGGTAGTTCGGCAACATTATAATGCAGTGCCCCAATTTGGCAGGGAATATCGAAAAACCGACAGCAGAATCAAGGGTTTACGGAGTTACAATAACTGGATCAAAAGCACCATCATCCACAAGTTCTCGCCTAGCGAGTCCCGTGAAGGTCGTCTCAAAGTATTGGACATTGGTTGTGGGAAAGGAGGTGACTTGGGTAAATGGCAAAAGGCCCCACAGCCAGTGGAGCTCTACGTTGGAGTGGATCCTGCAGAGATCTCGATAGACCAAGCAAGAGAACGATACGCAGAGATGAGATCTGGAGGAGGACGTGGTGGTAGAGGAGGTAGAGGGGGGCGTGTTGGATACCAGGGTGGACGACCGCAGCAAACCTTCCATGCAGAGTTCTTTGCGGAAGATGCTTTTACCTACTCCCTCGGCGATCTCCCGATCATACGAGAGGTCGGTTTTGGTCCTGGCTCGCGATTTGGTCCCTCTGGTGGATTTGATGTGGTATCGATGATGTTCTGCATGCACTATGCTTTTGAGACCGAAGCCAAGTCAAAGGGAATGCTGGCAAATGTGGCTGGTAGCCTGAAAAAGGGAGGAAGGTTCCTTGGGGTGATCCCGAACTCCGATGTGATACGGTCTGGTGTTGAGGCTTTTCACCGACGACAACCAAAACCTCCCGCAGCACCCCAGGGAGATGCCGAGGGGAAGGTGGTTGATGCGGACAAGCCTACTAGTACCGAAATAGCTGAGAGTCCGCCTTATGTGGTAGGCTCACCCTCGTCAGAACGTGATCCAACCGACTCTATCACCAATGAGCCGCCTACCAAATGTGTGAAAGACAACCATGACAAGGATTTAGACCAATTGCCTACAGCCAGTATCAATGTGCTCACGGAAGCACCTCTTGAAGAGCCACCTTCAGAAGCGAATGGAGTCCAGTCAGAGTGCAAGGCAAACGGCAAGTCTCCGGGCACCACTCCCAGCAAAGCTGCACCCCGTGGAGCTTCTCGATCTGACGGAGAGGTCTCGCATGCCCAAGAAGCAGCAGCAGCCGAGGCCCCTGTTGCTGAGTGGGGCAACAGCATCTACTGGGTCCGCTTCCCTGGTGACACACCAAAAGATGGTATCTTCCGTCCCCCTTACGGATGGAAATATAGCTTCTTTATGGAAGAAGCCGTGGAAGAAGTGCCAGAATATGTGGTACCTTGGGAAGCTTTTCGAGGGCATGTACATCTATTGTTTGCTCCTGTCAGATCTGTAGACTATTATGTGGAAGGCAATACTAACTTCAATTTCTTCTAGTATTGCGGAAGACTACAATCTCGAACTTCAATATCGCAAGCCCTTCGCCGAAGTCTGGAAGGAGGAAAAGAATCACTCCGTCTTTGGACCACTGAGCGAACGAATGGGGGTTAGGGAGCGTGATTTGGGGCCACTACTCGTCAGTGATGAGGAAATGGAAGCTGCTAGTACATTCCTCAACTCCGGTTTGGTGAGCAACTCTACTAATCAAACGCTTAGGTTTCTACCATGCCTTCTGCTTTTACAAAGTCTGAGGGAATTCTTTTGGAGCTTTTGGGCTCATACGTTCATAATGACCTTTGAAGATACCCAAGCATGTTCTATAGATTTAGACATTCTATGCAGATCTCTTGCGACCTAAAGACACAGGACTCATGTTCGCCATTTTCCTGCCAAGCTCATACCTTCGCAAACTCATCTAACCTGTATACGTGTCAAGGCAAGCTTTTTCATAGCATCATCTCGCCATTATCCGTGGAAGCCTTTCCTCCACTTATGTCTAATCACAATGTTCTACCACGGAAAAACGTGCGTTCCGACAGCACGTTCCTCCCCCGGATCTACAACGCGACTCATTACACTGACGAAACCCAATCTGCCTCCCGTCTTCTCCTCCTTATCAGTCCTTCCCCTTTAGATCCTCCCTTAGCGTCTTGACCTACAAGAAAGGCCACGCAGCCAGAGCTCATGCATCGAAGACTGGGAAGGAGAGAACAGTGACGCTATTGGGATTCTTTGCTGTAAATGAATAAAAGAGACAGCTGCAGCCTTTCCATGTCATCGGACGTTGACTCTGACTGCGTGGTGTTATTGGTATGTTGCAGGATGATATGTGCAAGCTCGTCCACACTGGTCCGGGCGAGGAGGTTATAAAAGTCTCTCTCGGAATGGCGAAAAGGATCTAGTATAATATAGACCTTGAAGGGTAGAAGCAATCGGGTGAAGTTGAAGAATGTGTGGTCGTTCAAGTGAGTGTCTCAATTCTGATTCAGGATAGACGTGCACGATCTTCTTTAGAAAGCAAATACAAGATATGGAGATTGTTTACATCGTGACCGAGCCTTTCGACCTTCCGAACTTTATCGCCACCCCTTGAGAGTCCCCATCTCGACGCGAGAGAAAAAGGTACAGCAGGCAGTCAAGGAGTGACGTCTCAAGCTGCGACGGAGCGTAACCGCATACTTTATGACCGTTTCACGGTTCCAGGTAATGATATTTCGAGCTCGTTGATCTTTGCTGGTCGATCCTGCGCGCTATCCACGCTGTAGAAATTCGCAAAACGTTTTCGGTAGGGCAAAATAGTCACCTTCAGATGCGCCGCTTTCTCGGTTGTGATGTTCTTCTTATCGTATTGCGCGATATTTTGTATGTCAATGTTGTGTTTGTCGCCATTGATATGGAAGGTATCTGTAGTCCTAGGTGTGCAGAGTTTCGACCTTGTACACTCGTAATTTGAACGGTCGTTTCTTACGGCCCAAGACATACGACGTCGGATAGACGCGATGCTTGTGCATTGCCTTGTCCTCCATAACACCCAGACTCGCCAAAGCTTCTCAATTTGGCCAGTGGGCACGCCTTTTCCCGTCTGAGACGCCGCGTCGCCCCACGAGGATCCCTTGCATCGGAGACGCTATTTCTGTATTTAAAGAGCTTCGAAGATAACGACACATCCTCCACCATTGAACCAGCGCCAATAGGAATCGAACCTTTGTAGAAGTATATGATTCCGAGATCATTCCCTCGTAGATTCGGCAAGAGTATCAGAGAAGGCCAAGAAGTCCAGCTTCCAACAGTGATCCACCAGACAATATCATCCAAATTACTTGTGTACCCTTAAAGGCTCGTTGACCGCTCCAAATCCTACAGTCTCTACACATAGATCTTGAGCCCAACAATTAGGCAGTTCGGTAAACGTGAAGCCTACTCGTCCGACTCTAGGCAAGTCCACCCTTCTCAAAGAATGGCCAGAGGCGAAAGAGTCCCACTGGCGTAGTTAAAGAAGCCCTGCCTCATTCCTCCAGATGTTCCTGCAATTCCATTGCATACTACCATTGATCCTTGGTTCAACGAAGCTCCAATGCTTTAAGTCTTCCAGGCTTGGACCGCTCCTTGGCTGTGCTCGATAGGGATCCTTGCTTTTACGAGTCTCGTGGCTTTTCATCTACGTCAGGCTCCATGCGTACGATTTTGTCGTAATTGAGCAGACACATTGGATCCAGCGCGAATTTGATCTGGCATGATTGAGTTGACGGAAACTTCCTGGGCAAAAAGGGTACTAACCTTGCGCATCATGTCGACCGCATCATCTCCCAGCTCATACACCAGCATGTCGCGAAGATTCAAGCCAATACCGTGCTCTCCTGTGACCGTACCCTCCAAGTCTACACCTCGTCGCTGGGTATCCGCAATGATTTTCTCGGCGATAGCCTTGTCTTGTTCACTATATAGAATGGACGCATGAAAATTACCATCGCCGACATGTCCAAGCGTTGATCCCAGAAGGCCAGCACGCTGGATCTTGTCTTTGGTTTCTTCGATTATGTCGGCCAGTCGCGATATTGGCACCGCGACGTCGCAACTCAGGAACTTATCATCAGGATGCCGTTTCTGGGCTATAAGACTCCAAAGGGCCGTCTTGCGGGCGCTCCACAACTCAATAATTCTTTCTGGGTCACTCGATGACTCGAATGATTCTTTGCCGTGCTTTGCGGCCAGTGCACTGAGCACATCGATTTGCTCTCGCACTGCACTTTTTGTGCCCGAGAATTTGACGAACAAGGTAGCTGTTTCTTTCCACGTTTTGCCAGTGGCGCCGCTCTCGTTCACCGCTCTCATAGTGTTGTCATCAAGCAATTCTATTGCCGCAAGTGGAATGCCTTTCTCTACAACATCGATGACAGTACTGACAGCTTTGTGGCTGTCAGGAAAGGCAATGACTGCCACCTGTTCGTTCTCTGGTTTTGCTGTGACTTTCAAAACAGTCTCGGTCACGAGGCCCAGCGTGCCCGCAGATCCTACGATCAGCCTGGTCAAGTCGTAACCAGCCGTGGACTTACGAGGACGATTGCGGGTCTTTACGATTGTTCCATCGGCGAGGACGACGGTGGTGGCAATTACCCAATCCTACATAGTACCGTAGCGATAGGCATTTGTACCCGAGCACCCTGTGCCAATCATCCCTCCAATTTGCGCTCCAGGACCTGGGTCTGGCGGGAAGAACAAACCTTTGTCCGCGAGATGTACGTTGAGATCCTCCCAACCAACGCCTGGCTGCACTACAACGTCCATATCTCGCTCGTGAACCTCCAGGATACGATTCATACGTGAGAAGTCAATGTAAATCCCGCCTCTAGTGGACGCAAGAGCTCCATCCAGACTTGTGCCACCGGAAACGCCAGTCACTGGGATGTGATGTTTATGGCATATTTTCATAACTTCACTGACTTGCAACGTGCTCTGTGGAAAGACGGCCAATGAAGCGTAAACATCTGAAGGAGACGGGGACCATTCGGTGCTCGAGCGAGCTTTGAGATTGCCTGGGTTATCGTCGATGCCACCCCGGCCCACAACAACAATGAGCTCCTGCTTAGCCTTGGAGATGTTGTTCTCGGTGATGATATGATGCGTTTTCCCGATCTTCTCTAATGGCAGGGTAGAGTCGGCCAGTGATGACCGTAACCATTTCATCCGCGTCACGTTTTCGGGACGCATTGCAACACGAGCTGTGAGATAACCAATGGTGAAGGCAGAAAAGATCGCCCCCCCTACTACAATGAGTTTTCAGTAAAGTGAAACTGTGTGGGGACCTTACCAGCAAACCATCCAATGCGCGCTTTCCAAGACGTATGTCTTGGCTTATCTGAGTTTGGAGGAGTAAAGTAAGTCTTGTGTGCTTGTTGATGTACATATCTAAGCTGATTTCGATGGTAAGAACGGGGAATGATCCTCGAGGCCATGTTAACGTCACGACTGCTTTGCAAGTACGTTGTGATAGCCATCGCTGTCCGAGACCATCTGACCGACAATGAAGTCGCTCTTAAGACAGAATCTGCGATCCGGAGCTATCGAAACGCTGGAAAGGAAGCCTCATAGTCGACTGTGCTACGAGGAATGACAAACAATCGAGGGTTTCTGTTCCTAGAAATACCTGGATCAAGGCTTCGTTTCTGCGGCAAGGGGGCGGGGATACTTTAGGCGGCCTGGGCGGCTATCTGACACGCGGCCCGAAGCCGCCCGAGAAATGAAGCCAAATTGAGCCCCTCGGCCCACCTTGCGCAATGAGTTGGGCAAGTGGCACGGTCTGTCCGAGCTACAGAAGTTCTTTCGATCGCTGTTCAAGACCCTACCTACCATCGTTGTTCCGGCCTAGTCTTTAGCATATCAGCACGAGGAGTGGAGCTTCAACTTGCAATGTCCAAGTTGTGTCTCTCCCCAAGATGCTGTTACTCTTTTGCCGCAATGACTGGCAAGCTCCGCTCTATCTCGAGAAGAGTAGGCTCCGACGATTGTCTACATACAACACACTGCTGTTGAGCAGCGCCGCATGCTGTTTCCCATATCATCGGCCAATCAGAATAGGCGCGATCCGCGAGTGTGCAATTTCATTGATCCATGAGAGCTCTAACAGGTATATTGCTGACCGCTGATGAGCTAGTCTATCCTAGGCTGCTGATTTGCTTCACTTTTCGCTCTTCCAACTCAATTTAGCCAAGTTTCCGGGGAAACAGGTAGACCAGCAAGATCTTATTCCAAGTGGCAACAGCTCGCAGCAATTTTCAACCCGTCCAAGGTGTGAATTGGTGCCTAGCCAAAATGATGGTTACTGAAATGTAGCCTAGCGATTAGAGGAGTGGTAACTGGAAGGATACAATGTTAAGAAACACCGAACATAAGCCCACGAGTTTAAAAGACTTCTCCCATAATGATCATGCTGTTGCTGTTGCTTTGAGCACAGCATTGAGATCGCTGACAACAATTTCTGGCAAAATGGAGGTAGGCCAGCTCCATAGGTCTTTTGTATTTAGGTGATGATGATATAATCACTACGACATCTCCCGAGAACTGCCCTGCACTCATCATGTTCTCAGCACCAGTCATCGCTGCATTTTCGCCATCTTGTAACATTAGCAAAAAATCGCTTCCCTGTTCCCTCATGGCTTTACACGATTTTCGTGTCATTGCTTAATCTTCTACAGGCGAGCCGATGCCCGCAGTTTGGCCTCTAAATAAGCCACAACCTGCGAAGAAAGGTCCTCACTCCGACATGCAACAACGTCGTCTTATGAATCGGAAGATTTGAAGCCGGCAACTGACGCCGGTTGATTATAAGAGTCAGTGTGGAGCTCAAATTTACTGGCGCTCCTACAATTATCCTGAGTGCACTCAGCTCCAAAAGGCGATGCGCACCCACAGCTAACATTTGGCTGCATTTGTTGGTTGCAAGACTCTTGCGAAAGCTTGGCACTAAACACGTAAAGTCTCCCCCCCCATTTCTATCTAAAATTTGCGCAGCCTATTAACTTTTCGATTATTTTATCTTCTATTAGTGGTGTATATCTTAAGGATAGGTTAAATAAGGTTACCTGTCGCTTTAGATTAATAAGGTACCTTAAGACGTTGTGGACTTATAACACTAGGATAATTGACTACTACGCGGACTTCTATTTAGGAAAGGGGGGGGGGGGGTGTTTAGTACCACGCGTTCGCAAGAGTCTTGCAACCGACAAATGCCAAATAATGGTTTCGGAATAACGAACCCAACATCGACGTTGGGAGTTTCCCTGCAGATCCTATCAGAGTCACATCATAGGGGCCCCATGACCATACACAAATTTACTCAAATCACACAAGATTACATGCGAGCAGGCAAGATTGCTTTTTTGAGCTAACTTAAAGGCTGGTGAAATTGGCTAATTTTATATAATCAATTTGCCATGTGCGGAACATTTCGATAGGCTCCTGCTTTGTCGGGCTTTTAGTGTTGTGCTTGATGAGGTCGAAGAGTTCGTCGTACGTTTCTCCGAGGGCTCGATCACTCTCATGACGTGCTACCCAGGAAAAAAACGCTGAATATACAAATGGGAGACCACACCCTTGAAAGCATCTAAGCATCTGCGTTTCCACCTCAAGGGCTGACATCACGAAGGACATTAACGCCATTCGAATCACCTTAGCAACAACTGCGAGATCTACGGCCCCATTGCGGCAAAGAGAAGTAGCAGCACGGCCAGAACCGAGACACAGCTCGGTAATTAATCAAACTTCTTTACCCACAGTCCTGCTACGGCAGATGAAATTGCTGACAGATTATTCCAAGTAGGCGGAAGTGAGAGGTCCTGACAGTTTCTTCGAAATCAGGGAGGTATTGTAGGAGGGGGGATAAGTAAAGGGTTTAGAAAACGATAGCTCTGGCTTTCCGTCCTTGATGGAAACGACAGCTGATGACAGCTGTCAATTGGATATGTCTTGCTAGCTAATAGAAGCCGCTGAAAGTGTTGATGAGGCCTCTTAAAAATGAAGCTAGCTATGAAGCCTCTGGAAATACTTGCCCAACGCCGACACTAAGCCGCACCGCACGTCCAGTACTTGATTCAGGGGCAAGGGTCAGGTAACAGCCTTTTCCAAGTACCCTCCGGCACGCGCGAGCAACAATCTAAATCCATAGGCAACCTTTGGCAAGTTCTGCCTGCGCCGCCAATAGCGCCGCCGATAGCTCCGCCTTACAACGTCGACACTTATACACCAGCAGTCTTGAATACTTACACTCCCAGTCATCACTCGCCGTGGGGACAAACGTCTCATCAGATTCTAGCTCCCCCTTCGGCCCTACAATATTGCAGTAGTAGCAAGGGACATGATCGATTGGTAGTAGATAGTTGAAGCTGTGGTAGGCGGTTCTAAGTTGCTGGCATAATTCCTTTGCTGTGGGTTTGGTGCGAAGATCGGACTTTGGGATTGCGGCAAGGAACGAGGAGTGGGTTCGTCGTAGGATGGCCAGAGTGGGTTCGTTGTCGTGAGTGAGATAATCGAATATTTCTTTGATGATGTCGAGGGGAAGTGTGAGGAGGGTGACGGGAGGGTTTGGTGCAGTTGAGATTGAGGTAGTCATGTTGGCTGGTAGTGAGCTGAATGGTCGAGAATTATAGCTATGTGGGCTGATGAAGACGATTTAGACTTTGAGCGACGTGGGACTGATATCAAGGTGTGAGGGTTGGGCATTAGGCGTTGAAGCCTGGGGTTTTATATTCCCCGAGCTGCTAAGAGTGTTCAAGGTGATGAATAAAACCCTCATTAATGAAGTGTTCATGGTCGCACAGATTTGCTTAGCGGGCTTTTCCGAAATGGTTATCGTTCATTGATATCCAAACAAAAGCAGCGTTATCTTTCCTTTCTAGATACAACCACAAGAGGAAAAAGCGGGATATACATTCGAAAAGAGTGTCACGCTTCTGATCCCGGTGCAATGGCAAACAAAGATGTTGTAATGCAATACCCTCTTCAACACCAGTAATGACTGTCATTCCCCACCACAACAGGCTCAGACAATGACACTTCCATCCGCCTGGAGGCTACTCTTATCAAGCTATTCACGCAAGGATGGTTCAGGAGGCTACCTTACTGAGACCAACACTAGGGCTGGGTAGATCTCACCTATCAGAGTCGACTTCTCGTACAACAGGTACTTACGTATCTAGGATGTTAGGTGTTAGCGTGACAGTGTGCTTGAACCATAGTGCATCTATCAGACACCACAAATCAGGACGACACCTACCTATCGAGCGCGAGACCAGGGCTAGATCGACCGCGTCGGATTACCCGTAAGTTTCATGCTTACTTAATTACGACCGATATAGATCAAAGGAAATGTATAATATTTCGGGGTATATTTATACGATTTTCTAGGACCGCTACAAAAAAGTATTTTGTATGATGAATTCGACGAGTCGTTGATTCTCCTTAAGCTAATTGCGAGGCCCTGCTCGGTAACACAGCGGGATTCATGTTTGTCGATGACATTGGCGGCGGAATACAGCGATACCTGCAGGCGTAGAGCGACAGCCGACGGTGTTGATAAAAGGTGGCAACGTATGGACTCAACAGAACATGCTCGACCTACATCAAAAGAGGTAAGATGAGAAGTCGCTGGCACTAGCTCGAGTCAATGTGTTATTTTGCAAGTCCGGGGCCACAGGCCTGGTAGAAGCTGGCTCAAATGGATGGCTACGCGAACCGCTTCGGCTTCTAAATCTGAGTATTGCCTTCAGCAGGGTTGCGCGTCACTTAATATTCACTCGCGGGTGTATAATATTGGTATAACTTCAGTCTGAGCCCCATTTCAGGACAACAACCTTTGTATAGTATTGCATATTCATTCTCGATTAAGATTTCGTCGCGAGTATTGTCTTCTCGTCATGTTCAACATCTTGGTGGGTGTTTTTGCACTAGTCACCGAGTGTTTGCTCTCCTTCCGTGCTCGCTGTTCCGGCTGGATTTCCCATTCAAGATCTCCCAGCCGATGTATATGATTCCGAGTGTGTAATTATCAGCTCGTTCCAACAATGATGTTCGCTGACATCTCGTTGTAGCCTCAATCTTCCAATTGACCCCTCTTACAGCCCTGGGCAATTATGGAGGCCCAGTTACGAGACAGCAGATTCACCTAAGCTTCCCCGGCTGATGCTCTCCGTCGTCATCGGTGCCTACCAATACTGGAGGAACCCTAGCCTATCTGGGATCGGACAAAGACCGCAAGAGCGTGTTCAGCCATCCCCGAATTTTTGCGGACCGTCCAGCCGACGACGCTTGGCCTGACAGATCTCACGCCACTGCGGGTAGGGTTCGTCTATTGTAAGATCATGAGAGGGATACTGCAACAACAGACTACGCCGGGAAACACGACAGCTCTTGTGTTCACCAACACATAACGTACAAGAAGCTCCGTTGTTGTCCCCGTACTTGAAATCATCGGAAAACAGCAGCATCCACATCATCAGCACTCCTTATAACAAAAACAATGGCCAGCTCTCCATGCCCTCAAACACACTCACCCAAGAAAAAGCGGGGCTCGAGTGCCTACAAAAGGTTTTGATGGAAGTATTCATCCACGACTGGCGCAAATCCATGCCAGGCACGTCGCGCCTCATTCGGCCTGGAGAAATAGCCACTTTCGGCAACCGCTACGACGATGGCATCCAAGCCAACGTCACCGTTGACCGCCGGACCTGCGGCAGATTTCGTGGTCTGGGATCGCCTGGCGTTAGCGACGCAAAACATTGTACCTCACCGCTGCCCTGTTCGATGATTTCCAAACCACGAGCACTGCGTCTATTGGACCTCAAGGTGGCGAACCTATCGGGTCGGTGTCGATTGGAAGGAAGCACAATCCGGCCAATGTCGTAGGTGGAGCTGCGACTGAGAGCAGCTCCGGAGGCGTGATCGAGTATACTGATCATGAAATTCTGTTTCTTGGTAGTTCCTGAGATTCATGGCGGATTGATTGTCACATCTTGTGAAGAAAGCCGGGCGAAGAAAAAGTCAAAAAATGTTCGACCTCATCCAAGAGAGAACTTCCGACTTGTAGTGCCTTCCCTAAATAACCTTTGTTTCAAATTCACTACGAAACCACCATAATGTAAGCAAGCTGAAGCCAGCTCGTCTCGATTCTGCGATATCTCATACATGCCACCATGCTGAAGAATCTGATAATGTGAAGTCTTACTACAACAAGACTGCGAGACTTATGTAGCAGGTTTCAGATGGAAATGGCGTTCTTCTCTTGCAAGGAAATATGGTACTGTACGGCAGTGCAGGACACATCTCCAACAGCCGAGTGAGGCGACAAGAGTTGGAAGAAACTCAACAGGATCTTACTCAGATTGCCGCAAATGCGCGCGATAGCATATGATTCAGGCGGGAGCAGAGACCAAGTCTCAGATGCCTCCAGATTTGTCAGTTCTCTCACTATCGTTCATCATACTCACACCGACAATTTCACGTATAATGCCCTCCTTGTATTCTACGCACTACCTTCTCTACTGCATCCCCCAATCCCCCTAGCCAACCCCATGCAAATCAATCTCTAAATCCCACTTCCACCCCTCATCCCCTCTCTACCTAGCACACAAACCCTTGCCAGCCTGCCCGCCTCCCTAGCCACATCTTGGGGGCGTCGTATCCTCCACCGGGTCTTTGTGCATATTTATTTCGAAGACGTAGTTCCCTTCTATGACTTTGAATGGGGGGTTGATGCCGGCACGGGTGAAGCGCGAGAACGTGGTGGGGCGTCGGGGGGGGGAGAAAATGCGAGGTGAGGAA
>JAABUW010004793.1_pt1 | contig 18149 bp, 16 predicted proteins | sample 5560081 | NCBI WGS metagenome assembly JAABUW01 (sample SAMN10711882, study PRJNA513363) | rock metagenome | isolation source: Antarctica rocks | place: Antarctica: Victoria Land, Knobhead sud | reverse complement strand
TCGGCTGTGGTTCCGTGGTTGTAGGCGGCCCGCCAGGAGCGGTGGAGGGTGGTCAGCTCTGCGGCCAGGCCTGCATGTTGGGCCCAGCAGGTGGGCACCCGGCGGGTGAGGGTGGTGCCGTAGGTGTTGTTGAGCCATCCGATCCATTCGTCCAGGCCCGGGGGGTCCACGTGGACTTCCCGACCGCCGCTGTAGCCCGGCGACGCCGCGCCGGCTTCTGCCGGGTCTGTGTGCTGTCCGGCGGGGCAGTCGGGGTGCAGGTAGTGGGTGAGCCGGCCTTGTAGGGCGGGGAGCTGGTAGTCGTGCCAGGTTTGGGCGGCTTCGGGGCTGCGGGCGTCGAGGAACGCTGTGCGCCAGGTGTGGTTCAGGGTGAGCAGCTCGGCGGCCAGCCCCGGATGCTGCCTCCAGCATGGTGGGATGCGCTGTCCGGGGTAGGCGGCGTAGACGTCGTTGAGCCAGTCCACCCAGTCGGTGAGCCAGCCGAGGTGGGCGGGGCGGTCGCCGGGTGGGACACCCCACAGCGACCAGGCGCGGCCTGTGACCGCGGAGGCCGGATCGAGGTGGTCGGCGTATCCGGCCGTGACCGCGCCAACGTCGCGGCCGGTGGCCGTTAGGGCTTCCAGCCGGTCGAGGGCGTCGGCGAGGCCGTGCTCAAGATGTTCGACGCGCCATTCCAGCGGGTGGCCGCTCACTGCAGTGCTGCCGAGGACGGGTCTGGCTGGTCGGGCTGGTCGGGCAGGTGGCCGGTGCGGATGGCGTCGCGGTCGGCGGCGAGCCGCTGCCATTTCGGGTCCTGCCAGATGCCTCGTGCGCGGATGAGGGCGGGTGGTAGGTGGCGGTAGAGGAGCAGCCCGTCGCCGGGGGGCAGGCGGCGCAGGTCGGCGGGGTCGAGGACGGGGAGCCGTTCGTCGGCGACGGTGAGGCTGTAGCCGGACTTGTCGCCGTGGCCGTGGGAGCGCCGCGGGGAGTAGCGCTGCCCGCCGAGGCGGGCCAGGGCGGCCAGGTCGCGGTCGTTTTTCCCGCCGCCGAGGATCAGCAGGGAGGTGGAGTTGTCGAGCAGTACCGCGGCCCGGTCTTCGCCCCATCGGGCGCGGGCCTGGCCGAGGGACTGCAGCACGTAGGAGACGATGACCCCGCGGCCGGCGCTGTCGCTGATCGTCTCGGGTAGGTGGGGGACGGGGGCGATGTTGGCGACCTCGTCGAGCAGGGCGAGGGCGGGCGGGTCGAGGCGTTCGCCGGGCTGGTGCAGGGCCAGGGTGCGGGCGGTTTGCAGGACGTCTTCGACGAACGCGGTGATCAGGGGGGCGGTGGACCCGGCGGCGGTGTCGGAGCCCAGCACGTAGACGGTGCCGCCGGCGCGGACCGCGGCTGCCACGTCGAAGCCGTGGCCGGGGAGTGGGGTGACCGCAGCGGCGACGTCGGGGCGGACCAGGCAGCCGACCGCGTTGGCGATGGTGGCGTAGATTCCGTCCCTCGTTTCGGGGACCAGCGCGGCGGCGGCGGCGAGCCGGCCGGCCTGGATCCGCAGGCCGGCGGCGCGCAGGATGGCGGTGGGAGTGTCGTCGGTGGGGTCGGCGACCCAGCCCAGTACGGTCGCCACCGCCCCGGCGGGGTGGTGGTCGGACAGGTCCGCGGCGGCGAGGTAGCCGGCGAGGACGCTGCGGGCTTGGGCGGTGAAGAACCCGTCGGTGCCCGACGTGCCGCGGGCGGCTGCCGGTCCGGCGGCGACGAGGGCGTCGGCGCGGCGTTCGGCGGTGGCCAGGTCGGCGCAGCCGGCGACCGGGGACCAGCGCACCGGGTGGGGCCAGGGCGGGCCGACGCCGGTGGGGTCGAGCAGCCAGACCGGGTGCCCGGCGCGGATCCGTTCGCCGGCGGTGAGCAGGAGCAGGTCGGGTTTGGTGGAGGTGGCCAGGACGAAGCCGGGGGCGGCGAGGAGCTGGTGGACGGCGACCCGAAGCGTCTTACCGGACTGGGTGGGGGCGACCAGGCCGTGGCAGTCGGTGTAGGGCGCCCACAGCGGCAGCCCGGATCTGGCGTGCCGGCCCAGCGGCACTCCCACCGCCGCGGCCGGGGCCCGGCGGGCCTGGGCCCGACCCAGGCTGGGCCGGGCGGTGGCCACCGCGGAGCGGGCCGCGCGCACCGACAGCACCCCGGTGAGGTCGGCGCGGGTGGCCAGGCCGCTGGGTCGGCCGCCGCGCCGGTAGGCGCTGACCACCACGGTCACGGCGGCGCTCAGCGTTGCGGCGGTGAGCAGCACGGTGAGGGTGAGGGTGAGCGCCGCCGGCGGGGTGGGCGTGGGCCAGCCGCGGGTGTCGCCGTGGGTGGCCAGCCCTCGGGCGGCGGTGAGCAGCTGCGGTAGGCGCAGCCGCGGACAGGGCCGGGCGGATAGCCGGCAGGCCAGCTGGCCGGCGGTCCAGACGGGCAGCAGGGCAGCCCCAACCAGGACGGCCACCGCGGCGGCGGCGGCGAGCAGCCCGTCGCCGGGGCCGCTCAGCAGCGGCCGGGACGTTCCGCCCGGCGCGGCGTCGTTCACCCGGGCGTCCCCGGGGCGGCCGGCGGGTGAGCGGCCGGGCGGGGTGCGCCGTTCGCGGGGGCGCGGGTCCCGGCCGCAGAGAGTCCTGGGGGTGGGGTGGGCGGGGGCATGGTCAGACCCGCATCCGTTCGTTGGTGGCAGTGATCACCATTTCGGTGGGGGTGAGGGCGAGTTGGACGTCGTAGCTGCCGTAGGAGCCGACCTTCCACAACGCCCGGCCCAGTTCGGCGGCCCCCCATCCGGAGACCAGGTCGACTTCGGCTTCGGACAGGCCGATCTCTTCGCGGATCGCCCGTAGCGGACTGGCTGAAATCGTCGACGCCAGCCCGGGTCGCCTACAACCATCGGGCTCACCGCCAACCGGCGTCGACCGCCAGGGTCGGTCCCCCGCGCAGAGCCGGCACCAAAGGTGCGAGAGCTACAGTCGGTGCAAAGCTGGCGGGCAGCCTGCGTCACAGGTCCTCCATGATGCCCACCCGGTCATAGGCGGTCCTAGCCCGTTCGGCTTTGGCGCTTGCTCCATAGCGGCGCACCATCTGCGGTGAGCGCCAGCCGGCCTGCTCCATCAGGTCACCCTCGGCCCCGCCGGCGTTGAGATACTTGTGACCGAAGGTGTGGCGGAACATGTGGGGATTGATATCGAGGCCGAGATGCTCACCGCGCCGCACTACCATCTGGTATATCCCTGTGCGGGTCAGCACACCTCGGTTCTTCTCGGCCAGCCACAGCTCGGCTCGGCCGGCGTACTGCTCCGCACCGCGCGAGCGTAGGTACCGGTCCACCGCCAGTGCGGTCCCGGGGTCGAACCGCACGACGCGATCACGCCGGCCCTTCCCGGTGACTATTGCGCGCCGATCGTCGAGGTCGACGTCGGTCAGCCGCAGGCCGGCCATCTCCGCCAAGCGCATCCCGGTCGAGGTGAACAGCCGCAAGATGGCCAGGTCACGCCGATGCACCATGTCCTTGCCGGCGCAAGACTTGAACAAGGCTCGCAGATCTTCGTCCGAGAGGACTGGGACGAGCTTCTCCTCCACGGTCGGCGGGCGCATCGTCGCCATCGGGTTGGCGGGGATCTCGTCCTCTTCGGCCAGCCACCGAAACAGCTGTTGCACTGCGCGGTACTGGTTGGAGGCGTGGCCCGCGCTGCCGGTATCGAGCAGGTACCCGAGCCACGACTCCAGGTCGCTCTTGCGGACCTGCGACCTCCCGATGTGGTGTCTGCTCGACCAGCCAAGCGGCGAGTGCATCGGCCGCGCCGGTGTAGATCCGCAGCGTGTTCACCGACAGGTTCCGAGCCCGCAGGGCCCGGCGCCAGGACGTCACCAAGGCGTCGAACGTGCCCATATCGGGGGTCGCCACAGGAACAGTTACCACTGTCTGAGCGCTGTGCTCAAGTGTCAAGCGACCAGATCGGACGTTTCCGCAGGTCAGAGCCCGTTTGTGGGCGCGGCAGGTGTCGAACCTGCGACCCCTCGCTTGTAAGGCGAGTGCTCTACCGCTGAGCTACGCGCCCCGCTACGCCCGGCCGATCAGGCGTACGGGTCACTCACGCGCTGACGCCTAAGTCGGCCAGCGCGGCCAGCCACTGCGACTGGTCGCGGGCCTCCGCCGCAGAGTTGACCACCTTCCACCGGACGATGCCGTCGGGGTCGATGACAAAGGTGCCGCGCAGTGAGAAGCCGCGGACGTCGTCGAAGACGCCGTACGCCCGCGACACCTCCCCGTGCGGCCAGAAGTCCGACAGCAGGGGAAAGGTGAAGCCTTCCCGGTCAGCCCACACCCGGTGGCTGGCCGGGGAATCGACGCTCACCGTCACCACCGCGACCTCGTCGTTGTCGTAGCGCGGGAGGTCGTCGCGCAGGGAGCACAACTCGCCCTGGCAGGTGCCGGTGAACGCCAGCGGGTAGAATACCAGCACGACGTGCTTGTGCCCGTGGAAATCCGCGAGGCTGACGTCTTGGCCGTGCTGGTCTTTCAGCGCGAAGTCCGGTGCCTGGTCGCCGACGTCCACGGTCATCAGGGCTCTCCTCGTATCGTCTGGGCGGACGCGAGCACACTACCTGCCGGCCCCGGTGAGCCGGCCCGGGCTCAGCGGCGGCCGCGACCGCCTTTGGGAGTGACCAGGCGGGTGCCCGACCAGTCCAGGCCGGCGCTGATGCTGCTGGTCTGCTGCAGGCCCGCGGTCGGGGCTGCCTCGTTGATATCGCTGGGCTCCACATGACCGTCGCGACCGGCCTTCGGGGTCAGCAACCAGACGACTCCGCTGTCGGCCAAGGGCCCCAGCGCGTCGACCAGCGCATCGACGAGGTCGCCGTCGCCGTCGCGCCACCACAGCAGCACGACGTCGACCACCTCGTCAGAGTCGGCATCGACCGGCTCGGCGCCGGCGCGGGCAATGATCGAATCCCGCAGCCCGTCGTCGACATCGCCGTCGCGGCCGATCTCCATCACCACCATGCCCGGCTCGATGCCGAGGCGGTCGGCCTCGGTGCGGGTGCTGCCCGCATGGCCGGCGGTCGCGCTCACCTGCTGCGCCTCCTCTATGTCGTTCGCCGTCGCACATGGCTCGTCAATTGCGAGGGTACGTGTTGCCCCACGCGCCGCAGGACGCGCCCAGTGAAAGGGGGTTAACGATCATCGCCGACAAAGGAGAGCCGCACCTGGCGTTGTTCGTTGTCCAGGTTGAGGTCGACGACGACGATGCTCTGCCAAGTCCCTAGAGCGAGCCGTCCGGCCAGCACGGGCACTGTGGTGGAGGGCGAGATCAGGGCGGGCAGAACATGCGAGCGGCCGTGCCCGGGCGAGCCGTGGGCGTGCCGCCAGCGGTCGTCGGCGGGCAGCAGGTCGGCCAAGGTGGTGAGGAGGTCGTCGTCACTGCCGGCGCCGGTCTCCAGCACCGCCACACCGGCCGTGGCATGCGGGACGAAGACGTTGAGCAAGCCGTCGTTCTCGGCGGACACGAAGGCCCCGCACTGCCGCGTAATGTCGAGGACTGTCTCATGCGAACCGGTCCGGACGAAGATGATGTCGCTGCGCATGCGAGAGAGTGTGACGGTCACCGATCCGGCAAGGTGACACAGACCCTTGTCAGCGCAATCAAAAACAGCGCAGTCAAGGCCAGCGCAATCATGGTCGGGAAGCACGCCATCGAAGCATCGGAGGTCACCTTGCCCCGCGAGGACGTCGCCAGCAGCGACCGGTTCAGCGTGATCAGCGACGGGCTGCCCAGCCAGCTGCCCGACGTCGACCCCGACGAGACGCAGGAGTGGCTCGACTCCCTGGACGCCGTGGTCGACGTGGCCGGCCGGGGCCGCGCCCGATACCTGATGCTGAAATTGCTGGAGCGGGCCCGTCAGCACCAGATCGGCGTACCGCCCCTGCGCAGCACCGACTACATCAACACCATCCCGCCCGAGCGGGAGCCGTGGTTTCCGGGCGACGAATACATCGAGCGCCGGATCCGTGCCTACATCCGCTGGAACGCCGCGATCATGGTGTCGCGGGCCAACCGCCCGGAGCTGGGCGTCGGCGGCCACATCGCCACCTACGCCAGCGCCGCCAGCCTGTACGAGGTTGGCTTCAACCACTTCTTCCGCGGCAAGGACCACGGCGAGTCCGGCGACCAAATCTATGTCCAGGGCCACGGCTCACCGGGCATCTACGCCCGCGCGTTCCTCGAGGGCCGGCTGACCGAGCAGCAGCTCGACGGTTTCCGGCAGGAGCTGTCGCACCCCGGCGGCGGGCTGCCCTCCTATCCGCACCCGCGGCTGATGCCCGACTTCTGGGAATTCCCCACCGTGTCGATGGGGCTCGGACCGATCAACGCGATCTATCAGGCCCGCTTCAACCGCTATCTGCTCAACCGGGAGATCAAGGACACCAGCCGCTCGCGGGTCTGGGCGTTCCTCGGCGACGGGGAGATGGACGAGCCGGAATCCCTCGGTGCGATCGGTGTCGCCGCGCGCGAGGAGCTGGACAACCTCATCTTCGTGGTCAATTGCAATTTGCAGCGACTCGACGGGCCGGTGCGTGGCAACGGCAAGATCATCCAGGAGCTGGAGTCCTATTTCCGGGGTGCCGGCTGGAATGTCATTAAGGTCGTGTGGGGACGTCAGTGGGACGACCTGCTGGCCCGCGACGTCGACGGTGCGCTCGTGCACCGGATGAACACCACACCGGACGGGCAGTTTCAGACCTATTCCACCAGCGACGGTGCCTTCATCCGCGAGGACTTCTTCGGCTCCGACCCGCGGCTGCGCAAGATGGTGTTCGGCCTCACCGACGACCAGCTGCGTACGCTGCCGCGCGGCGGCCACGACTACCGCAAGATCTACGCCGCCTACAAGGCCGCGGTCGAGCACGAGGGACAGCCGACGGTCATCCTCGCCCACACCATCAAGGGCTGGACGCTGGGCAAGGACTTCGAGGCGCGCAACGCCACCCACCAGATGAAGAAGCTGACCAAGGAGGAGCTGCGCGACTTCCGCGACCGGCTCTATCTCCCGATCAGCGACGCCGACCTGGCGGGCGACCTGCCGCCGTATTACCACCCGGGCGCCGGCTCGGAGGAGATCGAATACATGAAGGAGCGCCGGGCGGCGCTGGGCGGCTCGTTGCCCAAACGGGTGCTGCGGGCGAAGCCGCTGGCCCAGCCCGACGTACGCGCGTATCACGACCTCACCACCGGGTCCGGCAAGCAAAAGGTCGCCACCACCATGGCCTTTGTCCGGCTGCTGAAAGACCTGATGAAGACCGAGGAGATGGGGCGGCGATTCGTGCCAATCATCCCCGACGAGGCCCGCACCTTCGGCATGGACTCGCTGTTCCCGACCGCCAAGATCTATTCGCCGCACGGCCAGCAGTACGACTCGGTCGACCGGGACCTGATCCTGTCCTACAAGGAAGCGGTCAAGGGCCAGATCCTGCACGAGGGGATCAGCGAGTCCGGCTCGATGGCCTCGACGATCGCCGCCGGCACCTCCTACGCCGTGCACGGCGAGCCGATGATTCCGGTCTTCATCTTCTATTCCATGTTCGGCTTCCAGCGGGTCGGCGACCTGATCTGGGCCTTCGCCGACTCCCTCGGCCGCGGCTTTCTGCTCGGCGCGACCGCGGGGCGGACCACCCTCAACGGCGAAGGGCTGCAGCACGAGGACGGCCATTCGATGCTGCTGGCCTCGACGAATCCGGCCTGTGTGGCCTACGACCCGGCGTGGGCCTACGAGGTGTCTGCGATCGTCCGGGACGCGCTGCGGCGGATGTACGGCCCGGACAGCGAGGACATCTTCTATTACCTCACCGTCTACAACGAGCCCTACCTGCAGCCCGCGATGCCTGACCACGTGACGCCCGAGGCGATCCTGAGCGGCATCTACCGCTACGCCGAGGCGCCCGCCGACGCGCCCAATGCCCCACGCGCACAGATCCTGGCTTCCGGCGTGGCGATGCAGTGGGCGCTGCGCGCGCAGGAGCTGCTGGCCTCGGACTGGGGCGTGGCCGCCGACGTGTGGTCGGTGCCGTCGTGGAACGAGCTGCGCCGGGACGCGGTCGCCTGCGAGGAGCGGGCGCTGCTGCACCCCGGCGACCCCGACTGCGTCCCCCACGTCACGAAGGCTCTCGACTCCGCACCCGGGCCGGTCGTCGCGGTGTCGGACTGGATGCGCGCGGTGCCCGACCAGATCGCCCGCTGGGTGCCCGGCGACTACACCTCGCTGGGCACCGACGGCTTCGGCCGCAGCGACACCCGCGCGGCACTGCGCCGGTTCTTCCACGTTGACGGCGAATCGGTCACCGTTGCCGTGCTGCACCAGCTCGCCCGGCGCAACGAGATCAAGGCGGAGGTCGTCGATCAGGCGATCGAGCGGTACGGCCTGCACGACGTCACCGAAGCTGCCCCGGCTGAGGAGGCCGACGAGCGCCCCGTGTCCGGCTAGCCGCGGCCCCCTGCCCGCCGCCCGCGGGCGCCGCGGGCGCCGCGGAAAGTGCGTACGCCGTCAGGGGCGATCGGCGTGGTCGGTCGTCCAGCGCAGCAGCGCCTCGACCGGCCAGGTGTTGACGATGCGCTCGGGCGGGACGCCGCACTCCGCGGCCCGGACGCAGCCGTATGGCTGCCAGTCGAGCTGCCCGGGCGCATGGGCGTCGGTGTCGACGGAGAACAGGCAGCCCGCCTCGATCGCCTGTCGCAACAGCCGCTTGGGCGGGTCGAGGCGCTCCGGGCGGCAGTTGATCTCCACGGCGACTCCGAAGTGTGCGCAGGCGGCGAACACCAACTCGGAGTCGAATGCCGACTCCGGGCGGGTCTTGCCGCCCCGGCCGCCGCTCGTGACGTTGCGCCCGGTGCAGTGCCCGAGGATGTCCATCCGCGGGTTGGCCACCGCGGCGACCATCCGCGGCGTCATCTCCTCGGCCGGCATCCGCAGCTTGGAGTGCACCGAAGCGACGACGACATCGAGCTTCCCCAGCAGGTCGGGCTCCTGGTCCAGCGCTCCGTCGTCGAGGATGTCCACCTCGATGCCGGTGAGCAGCCGGAACGATGCCAGCTCGGCGGCCAGTCCGGCCACCACCTCGAGCTGCTCACGCAGCCGGCTCGCCGACAGGCCCCGGGCGACCGTCAGCCGGGGTGAGTGGTCGGTCAGCACGACGTACTCGTGGCCCAGCCCACGAGCGGCGAGAGCCATCTCGGCGATCGGCGAGCCGCCGTCGGACCAGTCGGAGTGGGTATGGCAGTCGCCCCGCAGGGCGGCCCGGATCGCCTCACCGCCGGCAGCCACCGGCGTATCGGCCGCCGGCTCCAGCCGGCTGAGGTAGGCCGGCATCACCCCGCTCAAGGACTCGGCGACCACCTGAGCGGTGACCGCTCCGACGCCACTGAGCTCACTCAACGTCCCGGCGCCGGCCCGGGCCTGCAAATCCTCGCCGGGCAGCGCGGCCACCGCCGCCGCCGCGGTCCGGAAAGCCCGCACCCGGTAGGTCGCCTCGTGCGCCCGCTCGAGCAGGAAGGCGATCCGGCGCAGGTCCGCTGCGGCGTCGCGGGCGACCGGAGTCATGCCGGCGAACGTACGTGACACGCTGACCGCGTGCCAGCGACCGTGTCCGCGTCCCTGCGCCGGCTGGAACGTTCCTCGGGGTCGCTGGCCACCCAGAGCGTCGCCCGGATGGACGAGACGCTGCCGTGGTTCCGCTCGATGCCGGCCGACCAGCGGTCGTGGGTGATGCTGGTGGCGCAAGCTGGGATCGCAGCCTTCGTCGAGTGGCTGCGCCAGCCGAAGCGGGCGCCCGAGATCACCTACGAGGTGTTCGGCGCGGCCCCGCGCGCCCTGGCCCGATCGGTGACCTTGCAGCGCGCCGTCGCGCTGGTCCGGGTGACCATCGAGGTGGTCGAGTCCCAGGTCGAGCATCTCGCGGCTCCTGGCGAGGAAGCCGCCCTGCGTGAAGCGGTGCTGCGCTACTCCCGCGAGGTGGCCTTCGCCGCGGCCCAGGTCTACGCCAGCGCGGCCGAGGACCGCGGTGCCTGGGACGCGCGGCTGCAGGCGCTGCTGGTCGACGCCCTGGTCCGCGGCGACCCCGACGAGGTGCTGGCCAGCCGGGCGGCCGCGCTGGGCTGGGCCGAGATCGGGCCGGTCGCGGTCGTCGTCGGCACCCCACACCCTGGGGACGCCGACGCGCTGCTCGACGCGGTGCAGCGCGCGGCCCGGCACGCCGGGATCGACGTGCTCGCCGGGGTCCAGGCCGACCGGCTGGTGGTCGTGCTCGGCGGCGCCGACGACGCGGCCGCCGCCGCTCGTACGCTGCTGCCGGTGTTCGGCGCCGGACCGGTCGTCGTTGGCCACCTGGCCACCCGGCTCGCAGTCGCCGGCGACTCGGCACGAGCCGCCCTGTCCGGCGCGCGCGCCGTGGCGGCGTGGCCGGGAGCCCCGCGCCCGGTGCTGGCCGGTGACCTGCTGCCCGAACGCACTCTGGCCGGCGACGCCCAGGCGCGCACCTTGCTGTCCCGCGACGTGTACGCCCCGCTGCTGGCGGCCGGCGTGCCGCTGCTGGACACCCTCACCACCTACTTCGACGGCGGCGCCACCCTGGAGGGCACCGCGCGGGCGATGTTCGTCCATCCGAACACGGTCCGCTACCGGCTCCGGCGGGTCACCGAGGTGTGCGGACTGTCGCCTTTGGACTCCCGGGACGCCTTCGCCCTACGGGTTGCGCTGGTCGTCGGCCGGCTGAGTGCGGCCGAGTTGTAGGAATCCTCCAAAGACCTGTCAGATTTCTTCGTGGGTGTCGGTATCGCGCAACGGACGCCGGAGCGGCCAAGGTCAGTGGGTGCTCGCCCTCCTTGCCCCCGGACAAGGCGCCCAGACCCCGGCCATGCTCGCCCCGTGGCTCGAGTTGCCGGGCGTCGCCGACCGGCTCCGCTGGTACACGTCCCTGACCGGGCTGGACCTGATCCGGCTCGGCACCACCGCCGACGCCGATGAGATCCGGGCCACCGAGGTGGCCCAGCCGCTGCTCGTGGCGACCGGGCTGGTGGCGTCCGCGCAACTCGGCCTCGACGAGGTGACGGTGGTGGCCGGGCACAGCATCGGTGAGCTGACCGCGGCCGCGCTGGCGGGCGTGCTTACGGCGGAGTCGGCGGTCGGGCTGGCCGCTGCCCGCGGCCGGGCGATGGCCGATGCCTGCCGCGAGGCCGACACCACGATGGCCGCCGTGCTCGGCGGCGATCCGGACGACGTCTCAGCTGCCCTCGAGACGTACGGCCTGACGGCGGCGAACCGCAACAGCGCGGGCCAGGTGGTCGCGGCCGGGGCCACCGACGCGGTGCGGCGGCTGGTGACTGACCCGCCGGCCCGGGCCCGGGTGGTGGTGCTGCAGGTGGCCGGGGCGTTCCACAGCGACTACATGGCCCCGGCCGGTGCTGCGCTGGCCGCCATCGCCGCCGGCGTCCCCACCGCGGACCCGCTGCGGCTGCTGCTGTCCAACACCGACGGGACCGCGGTGCCCACGGGAGCCGAGACGCTGCGCCGGCTGGTCGCCCAGGTGACCGCCCCGGTCCGCTGGGACCTGTGCCAGGCGACCCTGCGCCACCTCGGGGTCACTGCCGCCATCGAGCTGCCCCCCGCCGGCACGCTGGCCGGCCTGGCCAAACGCGAGCTCAAGGGCGTCGAGGTGGTCACCCTCAAGACCCCGGACGACCTCCCGGCGGCACGTGACCTGATCGCCCGCCACGGCGGGCCGGCCGGGGCCGAGCCGTCGGTGTCCTTCCGGGTGGTGGTCGCACCGGCCGCGGGCACCTTCGCCCCCAGCGCGCTCAGCGAGGGCGACACGCTGGCGATCGGCACGGCTGTCGGGCAGGTGATGACGCGGCAGGGCTCCCACGATGTCATGCTGACCTATCCCGCCGTGCTGGCCGAGTGGCTCGCCGTCGACGGCGACCCGGTCGGGGCGGGCCAACCCCTGGCCCGCCTGCACCCCCTAGGAGGAACTCGGTGAATTCCGCCACCGGCTCCCCCGGCGCCCGCATCCTGGGCCTCGGCCACTACCGCCCGGCCCGGGTGCTGACCAACGACGAGATCGCCGAACGGGTCGACACCGACGACGCCTGGATCCGCGAGCGGGTGGGCATCGCCACCCGGCACATCGCGGCAGCCGACGAGGGCGTTGTCGACATGGCCGTCGCGGCCGGCGGCAAGGCCATGGCGGCGGCCGGGGTGGAGCCAGACGGCATCGACCTCGTCATCGCCGCGAGCTGCACTCTGGAGGCTCCGCTACCCGGCTCGGCCGCGACGATCGCGACCCGGCTGGGGATCCCGAGCCCGGGCGCCTTCGACCTCAACGCGGCGTGCGCCGGCTTCTGCTACGGCCTGTCGCTGGCCAACGACTCCATCCGGATGGGCTCGGCCCAGCGCGTACTGCTGATCGGTTCGGAAAAGCTGTCGGCCTGGCTCGACTGGACCGACCGCTCGACCTGCATCATCTTCGGCGACGGGGCCGGCGCCGCGGTCGTCGGGCCCTCGCCCACCTCGGGCATCGGGCCGGTCGTCTGGGGCAGCGACGGCAGCAAGGCCTCGGCGATCCACATCCCGGACCGAGCGGGCTTCATGCACATGGAGGGCCAGGCGGTCTTCCGCTGGGCGATCACCGCGATGGGCGAGGCCGCGCGGGAGGCCTGCCGGCGGGCCGGGGTCGACCCCAAGGACATCGCCGTCGCTGTCCCCCACCAGGCGAACCTGCGCATCGTCGAGGCCATCGTGCGCCAGCTAGGCGCCACCAACGCCGTCATCGCCCGCGACATCGTCGACACCGGGAACACCTCGGCCGCCTCCGTGCCACTGGCGCTGTCCCGCCTCGTCGAGCGCGGCGAGGCGCGCACCGGCGATCCGGCCCTGCTGATCGCCTTCGGCGCCGGCCTGACCTACGCCGGACAAGTGGTCACCTGCCCCTGAGCTCACCCCCCACCCACCCACCGAAAGGACACCTCAGCAGTGACAACCGAAGAGATCCGGGCCGGCCTCGCCGACATCCTCGAGGAGGTCGCCGGCATCATGCCCGCCGACGTGACGATGGACAAGACCTTCACCGACGATCTCGACGTGGACTCGCTGTCCATGGTCGAGGTGGTCGTCGCGGCCGAGGAGAAGTTCGACGTCAAGATCCCCGACGACGAGGTCAAGAACCTCAGAACGGTGGGTGACGCGGTCACGTTCATCGAGGCACACGCGGCCGCCGCGTGACGGACGTCCTGGTCACCGGACTGGGGGCGACGACGCCGCTCGGCGGAGACGTCGCGTCCACCTGGGCGGCGCTGCTGGCCGGCTCGTCCGGCGTACGCCCGCTCAAGGCGGAATGGGCCGAGCAGCTGCCGGTCAAGATCGCGGCCACCCTGGCCGTCGAGCCGACCGAGACGCTGGAGCGCGTCCAGGCGCGCCGCCTGGACCGCTCCCAGCAGGTCGCCCTCGTCGCGGCCCGCGAGGCCTGGGCCGACGCGGGCCGACCTGAGGTGGACAAGCTGCGGCTCGCCGTGGTCGTCGGCACCGGGATCGGCGGCGCGGTGACTCTGCTGGACCAGGACGACATCCTGGAGGAGAAGGGCCACCGGCGGGTGTCGCCGCTGACCATCCCGATGCTGATGCCCAACGGCCCGGCGGCCACGGTCGGCCTCGAGGTGGGAGCCCAGGCCGGCGTGCACGCCCCGGTCAGCGCCTGCGCCTCCGGGGCCGAAGCGATCGCCTGGGGACTCAACCTGATCCGGGCCGACCGGGCCGACGTGGTCGTGGTCGGCGGCGCCGAGGCCTGCATCCACCCGTTGCCGCTGGCCGGCTTCGCGCAGATGCAGGCCTTGTCCACCCGCAACGACGCGCCGGGTGCTGCCTCGCGGCCGTTCGACAAGGCCCGCGACGGCTTTGTCCTCGGCGAAGGCGCGGGCATGCTGGTGCTGGAGCGGGCCGAGTACGCCCGCGCACGCGGCGCCCGGGTCTACGGCCGGCTGGCCGGCTCCGGGATGACCGCCGACGCCTACCACATCGCCATTCCCGACCCGGTGGGCGCCGGCGCCGCCCGGGCGATCAGCCAGGCGGTGGCCGACGCCGGGCTGCAGGCCTCCGACATCGGCCATGTCAACGCCCACGCCACGTCCACCCCGGTCGGCGACACCTCGGAGGCAGCGGCGATCCGCACCGCCATCGGCGACCACCCGGTGGTCACCGCGACGAAGTCGATGACCGGCCACCTCCTCGGAGCGGCCGGTGCCGTCGAGGCCATCGCCACCGTGCTGGCGGTCCGTGATGGCCTGGTGCCGGCCACCCGCAACCTCGACAACCGCGACGACGACATCGACCTCGACATCGCAGTGGTGCGGCCGCGCGAGGTGGCCCTGTCGGCGGCGGTGAGCGATTCCTTCGGTTTTGGCGGGCACAACGTGGCCCTGGTCTTCACTGCCGCATGAGCAGCGATCCGGTCGTGGCCGCCTTCGCCGGCGACTTCGAGCCGTCCCCCCGGGATCCGCGCGACCCGGAGTTGCGCCTCGAGCAGTTGTTCGACGAGGGCTCGGTCAAGCTGCTCAGCCCCCGCGACGCCAGCGGGGTGCTCACCGCCCGCGGGACCATCGAAGGCGCCGTGGCGGTCGCCTTCGCCACCGACGCCACCAAGATGGGCGGCGCGATGGGGTCCGAGGGCTGCGGCCACGTCGTCGACGTGATCGACACCGCCGTCCGGGAACGCCGCCCGGTGATCGGCCTGTGGCACTCCGGCGGCGCCCGCCTGGCCGAGGGCGTCGAGGCGCTCGACGCCGTCGGGCAGGTGTTCGCGGCCATGGTCCGGGCGTCCGGCCGGGTGCCCCAGATCTCGGTAGTGCTGGGCCCGGCCGCCGGTGGCGCGGCGTACGGACCGGCGCTGACCGACATCGTCATCATGGGCCCGGCCGGGCGGGTGTTCGTGACCGGCCCGGAGGTCGTCCGCAGCGTCACCGGGGAGAACGTCGACATGGCCCGGCTCGGCGGTCCGGAGCCGCACGGCCGGCGCAGCGGCGTGGTGCATATCGTCACCGATACCGACGCGGCGGCCCTGGCCAGGGCCCGCGACCTGGCCGCCCTGCTGGGCCGGCCCGGGCGCTTCGCCCCGGACGGCATCGACGCCTCCCCCACGCTCGCCTCGGTGCTGCCCGAACAGCGCAATCGCGCGTACGACGTGCATCCGGTCGTCCGCGCGGTGCTGGACTCCGAGCCGGTCGAGCTGCACGCGAAGTGGGCCCCGAACATCGTCACCGCCCTGGGCCGCCTCGCCGGCCGGACCGTCGGCGTGGTCGCCAACAACCCCCTGCGGCTGGGCGGCTGCCTGGACTCGACGTCGGCGGAGAAGGCCGCTCGCTTCGTCCGGATGTGCGATGCCCTGGGTGTGCCGCTGGTCGTGCTGGTCGACGTGCCCGGCTACCTGCCGGGCGTCGGCCAGGAATGGGACGGCGTCGTCCGGCGCGGGGCCAAGCTGCTGCATGCGTTCGCCGAAGCCGTGGTGCCGCGGGTGACGCTGGTGACGCGAAAGGCGTACGGCGGCGCCTATATCGCGATGAACTCCCGCTCGCTCGGGGCGACCGCGGTGTTCGCCTGGCCCGGGGCCGAGGTCGCCGTCATGGGCGCATCGGCGGCGGTGGGGATCTTGCACCGCAAGAAGCTGGCCGCGGCCCCGCCCGGCGAGCGCGAGCCGCTGCATGCCCGGCTGGCCGAGGAACACGAGCAGATCGCGGGCGGGGTCAACCGGGCGATCGAGCTGGGGGTCGTCGACGCAGTGATCGCACCGGCGGAGACCCGCCGCCGGCTGGCGATCGCGCTGGCCGACGCCCCCGCCGGTCGGGGCGCTCACGGCAACATCCCGCTCTGAGGCGGTCGCCGGCCGCCCCTCAGCCGGCGTACAGCCAGGTGACCGGAGCGCCGTCGCCGGCCTGGCGGTAGGGCTCCAGCTCGGCGTCCCACCCGGTGCCCAGCAACTGCTCCAGGCCATGCGCCAGCGCCTCCGGGGCGCGGGCGGTGGCCAGCAGCGCCCGGAGGCGGTCCTCGCCGACGACGATGTCGCCCGACGCGCTGACGGCCGTCCGGAAGACGCCGCGGCCGGGCAGGTAGGAGATGCGCTCGCCGTCGACCCCGGGGCTGCCGTCCTCGGTGACCTCGAAGCGGATCATCGGCCACTGGCGCAGGGCGGTGCCCAGCCGGGCGGCCGTGCCGGGGGTGCCCTGCCAGACCGACTCGGCCCGCTGGGTGCTCGGATCGGCCGGCTGGGCCGCCCAGGCCAGGCGGACGGGCACGCCGAGAACCCGCGACACCGCCCACTCGACATGCGGGCAGACAGCGGGCGGGCAGGAGTGGACGTACAGAACTCCATGAACAGGCACGGTGACCTCCGGGTCCGACGAGGGGCGCCTTCCCCAGCGGCCTCGTGACCCAACGCGCGCCGCACCCGATGTGGGCGTGACGTGGTGCCTGTCCCCCGCCATGATGCCCCGGACCGGGCCGGGACGCCAGCGGCGACCCGGGCGAGCGACCGGTCGTCCGGGATAGCGTTCAGGTATGACACCGCAGCGTCCACGCCGCTCACCGCCGCGGACGCCGACAAAGGTCCTCGCCCAACGCATGCGCACGTACCGCGAGGCCCACGGTTGGAGCCAGGCCGAGCTGGCCCGACGGTGCACCGACGCCGGAGTGCCGCTTGCGTCGGCGCTCATCGCCGACCTCGAGGATGGGCGGGGCGCCGGGATCAGCATCCAGGCGCTGTTGACGCTGGCGTACGTGCTGTCCGTACCGCCCGTGCTGCTGTTCGTCCCGGTCGGCGACGACTACCACTTCGAGGTCACTCCCGGCGTGCTGGTGGCGCCCGATGCCGCCGTCCGCTGGCTCTCCGGCCAGGCCATGATGGCCGGTGACCAGGGGGCTGCCATCTGGCAGCGCTTCGCCCGGCCGCTGCACCTGTATCGACAGCTCGACGACGCCCACGAGCACCGGTGGAACGCCGAAGCCGAGCTGCGACGCAGTGGCTCCGACGGTCCGCCGGAGGATCGACAGGTCGCCCTGTCGCGCTACGCACTGGCGCTGGCCAATGTGGCCATGGTGCTCAACGCCATGGTCGAGGACGGCATGACGGTCCCCGCGGTTAAGGACTACACCGCCCTGGACATGCAGGCCCTCGGCCTGGCCGTGCCGCCCGGGGTGGCGACCGTGGCCACCGGGCAGAGCCAGCTTGTGTGAGGCGAACCGATCCGGGTCCCCCCGGCCGCGCTGGCGTCAGGGTCAGCCGAAGCGGCCGGTTATGTAGTCCTCGGTGCGCTTCTCGGTCGGATTGGTGAAGATCTTGGTGGTGCTGTCGACTTCTACGAGGTAGCCCGGCTGCCCCGGGCCGCGCAGGGTGAAGAACGCGGTCGTGGCGCTGACCCGCGCCGCCTGCTGCATGTTGTGCGTGACGATGACGATCGTGTAGCTGTCCTTGAGCTCGCTCATCAGGTCCTCGATGGCGAGGGTGGAGATCGGGTCCAGCGCGCTGCACGGCTCGTCCATCAGCAGCACCTCCGGCTCGACGGCGATCGCCCGGGCGATGCAGAGGCGCTGTTGCTGACCGCCGGACAGTCCCGCCCCCGGCTTGCCCAAGCGGTCCTTGACCTCAGTCCACAGGTTGGCAGCCCGCAATGACCGCTCGACCGCCCCTTCCAGCACGGATTTCTTGCGGGTGCCGTTGAGCTTCAAGCCAGCCGCGACATTGTCGAAGATCGACATCGTGGGGAACGGGTTGGGCCGCTGGAAAACCATGCCGATGGTGTGGCGTACCGCCACCGGGTCGATGTCAGGGGCATAGATGTCGGCATCGTCGAGCAGGATCTGGCCCTCGATCCGCGCCCCCGGGATCACCTCGTGCATCCGGTTGATGGACCTCAGCACCGTCGACTTGCCGCAGCCGGACGGCCCGATCAACGCGGTGACGGTCTTGGGCTCGATCACCAGCGACACGTCCTCCACCGCCTTGGTAGCGCCGTAAAAGCAGGAGAGCCCCACTGTCTCGATTCGTTTTGCCATGAGAGCGGTCCCTACCTCCGGGTCAGCGTGTTGCGACGGGTGAGCAGTCGAGCCGTGACATACAGGGCCACCACGATCAG
>JAABUW010004791.1_pt1 | contig 18151 bp, 18 predicted proteins | sample 5560081 | NCBI WGS metagenome assembly JAABUW01 (sample SAMN10711882, study PRJNA513363) | rock metagenome | isolation source: Antarctica rocks | place: Antarctica: Victoria Land, Knobhead sud | reverse complement strand
CCGAGGGAGAGCGGGGAGGGGAGCTTTTTGGGGGTTGTGTTTCGTGAGTGAGTTTCTTTGTTTGGGAATGGCTGCTAGAGGTTGGGCGCGGTGGTTTTGATGGGGCTTTATTTCCTGAAGGGGATTGCAAGATTGAGGTATAAATACTGACGAGTCTACGACAGGGGACGGCAAAGAATTGATGCTGGATACGGAAAAATTGAGGATCAAGGACGTGATGGAGGAGGTGGATAGGCATTCGCGGGTGCTGAATCGGAAGGCGGAGTTGACAGGAAATTGAAGAGACTTGAGCATGGGTGGTGTATATATACAGGCCACGGATGGATAGTGAGGGGGGGGCTGGGAAGAGCCAAGGTGTACAATATGCAGGACTACGATGTGTAAGAGATGCATTGGCAGGGCGGATTATGGCATCAGCGCGGAGTTTGGGGGAACGGGACATTTGCACTGGGGTCAAGTTGACATTGCATGGTTCGGTTTCTCTAAGCACTTTTAGCGCCGAGAATCCAACCTCATCTATAATTGGATCCAATATGTGTGGATATCAAGACTAAGAATTTGGCAACTCGTCCGTTACTAAGGTTTGGTGCGGCGAAACGCATTGAGTTTAGACGGCAGCGCCAGAGATGAAGAACCACTTATCATATATACCGTCGATTGGCGCGGGCTTGAGCTCCTCATGTCTCTTGATTTGACGAGACCCGGGTTCTTCACGGTTCTCGGAGTGTGGGACGCTGACGTTGGCGCTAGAGTACCGTTAGCTAAGCTTGAAATTCATATATTGGGACGATAGCATTACAGAGATATTCCACCACGTCCAGACTTGCCGGTGATCAGTCTTTCCCAGGCCTCTGCGCACTCGCGGACAACATCTGTAGCGTATCTAGGCAACTTGTTTAGCTTACTGCCCAACGCTGGAGGCTGCGGGGGCTCACTTCTTGTTCTTGCACTCTCCAGAGAAAGCAAATTGGTTCTCTGGCTTCCCGTCAGGAATCTTATAAATACGGAACCACTCATTCGTAGCTCTCAAAAGGCCGGGCAGATGTCGCTCGACGTCCTCGATGTCATTGAGCCTAGGCGCTAATGGGTCGTTGACGTCAATGACAATGATCTTCCAGTCTGTTTCTTCTTCGTCGAGCAAGGCCATGACTCCTAGAACCTTGACTTGCTTGATTTGGCCAGTGGTAGCGACGAGTTCGCCAATTTCGCAGACATCGAGGGGATCGTTGTCACCCTTGGCTTTGGTCTCGGGGTGGACAACGTTAGGGTCTTCCCATGTCTATGAGCATGTGTAAGCCATCTTATACAGCTCTGGAACAAGATTTCTTCGTACTTGTGGGAAACATCCGTAATTCCAGAGATATCCATGATGAGGAAAGCAGTTGCGGACATAGCGGAGCTTGCCCTTCTTTACGTCTTGCTTGATGGGGTTTAGAGGCTCCTCCTTGGAGATCTAGAAAGCTATTTTAGTCATGTTTGAGCTAGTTGAACTGAGTTGTTTGCGAGTTGTTTCGGCGAGGCTCCGGGACACTGAGAAACGTTCGAAAGCCTACCTCCATTTTGGCATTCGTCCACCTAGGAATCTCAACAATCATGTTGAGGATGGTCTGTTGCTCATTGGCATACAAAGGAACGTCGTGGAACGCTGATACCGGCACCCCGTCTTTCTCGATGTACACCCGATGCTCGAGAGTGTTCGATGCACCGTTCTTCCTCACGGTGTAGCCCCCAGGAGCATTGGTGTGATAACCCTTCTCGCTAACAGGTAACGAACTCATTGTGCTACTTTGTTGTGTAGTAGAAGAAAAGTGACGAGCGATTTGTTGAGTCCGCGAAGTTGATATATTTTGAGCGGTGGGGTTGGTGGGGATTAGTTTTGGGTGGGGAGCCTCAGAAGCCAGTGTGGAAAAGCCAAGAGCTATGCGGTGAACATGCAGGAACGGTGCACGACAATTGGTGGCTTTATTGCATTGCCGAACTCGTCCAAGTGATCTTGAAAAAGTGCTCAAAGGCAGCATATGATCTGAAAATCAAGCATGTCCCTACCGTATCCTCTCATCCATTGATCCAGGAATTCTCATTTTATGCAGTTGTGCATTAACTTTATGCACGGCGCACCCGAGCTTTATCGATTGACTCAATCCAATTTTCCACTTTGGGTGCTCAAGAATCAGAGACATCTGTAGATGGGAGAACACTCCAGCTAACGTGCCAGCTAATGCTTCGCACTTTCATCTCTGCCATGACAACCATCCCGAAACGGGTACCCATCCCTAGAAATGGCGTCGACTACAGGGGCAAGATTGTCCTGGCGCCCATGGTCCGCTCGGGCGAGCTTCCCTCTCGTCTGCTCGCCCTCAAATACGGCGCTGATCTAGTCTGGGGCCCTGAAACCGTGGACAAATCCATGATCGGTACTATCAAGAAGATCAACCCGATAACTTCAACTATTAATTTCACCCGCTATCCAAGCAACGCCTCGAGGACACAGCCTGTGGAGCAAAAGGAAAGTCTAATCTACCGGATACATCCAACTCGGGAACGTAGGAAATTAATCTTCCAAATCGGCACCTCTTCACCAACATTTGCTGTTGAAGCTGCCAAGCTTGTTGCAGCAGACGTAGCAGGTATAGACGTCAACGCAGGATGCCCCAAGCCATTCTCTACGTCCGGGGGCATGGGAGCTGCGCTTCTACAAACGCCCGATTTGCTAGCTTCGATTCTTACAGCTTTAGTCAAAGAGGTAGGCGCGGTGTACGAGATTGGCATCAGCGTCAAAATTCGCTTGCTCGAAACACCGGAGAGAACCGAAGCCCTGGTTAGGAAGTTATGCGATACAGGCATCACAGGCCTAACAATTCATTGCCGTACAACGCCAATGAGGCCTCGTGAGAGAGCTATTCGGGAACAGCTTCGGATGATAGCAGACATATGCAGAGAAACAGGCGTGGCTTGCCTGATGAACGGAGATGTGAAAAACAAGGATGAAGCTTTAGAGCTAATACGAGAATACGGTGTTGACGGTGCTATGATCGCTACTGCTGCAGAAGCCAACTCCAGCTGTTTTCGAACCCAGGCCGAAGGCGGGCTTCTACCGTGGAGGGAGGTAGTGCACGAATATGTAAAGACAGCTCTGGAGGTTGATAATAAATGGGGTAACACGAAATATTTGCTCGGACAACTCGTGCCGGGAAAAGCAGAGGTTTACAGGAAGGTGACGTCCAGCAAAGGTTATACAGAGATGTGCGAGATCCTAGAATTACAGGATCTGCTCGACCAGGCGCGGGAGGTCGACGAACGTCTTGGCCTGGGTGTGAACTACAAAGGCGCCGTGAAGAAGGCCAAGACGAAGAATAAGAGTGCACAAGCTGCTGGGGGTAGTATGGGTAAGGCAATGGCTCATGGTAATGAAAGCAAGAAACCCCTTTCTGAGCGAGGGGTTACTGCAACTACTGCCAAAGATATGGGAGGGTCATACGATGTCGAATGCCAGGATCCGCGTATGGAACAAGGCATCAGTGCCTCGAGTGTGTTGGCAGTGTGAGGTCAATCTTGGAGATCTGCTTACGAGCGGATACACATGCCCCTCCAGAAATATCCCCTTGCTAGAGACTATGATATTAAGACTCTCAGATTCTCGATCCGAGGTGCGTCATATTCATACCACCTTTGATGGCTTCGGATATACCTAGCCATCTCTGGAAGAGTTGGTCGGACTGGCCCGGTTTTAGAATATCGTTCTAGAAACTTTCAATGACGCTTAGTACGAACATCCAAGTCCGTTTCTTCGAACTCCTCCCATGAGCTGCCCGCTTCGACTGCCCGCCCTACAAACTCCCGCTCGGTAGTTCTGCGTCGTCTTCTCAATATCCACGAAATCAGCGGCGACTCGTTTTATCTTATCTAATTGTAGCAGATGTCATGCAAAGTAGGAAGGTACACAAAGGAGGAGAACGCTATTCAGATACTCATCTAATTCATCGCAGACAACGGCTGCATTCAAATCCATGCTGTGTAGAAGAACAATCAACTAAAACAAGCCTAGATAGATAGAAAGTAATAATAGACCGACCTTTCAATCAAGGCCTATACATAATACAAACACCCGCGAGAGCCATAGGCTTGTCACACAATGTATATCATCTTCTGTACGTGATTTATACATCTTCACCTCCTACGTACTGCTAGATACTGCCTGAGTAAGGTCATTATTCAACATTCTCTAGACGATGACTGTATCGACTAGTGTTCTACGTCCTCAAACAGCCTGGAAGATTTCCGGCTATGCTTTCTCAGCGGGCATATAACGTTCCTAGCGATCCAAGTGAGATGTTGTCGAGAGCGAGATGCGGCATACAGTACTGCCCTTGGGGCTTGTTGCTAGCTTCTTCGCAAAAAACCTATTGTCATGGTGGAGATGCATGCAGCTCTTGCTTTGGTGCTTCGAATCCGGTCCATACTCTTCAGGAGTTGGTGTGCTTCGACTCGGTACCAGCAGCATCCGCTAATCTCTAACAAATCATGTTATAGTACAGGGGGATTGGGGATCTTTGGGCCCATCAAGGTTCCCCCAAAATACCAGATATCCTTAGTGTTAGATCCAGAATCGTCAAATGTTCGTCCGCCCCATCTACGAGCCGCTTGTCCACCTCCGAAAAGACCATGACAATTTTGTTCTTCTGTTTATCTGGTATGGCGTCGTTGTACACTACCTGCTGGTAAAGCTACAGAGTTTCGTATTAGCCTGGCCAAACCGTATATAAAGATGGTGCATTTGGAACATACTTGTGTAAGGACCTGGGTTGCGCTCCAGCCATCTGCGACCATGTCCGTCACCGCCTTTGCCACGGCTTCGTAGACTGCGCCTTTTGCGCGAGGCTGCATGGCTTGGATCAGGCCGTCGATGACGTTGTTGGGGATTACACCAGCGATCTCTTCTATGTTACGTATCGTGATGGTGGAGCCGTCTTCTTTGTCCAGGTCCATTGCATCCTCGTCGTCCTCATCATCGTCGATAATACGCCTTTTCTTCGAATGCCCATTTGCTTTTGTATTCGACACTTTTACCGCGCCCACTAGCCGAGCAGCACTCTGCAGGAAAGTAATGGCTTTTCGTAGGTCCCCTTCGCTGCACCTAATCAGTGTTTCCACTGCACCTTCCTCTATCTTTATATGTTCATTGTTTGCAATGTCCTCGAGCCTCTTCTTTGCATTTCCCTGATCCAAGCTTTTGAACCGAAACTTACTGCACCTACTCGCCAACGGATCGATGATCCTCGTCACATAGTTACAAATCAAGCAGAACCTCGTAATTTTGCTATACGTCTCCATCGTCCTCCTCAGCGCGCTCTGGGCATCTTGCGTCATACTATCTGCTTCGTCGAGGATGATAATCTTGTACGGAGGGCAGGGATATCTATCTTTGTAGTGGGGAGGTGGATTCGACAATTGCATCCGAGCAAAGTCTTTGACTTTTTCGCGGACGATGGAGATGCCGCGCTCATCAGAGGCATTGAGTTCAAGGACGCGGGATTTGAACATTTCAGGGCCGTAAAGTTCTTTGGCTAGGGCGAGGATGGTGGATGTTTTGCCGGTTCCGGGGGGGCCATAGAAGAGCATGTGAGGGAGCTTGAGAGGCCTATGTCAGCGTTTGGTTGGTTGGTTTAAGAGGTAGGTCAGTCGCAGACGTTTGAAGCTTGTAGTGTCCGTTGTAGCACCGTGATTGTATGGTCTTGGGCCGTGACATCGTTCAAGCTCTTTGGACGGCTGCGGAGTCTTAGTAATTCGTACATTGGCTTCTTTGCAGTCCGACTGTACATACTACTTCTCAACCCATGGCTGTAGGTTCTGGTTTTCCTTTTGGGCTGTGGTTTTCGAGGAAGAGGCGCCGATTGAAGCGACAGCAGCAGCTCGAGCTTTGTTGTCGAAGAAGCTTGCCATATTCTCGGACAAGCGATGCAGACGACTTAGGTTTACAGCGTCGAAAGCCGTGCGCTTCCAAACGAAAACCATCTGCCTCTACGCGAACGCGCCTCACGCGACTGGACGCTATCATAAATCACAAAAGTGATGAGAGATGCCTTTCAGCTCGTGTTACCTTGACCGAAGCCTGCTTCTCGAACTGTTTACTGTCTCAGTGGCAATAAGCCCTTCTTTATCTACCTCACCCAGCAATTGGCTTCACACACCATTCTGGATTACGCAGGACGTGGTCTCACTACTCGAAAATGGGAAAACGTTGGCTTTCCTAGCAATTTGGCTACGCGCAGCATGACTATTTCTCGAGCACACTCGGAGGTGCAGAAACGTGCAAGAGCATTGTCAATACAGAGTGCCAATCCATCCCATCAAAGCACGAAGTGAGATTTTAAAAAGCATTGTTGTTGGCTGGATCGACTGTAAAAGTTGGTATTGAAAATCCCAATCCAAGATACTCAGATGTAACGGGCATGATGATATCTTTATTACAAGTCCCGTATATCTTCTTCCACCTCGTTTTCTTATCCCTTTGCTTCTACGACATATAGAAACATCCTCGATTTTGGTGTCATGCCTGAAATATACCTATATGTTAGATTGCTTTCAAGATAAGAGAGCATCTATATCATTGATGAGTTAACTCGCTAATCGGAAGTGCATTCCTGGTCTCAACAAGAGCGCAGCAGTGTCAAATAGTCCAAGACTCTGAGGCCATTTGCCTTGTGTATTGAAATCCCTCAGAGCATTATGACAGTACTGACAAGCCTCTTTCGTGTCTGCACGATAGGATATAGTAAGTTTTGTCTTATCGTGAAGTTTCTTTGAAACCATACAGTAGCCACGGCTAATTCCAGCTGGTCACTATGAGTACAGAATAAACTGTACATTGTTTGCTGGTTGCGATCTCCGTTTGATGTCTCCAGATTACACTTTGTAAGTTCTTTAGTACGATGAGTTCTTCCTACAATGGTACTCTGCTGCATGCGGAATTGACATACTCCGGACACGGTTCGGACGTTGTTTCTTTGTGAAGTTAAATACGTTTTTGGTCATCCAATTGCCGTAGAAATGGAAGGAATATCCAACACATGCACCTTTGCTACTTGTTCGTCCTCATACCTCGAGTACTTTCCCGGCGCACAGTCGAAGCTATCAGGGGTCCGTCTGAGAGAAAAGCTTTGCTTGTAAGAGCTAACACCGGACATTTCTTGTTGCAAGTTCAAGCAAAACGAGACGATGTCGACAAGTAACGATGACTCTGATTCGTGGAGCCCAGTGGCACCGTCTCCCAACAGCACTTCGCTGCCAAGTGGAAGTACGATCATCAATGGCAGCCCTCAATCTAATGGGATCTTGTCACCAAACGGAACAAACCACAGTAGGGGCACATCGAGTAACATAACCCCCACCAGACGCGTTGCCAACGGACGAATGCGCGGTGGGGGCGGGCGCAACGGTCACTTGCAAAACAGAGGTGCGGTCAATGGAACCACGCCTAACGAAGCCACGTCCAACGGCACCAGAAGACTCGATGGCACCGGAGGACCCAATGGACATCTGCCTAATGGACATTTATCTAGTGGAAGTACACCCAACCAAGGCACATCTAATAGAAGTATACCGAACGGGACCAATGGAAATCTATCCAACGGACGTACACTCAGCGGAGATACGCCTAATGGAGGTCCACCAAATGGAGACCCAGTCAATGGAGGCGCCCGGCAAACTGCTGAAGACGGAAGTTCTGGAAGTGGGGCTTCTGGGAGCAGCACTTCTAGAAGCAGTACTTCTAGGAGCGGAATCCCTAGGAACGGAACTCCTGAGAGCATGACATCTGTGAGCAGCAATTCCGTGAGCGAAACTTCTGAGAGCTCCACCACTGTGAGCGGAGCTTCTGGGAGCAGCTCCCCGGCGAGCTTGAAACCCTGGGACCAACGGATTTGGTGGCCCAAACCCTCCCCTAGCGACAGCGGAGGATCCTCAACAACGAGCATGTCCTCTGAAGAGTCCGAGTCAGTTGTCTCGTATCACTCCATCAACGGGCCATGCCCATATGATCATATAACGAATCGAAACCCAGCGCAGTGTATTTGTAACTGTATGATGTGTCCTGGTGAGCAAAATCCTGAGTACTCTTTCCTATCCAAACTTCATCGTGAGGTTGAGATATATTTGACGAGTGTCCAATCTGCATGCACGCTTCACAGCTCATGAATCATACTATAGGAGCAATACTAACTCCGAAATCTTCTAGGCAATCCCGCTAGTTGGGACGACCGGTGGGCAAGAGGAGTGTACTATCAAGGATTTGTAACGGGCCGAGCATACTTCCATCCTCCTCTGGATAACGACCATGTAGAACCACCTCTGGGCGAATCACATCGCTGTACGGAAAAGATACCTTGGAATGTGCGAAAAAGGGACTGGAGGGATCAATGCCCGCATGATCGTCGCAGTCTGGCTAATCCATATGGAAAGCAAATCTGGAGATGCCGTTCGGTAAATTGCCTAGCACCGGTTGAAGATACGAGTGTCGGCGTTAAGTATGGAGAGGACAACAACTCGCCAGGCGAAAGAAGGTGGGTTTGCGAAGACCACATTAAGGATTCAAAGAATTTCTGGGAAGTGGAAAACCTGTATAGAGCTCATCTTGTTAGTCCATGCGAACTTTGCCGTAAAGAGCTTAAGCGGCAGTATCCCGAGGGTAGAAACACGTGCACCTGTCGGAATCTGGTCAATCGATGGCAGTGTCGAAGTTGTCTGGAAAGAGCCATTCACAGGCTTCAAACCCATTTCCGGAACCGAGTGGAACAAAGCTTCAGTGGCCGCGCTGACCGAACGATTACCCGTACGAAAGGGTACCACCGGAATTGGAGAAATGTAAGACGGATGTTGATTGAACGACACGTGTGCCAGCACTGTGGGAAGCAGCGGAGCCCAGCCAACAACGATGTTTGGGACTGTCGGGCGTGCGGAGGAATGATAGTGAAACCTCTTCGACGATCAAGAAGAATCAATCCAGAGGGTTCGCAACTCTGGCAGCTTGACGCCAGAGGGAATCCTGTAGACGTCGAAGGGAATCTTGTGGAGGACCGTGACGACGCTTACCTATCTGCGATCGGCCTTGGATACCAAAGCGAAGAAGACCGTGATGGGCAAGGCATCGAATCACGACGGCCAAGCGAGACTTCGTTCAAGGATTCTGTAGTCTACTCTCCCCCACCCGATGAAGTCGTACACCCACATCCGCCGGCACCTCTTGCCCCACCACCTCCGCCACCCGTGGGAGTTCAAGCAGGGGGGAGGGGGAGGGGGAGAGGAAGGGGAAGGAGGAGGGGCAGAGGACGGGGCAGGGGGGCCGCTAGAGGGACGGCCAGAGGGAGAGGGAGAGCAACTGCGTGAGGAGGGGTTTGACAATAGTCATACTCCGGTGCAGACAGGAGACATGGTATGAAAGTGGTGCCAGCGGTGCGTTGATCTAATATCTAGTACCTTTATCAACAAATCCAATATCTCGTGTTTTCCAGATCGAGAGACGGTCACAAACGGATGAGATTCTTTGGGTCCACGTACAACATTGTTGATATTTGTAGAGAGTTACGGCGTAGGCAGCATTTAGCGCCATCAACTTAGGGTTATGACGGCCAAAAGCGTACTAGCTCCAGATATCATCTCTTGACATACGGCAGGCACAACATGAGTACTCACCCGCAGTACAAGACGGGGTTTCATGCACCCTTGCGCTCTACATCACGACATGTTTCCTGCTTGAAGACCTAGTCCAAATACAATGACCCACGTCAGAACATGAACAATGATCCCTCCTCCTCCACCTCGGATCCACCACTCAACCCAGGAGCTCCCGACGATGAAAATCTGCTGGAAGAGGAGGCGGCGTCTATCGATAGTGAAGACGAGCTGCAGCGCAGGAGACGTATCCAGCACAACCAGCGGAACATATTCCTAGACCACCTCATCCGCAACATCGACATCATGATCTACTGCCAGCTCTCAATCCTGTACTATATGGAGTACGCCCTCCCCGAATTAACTAATCAAACCCGCACCTGCAAAGACATCCAGCGCTAACACCCGCCCACAGTCCCTCCCTTCCCCGCTTCCTCCTTCGCGCCATCCCCCAATTCCTCTTCTTTACACCCAAGCCCTTCCCCCTCCCAGCACCACACCACTACTACATCCCCTTCCTTCTCCTCGTCAACCTCTTCTGTCTCCTCTGGCACGCCTTCACCTCCCCGCCTGCCGCCGGCGAAGCCACGCGCGGCTACCTGCACGGTGGGCTCTTGATCGATTTCGTTGGACAGGCATCGCCGGCTTCGAGAATCAGGTTGGTGGCTGTGGATACGGTGACGCTGGTGCTACAACTGCTTGTGCTAGCGGTGACGGTTGAACGCAGGGGGCCAGTGACGAAGGGGGGGGATGAAGGGGTGGGGAGTGATTATGAGATTGCGGGGGCAAGGCAGCGGCAGACACAGGATGCGGAAGAGAGAGGTGTGCTCCACAGTTCTGAGCTGGCAAGCTCAAGCGAGGATATTGAGATGCAACCGCTACACCCCAGACGCACAAGCGCCGAGGTCGACGGCGAGCTAGACGAGCAGGAATCTGGAAACGGGCACCCTCTCGACCCCTTCAACAGCGGCCAGCACATAATCGTCGATTTACATATCCTCGATACCATCAGATCGCAGTGGACGGGCTCCGGCGCTCTAAGCACCAATATCGACAACAGAGCGGCAAGTCAGGGGAGTGGGACGAGAGCGGTGGTAGGGGTCGTGGAGGTTGCGGGGAGGAGGTTAGGGTTTCAGGTTGGGCTGAGGGGGGAGAGGGAAGACGGGGGCGAGGGGTAGTGCGGGGTTGTTGGGGCGAGATGGGGGCAAATAGGAGGGATGTTACCGTACGTACGCACATTGGTTAGGAGCGAGGCGTTGGGGACCTGTGTGCAACTACGGCTATGGGCTTTGGGCCTGGACGTAGGGCACAAGTAACAGGCGAATGGGATTCATCCCTTCGTCTATGCACTGACCGAGGCCTTTACACTGCTATCATTTCACTCCTCTACACCACCTCTTATCTTCCCAGCCTTACGTCCTGGCTATTCTCAACAACACCCGTTCCCCCCTCCCCCCCCCAAACTCCCTCAGAATATACACACCCATCCATTCTCGCGTCATGACACACTCCTTCTTCTAGCTACTTCAACCCTCTCGCAAGAACATTTCCATACAAGCCCCCCCATTCCCACCAAAGAGCCTAGAATTTTCCAGCAAACCCTTCCATCCCAGTCCAGCACCATGGCCAAGGGATCGAGCTCAGAGCTCAGAGCTTCAAGCATTTTGGCAGTATGTGTCTCGGGTGAGTTAGAGGGGGGGTGTGGAGAGCGGTGGGCTTATCGTGTGGTGCGAGAAGCAGTGGGGATTTAGGAAAAGGAACAGGGGGAAGGGGTATCTGGAGAGGAAAGAGGTCTAGATGATGATGGGAGGGGGAGGGGGGGTTGATTGAAAGTGGTAGAGGGATGGGGAGAGATACCTAGAGCGATGGAGCTGAATAGAAAGGGGGAACTGACAGCATCACATTAAAATTTGGCGAGGAATTCGGTATTTCTTCCAATGTGTCGAAATTTCTTCAATGCCTACATGCTTCATTCAGCTCATATAAAGCCGAGCAGCCTCTGCTCCCCTCGACGCCAGAGCGCCCATCTAATGCAGTCTATGCCGCCCTTGTTCCGGCAGCCACAATGCACCACGCCGTCCATCTCACCGCTTTAGTGCCTCGAAGAACTCGAAGCCTGACAAGGACCGCCCGACGCCACGTCACCTCAAGCTAGCTCCCTTGAACCTCTTAGCAAGCTGATCGCCGTCCACCAACGGATTCATGGCCGCTTCCATAGACGCGGGGAAAGGACGCTTGGGGGGACGCTCACCGCTTTCTTGCAAGATGGCTAGCAGGGTAGCCCAGCCGGGGGTGTGAAGGAGCTGGAAGCTCTCTGCGAGATCGTGCGTTGTTGCAACGCGACAGAGAAGGGTTTCTTCGTCCTGTGGGGCACAAGGATAATTAGGGTTATTTAGGGTTCTTCCAGGGAGGGTTTGTGGGAAATTACGAACCTTGCTGAGGATTCCCATGCCTTGCAGGAAGCAGAGGAGGTGGAAGTCGGAGACTGAACGCACGCCTGTCTCGCCATCGATTTTGCTGGAGGTGACGCCGAGTTTCGACGCTACAGCCTTCAGCTCTTGGACGGTACCAATTGCTTCGCGGTTCTCGATGGAGAAGTCAGAAGAGTTGAACATGGGGTTAGATTCGGTGGGGAAGCCGTGGGTGAGGGTGACAAGCAGATATTCGACGGGGAAGCTTGGCTTGGCGTTTTCTTGGACGCTGGCGCCATATTCATTGATTCGGCGGTAGAAAACTTCCGGGATATACCGTGTTCGGCTGGTCGAGCCGTCATCTTCTTCTTCCCCACGGACAAGCATGACTGATGGATCTGCTGAGGGCTCGACTATTTCGGCTTTTACCATCTCGACTGCTGAATTCGACACCTGGAAAGCTGTGATTGCAATGCCGCCATCCTCATCTCCGCTTAGCACGCACGTCACAAAGTTCGATCCAAATCGCCCGGTATCACTCCATTTAGTAGGCTTGGGGTTCTGAGCTTGTAGTCGAGCGGCGAAGGCAATTTCGAGTGACGAAAGGTAGTAAGAATCGATATGTCGCTTGCAAACTACAGTCCCGTCTCCAGCTCCGGCATCGATGAGGTCTGTGAAGATAACTCCCACTTTCTGTAGCCCGCATAATCTCGCTACCTCATCCACATCTTTCTCGTTCTCCCACTCATGTAGAATACATCCATCGACTTCACCCACTTGTGGAGGCTCATAGATCGCTTCAACGACAGCTTTGGTACCCAGCGGTACCTCCGTGTATTGCTCGTAATGACCGTAGAGAAAGCCCACCCGCTGCGAACCACCCGCTCTCCAAAAATCCAGTAAAGAATTGATGAGCGCGGGTGTTGAAAACTCAACGTGGTCAACCATACGGTACGGTTGGGCCTGCAACGTGATTGCACTTGGCTGACATTTTGTGCAGATACCCTCTGGCCATTGCGGGTGTCCAGACGGACAATCTCTCTTGACTCGGTAGTACGGCTCACTTAGAGGTGGCATATATGATGACTTCAGCTCAGGTTTGTTGGTGGCGGAATTGATCTTTCGTAGATGTGAGTGGAATGATAGGTGTTTGATTTTGCGGTCTGCAAGATACTCGGCGGAGTATGGTTCCAGTGGCATGCAGTAGTCACACATTCCCTTCGGGCCATGTCTGCACATTTTGGGGTCCTTGGGTCTTGAGATCTTGCCATCTAGCTTGTCCAGTCGGTTGTCAAGCGGCGACTGTTGGACTACCTCCCAAAGGTTCTTTATTGCAGCTGTTGAAGAGGTTTGGGGTGGCGGTGCGATAGGGAGATCTTCGGTAGGCAGAATAGGTTGGCCATTCAAGCGATTGGAAGAGTTATTAGGCTGTGATGACGTGGGTAGTGCTATAGATGAGTGACCATTTGTAGGTGGCTGCTCGGTGTATTTAAGGTACAGTTTGTCGCCATGCCTGTAGACCTCTAGTAAGTCCTGGGAGTCCCATACTATGTCATATCAATACATACCGAAGGCCAACTCTGTCGATTGCGACTCCTTGGAGCTGGCTCAACTTTCTGTCCTCCCCACCAAATGGCTTGTTTGATAGCGTGATGGAGCGCGAGTCGACGTTTTTTGGGACATTGTCTAGTATCTATGGCGATAGCAGAGGAGCTGTCAGTAGGTGCACGAAGTGGAAATGTATCTTGTCCACGATAGAAGCCCACTTACCTTTGGTAGTAACGACGTAAACTGTTCAGTCGGGTTCACAGTCAACCTGAATTGTCCATCTTTGCTCTCAAATCGCAGGAGAATGGAGCTTGACGAAGGCATGTTATAGTGAGAGCGAAGACGTAACAGCCATTGAAGTACGGTGTCAATAGCTTAGACATACAGTGGTGAACTGATTTATAAAAGCCATGTCAATGCTCGTTATACTCCGTAGAACTCGGTGGACGGTAACGGAGCTAGCTGGAGCTACCAATCGGACTTTACTTCGGTTATACCCGTCGCTACTCACCACCCCTGACCCTACGTCGGAATTACGTTAATGCGCGACTCCATAGAGAGATAATGTTGGCCTTAATTGTCGCTCTCTTCGCCATAGAATTTATCACTCCAGCTATCATCTTCGACTTCGCTCGCGAAATCCTCGCTTTCCTTCAAGTACTCGTCATATTCCGTCAACAAGTCGCCGAATTTCTTCAAGAACAACAACTCCTCGAGTTACTACAACAACTACATCCTGTCCTATTCCTTCAACAGCTACAGGACCGCATCGTAGCCGGCCTGAACGAGCTATTAGACCCTTTTCTCGTCTTCGTCTGATAAAACACCAGAACAAGCGGCCACAAGCCGCTAGACCTCGCACAATGGTAGATTGGATAGGTCTTATAGCACCAATCGCATACATTGGCATACTGGTCGGGTCCCTCGCAACCTTCGCCTCCCTCTATCGGAAACTAAAAGCAGGTAAGTCCCAGTCAGCTCATCAAATCCCCGAGACCACCAGCAGAAAGTAACAACTGCCCAGCCAAGTCGGCAACCCTAGAACCCTGGTTTCCCCCTCACCTCCAACGAAATATCTACCTCTCCCTCTTACATCTCGAGCCTGAACCCGGCAAAGAAAAACCCCCAAACGTTCCCGATAGCATCCTAAAAGCCGCCCTCCTCCAACGTGCGTGCGAAGACATACACCGGATCCTCTCAATCAGAAGCCAGAAGCCCGTGCTGAGTACATTATTACAGCGGGGCAGTGTAGGAGATGATTTATGGCAGCGATTCTTACGGGCGGAAAAGGAAATTGAAGCTGAGTTGAGGGACGTCGTTGAAGAGGTACTACTGCTTTCTCTTCCCTCTCTCCCCCTTCATAGCCATGCCCACGAGGACGCGACCTAACAAAGATACCCGCACAGGCCAACGCGCTCTCCCCGAACTGGGGCCAAACAATCTTTCAATCCGCCAACGAAATGGTCAACAACGATCACCTGCGCACCCGCATCACCGAGCTGCAAGCCCAAGGCCAAACCGACCGTGAATGGTGGGATATGAAAAAGGCTAGTATACAGTCTGAGTTTATGAAGGAGTTGGACGAGGCACCTAGCGGTACTGCGGCTGCAAGCTCGACTTCGAAGCCTATTTCGGCGGCAGGGACGAGGAGGGGAAGTACTGACGATGATGCCGTGTTTGTGGAAGGTGGGGGGCCGGCGGCGGGAGGGGGAAAGGGGACGGGGAGAAAGAAAAAGGGGAAGAAGTAGGGGCGCTGAGACGTGAGCAAGTTGTGAATGGATTGTATGATACGTTTGGGCGACGGAGAATACCCAGGTTTCTACGGAGTTGTTCTGGCGATGGCAGATAAAAGCGATGCGTGCCAATAGATCATGTTGGCCCAGCAATGAGTTGTGCCGCAAGCCGTTGCAAAACTTTTGATGGCTAGGTGCTCACCCGTCAAGAAACGAGAAACATTGAACACTAAATACAGGCGCATGATGGAGCTGATGATTTTGTACTGGCTGAACCGAAGAAGGAAAGAACATTCGCGAAGAAAGGCAACCAAACGTGTCCCATTAAGCCGCCGACGAAGATCATGCTGAAAGGAGACGTAACCGTGCTGCCATGTAATGCATCAATGCTTGTATGTGCCTTCACTCGCTGCCGCCATAGAATCATAAGTCAGTTTTTCCCCCGAACAAGCTCTCCCAATCTCTTTTCCAAAATCTCTCTGCCCTCCAGAGTCCTCCAGACCTCATGCAGAGCGCCACCGACTACATCCCAAGCGAGCAAGTTCTCGGTAATCTTGGTCAGGTCTTGCTGCTTGTCGTTCCACTCCCTGTCGTTCCTTGTTGAGATACCCGAGCTTACTACCACGAGCGGGGTCTTGGGCTCCTGGATATTTCTTGCCTGCACGACCTCGTTTTTGGTGAGCGAATTCGCCACAAGGTTCTCCTGCAGCTTAGCCTTGATGTACTTCCCACTCTGGTACGCTGATTTGCCGTAGATACGATCTTCCCTTGTGCGGCCTTTGAAGAGCGCGCCAGGCAGACGGTCCCAGCCTAGAGGAGAAATAACACCACGTACCCACAGCATGAATCCTCGGCCGGGACGACTGATACGGTGAAGGAGGTCCTCGTGTAGGCCATCAATAAGCAAGATCCCTTGAACCTGGCGGATATGCCTGCTAGAAAAGATGCGGCTGTAGATACTGCCAATCCCAGCAGAAGCGAGTACCCAAGGGGCTTTTTCGCCAGCCTTGACTAAAGCCTCCGTAAGATCGTCAGCAGTCATACCCGCGGAGTGTGGCGACGGTGCATTGTCTGACCACCCTAGTCCGGGGCGGTCGTAGTAACAATAGCGATCAATAGTTCCATTTTGGTAGGCATTGTAGATAAAATCGTCAAAGGTGTCTTCGAACGGATTTTCGCCGGCTTCGCAGATAACAGTTGGGTTCCGCTTGCCGTCAGCGTTGTACGTGACCTCACCAACACACGCCAGGTGAAGTTGCCACTTGTCTCCGTCTACGAAGTACCGTTCCCCCGATGGGGCTAACGAAGCATCTCGAGAGCGCAGGACAAGTGTCGCGGTTAGTAGGATAACAATGACAATTTGGACGACCATGATTATAAAAGATGCCATCACAGCGAGCCACTCTTTCAAAGTGCGACGACTCTCCTGTCTTCCTGTAAGACGCTCTTCCTCTTCTTTCTTTCCCCATGCCACCACACGATCTGTGAGCACATTGAAAAGGGCGATCACGGTCGCCCAGATGACGGATGCTATGCCAACCCATCCTTCTTCGGCACGCAGACGGGCCACAGCGAGGACTATGATCATATCCACCAGCAGCAGTCCGGCAACAACAAGACTTGATATCTCCATTGCCTTGGACGGGGTGGTGAAGAAGATGAGGGCGACGAGGAGGTTCCCGACAGTAAGGGTAGTGTAGGAGAAGTCGAAGAAACCCGAGCCACGGGAGTTCATCCTTGGCGGACTGACAAAGGTGGAAACGAGCAGCACTATCCACCATAGGAAACTGATAACGAGGAAGAGGAGGGTGAAGTAGCGTAGAGCCCTGACACTCCATAGATTGTATGGAGATACCTGAAAACACCACATTAGCTCTGTGGGCTCCGGTGAGGAGCTGTGGCACTCACGGCTGGATCGTCTGGATCGAGAAAGCCTTCGTTGCGCGGTGGTAGCAGGCGAGTTCGCTCATCCGGTTCTCGTCCTCCCGAATGGCGAGGAGGGTGCCTGCTATCTTCTCCATTGGTGGGTGTTTCTTCACCGTCCTCGGCATGGTCCTCGCCATCATCCTTCGAACCCCACAAGGAAACCATGATGGATTGAACAGGAGTTAATCACAACTCACGCAACAGAGAAGAAAGAGAGGAAGGGGGTTGGAAGGGAAATGTTGCCTGGAGGCAAGGATATGTATGGCTGTACTTAAGGTGGTGAATGACGTCGACAGGATGGCGCTTCTTTGGGGCTTGGAAAGTTATGATGACACCACGACGATAAGGAACTACTGTACAGAAGAAACGGCTACAGTAAGTAAGTATTCCTAGTATTCACAGCGTAACCAAGAATTATATCAGACTGACAGTTAGAGGGTAAGGTAAGGTACCTTGTGTATGTAAGGTATTGATTTGACTATGGAGAAGAAGAGGAGAGGAGAGATACAGACATGGGTGTGTTTGACCCCGCCAAAGGCCAGCCCGCATTGGAGCTGAAGATCGGCGGCAACAAAAGCAAGATCACGATGCATGTCATTCACCATTCACGATTCACCACTCACCATTCACCATTCACACTATTGTCTGAATCATCCCGATTGGATTCGTTTACCAAGGTACTTTGCCAAACCCCGAGTCGTCTTGCTACTTACACGTACGTCGTCGCCCTGTCTCTACCTCGGGGCACTTCCTCTCTACAGTCCCAGGTTGATCGATTCATCTTCCCGGATTGAAAAGCCAAGTGGGAATATGTGGTACCCAAGGTAAGGACTACGGAGTAGACTTGCAGAGGGTCAGCAGACAAAG
>JAABUW010004786.1_pt1 | contig 18165 bp, 32 predicted proteins | sample 5560081 | NCBI WGS metagenome assembly JAABUW01 (sample SAMN10711882, study PRJNA513363) | rock metagenome | isolation source: Antarctica rocks | place: Antarctica: Victoria Land, Knobhead sud | reverse complement strand
GTAGGAGGCCATCGGGTCATAGGCGGGGTCGCCGACCAGGTACGCCGGCAGCGCATTCGCCGCCAGGGGGCTGAACTCCGGATCCGCGGGGTCAATGTGGTCGTGCGACCGGCGGAGGTCGGCTAGCAGCGAGCCGTCGCCGCTGGCGCCTGCACTGGCGCTGTGCGGGCGGCCCGCCATGCTGGCGGCGCAGCGGCCGCGGCTATTGGGCGGCGCCTGCTGGTGCTCTCGGAGCTGTGCTCGCAGCTAGTTGACTGTGCCGTTGCTAAGGAACGTGCCGGATATAGTGTGCGCAGCCAGCTCCCTGGCGCCAGGAGACTGGCGGCAGAGTGGCTGTCAGCAGCTGTCAGACCTGGCGGCACCTGACGCGGTGCAACCTCCTGCAGGAACAGGAACGCATGTCGCAATCGGCGTGCAGCAGTTCCCTCGGTGTTTCCGGCGCATGCTGACAGAGATGCTGCGGCAGGCAACAGTCTGAGGCACGACCGCCGCAGGTCCGATGTACTGGTACGCAATATTTCCGAAACCAGGCATGCATCGCCACGACGCTTGCGTGTCTCGGCGGTGCTTGGGATGAGAACTCAAAAAATGTGCACTATGCGCATGTGTCGCCAGACTCAAGCCGCGGGGTGCGTCCGCATCCGCGACCATGCAGTCGTTGCCTGCCAGTGTGCTTTCTAAAGATAAGACGCACAGCTCCTGACTGTTATATGATGCGGTCGGAACTGACTCGACACATCACAGAACACCAACAAACAGGAATGCGTTGCAGAGACTGGCGTAAAGCTACCTGACCCGGAGTGGATAGATCTGTTGAACTTTCAAAAATCGAACCTAGGGGCGCACCGAATCGCGTCCCTAGGCGCCACTTGTGTCTGCACTATTGCAGAGGCAGCAGAGTGTCAGCTTTGCACTTTACGCAATTTTGTGGCCGATGGCGAGCGCCCAACAACTGCGGGCCGCGGCCCGGAAGCCAAGTTGAGAGTCCCGCACCTCTCGAGAGCTCTTTCGAGAGAACAGCCGCGGGGAAGGTTCCTTTTCGGTTGGATAGGCAACGTGCTCCAATCGAATCCAGAAACGGATTTTGCCGCCTGCTGCCCTGCAGTTTGAGCAGACTCCGCTTGTAAGGCTCTTTGGATCCACAGCCGATGCAGCGACAGGTTTGCAGTCGCAGGGGCCAGGATTCTGAAGCTCGTGTGCGCACGGCAGATGTCTTCTACTGGCAGCCCGCACAGTCCTTTGAGCCTAGACCGTGCGGCAGTTGTCAGAAGATGTACTGTCATGTCATATAGGGCTGCTCAAAAGCAGCAACGCCACGCCGATCGCTCTCCCTTGCAGCCGACACCGCAGCAGCGGCCCGCCACCGTCTCAGCGCCGAGACGCTCAGCAAATAGCACAAACCCATGCAGCACCCGCTGCGATGCGACGGGTGCAACGGCTCCACAGCTGGACTGTGCAGCTCAACAATATGAAGCGGCAGCCAGCAGCCGGCAGGACGCCGCCAACGCGCTGCTGGAGCTTCTGTCGCCAGACGCGGGGGTGCCGCCGCCGCTGGCGGCGCAGCGGCTGCCCGGCGGCGCCGGCGTGGGCCTCGTGGCTGTGCGGGACGTCCAGCCCGACGAGGCGCTGCTTGCGGTGCCACTGTCGCTCGTCCTGGAGACGATTGAATTTGAGGTATGGCGCTCAACACGCAGCTCGTCGATCATACTATGGCTTTCTGCACGGTGTGTCGGCATGCTGCCGCCGCTGCCAAAAGCAAACACTAGGCTGCTGAGCTCAGGGATCTGGTTTCTCAATGCGAGCTGTGTCTGTTCAGAGCAACGGCAGTGCCGAGGAGGCGCCGCCCTGGAGCGCCCGCATGGCGCGGCAGCTGCTGGACGCGGTCTCGCCCGCCAGTCGGGATGGCGGCGCCGCGAGCAACGGCGGCAGCGGTTCCGATGCCAGCAACCAGGCAGGGGGCAGACCCGCAGCGGAGGGCACAGCGGCGCCTCATGAGGCGGAAGCAGATGCTGCAGTTGGCCAGCGGCAAGCGGCGGCGTGGCGGCACTGGGCCGCGGCGCTGCCGCGGTCCGTGCCGCTGGCGTTCGCGCACGCGTCAGAGGCGGAGCTGCGCTGCATCGGAGACGAGGCATTACAGACAGAGGCGCTGGCGGTGCGGCGGCTCATGCTGGACAGCCACGAGGTAGGGTTCTGCGCCTCTCACCGCTCATCAGAAATGCTGCAGGTTTTACGTCTGCCGTTCTAAATATTGTCATCTCGAGTTCTCGGGCCACATCCCCGACGCTAGTGTTCTCGGCAATGTCTGCACAAGGTGACGAGGCTGCAGTCGAGCACTGTGCGCTTCCGCCTTCCCTGTTGCAAGGCCAGCAAGAGTCATGCGCTGATCATTCGCAGGCGGAGGCGGGCCCGCATAGTCTGGACGCCTGGCGACGGGCCTGGTCGCTGGTGCACTCGCGCAGCTTCAGGGAGGGCGACGGACGCCACCTCATCGTGCCGGGCGTGAACATGTGTAATCACATGCTGCAGCCTACCGCCGCCGTCAGGTGCGCCAGCCTTTCTTTCGATTCCGACTTGCCCGCCAGCCTTCAGTCAACTGCCTTGGTGGACACATAAGTCCTGGGTCGTCGCCCAGCTAGCAGGAATTAGGTCTCAGCCAGGGTGCGGCTTCTCATTCAACACTGTTCCAAGGTTGTGCAGCTTCCTCTTCGACAGCGTTACAAGGTGGTGATGTGCAAATCTTGACATGCACCAGGCTGGTGCGGGATCCGGACCGCTGCCAGGGCGCCATCGCGCTGGGAGACGTGTGCGATCCTGGTGACGCGCCAGCGCAGGAGGGCCGTGTGGAGCTGCGCGCCGGCGACGCCGGCATCGGGTGAGCACGGTCAAGCAAAGGACATAAACACGTTTTGCACGCTGTGGTACTGTGAGGAGGGAGCATAGTCTGGCCGGGTGGAGCTGCGTGCGTGCGACGCCGGCATGGGATGAGCTTGGCGAAACCACAAGCTGAAGTGGCGGGGATGGCATGAGAGGCAGCTGGAAAGCATTGCGAGGAGTTGCACATCTATGAAGGACAACGTCTGCAGCACGCCCTGTTCGCCCGACACACCGTCAGCTCCTCTGTTGTCAGCAGCAGGGATGCATGCGGGGCAGCAGCAGGATGTACCGACCTCAGCGTCAAATTTTGCTGTGCAGGGAGGGCGAAGAAGTCACCATCTGCTACGGGCCATGGCCCGACGACGTCTTTGCGCTGTTCTACGGGTTTTTGCCCCGGGAGCCAACAGCGGCGGCGGGCCAGCCCGACGGTGGCAACGGCGGTGGCGATGCGATGCCCAACCCGCACGACAAAGTCAGCCTGTTCGCCGACCTGCCCCACGTTGCGGAATTTGTGGTCGAGCAGTTCGGCCCTCGTGAATCGGAGGCCGGTCAGCGGGAGGCGTGGAAGTTGGAAGTAGCGGACGAGCTGGCAGCGGCGCTCGGTGGCAACTGTCAGAGGTGCGGTTGCGCTGTCGCGGCAGCCCAGCACTTGGTTCCCTCATCTGATTAGGAAGGTGGTTTTCACCTTTCCTTTTATGCTGCATTGTCCGCTGGTCTTATGGGCATACCTTCATGTGGCGTAGCCGCAAAGCCCGTCAGCCCATCACTCCTGCCGCGATCAGCATTCTGTACTTCTGCGCTGCTAGTCACCCTCTGTGTTTGATGTAGTTTAGTCAGTCGCAGACTGTTCATGACGCCCGTCGGCTTCGACGAGCGCCTCGCGATGGCAGCGCAGCGGTTGCTGCGGACACGCGCGCTGCCGCTCGCCTGGCCGGCTGCAGCGACTGGCGACGCCGTACCGCAGCAGCCCCTGCAGCCAAGTGTGTGTGTTTTCACCTAGTAGACGTACGATGCCTGGGTTCATGGATGGGCAGCTGAAGACATGAAGTACCATCTGCAATCCTGACCTGCAAGGCTGCTGCCACGAGCCGGCAGCAGCGATGGCCTGCTCCTATTCCACCCGCAGTCGCAGCATCTGCTTTCCTGAAGCCCGACAAACGGGTGCTGCAGGCTTGTCATGACGTTCGAGTCGTGACACTGCAGGCAACATACTGGCAGCACGCATCGCGCAGATGCGGCAGGCCGCAGACGCAGCGCTTTTCAGAGGCACCGGCGGCAGCGACGGCGATGCCCTCGGTGGCCCGACGGAAGTGCCGGAATATGTGGCCGCAGTGACGCAGTGCGCGGCAGAGCGGCGGGCGCTGCTTGACGCGGCCCTGAGGGCGCTGTGGGGCGAGTCTGCTGCGCCGCCTGGGGATTTGTAAACGAAATGAGCGCCACAAACTGTGGATGAGAAGCGCGTGCGACTCTGAAGCCTGGAGTTCTGGCTCTGGAGCCTGGAGTTCTGACCAGGATCAGTCGGGCTGCCGCCCAAGGCAACCAGTGCAAATGCACATGCGCTATCTCATCTGTCCATCCCCTTGCTGAATGCGCGGGCCTCTGGAGTCCACAAATGCAGTGTTTCAAATGGGTACTTCGAACTAGCAAATCGAAAGTCAAGAGCCACAGCCAGAGGCATGCTGTGCTGCACTCAGGAACTCGCCAAGCAAGCAAGTCGTCTGCAGTTGACAGACCTGTTCTACACAATCTCAAACGTCTAGAGTGCTGCCCTTGTTAAGCCAGTTTGTCTACCTCTTCAGTGTCATCTACTGATTTCTCGTCAAACGCACAGCACATATTCGTACAACGCTCGCAGAGCTAACAATGCGTCTTGTCCCTGTATGCGGGCCAGGCACCAGAAATCGTATCACGGCTGCGACTGCGCCATGCCAGAAATCTCCAACGGCACGCTCCCATCGAGGTCCATCGGCACAGCCGCTGATCCCTCTGAGCGCGTCCGCACCCGCCTCTGGTACTCCGCAGCATCGCGGCGCCGTTCCGCCGGTGGCAGCATGCGGGCGTGCGGCACCATGCTCGCTGCCAGGCTGCCCTGCAGCAGGCCGTCGCTGGCGCTGCGGCAGCCCAGCAGCCAGGACGTGGGTTGCGAGGGGGGCAGCACCGGGAGCTGACCGCTGACGAGCGCGACCGTGCCAGGCTGCCGGCTGAACGCAGACGCCGCAACGGGAGGCAGCGTCGGCTGCGCCGCCGGCAGCTGCATGCCCATGTTGGCGACCGCCGCAGCCACTGCGCTGGCAACCGCTGCATGGGCGCTGTGGCTGGGAATGCTGCCTGACGGGGCGCGCGCAGTCAAGGCGTGCATAGTTGGAGAGGCGTGCGAACCGCTGCCTACGCCGCCGCTGCCGCTGACAGCTGCGCTGCGCTGCGGGCAAGAGGGCGCTGCGGGCGGCAGCAGGATGGGAGGCATGATGCCCGCAGCTGCATTCCGAGCGCCTGCTCTGACCTGCAGCCGAGTATCCAGCAAGGCGTTGCGTCTGATTTGCATTTTGCCAATGTCACACATCAGACATAGTAACTTCAAGAAGGACTGCTGACATTTTAAAAGCCTCTGAGCGGTCGGCCAGCAGCACAACAGAGGAAGCACACTGGCGGTCAAAAAGATGTACACAGCATCTGTGTTAGAAAAGCCTTGCCAAAGGTGTGGACAGGCACAAGGTTGCTTCTGGATGCTCGTGAATTCAGTGATGTTGCGCTGGCTGCTGTCGATGAATGCCTTGCCTGAGCCAGGAAGACTGCTGTTTCGTAGGCTTCCCAGCCATTCAGCGCCACATCTGGCCCGCCGCCTGCACGACAGGCGACTCGGTTTTTTTTCAGCCTGCCGCAAAAAGAGACCGAAGGTACAAAGGGCAAGCAGGCATGAAGGCAGCGGCTGCAAAAGAGGAAATTTAAATGGAATGAGCTGTATTCACGCCGTGCTGCCCCGCACCTGAGGGAGGCGCCGGCGAGTCCATGGCCAGAGGCGGCTGGCTGCACTCGAACGTCACAGACAGCTCGTCCTCCTCGTGGATGTTGTACATGCGCCGCAGCTCCTCCTGGACAAAGGACAATAGGTTTTCAGCATACACAAGTACGTAACTTTTCGAATGCCTCCACCTCATGCAATTCCATATTGCATCACGAAAGCAGTGGCGCCCTTGCATGGCCCGCCCGGCAGGCCTCCGGCAATCAGTCTTTCTGTTCGCTGCTGCGCTGCTCGTGCTGAATTGGGTTTGGTGGCGGTATGTTAGACTGAGTCAGCACGGAGCATCGCTTGAGGCTTCGAGCTCGGCCGGGAGCAGCAGCTGCTATAGGGACGCGTGTGGGAATTGAACCTGGAAGATGGACAACAGAGGCGCGGGCCGAGTCCATGTATTGCCAGCGCCATAATTTGGCATTAGAACTTGCGAGATGATAGATGACGGAACAGAAGAAGTGCGAGACACACCTGGAAGTCGTGAAGGCCACGGGAACCGGGCGCAACCTTCAGATACACGGCGTGGTTGTCATTCAACACCACCTGCATGTAGGATAAGATGGATTGGTTTGAGTTGACCTGGATGTGTGATGTTCGTTGCAGGGGCCGCAGCTTGTCACAGCGGAAAACGCAGAAATGTCACATGGCACATTGCACGCAGAGATGTCACATGGCACATTGTGGACAGCGTGCATGAGACATGCTGCCGGCGTGCGTCTTGGGCAGCATTCAGTAGCCGGGAGAGACACTAGCATGGATGGGTGGCGATGTCAAGACAGTTTATACATGATCCATTAAAAAATGTTCTGATTCTGCCTTGCCTTCATCGTCGGCTGTGCACGTGGCAGCCCGGCAACGAGCGCCTCCCAGGGACCCTGGCCGCAGAACCGGCAGGCCGTCTCCGCACTGCATGGAAAATGCCGTGAAATCAAAATGCGCTTTCGAGACAGTGTGCAGGCTGAGAATTTCTGGAATGCATCAGTCGATGGGTTGCCTCACCTGCGCTCGAGCTGGGTCAGCTGCCACCGAATGAGGCAGCTGGCGTGAACCACGCGCATGTGGCAGCCACAATAGCTCTGCAGCGTTGTGCCATTGCGGCCCGGGCCGTCAAGGCAGATCCAGCACTCGTAGCACACCTGATCATCGCTGCCCTGGCTGTCTACGGACGCCATGTCGCTTTGTTCGACCGATCGATCTTAGATGCTGCGAGTTGAAACTCTATCGAAAATAGCGCTGCATCGATTGGAAAGCAAGGCGAAAGCTTCTGCGTATGCACCCGGACAAGTGATGCCGTACACGGCGAGGTGCAGCCAGGGTGAACGGCCGGGAGGCAAAGGCTCGAGATGCAGAAGATGCTGCAAACGATGTTTCTTGCAGGCTTGCGAAATCTGTGCCCTCATCGACGCCTTCGTGCGCTTCTATGCGCCCGCGTGCGACGTCCCGACGGAGACAGCTGCCAAAACCCTAGCCGTGGACCCAGGTGACGACGACAGCCTGAACTCCAGCAGATCCCAGCAGGCATCAGCCAGCGCATCTCAAAAAACAGCCTCAAAATACAATCTGTCATTCTAGCCTCGCGCGCTCGCTCACTAGAAAATTTCGAAACTAGTCCCCTGCCGACGTGCTTGCCCTGCCGCTCACGCGCCGTCAGGCGGTTTTGACGAATCTACCGCAATGCGGCCGCCAGCGGTGCCAGACGCCGCGCCGCTGAAGGGGTCGATGCGCTGCCTGAGGGATACGCCCTGCGCCGGCACACACCGAAATGATTCGCCACACTTCGATGCGTGTTAGTTGGGTCATGAACCCCAAAAGGCAGCGCTGTGCATGCTGAGTAGGAAGTACATGTATGGCGTAGTACGAGATGTGTTGAGGGTGTCTGTTTTTGAAGCGCACCTTGAAGAAGCCGTTGGGCGTGCGCTGGGAGTTGGGGTGCCAGTTCCGGATGAAATCGCGGATGCGGTCGTCGGGCATGGCGTCCTGGCTGCGGTATTTCGCTAGCGACTGCCGGAACGCCGCCGCGATCTCCGACTCGTGCACGCTGCCGCTGCGCTGCAGCCGCTCCCGCGCAAATCCCACTGCATGGCAGCAGCTGTGTTGATAGGGTATCTTCCGCACGGCAGAACGCGTTTGTGCATGACGAACTCATTACATCCTCGACTTGTGGGGCAGAACGGGCGTTCTGGCGGTAACATTGCTGGACACCTGCCGCCCGGGACAGACAATGATGCGCAGTGCTCAACAGAACAGCACGCCCTCCACAACCGACATTTCTCACCGAAGTCCCGCCACTCTGCGTCCAGCTGTTCCGCCTCCTCCCGGCTGAAGCGCTTTGGGCGGCCAACTTCGTAGACTGCGGCTGCCATGCAGGCGCCCAGGCCCGTGCTCACGGACCAGGTCGCATCACCTGCGAGGTGTGCCGCGAGGAGGTCAGGCAGGAACAAGGCCAGAAGCAGCGCCCCTCCCTAAACCCTAAACCCTCCCTAAACCCTAAACCCTCCGCTGCTGTTGGTCCCCTACATTTGGAAAGTGCCTGAGGAGCGTTCTCGCTGTGACTGGCAGAGTGACAAAAGCGTTTGGGACCCCATACACAGGCGACCCTTCTGCAGCAGGCCACAAGCTGCATGACCGAGGCACTGCACAGCCCGCGTGCGCACCCAGGCCGACTTCCAGCGCCCACGCGATGCCGGCCCCCCCCGCGAGGCAGGCCGCGACGACCGCCGCCCGCAGCGCAGCCGGCGCGCTGTACTCAGGGTAGTCCACTCTGCAGCACGACTGAAAGGGTTCAGACACCGAATACATCTGATACGAGATAATTTTGTGTTCGAGACCAGCAGCGACGGCGACACAGGGCACAGCGCAACAGCAGGTACGTGCCGCCGGTGTGTCGCACAGAGAGCTGCGCTGCAGCTGAAGCTGCGTCTGCACTATTTGCAGCACTAGAACTGGAGTGATAATCACCTCTGACCGGCAGCTGAGCCCAGCACGCGCAGCAGCCAGTCGGATGGCCGCTCTGTGTTGATATCGCCGATGAACAGCAGCAGCAGCTGCAGCGGGCTGCAGTAGGACCAGAAACCCATTCAGTTACTGAACGTACCATATTGACGACTTGTCACTTTGGCCAGAAACATGAGCCACAAGTCGAAACTGGATATCAATGAAAAAACCTGCAGTAGTAGAGCGATGCCGCCCACAGCCCGCCACCTAGCCAGTCACCGGGCGAAGGCCCGCTGCCGCTGCTGGTGTCCAGCCCGTCGCCATACAAAAAGTCCTGCGCAGCGTTTGTAGTGATGTCATGAATGGAGAAGTCGAATGCAAGTGCTCTGGTGGCAGGGCGAAGCGAAGCCAGCAGGGGCAGCGCTCTGGGCGAGGGGCGGCGCTGGCCGGTGTGCTGTGGTGCAGCCGAGATGCAGCCGTGCAATGCCTCGACAAACCAGGTGGAACGCTGGCGGCAGGTTTATTCCGATGCCTCATGCAATTTGAACGGGATTACACACACAGAGGAGGCCCGCTACAACGGAGCTGCTCACCTGGAGAATATCGCTGCCATATGTCAATCCCAGCGCCGCAATCGTCGCGACCGCGATCAGCGACGCGTACAGCTTCAATCGGTCAGGGCCCAGCGCAGCTGAGTCCAAGCCTTCGCCGTCACCGTTGCCGCCGTTGCCACTGGCACACGCAGTGCTCCATCCACGCTGCCGCGGCCGTGTGTTGGGAACTGCCGGGTGGCTACCGCTGCTGCTGGCAGATCGGCACGCTACTCCGGCCAAAGGTGCTGATATGCTGCTGTCAGTCTGAGAGGAAGGCTGTCGGTGTACATGGCTGCCATATACCACCTGTGCCACCGCCCCGCAGCGCCGATGCGCCGCGTTTCCAGCGAGCCACACGGTCTGGCAGCTTCCGAAAGCTGGGCCGCGCAATGCTGCTGGAATGTTTATGATGTTCATGCTAGTACCGGGCAGCAGGAGCATTGCCACACTGACTGCTTGTGACCGTGTAGAGCTTGCTTCGACCCGGAATCTTTCACACTGAATTTATGTAGCGACGATATAACGCGAGTCCAATGCACAAGCACACAGAAATTGCTTGCAATGCAGATTGTTGCAGTGTACTTGGGGAATAAACGGTAGGACGCGGGGAGACTGCATACTTGCAACATGCACGTGATTTTCTTCGCCAAGCTGCAGCGTGAGCAGAATACTAGTGCATTGTAGAATCCTGTCTTAACCGGTTTACTCTGGTGCAGCGAGTGTCCTCAGATATAGTACAGCTGGCACCTATTTGCAGCATCGAGCAAGACCAGAGCTCCATAATCGCGGCGTGCGTCACTAGGCTCTCAGGTTATTCGAGGGCTCTCAGTGCGTCACGTCGCACGCAGCCGCATGCTAACACAGCAATGGGGCTGGACGGAGGAACGTACATCACCCGCACCGACGTGCTACGGGGGCAGTCATGGGCGTACACGCAGGCAGATTCCACCAGGAGCACCCGTGGCGGCGCGGCCGGGGCCTCCACAGTGTACCGGCCACGGCAGATGGACCAGCAGACTGAGCGGTGGGCATGCAGCGTGGTAACATCTCACCAGCAGTGTCGTGCAATGTCTGTCTGCAGCTCCATTCCGCCATTCCAACTGCGGCGCTCACGAGGGAAATGTCCGCTGCGGCTTGCACAGAGTGCGCTCATTGCTGCGTATCCCGTCCATTCATCACCAATCCCAGGCAGGCTCGCAACACCTGGAGCCCGATGCGCATAGGCACACCAAGTGGACGACGTGCGCGCTGAGCGGGCAGCCGCTGGCAGTCCCAATTGCGGCCGACTGGCTGGGCCGCCTGTACAACCACGAGGTGGGCTGCGTACTTGCCCTTCAGCCTGTGTGCACTGGCTGATTACGTTGTCACCACACGATGCCATGAGGTGGCTTGGCACCCTGAGGCCTCGTGTGCTGCCTGTGCGTTTCTACCCCAAGCAGCAGCCAGGCAACAGCCGAATCTGTACTGTCAGGCTGAGGCTGCGGCGCAGCGGCGCGCCTGTCGTGCCTAATAAATTCTGCTGGGGTCTTCTGCAGGCGGTGCTGACGTTCTTGCTGGCGCGCGCGGGCGTGTTTGCCGGCGACGGCGCACATACACTGTTCACCAACCAACTGCGCACCGGTGCCGCGCAGTTCGACAACCTACAGTCCAAAAAGTGCATCTTTACCCGCATCTGGTGCTCTTCTCTTCCACTTGCCAGATTCGCCACTGCGGACCCGGGGATCTCCTTTTTTTTCTTTTTCTGTGGGGACATGTCGCACGCTGAAGTTCCGCGAGGGCTACGCAGCATCCTTGGTGGAATGGCAGCTGCAGCATCAGTGCAATATGTAAGCAAAGCAGCATCAAGCAGCTGAAGACCCTCATTCCAATCCTCAGGGACGTTTTCACGGTGCACCTGGCGGAACGGCCCGCAGCGGCGGGTGAGGAGGCCGCGCAGCGGGACGGCGCCGCTGACGCCGGCAGCCGCTTCGAGTGCCCCGCCACGCAGCTGCCCTGCGAACGGGCGCCCTTTGCCGCACTGCCAGACTGCGGCCATGCGCTCAGCGAACGCGCCATCCGCCAGGCATGCGATGCCTGGGAATGTCGGGTTAAGGGTTTAGGGTTTAGGGCTGAAGAGAATGCTGGAGGCGTTGTGCACAACCTGCTGGAAGATTGCAGGCTGCGAGTCTCCTCCGTGGCAGCGGGTTGGCAGCCGGCAGCAGTGCCTTGCAAGCATTGCACAATGTCCCTGTGGCGCATTTGTGTTTGAGTATCTGCAGATGAGATCGATGCGCCGTGCACGCAGGCTGCGGAGGGCGCCTGCCCGGTGTGCAGTACGCCTTTTCAGACAGACGCTGTGGTCCCGATCAACGGCATGCCAGAGCAGGCGGGTTTCCAGCATGCATTTCTTGCATTTGGTAGGTGATGTGGGCAACCTTGCAGATGCCTGGGCTTCGATGCAAGACGTGGTCGCGGTGAAAATTGTGTGTGTCCCGTTGCAGGTTGAGCGGCTGAGGGAGCTGCTCCCCAGCAGGCGGGGAAAGAGCAGGCTGAAGGGCCGGAAACGGAAAGCTGCCGCTGAGGCGCTGGAAGCAGCGGACGCCAAGCCACTATCAACACAACATACAGCGTAGTGTCAGGACGTGGCAGAGGGACAATCAATGCGGCATGCAGGACAGGTTCTAGTCGATGCTTAGAGATAATGACATCTCTGTCGGTCTGGATCAGATTCCATGATGAAGCCAACAGGTGCTAGGTGGTTGTGTAGCTTGGCCTTTCAAGAATGGCCACCTCACTGCCGGATTGAGCAACATGCAAACCATGTTGCCACAACAAGCCTCGACAAATTGCAACTGGGTTTTATCCTCTCATTGCATCGCAGCATCTCCTCGCATGCGTCAAACGACAGCATACATGTGAAACTGATTCAAAATACATGGCAGACCCCAGCCAGCGCCGGCCGCCTGGGGTCGCCGGTAGCACCCCTCCCGTCAGCTGAAGACGCCTACTGGCCGAGCTGGCTGGTGGAGAGGACCAGGTTGATTCCGACACCCAGCAGCACGGTGACGAGGCCCGCCCTGCAAACGAGAAGAGGTTTCATTGACATGTCGGGGACCCCTGGCATTGACCGGTACAGCAAAACCAAAAAGATCAATCGAGACTGAACGATTGCAAGTGGTCCAGTACGTAGCTGGATGCAGTACGTAGCTGGATGCGCAAACCCACAGATCATGGTTGTAGAAACGCAAACCCACAGATTCTGGTAGCATAACCGGTGTAGGAGACACGCACCAGGCGAGCAGGCCCTTGCTGCCAAACTTGTACGAGTTGCCGGACTCGGACCATGTGTCAGGGGTGTAGATGGGGGAGTAACCGTCGACATTTGCGCCATACTTCTTGGCAAAGCGGTATACGCCGTAGCCCTGCAAGCACCGCCACCAGAGGTCATGGTCGTGGTCACGACACCCACGAGCAAAGGGGGCTTCGGATGCTCTGACGCCGTGCAGCCAAGAGCGGGTGAAGATGGCTCGGGGTGCGCTGCAGGCAGCCCGTGCTGGATGCATTGAATGAAGCAGATGTTTGCACCATGGAAATTTAAAAAAGGTGCTTTCAATGCAGGATGCCGCAGGCAAGGTACTGCCGCCACAGCAAAGCAGATGTGGCGCCATGCCTCCCAGGCTGCCATATGTTGCCATAGGAAGCGGGAACACAGGCGGCATGGCGAGCAGCACCTTGCCGGAGCGGCCCTGCGAGTCCTTCCAGTCCTTCTTCTCCATGGAGGAAGACACGCCCATGAGGTTCTGCTTCACGACGGCGTTCTTTACGCTGCTCATGCCCTGCTTTGCGATGTCGATCTTCTTGATCGAATTGGCCTGCACCGTCCTGTCGACGGTCTGGCGGCGGCTGCAGGCAGCGAGGCGCACCATCAGACAGAGCACAGGGTTCGTTGCTGCATCATGGCGAAACTGCGGACGTGTCACTGTCCAGCAAGTTCGATGCCCTCCCAGCGGCGATGAGCTGATTCCCCGACATGTTTATGCACTTGTTGTGCTGCTCCGGCGTCGTGCCCTCCGCGCCATGCACGCGTCTGAGAGCAAATCCCCCTCCGGCCAGAACCCGGCCAACTCGCCTCGCCCAGTCCCGTCAGCCTTCCAAATAGCATCCCAGCATGCCAATCCGGCCCGCAGCTCGGCCGTCTCCGTCGATGCCGGCCGCTGCCCGCCCAAAAGGCATTGCCTGCCACGCCGCATCACGCAGTTGCTGCCTCCTCACCTGCTCTGCTTCAGGCTGAGGCTGGAGCCGACGAAGCTGGACGTGAGAGCTGCCATGGCTGCTGCTTGAGAGTTTTGCGGAAACGTAGGTGAGCACCTTGGGCGTGAACGGGCAGGTGGCGTGGCTTGCAGACTTGAAGCGGTTTTGCACACTAGTCGATTCTGGATGACGATTCCGGATGGGGAACCGCACTGAGAGTCCCGCCACATCTCCAGGGTCGATATTGCGAGGACTAAACACCGAAAGTCTGCTGCTTCTCCAAGTTCACGCTTGTTGCCGAACAGTTTCATTCGCTACTTGCATGCATCTCACATGCGTAGCGCAACGGTGGCTCGGCGGCTGGCCGGTCTTATCGGTCCCAGGTGACACAATGTACGGGCAACACCAGCGAGATCGGTCTGCATTGTGTGGCTTGGTGGGTAACAAAGCCTAATGAATCGCTCACTACTCCGTTGCAACTGCAGGGCTCGTGCTGCCGAGTCCGCCGCACAGCAGCCGTCCGCAATCGCAAGCCTGCCAGCTGGCGGCGGCGGCGACCTCCTGTTTGCCTCGGGCCGCCTGACATGGTGAGGCACTGAAATCGGCAGCTTGGGTCATTCAGGAAATGCCTGCGATGAATGTTCACCCTAGTTAGCATGCTGCCACTCATGAAACACAATGTAAATTGCGTCCTGCGTCGTGTGTCCGCAGGTGGCAGGGGTTCGCCTCGCTGGCACGGCCCGCTGCCACCGTCAATTCTGCAGTGGATCCATCAGAACACATCCAGCCGGTGGGCACGGCAGATGCCGAGGGCGGCGAAGGCGCAGCTGGCTCGCAGCCAGCTGCCGTGGCAGGTGACAGGCCGCAGCGGAGACGCGGGCGGCCGCCAAGGCCCAAAGCCACAGCTAACTCGGCCGCAGACGTGATATCAGGCGCGGAAGCAGCAGCGACAGGCCGACCCATTACGGCGGGGTCAGCCGTGGCGCTGGCAGCAGGCGACTCTGCGGCAGAGCCGCAGGCTGGAGCGGCGCTGCAGCGGAAACCCCGCAGGCGCATGGGCGATCACACGATCGAGTGGACGCCACAGCTCGCCGCTGAGGCGCGGGCGCTGTGGCAACAGCATGGGGCGATCTCGGAGTCCCAGCTGCGGCGCGTTGACAAGTGAGTACGCAGCAGCTGTAAACCCATGGCGGTGTGAATCAAGATGGGCAGCTCGGTTCATACTTTGCCCCTTGGGATGTTTGCAGGGACATGCTCGATCCTGCATCGTGTCACGTGTGTCCTGTCAGGCACTTGAGCTCGGAAACACATAGGGCCTTGTGTGTGCATCCGACGCAGCTGCCATTGCTGTCACAGATGGACGAAGTCGTCGCAGTGGTTCCGCAACCTGCCGCAGCTGGCCGCGTGGCTGGACCACTGGCAGGAAGCCGCTGCGCAGCTGGGCCGCCGGAGAGACATGCTGTACCTGGTGCTGGCTGATCGGAGCATCATCGAGACGGTGACCATTCCTGCATTCTGCAGCACAGCGCCTTGCCCGCTGCATCGCACCGCCACGACTGCTGCCTGCTGACCACCGCGCCAAGCACCGCCCGATGAAGTCGTTCTGTGTGTACCGCTGAAGTGACAGCTCTGCGTCTGATGATTCGTTCGCGCGTTCTGCACGCGCAGGGCGCCAATCCCTGGCGCCTGCTCGAGAACCTGGACGCGATGCAGGCGGCATTCCGAGCCCACGGCGTAAACCCTAAGAACGTGCACCGCAACCGCATGCTGCAGAACCGGTGCGACACCCCTGTTGAAGCTGTCACAAAAGCGAGCTCTTTCTGCACGTTACACACAATGCGATTGAGTCTCCGCGGGCGTTCTCGATTGCTTTCCAGGCTGAGCGTTCGGACCTGCAGCACTTTGCCGCCCGCCAACTAACGCTCAGGATGCCGAAGTCGTTGGCACTGCGACCTGCATCGTTCACTTGTCGGATTCCATCATGCATCTGCTTGTGTGAATTGGATACACTGACTACACATCCTTGTTTGTGGTGCCGCCTTGCAGTAAAGCGACAATTGTGGAACGCATCCCGCTGTTCCTGGAGGCAGTGGAGCGTTGGCCTGTCAAGGTATGCTGAATGTGTTTATTGGGCACTGGTCCCAGACCCAGCGCATCAGCCGTCTCTGGCCATGTTAGACAAGTGAGCGATGCAGGATCGAGCCAGGCCTTGATTTCGCCAATGCGCAAGCCCGCACCGCTCAGCAAAGCGTGCACGCTGACCTGCAGGTGGACCCGGCTCTTGTGCTGCAGCGGTCGCCGGGGCTGCTGGCGGCCCACGCTGCCAACTTCGAGGTGACTCGAATCTGTGTCCGTGTCTGTGTCTGTTTCGAAAAGCTCCGTCTCAGCGCCGTTTGGAGAAGTAACTCACTGGATATCTGGTTGATGTTGTTGCACATCATGTCGTGCAGCTGGTTTGCATTCGATCTGCCGCAGGTGTATGGCCTGCGCATTGCCGAAATCAAGGCCTGGGCGCCGGCATCGCTCGACCTGGCCAAGATCGTTGTCGGAGCGCCGCAGCTGCTGGACCTCACGCCCGCGTTGTTACGGCGGCGCTTTGACAGCCTGCGGGTGCGCGGCAGGATGCTTGTTCACTTACGCCTGGGTTTCAGGTACTACTCAGAGCATGTGAGGAGTGCAGGTGCTGCTGAACCTTTTGCGTTGCGTTACGCAAGCTTCTGGCAACCGGCAGTCGGCACGAGTGCGCAAATCTTTCGGATTTGCATGTACATGTGCGTACATGTGTGGCTACATATGTGACGAGATGTCGAACAGCTTGCACCAGGAGCATGATGCCGAGATAGCATGACTAAAGGGTCCGTCAAGGATCCAACAAGGGGAGAAAGATAAGGCACGCTCTCTACACACCCCTAGTGTCTTGCAGGCGGTGGCGGGGCTGAGCGCAGAACAAATTGCGACTGCCGTCTCCTTTTCACCCACCCTGCTGGCGCGCCGGGCTGAGGCGGTCGCCTGGAAGGTGCGATGCGAACATTGACGCCTGCCTTTCGGCTGCTAGAATGTTCCAACGCATCCTGTCATGCAGCTGCTGGTGCACGCTCGGGCTGTCTTGCCAGCGCCGACTAACACGTCAGCTTGATGCATCCGCCGGGGGCGCAGCAATCACGTCAGGCAATCCAGGCATTGAGTGTCAACAAACCGGGGCAGGTGGCACTGCTAGAAATACGTGCTTGCTGGACAGGCGGGTACCCCCGCTGCAGGGGCTGCTCATGGCATCATGGCGAGAGGTGCACGCCGTTGACGTGTGCAAGCACTCTTTCAATTCGCTTCACCTGCGCTGCTGTCCATGTGCAGGTGGCGGCCCACAGGACATACGCAGAGCGCCGCCGGGCGGCCGGCTTCGGCGACGAGCTCGCGGAGTTTCTGGACCCGACTGCGGGGGGCGAGCGTGGCCGGCCCGGGCAGTTCCCCTCGCGCTTCTGCAACCTGCTGGTCTTGGTGCGGCGCCCCGAACCCTGGAAGGAGCTCGAAAAGTCGTGACATAACACAGAGACCCTAGATAGTTTAGGTGCTGACATCCGCACTGCACCTGAGGCGTGGCACACCTGCAGCTCAAGCGCCTTGCTGCTGCCACACAGCCGCCGTCGGCGAGCTGCCCTGTTGGCGGCTGCCTGGTGCTCCGGCCGCGGCCCGAATGTTGCTGAGGACGGTGCTGCTCTCTGAAACACAGCCAGGTGAGGCCCCGCCAAACTGCTGCTGTATCGCCTCCACCCCCGCACAAGCCACATCCGTGCCTTTTGCAGAGCATCAGCGTTGTGCAGCGCCTGCGCTTCCTGCTGGACCACCACGCTGCCGACGAGGCGGTCCTGTGCGTGCCGGGCTACCGCTGGCTGCGGGCGCCAGCGTCAAGTTTCGTGCGGAAGTTTCCCGCGTTCCCCGCCTGGCTGGCTGCGCAGCCGCGGGACCCGACAACAGTCGAAACGAAAGTGGCGGGCTCTTTGGGCGCTGTGGGCGACGGTTCGCCGGCGCCACAGCGGCCGCCGCTGCCGCGGCGCGGCGGCGCGGCAATGGAGGCGGCGGCGGTGGAACAGTAATAGAAGCAGTGTCTGATGGCGGAACAATAACGAATCGCTGCAGCAAAGGTGTCATCCGACAGTGTCAAGGACTGGAGTACCCTCGGCACTTGCTGCTGCTTGCGGCTGCAGTTTGTAAGCACGCTGCCGTCATAGCTTACCGGCGACGTCTCGGCGCTTGCGAGCACACAATGCGATCGACCTCCGCGCAAGAAGTGATATCCTACACTCCTGCATGAAGGCTAGATGCACAAGCCGCAGGCCGACCTGGCTGCTGCAAAGCTGACATGTTGCAAAGCACACGTCTCTGCTGGGCGAATCCATCCTTGATTCGGGAACGCTGTGATGTAGTGAGCCCCCAGGAGGGTGTAGGAAGTGCGCGAGGTATATGGGGCGTGGAGGCCAGGGAGGGGGAGCACGTGGCTGTGACATGCCGGTTCCTTGGAGATGTGGA